>Ga0180222_1000319_pt1 | contig 75582 bp, 65 predicted proteins | sample eDN5th37CKraftOP_FD_151336 | JGI IMG/M metagenome (GOLD analysis project Ga0180222, IMG submission 151336) | Enriched Organic Plus compost microbial communities from Emeryville, California, USA - eDNA 5th pass 37_C Kraft OP (version 2) (version 2) ... | reverse complement strand
CAGGTGTTCTCGCGGCTGGAACTGCTCAACGAGGTGTGGGGCTATCGGCACGACGGCTACGAGCATACGGTCAACACGCACATCAACCGCCTGCGGGCCAAGATCGAGCGCGACCCGTCCGAGCCCAGGCGGATACTCACCGTCTGGGGCCGCGGCTACAAGTTCGCCGGCGCGGAGTCCGCGCCGTGAGCCGGCTGACGCTGACCCAGCGGCTGTCGGCCGTGTTCGCCCTGTTGCTGCTGGCATGCAGCGGCGTGTCGATGTGGCTGCAGGTCGAGGCCAGCGCCCGCCACGAACAGGAAGTGGTGCAGCGGCTGTCGCGCGACCTGGCGGGCCATATCGCCGGCACCGCCCAGCTGATGGACGCCGGCGGCTGGCGGCCGCAGGCGGTGCGGGACCTCTTCGGCAAGCTCATGGCCGTGAACCCGTCGGTCGAGTTGTACCTGCTGGCCAACGACGGCCGCATCGTCGGCAACGCCGCGCCGCAGGGCCGGCTGCGGCGCGACCGGGTCGATCTCGATCCGGTGCGTCGGCTACTGGCCGGCGCACCCCTGCCGGTGCTGGGCGACGACCCCCGCCAGGCGGCCGGGCGCAAGGTCTTCAGCGCCGCGCCGGTGCAGGTGGACGGGCGGGACGCGGGCTATGTCTACGTCGTGCTGCAGGGCGAGGCGCGCGACGCGCTGTCCGCGGGGGTGGCCTCGGGGTCGGCGCTGCGTGCGACGCTGTCCGCCATGGCGGTGGTGGCGCTGCTGGGGCTGGTCATGGGCCTGTTCGCCTTCCGGCTGATTACCCGCCCGCTGCGCGCGCTGACGCAGGCGGTGCGCCGTTTCGACGGCAATGGCGAGCGGGCGGCGGCGCTGGAAACGGGGGACGCCAGCGAGCCCGCGGGCCGGGACGAGATCGCGGTGCTGCGCGCGGCCTTCGCCCAGATGGGCCGGCGCATCGCCGAACAGTGGCACGAGCTCATGCGCCAGGACCAACAGCGCCGCGACCTGATCGCCAACATTTCGCACGATCTGCGCACGCCGATGACCTCGCTGCACGGCTACCTGGAAACGCTGCGGCTCAAGGACGAAACCCTGGGCGCGGGCGAGCGCCGGCGCTACCTGGATATCGCGCTGGACCAGAGCCGCAAGGTGGGCCGGCTGGCGCAGGAGCTTTTCGACCTGGCGCGGCTGGAATCCGGGCTGGTGCATCCCGAACTCGAGCCGTTCGCCATGGCCGACCTGGCGCAGGACGTGGCGCAGAAATTCGAGCTGGCCGCCGAGGCGCGGGGCCAGCGCCTGGAGCTGGAACTGGATCCGGCCGCCCCCCCGGCGCGCGCCGACGTGGGCATGATGGAGCGCGTGCTCACCAATCTGCTGGACAATGCGATCCGCCACAATCCGCCCGGCACGCGGGTAACGGTGCGGGTGTCGGGCCAGGGCGGCGCGGTGCGCGTGGAAGTCTGCGATACGGGCGCCGGCATTCCACAGGAAATGCGCGGCGACCTGTTCGCCCGCGCGCCGGCCTCGCGCCTGCGCGGCCGCGACGGCGGCGGGCTGGGGCTGGTGATCGTGCAACGCATTTTGCAGCTGCACGGCAGCGCGATCCGCCTGGTCGACGGCGCCGGGCGCGGCGCGCGGCTGCGCTTCGAACTGCCGGCTGCCTGAGGTCGGCCGCCCGCCGGCTCAGCCTTTGCGGTAGCCGGCGCTGGGGTGGTTGGCCGGCGTGCGGGCGGCCTGGCCGAACAGCTTTTCCCGCAGCGTGCCGGGGGCGTACCCGGTCTTGTAGCGTTTGCGGTTCTGCAGTTCGGGCACCACCAGGTCGACGAAGTCCACCATGGATTCCGGCTTGACCGGGCAGATCAGGTTGAAGCCGTCCACACCGGTTTCGTCGACCCATTGCTCGAGCGCATCGGCCACCCGTGCGGGCGAACCCACGATGGTGGGGCGCCCGCCGTCGCGGCCCAGGAAGTCGGCCACGTCGCCCACCGTCCAGGTCCGGTCGGGACTGTTGACCGTGTAGCGGTCCAGCACCGACTGGATGGCGTTGCTGCGGATGTGCTTGACGGGCTCGTCGAGCGACAGCGTGGAGAAATCCACGCCGGTCCAGTGCGACATCAGCACCAGCCCGGCCTGGCGGTCCACGTAGCGGCTGTATTCGGCGTGTTTGTCGTCGGCCTCGGCATCGGTGGGCGCGGCCACGACCGTCATCAGCACGAAGATGCGGATGTCTTCGGGCGCGCGGCCCTGCGCGGCCATGGCGCCGCGCAGCTTCTTGACCATGGACGCCACCACCGGGCGCGTGGGCCCGCTGATGAAGACGCACTCGGCGTGCCGGGCGGCGAACTCGACGCCCTTGGACGACGTGCCCGCCTGGTAGAGCACCGGCGTGCGCTGCGGCGAGGGGTGCACCATGTGAATGCCTTCGGTCTGGAAATACCGGCCCTGGTGGCGGATGCAATGCACCCGAGAAGGGTCGGCATAGCTGCCCGAGGCGTGGTCGCGGATGACCGCGCCGTCTTCCCAGCTCTGTTCCCAGAGCCGGTAGACCACTTCCATGTATTCCTCGGCCAGGGCGTAGCGCTCGTCGTGCGGCAGCAGCCCGCTGCCGCCGCGCGCCTTGACCGCCCGCTCCGAATAGCCGGTGACGATGTTCCAGCCGATCCGGCCGCGGGTCAGGTGGTCCAGCGTCGAGATCTTGCGCGCGAAGGCATAGGGCAGTTCGTCGAACACGTTGAAGGTGACGCCGAAACCCAGGTGGCGGGTGGCCGCCGCCATGCCGGAGACGATCATCGACGGATCCGCCTTGGGGATGAGCGCCGCGCGCCGCACGGGCTCGTCCGACGAACCGCCGAAGTTGTCGGGATAGCCCAGGCCGTCGGCCAGAAAGAGGCCGTCGAACAGGCCCCGCTCCAGCGTCCGGGCGTACTCGACCCAGTAGTCCAGGTCGGCGTAGTCTTCGGCGCGGTCGCGGGGATGCCGCCACAGCCCCGGCGCGTGATGCGTAATGGCGCAGGTGTCGAATGCGTTCAGGAGTATCTGCTTCATTGCGCCTTGCCGTCCTGCTTGACGTATTCGGAGAGGGTGTATTCGATGGTGGCGGGCCAGGGCGTCAGGTCCTTGCGCGCGCCCATGGTGACCGCCTGGTAGTGCAGCGGCAGCACCGGGAAATCTTCCATGGCCATTTTCATGGCGCGGCGCTGCAGCGCGTGCCGCGCGTCGTCGTCGATGGTGGCGAAGGCCTTGTCGATCATGGCGTCGAGCTCGGGCGTGGAGGCGTACTCGCCCTGGTTCCAGGAACCCTTGCCGGTGGCCTTGTCATAGCTGCGGATCAGGTTGCTGAGCGCGGCGCCGACTTCGCCGGCGTAGGTGTTGTTCCAGGTGGTCATGAAGAAGCTGGGGCGCTTGTCGCAGTGGCAGGTGACCTTGGTGACCAGCACCGACCACGGCATGACGTTGACCGACGCCTTGATGCCCACGCGGGCGAGCATCTGGCCCACGGCCTGGCAGACCCGGGAGTCGTTGACCAGGTGGCCGTTGGGGCAGGACAGCGTGACGCGGAATCCGTCGGGATAGCCGGCTTCCTTGAGCAGTTGCCGGGCCTGGTCGGGGTCGTAGGCGACCACCGGCAGGTCGGGGTCGTAGCCGCCCTGCCCGGGCGTACCCATCTGGCTCAGCGGACCGCCGCGCCCCTTCAGGATGCGATCGACGATGGTCTTGCGGTCGACGGCCAGCGCCAGGGCCTTGCGCACCCGCAGGTCCTTGAACGGATTGGTCTTCAGGGGCTTGCCGTCGTTGTCGAAGACCTCGGGGGTGATTTCCCGGGACTGGTCCATGGCGATGTACACCATGCGCCCGCTGGGCCCGGAGATCGAATGCAGGCCCGGCTTCTTGTCGATTTCCTCGGCGTCGTCGGGCAGCACGCCGTCGATCATGTCGATCGAACCGGACATCAGCGCGGCCAGCCGCGCCGACGAATCGCTCAGGAAGCGGAAGGTGAGGTTGTCCCACTTCGGCTTTTCCCAGTAGTACGGGTTGGGCTTGAAGACCATGGTCGATCCCGGCTCGTACTTGGTCAGCACATAGGGGCCGGCCGAAACGTTGAAGGACGGGACCATGAAGTCCTTGCTCTGCGCCTTCTCGGCCACCGCCTTGGGTATGACGGGCACCTGGGTCAGCGTGTACGGCAGGGCGGGATAGGGCTGGCGGGTGTGGATCTTGAGCGTGCCGGCGTCGACGATCTCGAAGCGCTCGACCAGGGCGAACAGGCCGCGGTAGCCGCCGCCGGGCATGTCGATGGCCCGCTGGTAGGAGGCCACGATATCGGCCGGCGTGACCGGCGAGCCGTCGGAGAACTTGGCTTCCGGGTTGAGCCGGAAGACCCATTCGTTGTCGTTCAGGGGCTTCCAGCTGGCGGCCAGGCTGGGGAGCAGCTTGCCGTCCGGGGTGATGCGGATCATGTAGCCCAGGTAGTGGTAATACGCCTGGCTGTTGCTGAAGCCCCACAGGTAATGGGGGTCCAGCGTCTGCGGTTCGTTGCGTATGCCTATGGTGAGATCGGCGGCGGCGGCCTGCGCCCCCGCCACGCCTACGCCCAAGCAGACGGCCCATCGTGCGATTCTGATTGCCCAGGACATCATGACCCCCGAATTAGAAGAATGATCGTCCCGCGGCCGCGGCATGCCCTGCCTGTGGCCGGGGTTGTGCAAATTACACAGAAATACAATTTACACGTATCGTACGGGGATCGCAATACGCATTTTCGCCATCCCGGCGGCCCCTTGTTTCCGGCGAAAGAATTGTGTAAATTTCACAATCAAAGATTATTCACAAGAGCTCACAGGGGAAAATGGGCGGTGAACGACCGCATGCGCGAACGGCTGTGTACGCTTGCCCGCCCGGCGCCGGCCTCATGGACGGCGCCGGGCGGGCAAGGACAGCCGGGCCGCGGACGCGGGGCATGCCCGGCAGCAGAGCGGCCATGCGCCGTCCGCGCCGGTTTCCATCGGCCCGGGCGGTCCGGGCCGGCTTTCCGGTTCGATCCGGCTTGATGGAGAAACTCATGAATCGATATGCAAGGGGATTGGCGCGCCTGCTGGCGCTGGCGTGCATGGTTGGCGGGACCCGGGTTGCCGCGGCGGCCGACCTGACGCTGGGGGTGGCGCTCGAGCCGGGCTCGCTGGACCCCCACCTGATCTGGAGCCCCGGCAACAATCAGCTCAACATGCAGATGTTCGGGGCGCTGACCTCGATGGACGCCGAGGGCCGCGTGCTGCCGCGGCTGGCCACCAAGTGGGAATTCACCGAAGACGGCGACTGGGTCTTCACGCTCGACCCCAAGGCGCGCTTCTCGACCGGCGACGCGGTGACCACGGCCGACGTGATCGCCTCGTTCGAGCGCGCCAGGACCCTGCCCAAGGGCACCTACCGAGGCATTTTCTCCACCGTGCAGCAGTTCGTGGCGGTCGACGACCACACGCTGAAGGTGGATACCTCGGAACCCTCGCCCACCCTGCCGGCCTATCTCGCCGTGGTGCCGGTGCTGCCCAAGGCGATCGCCGAGAAGGCCCAGTCCAGCGACTTCGCCGACCCCAAGACCAGCGTGTCGGCGGGCCCCTACCAACTGGTGCAGTTTACGCCGGGCGACCGCGTGGTGATGCAGGCCAACCCCTACTACGTAGGCGGCAAGACGGCCTGGGATAAGCTGACCTTCCGTTTCCTGACGGACAGCGCGAGCCGCGTGGCGGCCCTGCTCTCCGGCCAGGTCGACGTGATCGACGGCGTCACGCCCGACGACGCGGCGGAAATCCGCAAGCGCGGCGGCTTCAACGTGGTGACCGAGCCCACCGCGCGCACGGTGTACATGACCTTCGACATCTCGCGCGACGTCACGCCGCAGGCCACCGGGCCGGACGGCAAGCCGCTGCCCAAGAACCCGTTCCAGGACAAGCGTGTGCGCCAGGCGTTGACGCTGGCCATCAACCGCGAAGCCATCATCCAGCGCGTGCTCATGGGCCAGGGCGCGCCGATGAACCAGATTTCGGCTCCGACCCTGGGCGGCTACAACCCCGACATCCCCAAGCTGCCTTACGACCCGGAGAAGGCCAAGGCCCTGCTGGCCGAGGCGGGCTACCCGAACGGCTTCGGGCTGACCGTGACCTGCTCCAGCGGCCGGCTGGTCAACGACGCGCGCATCTGCCAGGCGCTGGGCCAGATGCTGGAGCGTATCGGCCTGAAGACCGTGATCGACGTGCAGCCCTACGCCATCCTGGTCAACAAGGCGACCTGCCACTGCGACCGGCGCCCGAGCTTTTTCATGAGCACGTGGTCCTCCGCCGTGGTGGGCGAGACCGGCATGGCGCTGTCGTCGGTGCTGCGCACCTACGAGAAGGACGGCGCCAAGGGCGTGTGGAACCTGGGCGAGTATTCCAACCCCGCGCTGGACAAGCTGATCGACGAGGCTGCCGGCGTCATGGACAACGACAAGCGCTTCGCCATGCAGGCCCAAGCCATGGCGACGGCCATGGAAGACTACCCGGTGCTGCCCATGCACCTGCAAAGCCTGACGCTGGCCGCGCGCAAGGGGCTGATGCCCACCGTGTACGTCTACGAACTGACCATCGCCGACTCGGTCAAGGTCGAGCAATAGCACGCGCCGGCGGCGGGCCGCCGCCGGTCCCTTCCACCCGAGGCATGCCGATGAAAGAAATTCTGCTCAACGCGTTCTGCATGAACGCCATTTCCCATACCCACCAGGGGCTGTGGCGCCACCCGCGGGACGAGTCGCACCGCTATACGGACCTGGACTATTGGGTCGAGTTCGCGCAACTGCTCGAAGAGGGCAAGTTCGACGGCATCTTCATGGCGGACGGCCTGGGCATCTACGACGTCTACGAGGGCCGCGCGGACGCGGCCCTGCGCAGCGGCGTGATGATGCCCAAGAACGACCCCCTGCTGCTGGTCTCGGCCATGGCGGCGGCCACGCGCAACATAGGTTTCGGCATCACCTGCAATGTGACCGACGAGCCGCCCTACGCCTTCGCCCGCAAAATGTCGACGCTGGACCACCTGACCCGCGGCCGCATAGGATGGAACATCGTCACCGGGTTCCTGGACAGCGCGGTCAAGGCCCGCGGGGGCGAAGGGCTGCTGCACCACGACGAGCGCTACGAGGTGGCCGAAGAGTACATGGACATCGTCTACCAGCTATGGGAAAAGAGCTGGGAGGACGGCGCGGTGCTGCGCGACGCCGAAAACGGCGTGTTCGCGGACCCTTCCAAGGTCCACCGCATCACCCATGCGGGCAAGTATTTCAAGATCGACTCCATCCACATGTCGGAGCCGTCTCCCCAGCGCACGCCCGTGCTGTTCCAGGCCGGCGCGTCGGCCCGGGGCATGGCATTCGCGGCGCGCCATGCGGAGTGCATCTACATCAGCGGCGCCACGCCGGCCAAGGTGGGCGCCAAGGTAAAGAAGATCCGCGAGGCTGCGGCGGCCTGCGGCCGCGGGCGCGACGACATCAAGGTCTTCGTGTCCATGGACATCATTACCGCGCCCACCGACGCCGAGGCCGCCGACAAGCAGCAGGAATACATGCGCTATATCGACCCGGTCGGATCCCTGGTCCGGTTCTCGGGCTTCATCGGCATGGATCTGTCCAAGCTCGACCTGGACGAGACCATCAAGCGCATACCCAGCAACGCCATCCAGAGCGTGCTGGAAAACCTCGCGTCTGGCAACGCCGACAAGGGCTGGACGGTGCGCGACATCGCCAACACGCTGCAGACGGGCGGGGCCAATGCCGTGATCGTGGGCTCGCCCGCGACGGTCGTGGACCAGCTCCAGCGCTGGATGGACGAGGCCGACGTGGACGGCTTCAACGTGCCGACCATGGTCAAGCCGGACTCGACCCGCGACCTGGTCAGGCTGATCGTTCCCGAAATGCAGAACCGCGGCGTGTTCAAGACCGAATACCGGCCGGGCTCCATGCGGGAAAAGCTGTTCGGCCAGGCCGCCCGCACGCCGGCCAACCACCCCAGCGCCGGCTACCGCAAGGGTTGAGCCGGCGGGCCGCCGGCTTCAGGTGGCCGGCAGCCGAGGCGCGGCCTGGCGGCTGCGCGGGGCGCCGGCCCCGCCTGCGCCTCAGTCTTCGTGCCGGCGCTGCGGGGCCAGGGCCACCGCCCACAGCACGGTGGTGCTGGCCGGGCCGGGGTTCTGCCAGCGCCTGGGCATGCTGCTGTCGTAGCAGAAGCTGTCGCCGGTGCGCAGGCGCAGCAGGCGCTCGCCGACGTGCAGCTCCAGCGCGCCTTCGATGATGTAGCCGACCTGCTGGCCGCTGAAGGTGGTGAAGAAGGTGTCCCCGGTGGAGCCGCCGGGCTCGATCACCGCGCGGTAGACCTGCAGGTGGCCGTCGGCCGCGGCCGGGGGGGTCAGCACTTCCTTGTGGATGCCGGTCTCGCCGCTGTCCACGCGCCGGTGCCGGCCCGCCCGCCCCACGGCGCCGCCGGCGTCGTCTTCGGGGCGGCCGTCGATCTGCACGTTGTGCAGCAGGGTCTCGATGGGCGTGTCGAGCTCGCGCGCCAGGGCGTCCAGGGTGCGCACGGAGGCCGAGCGCAGGCCGCGCTCCAGCTGGCTCAGCAGGCTGACCGAAATCCCGCAGGCGTCGGCCACCTGCTTGAGGGATTTCTTGAGCGTCTTGCGCCGCATGCGCAACTGCTCGCCCAGCCAGAGGTCGATGAACGACTTGACCCGCTTGACGGGGCGCGCGGACGCCGCCTGCCGCACGGCGGCGATCTTGAGGGGGACTTCGGGGATGCGCGCCCTGCGCGCGGGGCCCGGCGCCTTTCTGGCAAGGACTGCGGTAGGCTCGCCCATAGCGGTGTTCTTACGTGCCATGTGTAGGGGGACAAGGGAGGAATTGCGTAAAACCTCTGGTACAGCGGCGCCGCGTGGAGTTATTTCTTGTTCGGTGCGTTGCGTCGGCCTTGCGCAACCGCGGCCGCACAGACGGCGCGGCCCGGCCGACAATTCTACATCTCCGGGCGCGCCGCCCTTGCGCCGCGGCGGCCGGATTCAATCCCATTGCGGGGCGAAAGCCGGGTTGACGAAGCGGGAGTCGCCGCGCAGCGCGTCGATGGCCGCGCGGTCCTGCGCGGTCAGCTCGAAGTCGAAAAGGTCCAGGTTGGCGGCAATGTTCGCGGGGTTGCGCGAGCGCGGGATCGCGACCACGCCGTCCTGGTCCAGCAGCCATTTCAGCGCAATCTGCGCTGGCGACTTGCCGTGCCGCTTCGCGATGGCGCCCAGCGTCGGGTCGCGCATCACCCTGCCGCCGGCCAGGGGCTGGTAGGCCTCGACGATCAGCCCCCGCGAGCGCGTCGCCTGCAGCAGCCGGGTCTGGTCCAGGAAGGGATGCAGCTCGAACTGGTTGGCCACCACGGGCACGCGCAGCGTGTCGCAGACGGTCTCCAGGTGCCGCACCGTGAAGTTGCTCACGCCGATGTTCCTGGCCCAGCCGCGCGTCCTGGCCTCTGCCAGCGCCGACATGGTTTCTTCCAGCGGCACGGCGGGGTTGGGCCAGTGCACCAGGAACAGGTCCACGTAGTCCATCTGCAGGCGGTCCAGGCTGTCGCGCAGCGAGCCCAGCAGGGCGTCGTACTCCAGCGCGTCGTGCCAGACCTTGGTGGTCACGAACACGTCCCGCCGGGCCAGGCCGGAGCGTGCGATGCCGCGCCCCACCTCGGCCTCGTTGCCGTAGCGCACGGCCGTGTCCACGTGCCGGTAGCCGATCCCGAGCGCCCGTTCGACGGACTGTATGCATGTCTCCCCCTCCAGTTCCCAGGTGCCGAAACCCAGCGCCGGGATCCTGCCCTCCGGCAGATCGCGATGAATCATGTGTCCGTTCCGTTTGCGTTGCGTCGAGTGCGTAGGCATGTCATGGCGGCGCGCGTTCAGGCGTGGGCGTTGTAGCGCCGCCGGATCTGCTCGCCCAGCAGGTTCAGGGTCACGATCACGATCACCAGCGCCAGGCCGGGATAGAACGACATCCACCACTTGCCGGCAATGACGTGGGCGTACCCGTTGAAAATCAGCAGCCCCAGCGAAGGCTCGGTGACCGGCACGCCCAGGCCCAGGAAGCTGAGCGTGGCCTCGATGGCGATGGCGCGGGCGATCTGCTGGGTGGAAATCACCAGCAGGGAAGACACGCAATTGGGCAGGATGTGCAGGAAGATGATGCGCCGCGCCGGCACCAGCGCGCACTGCGCGGCCAGCACGTACTCCTTGTTGGTCTCGACGATCGCCGCGCTGCGTACCGAGCGCCCGTAGAAGGCCCAGTCCGTGATGACCAGGGCCAGCACCACGTTGAACACTCCCTTGCCCAGGAAGCCCAGGATGATCAGCGCCACCAGGATGGCCGGGAAGGCCAGCGTCAGGTCGACCAGCCGCATGATGGCCGCGTCGGTCCGGCCGCGGTAGTAGGCGGCCAGGAAGCCCAGCGTGGTACCGATCGCCATGGACAGGAAGGCCGAACCGAAGCCCACGATCAGGCTGGTGCGCAGGCCGTACATGATGGCCGAGACCAGGTCGCGTCCCTGGTCGTCCGTGCCCAGCCAGTACGTGTAGCCCGAGGCCGATTCCGACATCGGCGGCAGCATGCCGTCGAGGATGTCCAGCTGGGCCAGGTCGTAGGGGTCCTGGTGCGCCAGGATGGGCGCGAACGCCGCCACGGCAACGATGCCCACGGCGATCATGAAGATGTGCCAGCGGGCGAGCCATCGGCCCGCGGCGCGCAGCCGGGAAGGAAAGGACGTTTGGCGGTCTTGCATGGGGATCAGCTCGAGCAGTTTTTCGGCCACATTGGACTCCGGCGGCGCCTCAGATCTCGGCCAGGACGAAATGGCCGGCGCCGACTTCGCGCATCCGGCACGGCGCGGGTTCGTAGCCCACCGGGTGGATGGGACTGACCAGCTCGCGCGGCGCGCTGTCCACGGCCAGGCCGCGCTTGGACGTGTCGGTGGTCAGCGTCGCCGACAGCAGGCGCCGGGTGTATTCGTGGGCGGGTTCGCGCAGGACGGCGCGCCGCGGCCCGATCTCCACCACCCGGCCCATGTACATGACGGCGATGCGGTGGGAAATTCGGTTCACCGCCGAGATGTCGTGGCTGATGAACAGCATGGAGATGTTGTAGGTTTCCTGGATCTGTTTGAGCAGGTCGATGACCCGCACCTTGGTCGTCACGTCCAGCGCGGAAACCGCCTCGTCGGCCACGATGACGTCGGGCTGCAGCGAGAGGGATTTGGCGATGGAAATGCGCTGGCGCTGGCCGCCGGAGAACTCGTGCGGGTAGCGCTCGCCCATGGCGGGGTCCAGACCCACCTGCTCCAGGTAGAAGGCGGCCCGCTCGTAGGCCTCGGCCTTGCCCGAGCACAGCTTGCGGCACAGCAGCGGCTCGGCGATGGCGTCGCGTATGCGCAGCCTGGGGTTGAGCGAGCCGAACGGGTCCTGGAAGATCATCTGGATGCCGGTGCGCAGGTGCCGGGTTTCGTCGGGGTCGAAGCGCGAGACCCGCCGGCCCTTGTACAGGATGCTGCCCGAGTTGGGCCGGTTCAGCCCCAGCAGGGCGCGGCCGGTGGTGGATTTTCCCGAGCCGGACTCGCCGACGATGGCCAGGGTCTCGCCCTTGCCGATGGTGAACGAAACGTCCTCCACCGCATGCACCTGGCCGATGCGCCCGCCCCAGGCGCCCCCCTTGACGTCGAAGCGGGTGGTCAGTCCCTGCACCGAGAGCACCGGCTCGAAGGGCCCGGGTGCAGGGTCGCCCGCGTCGCGGTCGTCCAGCTCGAAGGCGCTGGAGCTGCGGATCAGCTCCTGCGTGTAGCTGTGCTCGGGCTGCCGGAAGATGCGCTCCACGGGCGCCGTTTCCACCATCTCGCCACTGCGCATCACGACCACGCGGTCGGCGATGGTGGCGACCACGCCCATGTCGTGCGTGATGAACAGCACCGACATGCCGTATTCGTCCTGCAGCTCGCGCAGCAGGCTGAGCACTTGGGCCTGGACGGTGATGTCCAGCGCCGTGGTGGGCTCGTCGGCGATCAGCAGGTCGGGCTTGCAGACGATGGCCGCGGCGATGATGATGCGCTGCCTCATGCCCCCGGAAAAGGTGTGCGGGTAGTCGTTCAGGCGGCGCCGCGCGTCGGGGATGCGTACCCGCTCGAACATGCGCACCACCTGGGCCTCGGCCTCGGCATTGGTCATGGGCGAGTGCGCCTTGAGCACCTCGCGCACCTGGTAGCCCACCGTCATCACGGGGTTCAGCGTGGACATGGGCTCCTGGAAGATCATCGACACGCGGTTGCCGGAGATCTTGCGGACTTCGCGCGCAGGCAGCTCCAGCAGGTTGCGGCCCTGGAACAGGATGCGGCCGCTGCTCACGGAGAGCGCGCGGGGCAGCAACTGCATGATGGACAGCGAGGTCAGGGTCTTGCCCGAGCCGGACTCCCCGACCAGCGCCAGGGTTTCGTTGCGGCCCACCGAGAAGCTCACGTTCTTGACGAGCTGCCGGTCCCGCAGGCGGATGCCCAGGTTTTCCACTTCCAGGATTGCGTCGGAACTCATATTCGGTCTTTGCCTGTCGGATTCGGGATGCGGAGGCGCTTTGCGGCGGTCACTGGGCGACCCGGATCCTGGGGTCCAGGAGGGCGTAGGAAATATCCACGACGATGTTGATCACGCAGAACAGCGCCGTCATGATCATCAGGTAGGCCACGATCAGGGGACGGTCCAGCATGTTGATGCTGTCGACGATCAGCTTGCCCATGCCCGGCCAGCCGAACACGGTCTCGGTCACCACCGAGAACGCGATCAGGGTGCCGAGCTCCATGCCGGAGATGGTCACCACGGGGATCATCAGGTTCTTCAGGATGTGCACGAAGACGATACGGCGCGGCGACAGCCCCTTGGCCCGCGCAAAGGTGATGTACTGGGTCGGCAGGATATCCTTGACCCCGGCCTTGACCAGCCGGATCATGAAGGCGATCTTGAACAGCGCCAGCGTGAGCGCCGGCAGCAGCACGTGGCGCAGCCCGTCCACCGTCAGCAGCGATATCGGCACGCCCAGCACGTCGACCGTGGCGCCGCGCCCGCCGCTGGGCAACACCCCGAGGTCCACGGCGAACAGGATGATGAACACGATGCCGATCCAGAAGGTCGGGATGCTGAAGCCCAGCACCGAGATCCCGGTGACGAGGCGCGCGCCCAGCGTGTTCTCCCGCAGGCCGCAGTACAGCCCGAGCGGGATGCCGATCACGATGGACATCGCGTAGGCCGCCAGCGCCAGCTCGATGGTGGCGGGCATGCGCTGCAGGATCACGTCGATGGCCGAAGTGTTGTAGACGAAGCTGTTGCCGACGTTGCCGCCCAGGAAGCCCTTGAGGAACAGCAGGTACTGGTGCCACAGCGGGAGGTCCAGCTGGAGCGAGGCGACCAGCCGCGCCCGGTCGGCCGCCGAGGCTTCCGGCGGCACGAGGATGGCCGTCGGGTCGCCGATGACGTTCACGCCGATGAAGACCAGCAGCGTCATGACGACAATGACGCCGACGGCCTGCAGTCCTCGTTTCACAAGCCACAGAAACATCGTATTCCCCCTGTCCGGTAAGCCCGGCCGGCCGGATCCATGGTCCGGAATTCAAATTTACACAGTTGTGTAACTTACACACATCCGGGCCCTGGCGCAACCTTCGGCCGCGCCGCCCCGGGTACGACTGTCCATCGCCGTCCCGCAGGGCTTTCCCCCCGGGACGGTACGCTCATGCCAGCTGATCCAGCAGCCGGTAATAGGTCACCATCGCGTGCACGCCCAGGCGGTGGAAGGCGTGGAAAGGAATGCGCCGGATGCCGGTCACCGGATAGCGCGGCGCGCCGTCCGGCGCGCCCGCGCAGGCAGCCGCCAGGACCTTGCCCAGCATGGTGGCCATGCCCACGCCGCGCCCGTTGCAGCCCAGCGCGATCCACAAGCCTTCGGCCGGGTTGTGCAGGTGGGGCAGGCTGTCGGTCGTCATCGCCACCCTGCCGCTCCAGAGATAGGGAAAGGCCACACCCGCCAGTTCCGGGAACATGGCGCGCGCCGAGCGGATCAGCGCGCGGGCGTGGGCCGCGTCCGGCCGGGGCGTGAACGGCCCGCGGGTGCCGATCACCAGGCGCCCGGCCGCGTCCTTGCGGAAGTACCGCACCACCCGGCGGGTGTCGGACACGCAGCAATGCGCGGGCAGGACGCCAGCCTCCGGCGTGCCGGGCAGCGGGTCCGTCGCCACCTGCATGGAATACAGCGGCACGATGGATTGCGGCAACCCGGGCCACAGGCCCGTGGTGTAGGCGTTGGTGGCCAGTACGACCCGGTCGGCGATCACTTCCCCGCGCGCGCTTTCCAGCCGCCAGGCGCCGCCTTGCCGCTCCAGCTTGCGCACCAGGGTCGAGCCGTGGATCTGCACGCCTAGCGACTGCGCCGCACGGGCCAGGCCGCGGGCGTAGCTCAGCGGCTGCACGCTGCCGGCGCCACGGTGCATCCATCCGGCGGCGTAATGGCCGGTGCCCAGGCTGGCGGCCAGCGGTTCGCGGTCCAGCCACCGGACGTCGCAGCCGCGCGCCCGGAACTGTTCGCAGCGCCGGCGCAGCGCCGGCACCGCGCTTTCGGCGTGCGCCGCCTGGATCCAGCCCGACCGGTTGGGCTCGCAGGCGATGCCGAAGCGCTCGACCAGCGAGAACACCGCCTCGGGCGTGGCGTCGACCATGGACAGGATGTCGCCGCCGACCTGCTCGCCGTATCGCGCGAGCATCTCGTCCGGTTCGTATTTCGAAACCGGGATGACCTGGCCGCCGTTGCGTCCCGACGCGCCGTAGCCGGGCTCGACCGCGTCCAGCACCACGGCGGCAATGCCGCGGTCGGCCAGCGCGATGGCCGCGGACAGGCCGGCGTAGCCGGCGCCCACGATGGCCACCTGCGCGCGCTTGCCGCCTTCGAGCGCCGGGTAGTCGCCCGCAGGCACGGCGGTCGCGCTCCACAGCGACTGGCCGAAGCTGTCGTCTTCCGGCCGCACGAATAGCGGCGGCAGGACTTCCCGCACGGGGGCGCTAGACGTAGCCATTGGCGCGGTCCCACTCGCTCGATGCGGCCGGCCGGTCTTCGGGCCGGCCCCAGCCGCCGCCGCCGGCGCCTTCCAGCCGGATCACGTCGCCCTTGCGCAGGGGCAGGGCGATTTCCTTGGACGACAGGCGGCGTTCCTGCGCGCGGCCGGGGTTGAGGATGGCGCGCGCCGGCCGGCCGGGCCCGCCGCCGCCTATGCCCCATGGCGCGGTGCGTTCGGAGCCCTGCTGGTAGAACACGCTGACGAAGAGGTCGTCGGCCAGCAGTTCGTAGTCGCGCCGGATGCCCAGGCCGCCGCGGTGGGCGCCCGGGCCCCCCGAGCCGGGGATGAGTTCCGAGCGCAGCACGCGCACCGGGCCCAGGGTCTCGACGATCTCGGCGGCCAGCACGCCGCAATTGCTGGCGTGAGTGTCGACGGCCTGCCGGCCGTCGCCTTCCGGGTGGCCGCCCATGCCGCCGCCCAGGATGTCGTGCATGATGAAGTAGCGCTGCCGGCCGTCGGCTCCCAGCGCCTGCGGCCGGGTATCGAAGCCCCCCGCCCGCATGGAAGGATAGGACACGTGGCAGCCCGCCGCCGTGCGTTCGGGCATCAGCCTGGCGAGCACCTTGAGCACCAGGTCGGCCACGCCCTGCTGGGCATAGTGGCGGTTGCCCACCGCCGCCGGCCGCTCCGGATTCAGGAAGCTGCCCTTGGGGACGATCATTTCCACCGGCCGGTTGCGCCCGCCGTTGCTGGGGCCGGAGCCGCCGCCCGTCATGCAGCGCACCGCGTACAGCGCCATCGACCAGGTGGAGGCCAGCGGGCAGTTCAGGGCGTTGCGGCGCTGGGCGTCGGTGCCGGTGAAATCGAGCAGCAGGCCTTCTTCGCGCACCGTGATGGTCAGCGCCAGGCGGATGGGCTCAGGGCTGGAGACGTCGTCCTCGATCAGGACTTCGGCGCTGGCGCTGGTCTTGGGCAGCTTTTCCAGCATGCCGCGCGTGTAGCGCTCGCCGTAGGCGAGCGAGGCGTCCACCAGTTCGCGAAAGCGCGCCAGGCCGTAGCGCGCGACGAGCTCGCCGACGCGCTTCTCGCCCGTGCGGCAGCCGGCCAGCTGCGCGGCCAGGTCGCCGATGCAGGCCGCGGGATTGCGCACGTTGCCCTCGATGAAGCGGTAGGCCGTCTCGTTGCGGACGCCGGCGGCCACCAGCTTCATCGGCGGGAACTGCAGGCCCTCGGCGAAGATCTCGACGTTGTCCGGCGCCGTGGTGCTGGGCAGCTTGCCGCCGATATCCACGTGGTGCGCCACCGTGGCCGACACCGCCACGATTTCGCCTTCGCAGTACACCGGGCTCATCAGCACCAGGTCGGGCGTGTGCGTGCAGCCGCGGTAGGGGTCGTTGCAGATGACCACGTCGCCGGGCTGCCAGGTGTCCAGCGGCAACTCTGCGGTGATGCCGCGGAAGGCGGAAGACAGGATGCCCAGCAGCGAGGGGATGGTGTCGGCCTGCGACATCAGCTCGCCCTGCGGCGAGATGAGGGCGCAGGAATAGTCCAGCATGTCCCAGATGATGGGCGAGAACGCCGCGCGCCGGATCGAGTTCGACATTTCGTCGGTGATGGCGCTGAGCTGGTACTGGAACACCTCGCGGTCGAGGATATCGGAAACCGGATCTGACATCTTCATTGCTCCGTATGGGCCGCGCGGATGCGCAGCACGCCGCTGGGATCGACCGTCATGGACTGCTCCGGCAACACGAAGATCGTGGTGTCCGGCTGGTTGACGACCAGCGGGCCGGCCAGCTCTTCTCCCGCCGCCAGATCCTTGCGGGCATAGACGCGGGCCTGCACCCGGCCCTGGCCGGGGCCCAGGTAGATCTCGCGCGTGCCGGCCGCGCGGCCGGGATCGGCCCGGCCCGGCAGCTCCGCCCGCACCTCGGGCTTGGGCATGATGCCCATGGCGTCCAGGCGCAGGTTGACGATTTCCACCGGCATGGCCGGGTCGGCGAAGCCGTAGGCCTGTTCGTGGTGGGCGCGAAAGCGCGCGGCCAGTTCCTCGCCGTCGCAGACGCCGTCGCGCACGCCGTCGGGCAGCTCGACCGTCAGCTCGTGCACCTGGCCGACGTAGCGCATGTCGGCCAGGCAGGCGAAGGCCCGCTGCCCGGGGTCCACCCGGTCGCGATCGAACACCGCGCCTGCCTCGGACGCCATCTCGCCGAAGGCCTGCGCCATCTCGGCGCCGTCGATGCGCGACAGGGGGCGCAGGAAGGGCCGCTGGTAGGCGTAGCGCATATCGGTCAGCATCAGGCCCGAGGCGGAGAACACGCCGGGCTGCAGCGGCACGATGACTTCCTTCATGCGCAGGTCGCGGGCCAGGAAGGGGGCGAAGATGGAGCCCGCCCCGCCGAAGGACAGCAGGCCGAAGTCGCGCAGGTCGTGGCCGCGCTCGACCGACAGGCCGCGTATCGCCTGGCCCATCTGCGCGTTGGCGATGGCGACCATGGCGTAGGCCGCCTCGTCCGTCGTGATGCCCAGCGGACCGGCCACGTGCTGCTGCAGGGCGGCCCGCGCGGCCTCGACGTCCAGGCGCATTTCCCCGCCCACGTATTCGTCGGCGTCGAGCAGGCCCATGACCAGCGCGGCGTCGGTCAGCGTGGGCCGCGTGCCGCCCCGCGCGTAGCAGGCCGGGCCCGGCACCGAGCCGGCCGATTCGGGTCCCACCGTCAGCGCGCCGCCGACGTCGACGCCGCCGAGGGAGCCGCCGCCGGCCGATATGGTCTGGATGTCCAGCGACGGCGAGCGCAGGATCTCGCCGTGGATCTCGCGCGTGTTGATCATGCGCGCCTTGCCGCCGGCGATCAGCGAGAAATCGGCCGAGGTGCCGCCCATGTCGAAAGTGACCAGGTTGGGCGCCGGCAGCCTGCGGCTGAGGTCCAGCGCCGCGATCACGCCCCCGGCGGGTCCCGACATGAGCATGGTGGCCGGGTTCACGCGGGTGGCCGCCACCGTCGAGACGCCGCCGTCGCTGCGCATCAGCAGCAGCGGCGCCTTCATGCCGGCCGCGGGCAGGTTGGTCTCGAGCTGGCCGATGTAGCGCGCCACCGCGGGGCCTACGTAGGCGGCGGTGACGGTGGTGTTGGTGCGCGGATACTCGTCCGTCTGCGGGTTGATCTCGAAGCTGGCGTAGACGGGAACACCCGGCAGGCGGCGCCGCACGGCCTCGGCCAGCATGCGTTCGTGCGCGGGGTTCATGAAGCTGAACAGCAGGCTGATGGCAACGGCTTCCGGTTCCAGCGCGGCGATGCGTTCGGCGGCCGCCTCGGCGGCTTCGGGAGAAAGCGGCGTCACCACCCCGCCGAAGGCGTCCACCCGCTCGTCGACCTCCACCACCCTGGCCCGTTCGGCCAGCGGCCGCAGGGGGGGCAGGTTCAGGTCGTAGGGGTCGGGGCGGCGCTGGGTGGCGATCTCCAGCACGTCGCGGAACCCTTGCGTGACGGCCAGCGCGACGCGGGCGCCGCTGCGTGTCAGCCAGGCATTGGTCGCGATGGTGAAGCCGTGGATCAGCACGCCGATGTCGCCGGGCTGGGCGCCGGCCCGCTGGCACAGGCGCCGCATGCCCTGGATGATGGCGTCGGTCGACCCGGGCGTGGTCAGGACCTTGTCGGCCAGGCTGACCGCCGTATCGCTGTCGACCAGCACGATATCGGTGAAGGTGCCGCCTACGTCGGCAGAGAGCAGAAGCATGGACTCGGGTTCCCCTGGGGTGGTGTCGGCGCGGCGGCGCTCAGGCGCACTTGCCGTCGAAATAGGCCATCGGCTTCATCCGCGATTCCTGGTTGACCCGGATGCGGCGGACGTCGGCGATGATGATGCTGTGCGAGTACTTCGGGATGACGTCGCCGATCTCGCATTCCAGGCTGACCAGCGAATCGTCGAAGACGGGCGCGCCGGCCTCGCCGCGGCTCCAGCGGTCGTCGCGGAAGCGCTCGTCGCGCCGCGCCGAGGAAGAGAACTTGCCGACGAGGTCGCTTTGCTCGCTGCTCAGGATGTTCACGCACAGCACGCGGCTTTCCAGCAGCGCGTCGTGGGCGGAGGCGGACTTGCTCACGCACAGGATGAGCGAGGGGGGGTCGGTGGACAGCGAGCTGACCGAAGTGGCGATGAAGCCGTAGGGCTTGCCGCCGCTTTCCGTGGTGACCAGCGAGATGCCGGAAAGCAGCTTGCGCATTCCCGCCTTGAACAGCTCCGGATTCATATCCGATTTCCCCTGTGTTGCCGTCATGCCGTTCCCCATGCGGGCCGCGGAAAACCGGCGCGGCCGGATGTGGAATTTCTATATTTGTGTAATTTACACAAAACGGAATGCGCGCGCAACGGATTTTGCAAAGGGCTTTCGGGACCGTCCGCGCCTGCGGCCCGCGCTGCCCTCGGCGGAGCAGGACACCTGCGCGGCGCCCGGCCACGGCTGCGCCGGGGAAGGGGGCGAATGGCGCGGCACCGCCCCTTGCGCAGGTTCAGGCGGCGCGACCGGCCCGCGCCTGCGTCGTCTCGTAGAGGTCCGCCAGCCGCCGCACCGCCGGGGCGATGTCGTGCGGCTCGATGGCGCCGTAGCCCAGCAGGAAACCGTCCACGCCGGCCGGTTCGCGGCAGTCGAAGTAGCCCAGGCGCCGCAGGACGATGTCGCGTTCGCGCGCGGCGGCCTCCAGCGCGTCGAGGTCGACCGGCCCGCCGAAGCGCGCGGCCAGGTGCAGGCCCGCATGGCCGCCGGAAAGCGCCAGCGCCGGCCCGAAACGGCGGGCCAGCTCGGCGCGCAGTTCGGCCTGCTTGTGCGCGTACAGGTCGCGCATGCGGCGGATGTGGGCGGCGAAGTGCCCTTCCAGCATGAAGTCCGCGACGGCGGCCTGCAGCGGCAGGTGGCCCGGCCGGTACAGGCGCTGCGCGGCGCCGGAGAAGGCGCTGGCCAGCGCCTCGGGCACCACTACGTAGCTCAGCCGCATGCCGGAATACATGACCTTGCTGAAAGTGCCCATGTAGATGACGCGCCCGTGCCGGTCGGTGCCCTGCAGCGACGGCAGCGAGGCGCCGTCGTAGCGGAACTCGCTGTCGTAATCGTCTTCCAGTATCCACAGGTTCTGCGCGCGCGCCAGCTCGAGCAGGTGGCGGCGGCGCGTCGGCGAGAGCGCCGGGCCCAGCGGGAATTGGTGCGAGGGCGTGACGTACAGCAGGCGGGGCCGGACTTCGGGGCGCGGGGGCGGCAGCATGCCCTCGCCGTCCACCGGTACCGGCACCAGCGTCAGCCCGGCCGCCGCGAGCACCGCCCGCGCGCCCCAGTGGCAGGGGTTCTCGACATAGGCCCAGTCCCCGTCGTCGCCCAGCAGGCGGGCGCACAGGTCCAGCGACTGGTTGGTGCCGATGGTGATGACGATCTGGTCGGGCGTGCAGCGCACCGAGCGGCTGATCCGCAGGTATTGCGCCAGCGCGCGCCGCAGCGGCAAGTATCCGCCCTGGTTGGCGTAGCCCATGAGGCTGCGCTCGCTGGCCCCGGAATAGCGCGCCTGCAGCCGGCGCCAGATGCGGTGGGGGAAGTTGCGCACGTCCGGCACGCCCGGCACGAAGGCGCCTTCGAATTCCGGGATGCCCACGGGCGCGCGCAGGATGGCCGCGCCGCGCCGCGACAGGGCGGCGGGAGCCGCCGGCCGCACCTGGGGCGCGCGCGCCGGGCCGGTGGCGGCCACGTAGGTGCCGCTGCCGATGTCGCCGACGACGCAGCCTTCGTCCTGCAGTTGCGCGTAGGCGCCGACGACCGTCACGCGCGAGACGCCGAGCTGGGCCGCCAGCGCGCGGGTCGACGGCAGCTTCTGGCCCGGCGCGAGCCGTCCGTCGGCCACGGCGCGCTGGATGGCGGCGTAGAGCTGCCGGTACAGGGGCACCGGGCCTTGCCGGTCCAGTTGGCCCGCGACCAGGTCGGAGAGCAGCGGAACTTCCATGTGGACTTAAGGACCCGCCTGAAATGGAGCTAGGAGGCGCGCGGCGGCGACGGCAGAATCGCGCTTGCCCCGGCCGCGCCCGTTCCGTCCGGGGACGGTCACGCATGATACTGCGGCCGCCATCCCGTCCTCCGTTTCCCCGGCCGCCGACGCGGCCGCGCCTGTTGCCCACATGAACGCTCCCGCCCTGACCCTGAACGACGCCGCGCTGCTGCGCGATGCCATGTATATCGGAGGCGCCTGGACGCCGGCGCAGGCCGGAGAGGCCACCTTCGCGGTGGACGACCCGGCTACCGGCCGCGTCCTGGCCCGCCTGCCCGACGCCGGGCGCCTGCACGCCGAGCAGGCGCTGGACGCCGCCGAGGCGGCCTGGCCGGCGTGGCGCGCGCTTACCGGCAAGGCGCGCGCCCAGGTGTTGCGCCGCTGGTTCGATCTCATCGTCCGGCACGGGGAAGACCTGGCCGCGCTCATTTCCGCGGAAGAGGGCAAGCCCCTGGCCGAGGCGCGCGCCGAAACCGCCTACGGCGCGTCCTTCGTCGAATGGTTCGCCGAGCAGGCCAAGCGGGTGGACGGCGACATTCTGCAGAGCCCGCAGCCGGACAAGCGCATCCTGGCGATCCGCCAGCCGGTGGGCGTGTGCGCCGCGATCACGCCGTGGAACTTCCCGCTGGCCATGATCACGCGCAAGGCCGCGCCGGCCCTGGCCGCGGGCTGCACCATCGTGATCAAGCCCGCCGAGCAGACGCCGCTGACCGCGCTGGCCCTGGCCGAGCTGGCCGGGCGCGCGGGCGTGCCGCCAGGCGTGCTCAACGTGCTGACCGCCGATTCGCGCCAGTCCGTGGCGGTCGGCGAGGTGCTCACCACCGACCCGCGGGTGCGCCACGTGTCCTTCACCGGCTCCACGGAAGTGGGCCGCATCCTGATGCGGCAGTGCTCCTCCACGGTCAAGAAAGTGGCGCTGGAACTGGGCGGCCACGCGCCCTTCATCGTGTTCGACGACGCCGATCTCGACGCGGCGGTGGAAGGCGCGCTGCAGGCCAAGTACCGCAACGCCGGACAGGCCTGCATCGCGCCCAACCGCTACTACGTGCAGGACGGCATCCACGACCGCTTCGTCGAGGCCGTCGCGCGCCGCTCGGCCGCGCTGCGCGTGGGCCCGGCCGCCGAGGCGGGCGCCGAGATCGGCCCCCTGATCGACCGCGCTGCGCTGGACAAGGTGCAGCGCCACGTGGACGACGCGCGCGCCTCGGGCGCCACAGTGGTGACCGGCGGGCAGGCGCTGCAAGGCAACTTCTACGCGCCTTCCGTGCTCTCGGGCGTCACGCCCGGCATGCTGATCTCGCGCGAGGAAACCTTCGGCCCGGTGATCGGCGTCACGCGCTTTCGCGACGAGTCCGAGATCGCGGCGCTGGCCAACCACCCCGAGTACGGGCTGGCGGCCTATCTCTACACGCGGGACATGGGGCGCATCTGGCGCGTGTCCGAGGCGCTGGAGTTCGGCATGGTCGGCATCAACACGGGCGCCATCTCCAACGAGGTGGGGCCGTTCGGCGGCATCAAGCAATCCGGCCTGGGCCGGGAAGGGTCCCGCTACGGGATCGACGAATACCTGGAAATGAAATACCTGTGCATGGGAGGCCTCGGCCTCTGACCGCGCAGGGCTTGCCGGGGCGCCACCCGCACCACCACGGAGGAATCCAAATGTCTGTGCAGAAAATCGCGCAAACCGCCGCCCTCGAGGGGCTGGAGGACTGGGGGCGGGTTGGCAAGCCGCTGTCGGAGCCCGCATGCCGGCTGCGCGGATGGCGCCAGGACATCCCGGGAACCGCCGCCGACATCGCCGGGGTATGGGAATGCAGCCCGGGGAGCTTTCGCCGCGACGTCGCGCAGGGCGAGGTCATGCACATCCTGGCCGGCGCCGGCACCTTCACGCCGGACGGCGGCTTGGCCTTGGCCTTCGCCGCGGGCGACTCATTGTTCTTTCCCCCGCTGACCACGGGCACCTGGGAGATCCGGGAAACGGTGCGCAAGCTCTACGTGCTGGTGCCGCCGCAGCAGGTAGCCGGCGCATAGGGCAGGCTCGCGCCGGATCGCCGTGTGCCCGGCGATTCCGCGCCAGCGGGGCCGGGCTGGCCGGCGGCCCCGGGCGTCCGGCGCCAGCCCGACCGGCCGTCGCCCGGCGCCTCAGGGCCGGACGCCCATCGTCTTGGCGATGCGCCCGAATTTCCCGCGCTCGCTGTCCAGGAAGGCCTTGAACTCCTCGGTGGACATGCCGCTGGGCTCGGCGCCCTGGTCGCGCAGGGTCCGGCTCACGTCCGGCATGGCCAGCACGGCCGCCATGTCCCGCTGGACCTGCGCGATGATGTCCGCCGGCGTGCCGGCGGGCATGAAGACGCCGAACCACTGGGTGAGCTCGAACTTTTCCAGGCCGGAAGTGGCCGCCACGGGCGGGATGTCGGGCGCCGCGGGGGACGCCTGCGCGGACGAGACCGCCAGGCCCTTGAGCTTGCCGTCGCGCACGTGCGGCAGGCCGGTGGGCATGCCGACGAAACCGATATCCACCTGGTGGGCCAGCAGGTCGCTGGTGGCCGGCGCCACGCCCTTGTAGGGCACGTGGTTCATCTGCACGCCCGCGACCTGTTCCAGCAGCGCGCCGGCCAGGTGCTGGGCCGAGCCCACGCCGGAAGAGGCGTACGACACCTTGCCCGGATTCTTGCGGGCGTAGTCCACCAACTCCTCCACCGTGGAATAGGGCATGGTCGTGCTGGCCGCCAGGATGAAGGGCAGGCGCAGGACCAGGGTCACCGGGGCCAGGTCTTTCGCCGCGTCGTACTGCAGCTGCGGCATGAAGAACTGGTTGATCGCCACTTCCGAAGCCGCCGACATCATGATGGTGGCGCCGTCCGGCTGCGCGCGCGCCACGTAGGCCGCGCCGATCGAGCCGCTGGCACCCGGCCGGTTGCTGACGATGACGGGCTGCTTCCAGCGCTCGGCCAGCTTCTGCCCGACCAGGCGCGCCACCGGGTCCACGCCGCCGCCGGCGGGGTACGGCACCACCAGCGTGACGGGCTTGTCGGGCCAGGCCAGCGCCGGCGCGGCGGCCATGCCCAGGGTCGCGAGCACGCAGCCCGCCAGCAGGGTCTTGATGGTCTTCATTTGGTGTGCTCCTCCGTTGAAAAAAGCGGCCTGCCGGCCGCCGCCCGTCAGCCGTCCTGCACGGCGACGAGGTATTCGGACAATGCGGCCGGATCGGGTTCGATGCCCAGACCGGGACGCTCCGGCAGCCGCACCCGGCCGTCCCGGAGATCGAAGGCCGGCTCGGCCAGCCGCTCGCGCAAGGGGTTGGGGTTGGAGTCGACCTCCACGTACCCCGGTCCTCCCAGCGCCGCCTTCAGGTGCAGCGAGGCCACCAGGCCGACGCCGCCGCCCAGCCAGTGCGGGCAGAACCAGCGCCCCCGGTCCATGACGTAGCGCCCTACCGGCAGGCAGCCGCTGAAGCCGCCCCACTTGCCCAGGTCCGGCTGCACCACGGCCAGCCCGCCGCGGTCGACCGCGGCGCGGAAGGCCGCCGCCTCGCGCAGGTTCTCGCCGGCCGCGAGCCGGATCGGCGAACGGGCGGCGAGCGCGTGCCAGTCTTCCAGGGACGTGTCGGCCGGCACCGGTTCTTCCAGCCATAGCAGGCCGTACGGCGCCAGGCGCTCGGCCATGTCCGCCGCCTGCCCGGGTTCCCAGGCCTGGTTGGCGTCGGCCATCAGCGCGGCCGAATCGCCCATCGCCGCGCGCAGGGCGCGCACGTTGTCTTCGTCGCGGGCGTCGCCGAAGCCGATCTTCAGCTTGAAGGCGGCATAGCCTTCCCGCGCCTTGGCCTCGGCCACGCGCACCGGATCGTCGGGGTTGATGCCGGAGGCATACACGGCCACCGTGTCGCCGCCACCCCCGAATAGCCGCCACAGCGGCTGGCCCAGGCGCCGGGCGGCAAGGTCCCACAGGGCGATGTCCACGCCCGCGATGGCCTGCGCCAGCGGGCCCGGCTCGCCCGACTGGATCGCCAGGATGCGCATCTGGCGGGTCAGCGTCTCGAAGCATTCGCGCGGCCCGGGCCAGGCGCGGCCGCGCAGGGCCGGCGCCAGGCAGCTGGCCACCAGCCGCGCCCGGTGCTCGGCGCCCACCGAGGGGAAGTTGCACCAGACCTCGCCCCAGCCCGTGGCGCCGTCGCGGTCAGTGACGCGCACCAGCACGGCGGGACGGTCATGCATAATGCCGAACGACGTCCGCACCGGAAACGGCACCGGCGCCCGCAGCACGAAGGCTTCCACTTTCTCGATCGCCAAGGGGGGGGTCACGTCGGGGGGCTGCATGCCGCGGGTCTCCTGGGCCGTTGCGGGCCGCTTGCGCCGGAGGCGGGCGGCCATCAAGTATAAAAGTCTGTATTAGTATACCTATGGAGCCGTCCCTGCCTCTTCCCCCCAGCCCCATTCCCCGCTACGTCGTGCTGGCCGATGCGCTGCGCCACCGTATCGGCAGGGGCGAGTGGCGGCCGGGGCAATGTCTGCCTTCGCTGCACCGGCTGGCCGGCGAGTTCGGGGTGGCGCGCCTGACCGCGCGCCAGGCGGTGCAGCTGCTGGTGGGCGAAGGCCTGCTGTCGGCCCGCCGCGGCCAGGGCACCTTCGTGACCGAGGCGGCCGCTGCGGTCCAGACTTCGCGGCTGGAAACGTCGCTGCAGGAACTGGGCGCCACTTACCGGGCGCTCAGCCCGCGCATCCTGGAGCTTGCGGAGGAGCCATGCCGCCTGCCCGGGCAGGCGGCGGGCGAGCCGGCCTATATCCACATGCGCCGGCTGCACACGCGCGACGGCCTGCCTTATTGCGTGATTTCGCTCTATCTCCTGCGCGACGTGTACGCCAGCGCGCCGGACGCGTTCCGGCAGCAGGCCGTGGTCCCCCTGCTGCTGGAGCGCGCGGACATCGGCATTGCCCGCGCCTCGCAACGGCTCACCATAGGCACGGCGGACGCGCAGACCGCCACGCTGCTGCGCATACCCGTGCATGCGCCGGTGGCCCATGTACGGCGGACGTTCGAATTGGCCGACGGTACGGTGGTCTACTACGCCGAGGTGGACTACCGGGGCGACGCGATCACTCTGGAGATCGATCTGAAGCCTTGAGGGGCGCGGGTTGCCGGCTTTGCGCGGGCGGCATGGAAAAGAGCACGCCCGCCTCCCGTTCGAGCTGGGCCACCAGCCCGACTTCCCAGGACAGATAAGCCTTCATCGAGGCTTCGCGGTCGTCGAAATCGTAAGGGCTGTACCAAACGTCGTCGGTCTCGCTGCCCATACGCTCCCAGCCGCCGGCCAGATCCAGGCCCGCGGCGAGCCACGCCCGGGTGCCTCCCTTGAGCACGCGCACCGGCCGCCGGGTCGCGGCCCGGATATCGGCCGCGGCCAGGGCGGCGAACCTGCCGCCCTTCGAGACCGCGACGACCGGCCCCTCGCCCCGCAACGCTTCCATGCCGGGCGCCAGCCGCGAGCGGACGACGAACCAGGCCCGGGGAATGTGTCCGCGCCGATAGGTCAGGCTGTCGGACAGGTCCAGGAAAGTGGCCTGGTCCTGCTCCCAAAGCGCACGCGCCTCGGCCACGGAAATGAAGTCGGGTTCCACGGGTTGGCCCATTGCCGTTGCGGGTTCGGGGCCGCGCTGAAGGGCGCCGGCGTCCTTCAGGCCGTCGCGCAGCACGTACACTTCCCTCCAGCCCAGTTGCAGCAGCCAGGAGGCGGTCATGCGGGCACGCACGCCGTTGTCGTCGACCAGTACGATGCGGGCGCCGTGGACCCCGACATACTGCTCGGTCGACTGGATGAGTTGGCCGCCGGGGGCGCTGCGCGAGTCGGGCCGGTGGCCGGCGAAGTACTCCTCCGGTGTGCGCACGTCGAGCAGGAACAGGCTGCGTCCGGCGTCGTCCTTCAGGCGCGCCAGCTGCGTCGCGTCGATTTCCGCGACCCCGAACCGCCTGGCGACTTCCTGCGAGGCGGCCAGCGCGCGCTGCAGGCCTTCAGGGGTGGGCGGCGCCGCGACCTCGGTGGCGTTTTCGCGCAGCTTGCCGCCATGCAGGAACCAGCCTGCGGTTCCGTCCTTCAGGGACACTACGGGATTGGGGATGCCGGCGTTGATGAGTGACTGGGCGCCGATAATGCTGCGGGTCCGGCCGGCGCAGTTCACCACGATGGTGGTCTCGGGGCGGCGGGCCAGGCTGAACGCGCGGTGGACGAGTTCGGCGCCCGGACAATTGATGCCGCCGGGCAGGCTGAACTGCACGAATTCCTCGTAGGGGCGGCTATCCAGGATGACCATGTCCTTGCCCTCTTTCTGCCAGCGCATGAGCGTGGGCGCATCGATATGGGGCGTGGCGCAACGATGCTCGACGAACTCGCCGAAGGCCTTGTTCGGTACGTAAATGCCCGAGTACAGCGGATTGCCTTCCTGCTGCCATTTCCGCAGGCCTCCATCCAGCAGGGCGATGTTCGTGTAGCCCCAGTCTGCCAGCCTGCCGGCGGCGCGCAAGGCCAGCCCGCCATCCCCGGCATCTATCAGCACGACCGGCGTGCGACGGTTGGGCACGAGTATCCCGGCACGAGTCTCGAGATGGCTGAGCGGCAGCGAGACGGAGCGGAAGATGTGTCCGGACGAGAACGTTCCGGTTTCGCGCACGTCCAGCAGCGCGAATTCGGCACTGCCCGCCAGCAGGCGCTTCAGGCCGGCGGAATCCATCGTTCCGAAGGGTCCGGACCCTGTTGCGGCGTCCGGCGACCCGGGGTGTGTGCTCATGCTTGTCCTTCGATTGATGCGCGTGCGTCATTGAGGTGGAGCGCAGCGTATCACGGGTGCAGGCCCAGCAATTCTTTATTTGCTAAGGGATAACCTAAGAAAAAACTGAAGATATGGCAAGGATCCCGAGCCGGCTTCCGGCTGCGGGAAAATTCAGATTTCCTGAGCTTAGATGCACAGAAAATACAGATAAGCGACAGCTCCAACGGTGCTACTCTGCCGCATCCCCGGCCCTCGGCGCCGGCCAGCGGGCGGGGCCAGAGGAGACGACAATATGAATGCCCCTACCAGGGAAACCGCAAAGGCGGAACTGCGCCGCCTGATCGACGCGCTGTTCGCCGACGTGGGTGCGCTGCTGGCTCGCGAGGGCGTGGCAAGCGCCTCGCTGCGGTGCGTGGAGTCCATGCTGGCGGCCCTGGCCGCGCGCGCCGACCTGTTCCCGGAAAGCCGCTTTCCGCCCAGCGCCGAGCCAGACGGCATCGCGCTCTACCAGCTCGGGCTGGCCGGCGCAGGCGAATCCCTGGCGTTGTACTTGAACGTCCTGCGGCCTGGAAAGCAGAGCCGGCCGCACGATCACACCACCTGGGCTGCGATCGCCGCCGTGCAGGGACGCGAGCTGAACCGCGTCTACCGCCGCCGCGACGACGGTTCCGATCCGCAGCGCGCGGAGCTGGAGCTCGCGCGCGAGATCGTGGTGCGGCCCGGCACCACGATCAGCTTCCTGCCGGACGATATCCACAGTATCCACGGGCAGGAGGGCGAGAGCATCCGCCACCTGCACCTCTATGGACGGCCGCTGGACCGGTTGACCGAAAGAAAAGGCTACGACCTGGAAACCGGCGAGGTCGTGAACTACAACCGGTCGTATATGACCCCGGCCATTGTTTGCGCCGACTAGCGAGGTTACGCATGGATGTCCTGAATCCCCGGATCGACCGGCTTGCGCCCTACCCCATGCAGCGCCTGTCCGCGCTGATCGCCGGCGTATCGCCGCCGGCCGGCCTGGCGCCCATCCTGCTGAGCGTGGGCGAGCCCCGCCATCCCCTGCCCCGCATCGTCAGCGATGCATTGGCGGCCGCAAGCACCGCCGTCGACCGCTATCCCGCGTTCTGGGCCGGGCCGGAATTGCGTGCGGCCATCGCGGACTGGCTGGCCATGCGGTTCGCTCCCGCCAGGCTGGACCCCGCTGCGGAGATCCTGCCGGTGAACGGCGCACGAGAAGGGCTGTTTTCCTTCTTCCAGGCGGTCGCGGACCCCACTCGCGCCGGTTCGCGCGTGATCTGCCCCAACCCCGGCTACGCGGTCTATGACGGCGTCGCGAGCCTTTGCGGCCTGGAGCCCTACCGTCTGGCCACCGGGCCGGACGACCGCGACGGACAGGCGTACGACCGCGTCCCGCGGGAGGTCTGGCGGCAGACCCAGCTGGTCTTCGTGTGTTCGCCGGACAATCCTCGCGGAACGACCCTCAGCCAGAAAGGCTGGGAGCGCCTGTTCGCCCTTGCGGATGAATACGGTTTCGTGATCGTCGCGGACGAATGCTATTGCGAAATCTACGTGGACGACGCCGAGCGGCCGGTGGGGTCGCTAGAGGCTGCCGCCCGCTGCGGCCGGGGCCATGAGCGCCTCGCCGCGTTCTTCAGCCTGTCCAAGCGGTCCAACGCTCCGGGCCTGCGTTCGGGTTTCATCGCCGGCGACGCGAAGCTGCTCGCCCGGGTGGAAAAATTCCGCTCGTATAACGGGGGCGGGATGAACCCGGCGGTGCAGGCCGCCAGCATCGCGGCCTGGCGCGACGAGGCGCACGTCGTCGAGAACCGCAGGCTGTACCGCGAGAAGTACGACGCGGTCATTCCGCGCCTGCAGCGCACGCTCAAGCTGGAGCGTCCGCAGGCCGGCTTTTTCCTGTGGGCCGACATACGCGAGACGGGCCTGAGCGACGAGGCCTTCACCCGTGCGCTCTACGCCGAACGCAATGTGGTCGTCCTGCCGGGCTCCTACCTCACGCACTCCTCGGAGGGGCACGATCCGGGAGCCGGCCATGTCCGGATCGCGCTGGTCGCGAGCCTGGAGGAATGCCTGGAAGGAGCCGACCGCATCGCCTCGTTCTGCTTCAGCCAGGCCAGCCGCCGCCGCGTGGAGGCGTGATGCCGGCGTGGCGGCGGAACACGCATCTGGTGCATGCCGGCAAGCCGGCCTTCGCGGAGGGTACGGCGCCGGTCAACGCGCCCGTGACGCGCACCAGCACGGTACGGTTCGAGACCACGCAGCGGATGGCGGAGCTGCATCACCGGCGCGACGCGGGCGAGGCCGTTTCGGCCTACGGCCGGCACGGCACGCAGACGCACCGTGCGCTGGAATCGGCGCTTTGCGGCCTGGAGGGCGGCGTGCGTGCCTATCTCGCGCCTTCCGGATTGAGCGCGATTTCCCTGACCTTGCTGGCGCTGACCCGGTCTGGAGATCATGTCCTGGTAACCGACAACGTGTACCAGCCCGTCAAGCGCATCGACCGGGCCCTGCTGGCCAGGTTCGGCGTGGAGGTCGAATACGCGCGTCCCGATGCCGCCGAAATCGTCCGGCGTCTGCGCCCCGGCACCCGGGTGATCTACAGCGAGAGCCCCGGCTCGGTGCTCTACGAAATGGCCGATATCTCCGCGCTGGCCGAGATCGCCCGCAGCCGGTCCATCGCGCTGGCGGTGGACAATACCTGGGCCTCCGGCCTGCTGTTCAATCCGCTGCGGCATGGCGCTTCCGTATCGATCATCGCCAATACGAAATATATCGTCGGCCATTCCGACGTCATGCAGGGGGTGGCCATCCTGGGCGACGCGGCGCTCGCGCCGGCCTTCGACGCGGCCTACGATGGCCTGGGGCTGTGCGTTGGGCCCGACGACGCCTACCTGGCCCTGCGCGGCCTGCGTACCCTGGGAGTGCGGCTGCGGCAGCATGCCGCCAATGCGATGGCGGTTGCCCAGGGGCTACAATCCATGCCGGAGGTAAGGAGGGTATACAGTCCCGCATTGCCCGGCGATCCCGGGCATGCGCTGTGGCGCCGCGATTTTTCCGGTGCCAACGGCCTGATCAGCGTGGCGTTCGAAGGCTACACGATGGCCCGCATCAATGCGGTCGCCGACGCGCTTACCCTGTTTTCCATCGGGGCGTCCTGGGGCGGATACGAAAGTCTGGCCCTGCCCGTGCCGGCCGAAAAGCTGGGTGCGGGGGCGGAGCAGGCGGGCGCCGGCGTGCTGAGACTGCACATCGGCCTGGAAGACCCGCAGGACCTGCTGGACGACCTGACCCGGGCGATGGCGCTGGCCGCCTCGCATACGCAAGCCTGACTGACAAGAGGATATCTGACATGAAGCTCTATTACGCGGTAGGCACCTGCTCGATGGCCATACACATCCTGCTGGAGGAAATCGGCGAGCCGTACGAGAAGCACTGCCTGCGCTTCGCCACGGACGACCAGAAGCAGCCGGCCTACCTCGCGGTCAACCCCAAGGGCAAGGTGCCCGCGCTGCAGACCGACCAGCACGGCGTGCTCACCGAAATGCCGGCCATCGCCTTCTATCTGGCCAAGATGTTCCCCAAGGCCGGCCTGCTCCCGGAAGACACGATGGCGCAGGTGCGCGCGCTCGAGACCATGGAGTACGTTGCGGCCACGGTGCACATGCGGGGCTTCAGCCGGCTGTCGCGGCCGGCGAACTTCTCGGCCGACGGCGACCCCGAACTGGTGCGCCGCGAAGGCCTGAACGTCATCGAGACCGGCCTGCGCATCCTCGACGCGCAGCTGGGCAAGCGCGATTATTTCCTGGGCGACTACAGCATCGTCGATGCCGTGGTCTACATCGTGGAGCATTGGGCCGGCGTGCGCGGCGTGGAGCTGCCCGCGAACCTGCGCGCCCACCACCAGCGCCTCCTGGCGCGGCCCGCGGTCCAGCGCATGCTGGAAGCGGAAAAGCAGGCCGCCGCGGCAGCCTGATATCCGGCTTTGCCGGAACCCGCCCCGCCCGGCGCTCGATGCCGGATCGGGGCGCAGCGGCTTGCGTGCCCCGGCCGCCGCAAGCCGCGTCCGCGGCCTCAGGCCGCATCGCCATCCACCACCTTGCCCGGATTCAGTATGCCCAGCGGGTCCAGCGCCCGCTTCATCGCCCGCATCAGGGCCAGCGCCGCTTCCGGCTTGGTCGCGGCAAGCTGCTCCCGGCGCAGCACGCCGACGCCGTGCTCGGCCGAGAACGAGCCGGCATGCTCGGCCACCGACCGGTAGACGATGGCGTTGATCCGCTTTTCGTAGTCGCGGCGGAAAACGTCCGGATCCGCGCCCGAAGGGGCCTGGACGTTGTAATGGACATTGCCGTCGCCCAGGTGCCCGAAGGTCACGAAGCGCACTCCCGGCACGGCCTGTTCCAGGCGGGCATGGGTGGCCTGGATGAAGTCCGCCACGCGCGAAACCGGCACGGATACGTCGTGCTTGATGTTGAGCCCTTCGCTGGCCTGGGCCAGCGGAATGTGCTCGCGGATCGCCCATAGCCGCTCGCGTTGTTCCAGGCTGGCTGCCACGACGGCGTCCTGCGCATGGCCGGCTTCCATCGCCGCCGCGAGCATGGCCTCGAACTGCTGGCGGGCCGGGCCTTCGCTCCCGGCCGCCGAGAATTCCAGCAGGGCGCACCATGGAGGCCGGCGCTCCTGCAGGAAAGGCACCGGGATGACCGGGAAATGCCTGGCCACCTGGTTCAGCGCGACGGCGTTCATTACCTCGAAGCCGGTTAGACCCGGCCCGAGCGCGCGGTGCGCCTTGCGCAGCAGCGCCAGGGCCTGTTCCAGTCCCTCCAGGGCGATCCATGCCGTGTGCTGCGAGGCGGGCTGCGGGTAGAGCTTCACGGTGGCGGCAGTGATCACGCCCAGCGTGCCTTCGCTGCCGATCAGAAGCCGCTTCAGGTCGTAGCCGGTGTTGTCCTTGCGCAGCGCCGTCAGGCCATCGATGAGCTCGCCCTGCGCCGTGACACATTCGACACCCAGGCAGAGATCGCCGGCGTTGCCGTATCGGATAACCTGCGTGCCGCCCGCGTTGGTGGCGAGGTTGCCGCCCACCGTGCAGCTGCCCTCGGCGGCCAGGCTCAGCGGAAAGAGCAATCCCTGTTCGCGGGCGCGATCCTGCAGCGTGCGCAGGATGCATCCCGCCTGGACGGTGGCCGTCATGTTCACCGGGTCGATCTCCAGGATGCGGTCCATGCGGGCAAGCGACAGCACGATCTGCGTGCCGGAAGCGTCCGGAATGCCGCCCAGTACCAGCCCGGTGTTGCCGCCTTGCGGCACTACGCCGGTACGCGCCTGAGCGCAGCGCCGCACGACGGCGGCCACCTCCGCGGCGCTGCCCGGCCGCACCACGGCCAGCGCCTTGCCGCGGGCGCGCCGGTTCCAGTCCATCTCCCAGGCTTCGAGGTCGCCCCCAGCGATGACGTTCGATCCGCCGACCAGCGCCCGCAGGTCGTCCAGCAGCTTTTTCTGTGTAGGAGTCATGTGATCTCGCGAAGACAGGCGGGCCGGGCGTCGCGCTGTCGGCGCCAGGCCTGGGGCAGCGCGCCCGCGGACCGGTTCCGGGCCGGCGTCGCGCATTCGCGGCAGGGCGGTTTCCTAGTCCAGCTGAAGGCCCAGGCTGCCGATGATCTTGCCCCACTTCGCCAGTTCGTCGTCCACGAACACGGCGAACTGGTCGTGCGTCATGGTGGCAGGGGTGGCGCCCAGCGAGGCCAGGCGTTCGCGGGCGGATGGGCTGGCGACGATGTCGCGCACGGCGGCATCGAACTGCGCCACGATATCGGGCGGCGTTCCGGCCGGCGCGAAGAAGGCATACCAGGACACGACGTCGTAGCCGGGCAGTTCGTTCGCCAGGGGAGGCAGGTCGGGGGCCAGCGCCGAAGGCTGCGCCGAGGTCACGGCCAGGCCTTTTAGGCGGTGGTCGTGGATATAGGGCAGCGCCTCGTTGACCAGCACCATGGTCGCCTGGCCGCCGATGACGTCCCCGATGGCGGCCACGCCGCTCTTGTACGGCACCATGATCACGTCCAGGCCTCCCAGGGTGCGGAGCATTTCGCATGACAGGTGCGTGCTGGTGCCGACGCCGGAGTTGGCGCAGCTGTACTTGCCGGGATTGGCCTTGACCAGGGCGATCAGTTCCCGCGCGCTGGATACCGGCAGGCCGGGGTTGACCGAGAGATAGTTGGGTACCGTGGCGATGAGCGATACCGGCACGAGATCCTTGCGGATGTCGACCAGCGGCTTCTTGTACAAATGGTCGTTGAGTACCGTGGCCAGCCCGCCCAGCAGCATCGTGTAGCCGTCGGGCCGGGCCCGGGCGGCGACCTGGGATCCGAGCATGCTGCCGGCCCCGGGACGGTTGTCCACGATGACCGGCTGCCCGAACCGTTCCGACATGTGCTGCGCGACCAGCCGGGCCAGGATGTCGGTATTCCCGCCCGCGCCGAATGGAACCACGATGGTGACCGGCTTGTCGGGCCAGGCGGCCGACGCGTGCAGCGGCAGCAGGCCCAGGCATGCCGCCAGCGCCAGGCACAGGGACTTCCGGATCCGTTCAATCATGTGCTGTCTCCTTGGTATGGTTATGGGCCTGCGACTGGCCGGCGCTGCGTGCGCGGCGGCGGCCGGCCGGCGGGCTCGCATAAACTAGCACCGGACGCATTTCGGCAATTCTGTTTTTTCTCGGCATCTAACTGCATAAAGGCTGAAGTTATGTCATTCCGGGAACTGCGCACCCTCGTGGCGGTGGCCGACCAGGGCAGCATCACGGCTGCTGCCGAAATTCTTTGCCTGAGCGTGCCGGCAGTCAGCGCGCACGTGATTCATCTGGAGCAGCGCTACAAGACCTCGCTGATGGATCGGCGCCGCAAGCCGGCACGTCTGAACGAGGCCGGCCAATGCCTGGCTTCCAAGGCCCGCGAGATCCTGCAATTGCACGAGCAGCTGCACGAGGCCGTGGGTTCGGTGCCGGATATTTCCGGGACGCTGGTGCTGGGAGCCTCGGTGACGGTGCTGACCAATGTCGTGCCGCTGGCGCTGTTGGCCCTGCGCGAAGCCCATCCCAAGCTGATCATCCGCATGCAGTACTCGCGGCCGTGGTTTCTCCTCGAGCAGCTCAGCCACGGCGAGATCGATGCTGCCATCGTGAGCGAGCCGCGCGGATACACCGCGGGCGTGACCTGGACCCAGTTCGGCAGGGAGCCTATCGTGGTCATCGCGCCGCCGCATGCGCGCGGTCGTACCGATGAGGCGCTGCTAAGGGAGTTTCCCTATATCCGCTACAGCCGGCAGTTCTGGGTGAGCCGGGAGATCGATGCGCATCTCGCGCAGCGCGGGCTGGCGCTGCCCGACACGATGGAAGTCGATTCGCGGGAGGCCATCGAGGTCATGGTCAAGCATGGCCTGGGGGTATCCATCGTGCCGCAAAGCGATTCCACGATCGCGAATTTCTATGGGTTGAAAACGGTGCCCCTGGGCCGTCCGCCGCTCATGCGCGCTGTCGGCCTGGCTCAGCGCACCAGCAGCCCCAAGCAGCGCCTGATCGCCGCGCTGTTCGATACGCTGCGCCACAGTATGCCCAAGTACGGTCGCCGCCGGCCGGCCAGGCCCATGCCTTGAGCGGGCCGGCCCGCCGGGAAGGCGGGCGGACCCTGCGCGTCACCCGGGCGGTAATGTATCGCCAGAAAACCTGAAGTTGTCTTCATCAATATACAGAGATACGTTTTCTTAGGGCGTGCTAATTTTTCTCCTGTACGGAGCGTGCGCGGGCCGGAACGGCCAGCCGTACGCGCTGCCGTGCCTGGCCGGACGCCGTGCGGAGCGTCAGGCGGAAACCGAAAAGGAGAAGAAATGAGGAGACGATCGCTGCTTCTGGGCCTTGCGGCGGGATTGGCTGCGGCGGCATGGGTGCCGGCCGCGGGTGCGGCCGAGGGATGGCCGCAACGCCCGGTCAAGCTGGTGGTGCCTTTCCCTGCCGGCGGCAACGTCGACGCCTATGCGCGCGTGTTCGCCCCCGCGCTTGCGCGCCGGCTGGGCCAGTCGGTCGTCATCGAGAACAAGGCCGGCGCCACGGGCGCCATCGGCGTCGAAAGCGTGGCGCGCAGCGAGCCGGACGGCTACACCGTCCTGCTCGGCAACGTGACTTCCGTGGTCGGTACCGTCGCCTTGAACGCGCCCCTGCATACCGACCCCCTGACTCAGCTCATGCCCGTGTGCACCATGGTCGACAACGAGGTAGTGCTGTTCGCCGATCCGTCGGCCGGCATCCGGTCGCTGGACGATCTGAAGGCAAAGGCCCGCAGCGCCCCCGTGTCATTCGGTTCGTCGGGCAGCGGGTCGATCTCCCACCTGGCCACGCTGCAATTGCTGGACCATATCGGCGTGCTGGCGATGCATGTGCCCTACAAGGGCAATGGCCAGTTCCTGGTCGACCTGCTGGCCGGCCACATTCAGTTGGGCATGCTGGACCTGACCAATGCCGGCCAGTATGTCGCGGCCGGCAAGCTGGCGCCCCTGGCAGTGACCGGCTCCAGCCGGTTTCCCGAGCTGCCCGACGTGCCGGCGACATCGGAGCTGGGCATCACGCGGCCCAGCTTCTCCGCCTGGATCGGCCTGCTGCTTCCCGCCGGCACGTCGCCGGCGATCGCCGCCCGGCTGGAGCAGGCTGCCCGCGAGGCAATCGCCGATGCCGATGTGCGCGCCTTCGCCGGAAAGAACGGCAACAAGGAAGCCTTTCGCGATACGGCTGCGGCCCGCGAACTGATCGCACAGGGGCTGGCCGATTGGGGAGCGTTCGCAAGCAGCGACCTGTTCACGAAATCGGCCTCGAAATGACGGCGTCTCTGCAAGCCATGCAAGCCTTCCCGTACCGGACGGTTCCCGAGATCGTGTTCGGGCCGGGCGCGGCCGCCGGCATCGGGGAGTGGATCGGGCAGCGCCACGAGGCGCGGCGCGTACTGCTGGTCACCGACCCCGGGCTGTATCGCCTGGGGGTGATCGAGCCCGTGGTGGCCTCGCTGCGCGGAGCCGGCCGGGAGGTCGATATCTTCCACGACGTGGAAGCCGACCCCACCGAGGCTTGCGTGCTGGCTGCCATCGAACGCGCGCGGGCCGGCGATGCCGGTATCGTGGTCGGCTGTGGCGGGGGGTCGCCGATGGATGTCGCCAAGTTGGCTGCGGCGTTCGCACGCAACGGCCAGGCCTTGCAGGACGCATATGGCGTGGGCCGGTTCACCGGGACCCGTCTGCCTCTGGCGATGATTCCGACCACCGCCGGTACCGGCTCGGAGGTGACTCCCATCGCCATCGTGACCACCGGTGGGCAGAGCAAGGCGGGGATCGTGTCGCCGGCCCTGTACGGCGACGTGGCCGTGCTCGATCCCTTGCTTACCTTGGGCTTGCCGCCGGCCATCACCGCCGCCACCGGGATAGACGCCATGGTGCATGCGCTCGAAGCCTATACCGGCGTGCGCATGAAGAACCCGCTGTCCGACTGCGCGGCGCGCGAGGCGCTGAGGCTGCTGGGCGGCGCCATCACGACGGCGTTCGGGCGGGGGGACGACGTGGCTGCGCGGGGCCGTATGCTGCTGGGGTCGATGCTGGCCGGCCAGGCTTTTGCCAACTCTCCGGTCGGCGGCGTGCATGCGCTGGCCTATCCGGTCGGCAGCCTGTTCCATGTGCCCCACGGCGTGTCCAACGCCCTCATGCTGGGACCGGTGCTGCGGCACAACCTGGATGCAGCCTGCGCTCATTATGCGGAGCTGGCCGATATCCTCGTTCCCGGCCAGGGCGGCTCGGAAGAGGCTCGGGCCCGCGGGCTGCTCGCCTATTTCGAATCCCTGTCGGCCAGGATGTCGGTGCCGACGCGGCTGTCCGCCTTCGGGGTTGCCGAGGCGGACATTGCCATGTTGGCCGAAAGCGCCATGACCCAGCAGCGCCTGCTGGTGAACAACCCCCGGCCCATCGGTGCGGCCGATGCCGAAAGGCTGTATCGCGAAGCGCTGTAGCGTCGGCGGCTGCGGGGCGGCCGGGCCAGCCGCCTCGCGGGCTCAGAAAAACGGCCCGTCGAACCAGACCTCCTGGGTTTCCATGAACTTCTGGGTTTCGCCCCAGGTAGGCTGCCCGGACGCGACGGCCGCCAGTTCGGCCAGGATCGCCTCGCCGATCTCGGCCAGCGTGTGCGTGCCCAGCAGCACCCCGGAAGAATCGAAGTCCAGCCCCACCTCCAGCTTGGCAGCCAGGTTGGGGTTGCCCGACATGAAGAAATTCGGCGACACCAGGCCGGGGTTCACCACCGAGAGGGGCGGGTCGTCCGGCATGTCGCCGCCGCCGCTCTGCAGGATGGTGATCTGCGCGCCGGCCGCGGCCAGCCCCAGCGGCAGGGAATTGCCCGCCATCCAGCCGTCCATGAAATACAGGCCGGGTTCCTCCGGCGCATGGGCATGCTCCAGCGCGCCGCATAGCGCGGTGGTGCCGCCCTTGGCGATGGCGCCCAGCGATTTTTCCTCGAGCGTCGTGATGCCGGCCTTGATGTTGGACGGAATGGGGTTGATCGAGCGGATGTCCTCGCCCACCGCGCAGGCCTGGCGTTCCGTCCGGGCCACCATTTCCAGCAGGCGGTCGCGGGTGGACGCATCGCGCGCGCGTTCGGCCAGCAGCTGCTCCGCGCCGATGATTTCCGTCGTTTCGGAGAACATCACCGTGCCCTGCCGCGACACCAGCAGATCCATGGCGCTGCCCAGCGCGGGGTTGCCGCTGATGCCCGAGGTGCCGTCGGAGATGCCGCACTTGATGCCGATGCAGAGGTCGCCGACGGGGACTTCCTGGCGCTGCTGGCGGCCCACGTGGCGCAGCAGGCGGCGCGCGATGCGCTCGCCCTGGATGCCAGCCAGCCCCATGCCTCCGGCGTGCGAGATGAACAGCGTCTCGACCGGCTTGCCGCAATCGTCGAGCGCGTCGAGCATGCGCTGCGCGCGGGTTTCCGGGTAGTTGAAGTCTTCGCGCACCCCGATCAGCAGCACCGCCGCCACGTTGGGATTCTGCGCCAGCCCGCGCATCACGTGGAACAGGCGTTCGCGATCGGAGGCATGCCGCCCCATGTCGCCGGGGCAGGTGAACCGCGTCAGGCCCGCCACCGTCTGGTCGATGTTCCAGGCTAGCTGGTTGGAATAGCGGTCGATGGGCAGCAGCAGCACCTTGTTGCGGATGCCCGCGCGGCCGCGTGCGCGACGATAGCCGTGGAAGCTCTCAACCATGGGCGGTCTCCCGGGTCGTGCCGCGCAGGCCGGCATTGAGGCCGTCGAGGTTGTGGACATGGACGTGCGAGCCCGCCGCGATCGCGTGCGTCGCGACGCCGATCTTCTGGCCGTACTTGCGCACCGCGTCGCCGGCGGCGATGTCGCGTACCGCGACCTTGTGGCCGAACGGCACGTCGGTGGCCAGCGCGAGCGCGGTCTTGCGGCCCGCGCTTTCCACTTCGCACGACGCGCCGCGCAAGCCGTCGCCGACCATGACGCCGACATCGTCCCCGGCGTGCAGCACCAGGACCCGCAAGGGCAGTTTCTCCATGTTCCAGTCCCTCCTTCTTGATTCCCATTAATTGGGATCGAAAAAATAAAAATATGTAATTATTAGTATCTATCCCGCGAGAATTCGAAATTACTCAATAAAAACAAGCATATCCAATAATTGACACATGGGATTCATGATTTGATAATGCCCTAAATATTAAAACACCAATACTTAAATTTGAGACATAAAAGGAGGTACTCCATGGCTGCAGCCGTCACGTAGCGCGCCTCCCTCCGGCACGGCTTCTCCGTGCCGTCCATGCTTCCCGACCATCCATACGCATCCTGCCGGCCGCCGCGAGGCGACGACACGGAAAGGGGGAACCCATGTCCAATGACATCGCGCTGACGCTGTTGTTCGCGGTACTGAACAGCCTGGCGTACGGACTGCTGCTGTTCATGTTGTCTTCGGGGCTGACCGTCGTGTTCGGCATGCTGGGCGTGCTCAACGTCGCCCACGCCTCGTTCTACATGCTCGGCGCCTATCTCGCCTACACGGTGATCGACCAGACCGGCAGCTTCCTGCTCGCGGCGGTGGTCGCGCCCGTGGCGCTGGCGCTGGCGGGCGCGCTGGTCGAGCGCTTCCTGCTGAGGCGGGTGCAGCTCCTGGGGCACTGGCACCAGCTGCTGCTCACACTGGGCCTGGGATACATCATGCTCGAGGGCATCAAATGGATCTGGGGTACGGAATCCCATCCCATGCAGCCGCCCGCCCTGCTGCAAGGGTCCATCCTGATCGGCGAGGCTGCCTATCCTGTCTACCGTCTCTTCATGGGCGGCTGCGCCATCGCGGTGCTCGCGGTGCTGGCGCTGATTCTGTTCAAGACGCGGCTGGGCATGATCGTGCGCGCGGCGGTGGCCAACAGCGAAATGGTCAGCGCGCTGGGCTACAACACCAGCTACGTGTTCACCGGCGTGTTCGCGCTGGGCGCGCTGCTGGCGGGCCTGGCCGGGGCGATCGCGGGGCCCATGCTCAGCGTCTACCCGGGCATGGCGGCCGACATCGGCGTGGACATCTTCATCGTGGTGGTGGTCGGCGGGCTGGGCAGCCTCAAGGGGGCGCTCATCGCGTCGCTGGCGCTGGGCGTGTTCCAGTCTTTCGGCATCCTGCTGATGCCCGACTTCGCCATGTTCTTCAGCTTCCTGCTCATGGCCGTCGTCCTGATGTGGAAGCCGTTCGGCCTTTACGGAGAGCGCGCCGCATGAACCACGCCCCCACCAACCGCGGCACCCTGGGCGCGGTCCTGCTGCTGGCGGCGATGGTCGCCGCGCCTTACCTGGTGTCCAAGTCCTACCTGTACAGCCTGACCGACATCGTCATACTGGGACTGTTCGCCATCAGCTACAACCTGCTGTTCGGCTATTCCGGCCTGCTGTCCTTCGGCCACGCGGCCTACTTCGGCGTGGGCGCCTACGGTTGCGCGCTGGCCCTGCAGCACTTCGACGGCATGCCCGTCATGGGCGCCGTCGCGATGGGCACGCTGGCCGCCGCGGCCGCCGGGCTGGTGCTGGGCAGCATCTGCGTGCAGCGCGGCGGGCCGTACTTCGCCATGCTGACCATGGCCTTCGGCATGCTGATCTACGCGGTGCTGTGGAAGTGGCGCAGCCTTACCATGGGCGACGACGGCTTCGGCACCTTCGTTCCCGACGACATGGGCATGATCCTGGTCGGCGGCGAAGGCGGCATCGTGCAGACCTACTTCGGCGTGCTGATGATCTGCGCGCCGGTGCTGGCGCTGGTGTGGCTGCTGATGACGTTCACACCCTACGGCAACGCCGTGCGCAGCATCCGGCTGAACGAGGAACGCGCCGGTTTCCTGGGATACAACGTCTTCGCCATCAAGCTGGCCAACTACGTGCTGTCCACCACGCTGGCGGGGCTGGCCGGCTGCCTGTACGCGCTGTTCCACGATTTCGTCTCGCCGCAGCTGGCCGGCATGGAAATGTCGACCGACGTCGTGATGATGACCTTCATCGGCGGCACCAGCGCCTTCTTCGGTCCCCTGATCGGGTCGGCCTTCTATGTGCTGTTCAGCGATTTCCTGTCGGCGCTGACCGAGCGCTGGCAGATGATCATGGGCCTGGTCTTCGTCTACGTCGTCATGTTCGTGCCGAATGGCTTCGCGGGGATGATCGGCCAGGCCGCGCACCGGATGTCGCGGCTGTTGTCCCCTTCCGGGGCGCGCCGGCCCCAGGCGGGCAAGGAGAAGCGATCGTGGACATGATGCTGCAGCTCCAGGGGGTGACCAAGCAGTTCGGCAACCTCGAAGTCATCCGCGGGGTCGATCTGGACATCGCGCCGGGCGAGCGGCACGCGATCATCGGGCCGAACGGCGCGGGCAAGACCACCCTGACCAATCTGATCACCAGCCGCTTTCCGCCCTCGTCCGGAAAGCTGCTGTTCCAGGGCAGGGACATCACGGGCATGGCGCCGCACAAGCTGGTTCGCCTGGGCATCGGGCGCTCGTTCCAGATCATCAACACGTTCCGCGAGATGACGATCTACGAGAACCTGCGCAACGCGACGCTGGCGCGCCGCCCGACCCGCAGCAGCGCGCGGCGCGGCGTGGAGGGGCTGGCCGATGCCCGCGAGCAAGCCGAGCGCATCATGGAGCGCATCGGCCTGTCGCACGCGCGCGACCGCCTGGCGGGCCACCTGCCGTACGGCGAGCAGCGCGTGCTGGAGATCGGGCTGGTGCTGGCCTGCGACCCGCGGCTCATTATCCTGGACGAGCCCGCCGCCGGACTGTCCGCGGCCGAGACGCGGCACGTCACCGCCCTGATCGACGAGGTCACGCAGGGCAAGACCCTGATCCTGATCGAGCACGACATGGACGTGGTGTTTTCGCTGTCGAACCGCATCAGCGTCCTGCATTACGGCCGCATCCTCGCCCAGGGCTCGCCCGAGGAAATCCGCGGCAACGAGGAAGTCAAGGCCGTCTACCTGGGGTACCGCGATGACAACTGACGTGGCGCTGGAAATCCGCGACCTGCAGGCCAGCTACGGCCAGAGCCAGGTGCTGCACGGCACTTCGCTGGCATGCCGCCAGGGCGAGATCACCTGCCTGCTGGGGCGCAACGGCGTGGGCAAGTCCACCACGCTCAAGAGCATCATGGGGCTGATCCGCCCCGGCGGCGGCTCGATCCGCTACCGCGGCCGCGACATCGCGGGCCTGCCCGCGCACCGAGTGGCGCGCCTGGGGCTGGGCTATGTGCCCGAAGAGCGGCTGATCTTTCCCACGCTCACCGTGACGGAAAACCTCCTGCTCGGCTGCCGGCCGGGCACGGCGCGCGGCGGCTGGTCGGTCAAGGACGTGCTCGAGCGCTTCCCCGGGCTGGCTCGTCGCAAGGATTCCAAGGGGCGCTTCCTGTCCGGGGGCGAGCAGCAGATGCTGGCCATCGGCCGGGCCATGGTGGCCAACCCCGGCGTCATGCTCATCGACGACCCCAGCGAGGGGCTGGCGCCGGTCATCGTGGAAGTCGTCGAACAGGTCATTCGGGAGATCGCGGGGAGAGGGGTGGCCGTGTTGCTGGTCGAGTCCAAGCTGCCGGTGGTGGAGCGGCTGGCCACGCGGGTCAATGTCATGTCCAAGGGCGAGGTGGTCTACGAAGGGACCGTCGCCGAGCTCAAGGAAAACCACGCGGTGCGCAAGCAGTACCTGGAGGTATAGGCCCGGCTGCGCGGCGCGACGCACGTTAAACGGATCAAGGAGGAGGGACCCTATGACTTCAGTCAGGAGCATCATGGGCGCGGCGGTGTTCGCGCTCGCCGCGGCCACGGCCGGGCCGCAGGCCCGCGCGGCCGACACGATCAAGATCCTCAACCTGGACGTGACCTCCGGCCCGTTCAAGGACGAGGGCGCCCAGTACATGCGGGGCGTCAAGTACGCTGTGGACCAGATCAACAAGGAAGGGGGCATCAACGGCCAGCAGATCGAGCTGATCACCGACGACACCCAGCTCAAGCCCGATGTCGCACAGCGCAAGGCCACGCGCTACATCCTGGACGAGGACATCAAGATCATCATCGGCGCCGTGGGAACCGCGGTCGTCAAGGCGTTGGCGCAGGTCGCGGCCAAGCACCACGTGATCCTGGCGGCCTATTCCGGCGAGCATGACTCGATCACCGGCGCGGATTTCGCGCCCGAGGTGTTCCGGCTGATTCTGTCGGCGTCCATGCACGCGTCCGCCACGGTGGCGGCCTTCCCGGACCAGAAGTTCGACAAGGTCTACCTGCTGAACCAGGACAACGCCTACGGCTACGCCGCCGCGCAGGCCTACAAGAACGCGCTCGACGCCTACCACCCGGGCTGGAAGCTGGCCGGCGAGGACTACCATCCCATCGCCACGCGCGACTTCGCGCCCTACCTGCAGAAAATCGTGGGCTCGGGAGCGGACGTCATCCTGACCGGCGACTACGGGTCCGACATGACGATCCTGCACAAGCAGGCCGCCAACTTCGGCATCAAGCAGCCCTTCGGCAACCTGTTCCTGTCCAACCCTGTCGCCATGCGCGAGATCGGCGACGCGGGCATAGGCAGCTTCACGTCGGACATCTACATGATCGGCGTGGATACCCCGGCGAACAAGAAGTTCATCGAGGAATGGCATGCGCAATACAAGGACAGCAGCGAGCCCTGGCCCGAGTTCGGCATCGGCAAGGCCTACAACGCCATGATGTTCCTGGCCGAGGCGCTGCGCCAGGCCGGGTCCACCGACAGCAAAAAGGTGATTCAGGCCTTCGAGGGCCTGGAGTACACCGGCGTCATGGGCCGGCAGGTGATGCGCGCCTGCGACCACCAGGTCCAGTCCGACGTCGCGGCTGCCCGCATCGTCAAGGGGCCGGGCAAGTACTACCCCTTTGCGTTCACGGGCGATGTCACCCTGGTGCCCATGGACAAGATCTCCGTGCCGCCGGAGAAGACCGGCAACAAGCGCTGCATGAAACAGTGAGTTCCCGCCGGCCCGGCGGGCGCCGGCGCCGGCCATCCAGGTCAACAGGAGTGTAAGGTGGACGCGACGTATGACTATGTAGTGATAGGGGCCGGCTCGGCCGGCTGCGTGCTGGCCAACCGGCTGACCGAGTCGGGCAGGCATTCGGTGCTGCTGCTCGAAAGCGGCCCCGAAGACCGGACGCTGTGGATACACGTGCCGCTGGGCTACGGCAAGACCATCTACGACGACCGCTACAGCTGGCAGTTCTACACGGCGCCGGATCCCGGCATGAAGAACCGCAAGCTGCTCTGGCCGCGGGGCAAGTGCCTGGGCGGGTCCAGCTCGATCAACGGCCTGATCTTCATCCGGGGCCAGCCGCAGGACTACGACCGTTGGGGCGAGGCCGGCAACGCCGGCTGGTCGTGGAAGGACGTGCTGCCCTATTTCCGCAAGTCCGAACACAACTCCCGCGGCGCCAGCGAGCTCCACGGCGGCGACGGCCCTCTGTGGGCGTCCGACGTGCGGGACCGGCACCCGCTGATGGAGGCCATCTTCCAGGCTGCGGAGGAAATCGGCGTGCCGCGCACGGACGACTTCAACGGGCCGTCCCAGGAAGGCGCGGGCTACTACCAGTTCTTCATCCGCAACGGCTGGCGTTGCAGCGTCGCCGTGGCGTACCTGCGCCCGGCGCGCAAACGGCCCAACCTGTCCATCCGGACCGACGCCCACGTGCAGCGCCTGGTGTTCCAGGGCAAGCGCGCCGTCGGCGTCCAGTACGTCAGGGACGGCCAGACGCATACCGTGCGGGCCAACCGCGAGATCATCGTCTCGGCCGGGGCCATCCAGAGCCCGCAGCTGCTGCAGCTCTCCGGCGTCGGCCGGGGCTCGCACCTGCAGTCGCTCGGTATCCCGGTGGTGCACGACCTGCCCGGCGTCGGGGAAAACCTGCAGGACCACCTGCAGGCCCGGCCCATCTACAAGGTCGCGCCCCGCGCCTCGTTCAACGACCACTTGCGCACCGCTACGGGCCGGCTGGGCATGGGCATGCGCTACGCTTTTTTCCGCAAGGGTCCGCTCGCATGCTCGTCCGCGCCGGGCGGCCTGTTCACGCGCGTGCTGCCGGAATCCCGCACGCCCGACATCCAGTTCCATTTTTCCGCCATGTCGGCCGAGTCCGTGCGCTACGACCCGCACCGGTTTCCCGGCGCCACCTTCTCGGTGTGCCAGTTGCGCCCGGAATCCCGCGGCACGGTCATGGCGGCCTCGCGCGACGCGCGCGACGCGCCCGTCATCACGCCCAACTACCTATCAGCCGAAGTCGACCAGCGGTGCATGGTGGCGGGCATGAAATTCACCCGCCGCCTGGTCCGGACCCAGGCGCTCAAGCCCTTCATCGTCGACGAGCACATCCCCGGCTGGCACGTCCAGTCCGACGACGAACTGCTGGACTTCGTGCGGGACAACGGCGGAACCATCTTCCACCCCTCCGGTACGTGCAAGATGGGCTCCGACGACATGGCGGTGGTCGACCAGCAGCTGCGCGTGCGCGGGGTGGCCGGTCTGCGCGTGGTGGACTGCTCGGTCATGCCCACCCTGGTCTCCGGCAACACCAACTCGCCTACGGTGATGATCGCCGAGCGCGCCAGCGAATGGATACTCGCCGACGCGTCGATGGCGGCCGCCGCCTGAGCGGCGCGGGGCGGGCCGGGGCGCCCGGCTTGGTCCGTCCCCGCCGGCGCAATAAGCCTGCCGGCCTTGCCGGCGCGGGACCGCGCCGGAGCCGGAGAGGCCCCATGGCAGAGGGATGCCATATAAAATGGCCGCCCGTTCCCGCATTTGACGCGGCCCTCCGGCGCCGGCCGCTCTTCCCGCCATGGACACCTTCGCCGCGCTGAGACTGTTTCACCGGATCGCGGAAACCGGCGGGTTCTCCGAGGCCGGCCGCCAGCTCGGGCTCACGCCTTCGGCCGTTTCTCGACAGGTGGCGGCGCTGGAGAACGAACTGGGCGCGCGCCTGTTCAACCGCAGCCGCAACGCCCGTGCCACGCTGACCGAGGCGGGGCAGATCTACCTGGCGTACGCCAACCGCATCGTGGACGACCTGCGCCATGCGCGCGAGGCGGTGGCCGACCGCACCGGCGAGCCGGCCGGCCTGCTGCGCGTGGGCGCGCCCATCGACCTCGGGCAGCGGCATATCGCGCCGCTGCTGCCGGAGTTCCTGCGGCTGTGCCCCAAGGTGCGCGTCGAGCTGATGCTGGACGACCAGATCGCCGACTTCACGGCCGACGAGATCGACCTGGCCATCCGCATCGGCAAGCTGCGGGATTCCAGCCTGGTGGCGCGCCGCATCGCCCCGAACAAGCGCGTGGTCTGTGCCAGTCCTGCCTACCTGGAAGCCCACGGCGAGCCCCGCGCGCCGCAGGACCTGCGTCGCCATAATTGCCTGACCTACAAATCCCATGCCGCGCGCAACGTCTGGCGCTTCCGCGAGGGCGAGGGCATCGTCGACGTGCGGGTCGAGGGCACGATGGCGACCAACAACGGCCATGCGCTGCTGGCCGCGGCGCTGGGCGGGCTGGGCATCATCCTGCAGCCCGAATGGATGGTCGCACCCGACGTGGCAGCCGGCCGCCTGCGCATCCTCATGCCGGACTGCGACGCCAGCTCCAGCGACATCTCGACGGCGGTCTATGCCGTGTACCCCGACCGGCGGCACCTGCTGCCGCGCACCCGGGCCTTCATCGATTTCGTGGCCGGCCACTTCGAAGCGGGGTGCCTGAATGCGGCGGATCGGCCGGGAACAAGCTCCGTCCGGCCGCGCGACGCCGCCTGCGCGACGCCGGCGGACGGGCCCGGGGACGAAGCCCCCCGGGTCGCCGGCCGGTCCTAGGACCGGCCCGGTCCCCGGAAAACGTTCTCCAGCACCTGGCGACGGCGGAAGACCTGGCCGTCGAACAGCCGGACCAGGCGCCTGGCTTCGCGCAGGAATACCGGATGGCGGGGATGCGCGCGATGGTCGGCGTAGGCCCCGGCATCGCGGTAGATTTCGTAGACCAGCACCGCGCCGGGCCGCGCCGGATCGATGCACACGTCGAACAGCAGGCAGCCCGGTTCCTCGCGCAGCGAGGCGCGGGCCTGGCGCTCGATCAGTTCCAGGAAAGCCTGCTCGCGCCGCGCAAGCGCCTGGAACTCGGCCACGACCACGTAGCGCGGCGTCATGGCGCGGCGCGGCCCGCCGCGCCGCCGTAATCCGGGATGATGCGGCGGCGCGCCAGCAGGTCGAGCTGCCGGGGGATCATCCCGAAGGTGTCGTTCACCCCGGTCCAGCCGAGGTTGCGCGCCTTGGTCATCGACGAGGCCTGGTCCCAGTCCGCGTTGAACAGGTTGGACGAGGCCGTACCCCACTGCGTGAGCTGGTCCATGCGGAACTCCTGCAGGCCGTGCTGCCGGCGGATCTCGGCCCACATGGGTTCCTTGTCGCGCATGAACTCGCCCAGATCGAATGTGAGCACGCCGGCGGCGGGCATGCCGAACCATTGCGCCACCAGGGGCCAGGCGTCGCGCCAGCGGATGAAATCGCCGTTGGTGAAGTTCACGGCTTCGTTCGACAACCCCGCCTCGGTGGCGGCCCATACCATGCCGCGGGCCAGGTACGAGGCCTCGGTGCACTGGTAGAGGGCGTCGAAGGCGCCCGGTTTGCCGGGATAATAGAGCGGCAGCCCCATGTGCCTGAGCACGGTCGCGTACAGCGCGATCGCCAGCATCATGTTGATCTGGCCGCCCACGGCAAAGCCCCAGATACCGTGCGGGCGCACGGCGCTCCATGTCCAGGGCCGGCCCTGCTGGAAGCGCGCGAGCCATTCCTGCTGGTCGAAATAGAAATGCGGGAAGGGGTGCCGGGGCTGGTCTTCGCGCGCCGGCGTGCGGTAGGGGCCGAGGTGGTTGCCGTACCACTTGCTGCCCTGGGTCAGCTGCACGTGCGCCAGCCGCGGGCAGTGCGCATCCAGTACTTCCACCGCGTGGCGCAGCATGGCGAGGTTGGGAGCGATTTCCTCGGCGGGCCGCTCGCGCTGCACGAAGGCGGCATAGAAGACGTGAGTGGTGTCCGGCAGCTTCGACAGCGCGGACTCGCATGCGGCGCGGTCCGTCAGGTCGACCGGCAAGAAGCGCATATTGCATGCCAGTCCCGGGTCGCGCCGCGACACGCCCACCACGCGCCAGCCGTCCCGCGCGCCCAGGTGCTCGGCCAATGCGCGGCCGACGATGCCGGATGCGCCCAGTATCACCGCCTGCCTTGCCGTCATCGCCCACTTCCCCGCGTTGCGTGCATGCTCCTTTCCTCCTTGCCGGGGATTCTAGACACGGGCTGCGCGCGGCGGTGTTGCGCGCCGGGAACTCCGTATTGCGCGGAACGCAACGGCGCTGCGCTTGTGGGGCATGGGGCCGGAGAGTACCTTTTGCGCACATCGGCAAACGCCGCCGCTGGCCCGCTTCCGGCGGGCGCGGCGCGCGCCGGGAGGAGACACGTGGGTTACAAGCTGAGCGACATGCGCCCCATGGGGCGGCGCGACATGGCCCTGCCGATACTGGGCTTCGGTACCGCCCCGCTGGGCGGATCGCTGCGCAGCACGCCGCAGGAGGACGCCCTGGCGGCGCTGGAGGCGGCCTGGGCCGCCGGCGTGCGCCATTTCGATACGGCGCCGCAGTACGGGCACGGGCTGGCCGAGCACCGGCTGGGCCAGGCCCTGCGCGGCAGGGATCGCCAGGGATGGCTGCTGTCCACCAAGGTAGGGCGGCTGCTGCGGCCGCGCCGGCCCGGCAGCCCGCCGTCGCGCTTCGCCGACGCCCTGCCCTTCGACATCGAGTTCGACTACGGCTTCGACGCCACGCTGCGGTCGCTGGAAGACTCCATGCAGCGCCTGGGCACGGACCGTATCGACCTGGTCATGATCCACGACGTCAGCGTCAAGTGGCAGGGTACGCGGGTGGGATGGGCCTTCCGCCAGGCCATGGACGGCGCGTACCGCGCACTGGAGCGGCTGCGCACCGAAGGCGCGATCCGCGGTATCGGCCTGGGGATGAACGACTGCGCCACCGCCGAAGATTTCGTCAAGGCGGGCGATTTCGATTTCGTGATGATCGCCGGCCGCTACACCATGCTCGATCTGAGCGCCCGCGACCGCCTGTTTCCCGCATGCCAGGCACGCGGCGTGGGAGTGATGATGGCCAGCCCGTTCAATTCCGGCATTCTGGCCACCGGCGCCGTCGAGGGCGCGGCCTTCCAGTACGGTCCGGCCAGCCAGGAGATGCTCGCGCGCGTGCGCGGCATGCAAGAAATCTGCTCGCGCCATGGCGTGCCCCTGCAGGCGGCGGCGCTGCAGTTCCCCTTGCGGCATCCCGCGGTGACGTCGATCGTGGCGGGCTTTCGCACGCCGGCCGAGATTGCCGCGGCGGCCGAATGGCTGGCCCACGATATCGGCGCGGACCTGTGGCGAGAGCTCGACGAGGCGGGGCTGGTTTCTTGCGGCTTCGACGTCCCCGCGCATGCCCCTTCCGCCGCGCGCGCGCCGGCCTGAAGGTTTCCCGAACCCATCCCACGACCCGACGAGGAGCCATCATGATCAAGAGAATGTCGCTGGTGACGCGACGCCCCGGCATGAGCCGCGAGGAATTCGAACGGCACTGGCTGGAAGTCCATGCGCCCCTGGTGCGGGAAGCCAGCGGCATCCTGCGCTACCGCCAGTTCCTGGTGCGCGACGCCGTGCCGCGCGGCGACGTGCCGGCCGGCCCGCCCCTGCCGGACGGCCTGACCGAGATCTGGTACGACAGCCTGGAAACCGCGATGAACACCGCCACGCCGGAGCGGCAGCGGGCCATCGCCGACTGCCAGAACTTCCTGGGCTCGGCCACTACCTTCTTCGTGGAAGAACGGCCGATCATTTCCAAGGCCTGATACCTCCGCGCCCGGCGGCGACCCTGCCGGGCCGGCGGCTCGCCGCCCGCGGACGCGGCCCCGCCTTGCGCCGGCCGGCCCCTCCCGGCCGGCGAGGCCTACGACGACAATCTGGAGACGAACCCATGAACAAGTGGATCGCGGTATTGGCATGCAGCCTGGCGCTGGCTGCAGGCGCGCGGGCCGCGGAACCGGCCGACGCGTGGCCTTCCCGGCCGGTCACCGTCATCGCACCCTACGGGCCGGGCGGCACCACCGACCTGGTCGCGCGCATGATCGCCAAGAAGATCACCGAGGCCACCGGCCAGCCGGTGGTCGTCGAGAACCGATCGGGGGTGGGCGGCGTGCTGGGCACCTCCGCCTTCGTGCGTGGCCGCAACGACGGCTATACCCTGCTGGTCAGCAACCTGGCCCCGCACGTCATCGCCACGGTGATGCGGCAGAAGCCGCCCTACGATCCGGTCAAAGACTTCGCCCCCATCGCCATGGTCAGCGAGGCCGACGAGTTTCTGGCGGTCAATGCCAGCCTGCCAGTGCATAGCGTCAAGGAACTGATCGAATATGCGCGCGCGCACCCCGGCACGCTGAACTACGGCTCGCCGGGCATCGGCTCTTTCGGGCATTTCGCCAGCGAGCTGTTCGCCATGCAGGCGGGCATCTCCATGGAGCACATTCCCTACGACAGCAAGGGCAGCATGGGCGCGCTCAACGACTTCCTGGGCGGCAACCTGCAGGTGCTGATCGACCCGGCGATCGTGCCGGTGCGCAAGGACCCGCGCGTGCGGCTGCTGGCCACCAGCAACGTCGATCGCTTTCCCGGCACGCCCGACGTGCCCACGCTGCGCGAAAGCGGGTTGCCCGATTACGTCGTGACGGGCTGGTTCGGCCTGTTCGGGCCGCCAGACATGCCGCGCGCGGTCGTCGACAAGCTGGCCGGCATCGTGCAGCAGGCCAGCGGCGACGCGCAATGGCGGCAGTACCTGCTGAACCTGGGCCTGACCCCGGTATTCCTGGGGCCGGACGATTACGCCAAGCGCCTGGCCGTGGACCTGGAGAAGTTCCGCCGCATCAAGGCCGAGGCCCGCATCCCGTACGTGGATTGAAGCCGCCGGCCCGCCGCTGCGGCGCGGGTCGGCATTGTTCCGAAGGACGATTCCCATGAGCGATACCCCCGATGCCTCCGTGCAAGACCGCTACCCCATGCGGCCGGACCTGGTCGCGACCGTGGTGCGCAGCCAGGACGTCGAATGGCGGCCTACCCAGTATCCCGGCGTGGAGTTCAAGCTGCTGTACGAGGACAAGTCCAGCGGCCTGTTCACCGGGCTGTTCCGCTGGGCCCCGGGTGCCGAGCTGCCGTATCATGAACACGCCGAGCTCGAGCAGACCTTCATCCTGGAAGGCAGCCTGCAGGACCACGAAGGCGAGATCGGCCCGGGCATGTACGCCGCTCGCCCGGCCGGCAGCCGCCACGTGGCCCGTTCGCCCAACGGCTGCCTGCACATCAGTTTTTTCCTGAAACCCAACCTGTTCTTTTCGGCCGACGGCGGCGCCCGGCCGTTCGAACGCTGAGGCGGGCGCCGCGGCAGCGGCAGCCGGCCATGCAACCAGGAGACGCCGAATTGAAAACCGGAGCCCAGCTTCTCGTCGATACCCTGCTGACGAACGGCGCGTCCATCGCCTACGGCGTGCCGGGCGAGAGCTATCTGGCGGTGTTGGACGCCCTGTACGACGCCAGGGACCGGTTCCGCTTCGTGGTCTGCCGCCAGGAAGGAGGCGCGGCCTACATGGCGGAGGCCCACGGCAAGCTGACCGGCGCGCCCGGCATCTGCTTCGTGACCCGGGGGCCCGGCGCCTCCAACGCCAGCATCGGGGTGCACACCGCTTACCAGGACTCCACGCCCATGATTCTGTTCGTGGGCCAGGTGGGCAACGACTTCGTCGAGCGCGAGGCCTTCCAGGAAATCGACTACCGCCGCATGTACGGGCAGATGGCCAAATGGGTGGCGCAGATCGACCGCGCCGACCGCGTGCCGGAATACGTCAGCCGGGCCTTCCACGTGGCCACCTCCGGCCGTCCCGGCCCGGTGGTGCTGGCCCTGCCCGAGGACATGCTGAGCGAGGCCGTGCCGGAAGCCGCCGGCCGCCCGCTCGCGCACTACCGCGTCACCCCGCCCAGCCCTTCGCCCGCCCAGGTCGAGGCGGTGCGCGAACGGCTGCAGTCCGCACGGCGTCCGCTCGTGCTGTGCGGCGGCGCCGGCTGGAACGAGGCCGCCGTGCAGGCCCTGCAGCGCTTCATCCCCCGCAGCGGCCTGCCGGTCGCCTGCGCCTTCCGCTGCCAGGACCTGTACGACAACGACGACCCGCATTACGTCGGCGAGGCCGGCATCGGCATCAACCCCGAGCTGGCGCGCCGCATCAAGGAAGCCGACCTGCTGCTGGCCCTGGGCCCGCGGCTGGACGAGATGACCACCTCCGGCTATACGCTGGTGCAGTCGCCGCGCCCCGCGCAGGCGCTGGTCCATGTGCACGTGCACGCCGACGAGCTCAACCGCGTCTACCAGGCCGACCTGGCGGTCAACGCCGGCATGGAGCAGATGCTGGAGCCGCTGGCCGGCCTGGATTTCGACCCCGCTCCCTGGCGGGAATGGCGCGAACAGGGGCGCCGGTCGTACGAGTCCTGGAACGCGGCCAACCGCAACCCCGGTCCGGTGCAGATGGCCGAGCTGATCAAGATCCTGCAGGACAAGCTGCCCGAGGACGCGATCCTGGCCAACGGCGCGGGCAACTACTCCGCCTGGCTGCATCGCTTCTACCGCTACCGCCGCCCGCGCACCCAGCTCGCGCCGCGCAACGGCTCCATGGGCTACGGCGTGCCCGCGGCCGTCGCCGCCAAGATCGAGAACCCCGCGCGTACCGTCGTCGCGCTGGCCGGCGACGGCTGCTTCCTGATGACGGGCCAGGAGCTGGCGACGGCCGCACAGTACGGCGCCAACGTCATCGTCATCGTCATCGACAACGGCATGTACGGCACCATTCGCCTGCACCAGGAACGCCACTATCCCGGCCGCGTTTCCGGCACCGGGCTGAGCAACCCCGACTTCTCGCTCTACGCGCGGGCCTTCGGGGCGCACGCCGAGCGCGTGGAAGACACGGCGGCCTTCGGCCCCGCGCTGGAGCGCTGCCTGCAGGCGCGGGGGCCTGCGCTGATCGAGGTGCGCATCGACCCGCAGGCGCTGAGCACCCAGGCCACGATAGACCAGGTGCGCGAGCAGGGGCTGGCCCGGGCGCGCGCGGGCGGCGCATGACGGGGGGCCGTGGTGCCTGGGTACGGCGCCGCCCGGCTTTCAGAGCGGCTGGTTCCAGTAGCGGGTCACCGCCAGCAGGTGTGCGTCGGGAGAGAGCTGCGCCAGCTTGAGCGCCGACTGGATGACCTTGCCAGACAGGCAATGCATGCGGCTCACGGGCAGGCGCGAGGCGGGGCCGGACACCCCCACGGCTGCGATGACGTTGCCGGCCCGGTCGAATATGGGCGCGGCCACGCCGTTGACGTCGATTTGCCATTCTCCCAGGTTGATCGCGTAGCCGCGCTCCTTGATGCGGCGCATTTCCGCCGCGAAGGCCGCCGGGCACGTGATCGAGCTGGGCGTGACCGGTACCAGGCGCTGCGCGGCGTAGTCCTGCCAGGGCGTGTCCTTGTATGCCAGCATTGCCTTGCCCGTCGCCACGCAATGGGCGACGGCCCTGCCGCCGATCTGGGTGTTGTACGAGCGCACGGGTTCAGGGCTGTCTATCTTGTGGATATAGACCACCTCGGCGCCGTCCAGAACGGAAAGGTGCGCCGTTTCGCCTGTTTCCTGCACCAGGGAGTCCATGACCGTCGTGGCCTGCTGCCGCAGTTCGTAGCCCAGCAGGGCCGCCGAACCCAGTTCCCAGAGCTTGATCGATGTCGCGTAGGTGCCCTTCTGATGCCGCACCAGGTATCGCGCTTCCAGCAGGGTCCGGAGCACGCGGTGCACGCTGCTTTTCGGCATTCCCGTCGAGGCGGCCAGTTCGCTCACCCCCACCGGACGCTGCCATCTCGCGATGATCTCCAGTATTTCCAGGCCCTTGAGCAAGGTGTTGTTCATCTTCGATGGAAACCCGGCGGGACCGTGCGTGGCGGGGGGTGTCGGAGGAATGCCAGCCCGTGCCGTTCCAGCATCCGGAACGCTTGACGCAAATGGGATGGCCTTCCTAAACTGCGCGGCCGTTCCCGGAAGGCTCCGGAAGAACCGCGATTTCGTAGTGTATCCAGATCCCGATAATAACTAGGAGACATAAGATGCATCGTCGCAAGCCTGATAACCGCCGCCGGGCATTCACCTCAGGAATGCTTGCCATGCTGGGCGCCGGAGCGCTGCCCCGGATGGCCTGGGGGCAGGAAGGGTTCCCCTCCAGGCCGATCAAGGTTGTCGTGCCGTTCACGCCGGGCAGCGCCTCCGACGCCGCCTCGCGTTTCTTCGGCGAGAAAATGTCCCAGACCCTGGGGCAGGCCGTCATTGTCGAGAACAAGCCGGGCGCCGGAGGGACCATCGCGGCCCAACTCGTCAAGGCCGCTCCCGCGGACGGATATACGATCCTGCTGGGCAATATTTCCCTGATGACGGTCAACCCCGTCCTCATGAAGAACCCGGGTTATGACCCGCTCGCCGACTTCAAGCCGCTCAGCGGGCTGGTGGTTACCCACGGGGCGCTTGTCGTGCCCAACGAGTCGCCCTACCGCACCGTGGCCGAGCTGATGGAAGCCTCGCGCAAGCGGCCGCTGAACTTCGGCACGTTCTCGCCGGCCTACTCGCTCGCGGCGGCATACCTGGCCAACATGGCCGACGCCAAGATAGAGAACATTCCCTACAAGGGGCAATCGCCCCTGACCACGGATCTCATCGGGAACCAGCTCGACGCGGCCTTCTTCGACGTCAGCGGCATGCTGTCCACCCTGCAGAGCGGGCGGGTGCGCGTGCTGGCCGTGACCGGGCGCAACCGCAACGTCGGGCTGCCGGACATCCCGACCTTGAACGAATTGGGGTTCAAGGGATACGCGCACGAAAGCTGGGTGGGCTTCTTCACCCACATCGGCACGCCCGACGCGGCGGCCGGCAAGCTGACGGCAGTTCTCCAGGACAGCCTGAAGACCCCGGAGGCCGCCGAATACGCCAGGCAGACGGCCGTCGAGCTGTTCCCCTATCCGCCCAACCAGCTCAAGGATTTCGTCGCCAGCGAAATCGCGAGGTTCCGCCGCATCGCCGACCAGGCGGGCATGGAAGCCACCTGAGGCGAGCCGGCCTGGGCGTTTTCCGAACAACCGATCGAGAGAGACCATGGGAAGCAATACCGAAACCGTAGACCGGCCTGCCGCCGGAGGCACCCCGTCAGTCGTGTTCAAGGGCAGCGTGAACAAGAAGAACCGGAAGATCTCCGGGGTGCACAGGGAAGCCGCCCGGGACATTCCCGTTTTCAAGCGTACGCAGGTCCTGGTGGTGGGCGGCGGGCCCGCCGGCACTGCCGCGGCCATCGCCGCCGGCCGCCTGGGGGCGGAAGTCACCCTGGTGGAGCGCTACAACCACCTAGGAGGCCTGTCCACCGGCGGGCTCGTACTGTGGATCGACCGCATGACCGACTGGCAAGGTACCCACGTGATCCAGGGAATCGGCAGGGACCTGCTGTCCAGCCTGCCGGAAGGCGGCCTGGCCGGCGCCCCGTCCTCGCTCTGGGGGTCGCGCGACGCCGAGGCGGCGGCTTACTGGGGCATGCGCACCAGCGCCTTCCATGGCGTGGTCACCTGGTCGCCCACCATCGACCCGGAATGGATGAAGTGGCGTTCGCTGCAGCTGGTGACCGAGGCCAAGGTCGACCTGCTGCTGCATGCCTGGGGCGCGGCGCCCATCGTGGAGGACGGCACGGTCAAGGGGGCGATCTTCGAAAGCAAGCAGGGCCGCATGGCCATTTATGCCGACGTGGTGATCGACACCACCGGGGACGGCGACCTGTTTGCCCAGGCCGGCGCGGCCTACGACTCCGACATCAACGAGGACGACATCCACCACTGCATGAACGTGTCCTGGCTGTTCGGCGGGGTGGACATGGAAGCCTGGATCGATTTCCGCACGCGCGAACCCGAGCGCTTCGCCGATTTCATGCAGAAGGGCCGCGAAGCCATGGGCTTCTTCGACCGCCCCTTCGTGTCGTGGCGGCGCGACGTGGGCCTGTTCATGGGCCCGCGCATGGCCGGCTACGATTGCCTGAGCGTCGACGACCTGACAACCGTCGAGATCCAGTCGCGCGAACTCATGGTCCGCCACCTGGAGTTCTACAAGGCGCACGGCCCGGGCTTCCGCGACGCCTTCCTGATGCTGAGCGGTCCGCAGATGGGTTCGCGCCACAGCCGGCGCCTGAAGGGCGTGGAAAGCGTGACGCGCGCCCAATGGAGCACCGGCACGCCCCTGCCGACCGAAGTCGGCGTCAGCCCCAGCCTGTCTCCCAAGTTCCCCAACATCTCGGTGCCCTACGGCTGCCTGGTGCCCCAGGACGTCGACGGCCTGCTGGCCGCCGGCAAGCACGTCGCCTGCGACATGCATTCGCATTCCTTCCTGCGGGAGATCCCCCAGTGCTGGATGACCGGGCATGCCGCCGGCGCCGCGGCCGCGCTGGCCGTCAAGAACGGCGTACAGCCCCGGGCGGTCGATATTCCCCAGCTGCAGGACGCGCTGCGCGCGCAGGGCGCCTACCTCAACGGCGGCCGGTAGGCCGGAGCGGGGCGTCCATGGCCTATGTGGTGACCGACCGGTGCATTGCCTGCCGGTACACGGACTGCGTCGCCGTGTGCCCGGTGGACTGTTTCCGGTCGGGACCCAGCATGCTGGTGATCGCCCCGGACGAATGCATCGACTGCGGCGTCTGTGTGCCGGAGTGCCCCGCGAAGGCCATCCGGCACGATTCCGATCCGGCGGGCAGCGCGTGGCTGGATTTCAATGCCCGCTACGCGGCGCGCTGGCCGTCCATTTCCCAGACCGAGGCGCCGCTGCCCGACGCGGAGGAACACCGGCAGGAAGAAGGAAAGTATCCGAGGCTGTTTCGGGAGTAGCGAAGGAGCGAGTCACTTCCCGATGCAGAAACTAGAAAAAATCTCCCCCAGCAGATCCTCGCTCCCGAATCTCCCCGTAATTCTCCCCAGCGCATCGTGCGCCAGCCGCAGTTCTTCTGCGAACAGGTCCAGCACGCGATCGTCCTGCGCGGCATGGTCCTGGGCCATGGCGAGATGTTCGCGCGCCTCGCGCAGCGCGGCGACGTGGCGTTCGCGGGCCAGCCAGGGGGATTCGCCGCCGGGGTTCCAGCCGGCTACGCGCAGCAGCTCGGCGCGCAGGGCGTCCAGGCCGGCGCCGGTGCGGGCGGAAATGGCCAGCCCGCCGGCCGGGGGCGCGGCGCCGGCCGGCAGCAGGTCGATCTTGTTGTAGACGGCGATGACCGGGCTGCCCGCCGGGGCGCGCGCGGCGATGTCGGCGTCGAGTTCGCCGCAGGGGCCGGCGGCGTCCTGCAGGTGGACGATGGCGTCGGCGCGCGCGATTTCGGCCCAGCTGCGGGCGATGCCCAGGCTTTCGACCGTGTCCTCGGTATCGCGCAGGCCGGCGGTGTCGACGATGTGCAGGGGTACGCCGTCCAGGTGGATGAGCTGGGCGACCTTGTCGCGCGTGGTGCCGGCGACCGGGGTGACGATGGCGACGTCGTCGCCCGCCAGCGCGTTGAGCAGGCTGGACTTGCCGACGTTGGGACGGCCGGCCAGCACGACGTGCAGGCCTTCGCGCAGGATGACGCCTTGCCGGGTGCGGGCGACGAGCGCATCCAGGTCGGCGGCCAGGCCGTCCAGCACATCCCGGGCCTGGTATTTCTCCAGGAAGTCGATTTCCTCTTCCGGGAAGTCGAGCGTGGCCTCGACCAGGGTGCGCAGGCGGACGATGCGCTCGGCCAGGCCGCCCACGCGGCTGGAAAATTCTCCGGCCAGCGAGGCCATGGCGCCGCGCGCGGCGGTTTCGGACGAGGCCTCGACGAGGTCGGCCACGGCCTCGGCCTGGGCCAGGTCCATGCGTTCGTTGAGGAAGGCGCGCTGGGTGAATTCGCCCGGCTCGGCCAGGCGCAGGCCGCGTTCGCGGCCGGCTTCCAGGCAACGGGCCAGCACGCGCCGCAGCACGGCGGGCCCGCCGTGGCCCTGGAATTCCAGCACGTCCTCGCCGGTGTAGGAGTGCGGCGCGGGAAAGAACAGGGCGATGCCCTCGTCTATGGGCGTGCCCTGCGCGTCGGGCAGCGGCAGGTAGTGGGCGTGGCGGGGCCGCAGGTCGCGGCCGAAGAGTCCTCGGGCCAGTTCCGCCAGGCCCGCGCCCGAGATCCGGACCACGCCGATGCCGCCCCGCCCGGGGGCGGTGGCGATGGCGGCGATGGGGGCGTCGTCCGGCATGGCGAGCGCGCCGCGCTCAACTGCCTAGCGGTTGGCCGCCGCGGCCGACTCGCGTTGCAGCTTGCGGGTGATGTGCCACTGCTGCGCGATCGACAGAATGTTGTTCACGCACCAGTACAGCACCAGGCCGGCGGGGAAGAAGAACATCATGCCCCCGAAGACCAGCGGCATGATCATCATGATGCGGGCCTGCATGGGGTCGGGCGGCGTGGGGTTGAGCTTGATCTGCAGGAACATGGTGGCCATCATGATGGCCGGCAGGATGAACCACGGGTCCCGCACGGAAAGGTCGTGCACCCACAGGATCCACGGCGCGCCGCGCATTTCCACGCTGGCCAGCAGCACCCAGTACAGCGAGATGAACACCGGGATCTGCACCGCGATCGGCAGGCAGCCGCCCAGCGGGTTGATCTTCTCGGTGCGGTACATCTCCATCATGGCGGCGTTCAGCTTCTGCCGGTCGTCGCCGTACTTTTCCTTCAGGGACTGCAGGCGCGGGGCAACCTGCTTCATCTTGGCCATGGAGCGGTAGCTGGTGGCCGACAGCGGGTAGAAGGCGGCCTTGATCAGCACGGTCAGGGCGACGATGGTCCAGCCCCAGTTGCCCAGCAGGCTGTGCAGCCAGGTCATGAGGGCGAACAGGGGCTTGGCGATGATGGTCAGCCAGCCGTAGTCCACCACCAGTTCCAGCCCGGGCGCCAGGGCCGAGAGCGATTTCTGGTCCTGCGGCCCGATCCACAGATGGGAGTCGACGCTGGCCGAGGCGCCCGGCGCGACGCTGCCGACGGCCTCGATGCTGCGGATGGCGTACAGGTTGTCGTGGACCTCGGTCAGGTCGTTGTTGCGCGGCTTGCCTTCGGGCGGCACCCAGGCGGTGACGAAATAGTGCTGGACCATGGCGATCCAGCCGTTGTCGGCCTGGCGGGCGTAGCTGGCCTTCTTCTTGGCGATGTCGGAGAAGGCCACCTTCTGGAACTTGTCTTCTTCCGTATAGAGCGCCGGGCCGGTGAACGTATGGTAGAACTTGGACGTGTCCGGCGGGTTGTTGCCGTCGCGCGTGATCTGCAGGTACAGCGAGGGCGCGACGGGCGCGGCGCCTTCGTTGCGGATGTCGTGGCGCACGTCGATGTCGTAGCGGCCGCGGTGCAGGGTGTAGGTCTTGGTCACGCGCACGCCGCCCGCCTCGCCCTCGAAGGTCACGGCCAGGTCGTCGCCCTGCAGCTGGCGCCCGGCGCTGGTGACGCGGAACGGGGTCAGGTGGGTGGGGAAGGTTGCGCCGGCGGGCGCGCCGACCACGCCGCTTTGCACCAGGTAGGTCAGGCCCGCACTGCGGTCGAGCAGCACCGAAGGCTGGTCGGGCGCGTCGGTAGCCGGGAACTTGAGCAGCTCGGCACGGATGATCTGGGCGCCGGCCGTATCGAAAGTCAGGCGCAGCACGTCGGTGGTGACGACCACGGTTTCCGACTGGGCCTGCGCGGCGGACGAGGCCCCGGGCAGGGCCGCCGGCGGTGCGTCCAGCCCCGAGGCGGGGGTGCTGGGTACGGCATTCCCGCCCGGCTGGGGCTGCTGGCCCTGTTCGCCCGAACCGCCGACGGCGGTGGCGGCCGGATGCGCCGGCCCGCCGAAGAGCGACGGCTTGCCGTTGTGGACCTGCCAGTTGTTCCACAGCAGCAGCAGCGAAAGCGAGAAGATCATCCAGAGGATGGTGCGTCGGATATCCATGGTGCCTACAGGGGTTGCGCGGACCGCAAAGCCCGCCAGTTTAGCGTCATTCGTGCCCGGTCCGGTGGGTATGGGGATCGGGGGGCGCGCCGGAAGTTCCTGCGGGAGAGCCTGGCACGGGGTCGTGGCCGCCCGCGTGCCAGGGATGGCAGCGCCCGATCCGCGCCAGCGCCAGCCAGCCGCCGCGCAGGACGCCGTGGCGTTCGATCGCCTCGATGGCGTAGGCCGAACAGGTGGGAGTGTAGCGGCAGGAATGCCCGACCCAGGGGCTGATGAAATAGCGGTAGAACCGGATGGGGGCGATGAACAGGGCTTTCAGCATTTCGCCGCCCGCTTGAAGTGAGCGTCCGCTTCGGCCCTGGCCCGCGATTTGACGGCCGTCAGGGAGGTAGGCTCGACCTTGGCGTGCAGGCGCAGCACGTAGTCTCCGGGCGGCAGGGCGGCGCGGCCATGGCGGAAGGCCTCGCGCGCCACCCGCTTGAGCGCGTTGCGCGTGGTCGCGCGCGGCGCCAGGCGCTTGGCCACGACCAGGCCCAGGCGCGCCGTCGCGTCCGGGTCGTCCTGCGGGTCGGGGCGGGCCGCCGTCAGAATGAACAACGCCCCCCGGGCCAGGCGCCGGCCCCGCAAGGCGGCGGCGAATTCGGAAGGGCGGTGCAGGCGGGCCGCTGCGGGCAGTGTGGCGCGCGGCATGGATGGCGGACGGGGCGCGCCGCGGCGAGCCGGCGGCCGCGCTCCGGCGGCGCTCAGACCGCCAGGCGCTTGCGGCCCTTGGCCCGGCGCGCGTTGATGACGGCGCGCCCGGCGCGGGTCTTCATGCGTACGCGAAAGCCGTGGGTGCGCTTGCGGCGGGTGACGGAAGGCTGGAAAGTGCGTTTCATGGCAAAGAGCTCGCAAAAATGGACTGAGTTAGGGGCGTTCCGGGCTCCGCCCGGCGGGGGGCTCCGGCTTTCCGGGCCTCGCGGCTCCCGCGCGTAGCGCCTGGCCCCGCAAGAAGGCGCCTTCGGAAAACGCCAAGCGCCGGGTTGCCCGGCCTGCCACCGCCCGGCCGCTCCGGCCGTCCGCGGGGCCCGCCCGGACAAGATTCGGGAAAGCCCGCCATTTCAGCAAATTTCCCCAGGCTAGTCAAACAGTTAGGCGGCACAGGCCGTGCCGGGGGCGCGCCAGCCTGTGGATAACCAGGGCTCCGGCGGGGTAGAATCGGGGTTTACGCCGCGAATGAAATGAAAGATTTCTGGCAGACCTGCGTCCGCCGCCTGGAGCAGGAACTTCCCCCCCAACAGATCAGCGCGTGGATCCGTCCGCTGACTCCCCTTGCGTTCGACGAGGCGCAGGCGGTGCTGCGCGTGGCGGCGCCCAACCGCTTCAAGCTCGACTGGGTGCGCAAGAATTTCGCCGGCCAGATCGAGGCGCTGGCCGCGGAATGGTTCCAGCGGCCGGTGCAGGTCTGCTTCGAATTGCCGCCGGCCGCCGCGGGCCGCGGCGCGCGCGCGGCCCCGTTCGCCGCGCCCGGCGTCGAATCCCGGGCGGGCGCCGGCCAGGTCCCGGCCCAGGCGCCGGCCCCCGCGGCCGCCCGCGCCCCGGCCGCCCCCCTGCCCCCGGCCGTCGCCGCGCCCGACGCGGCCACCGAGATCTACGAGCGCTCGCGCCTGAACGCCGACCTCACGTTCGAGAATTTCGTCACGGGCAAGGCCAACCAGCTGGCGCGGGCGGCGGCCCTGCAGGTGGCCGAGAACCCCGGCACGTCCTACAACCCGCTGTTCCTGTACGGCGGCGTGGGCCTGGGCAAGACCCACCTGATCCACGCGATCGGCAACGGCATGGTGGCCGCCGGTACCGGCACCCGGGTGCGCTACGTGCACGCCGACCAGTACGTGTCGGACGTGGTCAAGGCCTACCAGCGCAAGGCCTTCGACGACTTCAAGCGCTACTACCATTCGCTGGATCTGCTGCTGATCGACGACATCCAGTTCTTTTCCGGCAAGAACCGCACGCAGGAAGAATTCTTCTACGCGTTCGAGGCCATGGTGGCCCAGCGCAAGCAGATCATCATCACCAGCGACACCTATCCCAAGGAGCTCTCGGGCATCGACAGCCGGCTGATCTCGCGCTTCGACTCGGGCCTGACGGTGGCGATCGAGCCGCCCGAGCTCGAGATGCGGGTGGCCATACTGCTGCGCAAGGCCGAATCGGAAGGCGTGCCCATGCCCGAAGAGGTCGCCTTCTTCATCGCCAAGCACCTGCGCAGCAACGTGCGCGAGCTGGAAGGGGCGCTGCGCAAGGTGCTGGCCTACGCCCGCTTCCACGGCCGCGACGTGCTGACGGTGGACGTCTGCAAGGACGCGCTGAAAGACCTGCTGTCGGTATCCAACGGCCAGATCACCGTCGAGAACATCCAGAAGACAGTGGCCGATTTCTACAAGATCAAGGTGGCCGACATGTATTCCAAGCGCCGGCCCGCCAATATTGCGCTGCCGCGCCAGGTGGCCATGTACCTGGCCAAGGAGTTGACCCAGAAAAGCCTGCCCGAGATCGGCGACCTGTTCGGCGGACGCGACCACACGACGGTGCTGCACGCGGTACGCAAGATTTCGGATGCCCGCGGCAAGCAGGCCGAGCTCAACCATACCTTGCACGTGTTGGAACAAACCCTCAAAGGATGACCATGCAACTCGTACAAACCACGCGCGATGCGCTGCTCAAGCCGCTGTCGACCGTCGCGGGCATCGTCGAACGCCGCCATACCCTGCCCATCCTGGCCAACATCCTGGTGCGCAAGGAAGGCAATCGCGTGTCGTTCATCGCCACCGACCTGGAAGTCCAGATCACGACACACGCGGATTTCGGCGTGGGCGACGGCAACGAGGCCACCACCGTGGCGGCGCGCAAGCTGCTGGACATCCTGCGGGCCTTGCCCGGCGCCGGCGAGCTCAAGCTGTCGCTGGCCGGCGGCAAGTTGACCGTGCAGGCCGGCAAGAGCCGCTTCGCCCTGCAGACCCTGGCCGCCAGCGAATTCCCCACCGTGGCCCAGCCCGAGCGCTGGGACGTGTCCTTCTCGCTGCCGCAGAAGACGCTGCGGCACCTGCTGAACATGGTGCATTTCGCCATGGCGCAGCAGGACATCCGCTACTACCTGAACGGCATGCTGCTGGTGTTCGAGGGCGGGCAGGTGCGCGCCGTGGCCACCGACGGCCACCGGCTGGCCCACTGCGCCACGCCGGCCGAAGGCATCGCCGAGCGCCACGAGATCATCGTGCCGCGCAAGACCGTGCTCGAGATGCAGCGCCTGCTCGAAGACAGCGACGAGCCCGTTCAGGTGGACGTGGCGGCCGGCCAGATCCGCTTTCGCTTCGGCGACGTGGAGCTGGTCTCCAAGCTGGTGGAGGGCAAGTTCCCCGACTTCACCCGCGTCATCCCCACCAACTACACCCGGCATTTCACGGTGCCGCGCGAAGCCCTGCAGGGCAGCCTGCAGCGCGCCGCCATCCTCACCACCGACAAGTTCAAGGGCGTGCGCCTGCAGCTGGCGCAGCACCAGATGAAGATCTCCTCCTCCAACGCCGAACAGGAAGAAGCGCAGGAGGAAATCGACATCGACTACGAGCACGAGCCGCTGGACGTGGGCTTCAACGTCGGCTACCTGCTGGACGTGCTGGCCAACGTCAAGGCCGAGGAGATCCGCTGGTCGGTCATGCCCGACGCCAACGCGTCGGCGCTGATCACCCTGCCCGGCGACGATCAGTTCAAGTATGTCGTGATGCCCATGCGGATCTGAGGCCGTCCGGCCGGGCCGTCGCCCGTCCGCCGCCCGCTTTCCTCCCGCAGTCCTATCGGAAGACCATGTCAGATCAGAATACTCCCTCCCAGGCCGCCGGCTACGGCGCGGATTCCATCAAGATGCTCAAGGGCCTGGAGGCCGTGCGCAAGCGCCCGGGCATGTACATCGGCGACACGTCCGACGGCACCGGGCTGCACCACATGGTGTTCGAGGTGGTGGACAACGCCATCGACGAGGCGCTGGCGGGGCACTGCGACGATATCGTCGTCACCATCCATACCGACAATTCGATCTCGGTCACCGACAACGGCCGCGGCATCCCCACCGACATCCACAAGGACGACGAGTTCGGCCGCAGCGCGGCCGAGATCGTCATGACCGAGCTGCACGCCGGGGGCAAGTTCGACCAGAACTCGTACAAGGTCTCGGGCGGCCTGCACGGCGTGGGCGTGTCCTGCGTGAACGCGTTGTCCGAATGGCTGCGCCTGACCATCCGCCGCAACGGACAGGTCCACGAGATGGAGTTCCGCAAGGGCGAGCGCGTGGCTCCGCTGGCCGCCACCGGGCCCACCGACAAGCGCGGCACCGAAGTGCATTTCCTGGCCGACCCGGAAATCTTCAACAACATCGAGTTCCACTACGAGATCCTGGCCAAGCGCCTGCGCGAGCTGTCCTTCCTGAACAACGGCGTCAAGATCCGGCTGATCGACCAGCGCCAGGGCAAGGAAGAGAACTTCGCCTTTGCCGGCGGGGTCAAGGGCTTCGTCGAGTTCATCAACCGCAGCAAGACCGTGCTGCATCCCAACGTGTTCTGGGTCAGCACGGAATCGGCGGCCGGCGGCGTGAACGTCGGCGTCGAGGTCGCCATGCAATGGAACGACAGCTACGGCGAGAACGTGCTGTGCTTCACCAACAACATTCCGCAGCGCGACGGCGGCACGCACATGACCGGCCTGCGCGCGGCCATGACGCGCATCATCAACAAGTACATCACCGACAACGAGCTGGCCAAGAAGGCCAAGGTCGAGACCACCGGCGACGACATGCGCGAAGGCCTGTCGTGCGTGCTGTCGGTCAAGGTGCCCGAGCCCAAGTTCAGCAGCCAGACCAAGGACAAGCTGGTGTCCAGCGAAGTCCGCCCGGCGGTGGAAGACGCCGTGGCGCGTACGCTGGAAACCTGGTTGCTCGAGCATCCCAACGACGCCAAGGCCATCTGCGCCAAGATCGTCGAGGCCGCGCGCGCCCGCGAGGCCGCCCGCCGCGCGCGCGAAATGACGCGCCGCAAGAGCGTGCTGGAAGGCGCCGGGCTGCCCGGCAAGCTGGCCGATTGCCAGGAGAAAGACCCGGCGCTGTGCGAGTTGTACATCGTCGAGGGCGACTCGGCGGGCGGCTCGGCCAAGCAGGGCCGCGACCGCAAGTTCCAGGCCATCCTGCCGCTGCGCGGCAAGGTGCTCAACGTCGAGAAGGCGCGCTTCGACCGGCTGATCGCCAGCGAGCAGATCGCCACGCTGATTACCGCGCTGGGCACCAGCATCGGGCCGGACTTCAACATCGAGAAGCTGCGCTACCACCGCATCATCATCATGACCGACGCCGACGTGGACGGCGCGCACATCCGTACCCTGCTGCTGACCTTGCTCTACCGCCAGATGCCCGAGCTGGTTGCGCGCGGCCACGTCTACATCGCGCAGCCGCCGCTCTACAAGGTGAAAGTGGGCCGCGAGGAACGCTACCTGAAGGACGACCAGGAAGAAGCGCAGTTCATGATGCAGGTCGCGCTCAAGGACGCCGAGCTGGTGCCCGCGCACGGCGCCGAGCCCATCAAGGGCGACCCGCTGGCCGAGCTGGCGCGCCAGTACGTGCTGGCCGACGCGGTCATCGGCCGCCTGTCGCGCCTGCTGGACATGCCGGCGCTCTCGGCCATGGCGGAGGGCGTGGAGATCAACCTGGAAGACGAGGCCCAGGCGCGCGCCTCGGCCCAGCGGCTCAAGCAGGCGCTGCACGACCCCGCCCAGCCCAACGGCCTGGAGGTGGACGCCGAAACGGAAGAACTCACCGGCAAGTACCGCCTGGTGGTGCGCCGCATGCACCACGGCAACGTGCGGGTCAGCGTGTTCGACGCCGACTTCGTGCGCGGCGCGGACTACGGCATTCTGTCGCGCGCGGCCAAGACCTTCCTGGGGCTGGTCGGCAGCGGCGCCGTCGTGGCGCGCGGCGAGGGCGACAAGCGCCGCGAAGCCGCGGTGTCGGACTTCCGCGAGGCCATGCAATGGCTGCGCGGCGAGGCCGAGCGCAGCATCAGCAAGCAGCGCTACAAGGGCCTGGGCGAAATGAACCCCGAGCAGCTCTGGGAAACCACCATGGACCCGGCCGTGCGCCGCCTGCTGCGCGTGCAGATCGAGGACGCCATCATCGCCGACGAGGTCTTCACCACGCTGATGGGCGACGACGTCGAACCGCGGCGGGCGTTCATCGAAACCCACGCGCTGTCGGCGGCGAATCTGGACGTCTGACGGCGGGCGCCGCGGCTCGGGCCTTGCCTGTGGATGCGTCGTCCTGGCGAACGCCCGCCGGGACGCCACCCACGCGCGGCGCCGGGCGCGGCCTGGGGCCGGCGCCGCGCGCATATCGTCCCCACGGAGCGACCCATGCGCCTACTCTGGACCTATCTGCGTCCGCATGCCTGGCTGGCCGCGGCGGCGCTGCTGCTGGCGGCGGCCAGCCAGGTGCTGGCGCTCGTCGACCCCATCATCTTTGGGCGCATCATCGACGAGTACGCCATCAACCGCGCCGGCAAGACCGAGCAGGAACTGGTTTCCGGGGTGTTGGCCCTGCTGGGGCTGGCGGTGCTGGTGGCCGTGCTGTCGCGGCTGGCCAGGACGTTGCAGGAATACGCCACGCGGCTGGCGGTACAGAAGCTGGGCACGCAGATATTCAACGACGGCCTGAGGCAGGTGTTGAGGCTGCGCTTCCAGGAGTTCGAGGACATGCGCAGCGGCGAAACGCTGTCGCTGCTGCAGAAGGTGCGCGCCGATAGCGAGCGCTTCATCAACGCCTTCATCAATACGGTGTTCGCCGCCGCCGTGGGCATCGGCTTCCTGGTCTGGTATGCGATGACGCGGCACTGGCTGCTGGTGCCGGTGTTCTTCGTCGGCGTGTTGCTGCTGGGCGGGCTGACGGGCCTGCTCAGCCGGGAGATCAAGAGCCAGCAGCGCTCCATCGTGCGCGAGACCAACCGCAATTCGGGCTTCATCACGGAGTCGCTGCGCAACGTGGAGCTGATCAAGAGCCTGGGCCTGACCTATCCCGAGATCCGGCGCCTGCAGGCGCAGACGGCCGAGATCTTCGAGCTGGAAATGCAGAAGGTGCGGCGCATCCGCCTGCTGTCTTTCCTGCAGGGGACGACGCTGAGCCTGCTGAAGCTGGCGGTGTTGTTCGCGCTGCTGTGGCTGATCTTCCACGACGTGCTCAGCACGGGAGAACTGATCGCCATGCAGTTCATCACGGTGGCGATCTTCGCGCCGCTGCAGGAACTTGGCAATATTATCCTGGCGTACCGCGAGGCGGATGCGTCGCTGGCGAACTTCCAGGCGCTGATGGCCCGGCCCGTCGAGCGCCGGCCCGAGTCGCCGGTGGAAATCGGGCCGGTGAGTACGGTGCGCTTTGCCGACGTGGTGTTCCGCCACAAGGGCGCGCCCGACAACGCGCTGGACGGCGTGTCGTTTTCGGCCGCGCTGGGCGATACCGTCGCCTTCGTCGGGCCGTCGGGTTCGGGCAAGTCCACGCTGGTCAAGCTGCTGGTGGGGCTGTATACGCCGGACGCCGGCGAAGTGTTCTACAACGACATCTCGACCCGCGACATCCGCTACAACCCGGCGCGCCGCCAGATCGGCTTCGTGACGCAGGAGACCCACCTGTTTTCGGGCACGATACGCGAGAACATGCGGCTGATCCGTCCGGAAGTGAGCGACGCCGAGATCGTCACGGCCATGGAGCAGGCGTCGTGCGCCTATCTGCTGGAGAAGTCGCCGCAGGGCCTGGACACGGTGATCGGCGAGAACGGCATGAAACTGTCCGGCGGCGAAAAGCAGCGCCTGTCTATCGCCCGCGCCCTGATCCGCCAGCCGCGGCTGCTGATCTTCGACGAGGCGACCTCGGCGCTGGACTCGATCACCGAGGAGCAGATCAGCGAGACGGTGCGGCAGGTGTCGGCGCGCAGCATGCAGATCACCATCCTGGTGGCCCATCGCCTGTCCACCGTCATGCACGCGGACACGATATTCGTGCTGGAGAAGGGCCGCGTCGTCGAAAGCGGGCCGCACGCCGAGCTGCTGGCGGGAAAGGGGCTTTACTACGCGATGTGGCGCCAGCAGGTGGGCGAGCGGCCGGCGCCTGCCGCCCCGGCCGGCACCGTGCCCGGGGAGCCGGGGGAAGGCGCGGAGGAAAGCTTGATATAGTATGTTAGTAAGATTGTAGAAACAGGGCCTCGCGGCCCGTGAACGGGATATGACCCTGGCTACTCCCCCCGAGACCACGCTGGTGGACCGCGCCCGGCGCGAACTCGAAGAACGTTTCGTCACCCTGCAGCTGGCGCCCGGCTCCGTATGGAGCGAGGCTTCGCTGAGCGATTCGCTGGACATCGGCCGTACGCCCGTACGCGAAGCCATCGCGCGGATGGCCATGGATGGGCTGGTGACGGTGATCCGCCGCGCCGGCATCGTGATCTCGGAAATTTCCATCGAAGAGCAGATGGCCGTGCTCGAGGCGCGGCGTGTGCTGGAAAAGCTGGTTTCGTGCCGCGCCGCGCGCCGCTGCGACGACGGCGAGCGCGCCCGGCTGCGCGAAATGGCCCAGGACATCGAGCAGGCGGGCCACCGGCAGGACGTCCATGCCTACCTGCGCTCGCATTTCCAGATCAAGCGTTTCGTCGCCCGCTGCGCCCGCAATCCGTACGCGGAGCGGGCCCTGCGGCCGCTGCATACCCTTTCGCAGCGCTTCTACTTCGCTCATCACCGGGAGTTCGACAACCTGGCGGTCGTCGGGCCGGCCCATGCCGAACTGACCCGGGCCATCGCCGACGGCGACGACATGCGCGCGGCCAGCCGCAGCGACCTGGTCAGCGAAATCGCCGAGAACTTCACCCGCGACCTGCTGCTGCGCAAGACCGGCGGCAGGTCCTGACGGGCGCCTGCCCTCCGCGCGGAGCAGGATTGATATTTTTTCGCCCATCTAATATATTAGTGATGTGGTACAAGACCGGCGCCCGGACGCCCCTACAAGGAGACAACCATGACCCCCACCCGTAGAACCCTCCTCAAGGCGGCCGCGGCCGCGCCCGCCGTATCCCTGATCGGCATGCCCGCCCTGGTCCTGGGCCAGGAAACCACGCGCTGGCGCGTGCAGACCCTGTGGGGCGCGGGCGAGGAAACCTTCAAGTATTTCCACGAGTTCTGCGACAAGGTCAAGGCCAATACCGGCGGGCGGCTGGTGATCCAACCCTTCGCCGCCGGCGCGGTGGTGGGCGCCTTCGAGACGCTGGATGCGGTGAGCCAGAACGTGCTGCAGGGCCAGTCGACCTACCCTGGATACTGGGCGGGCAAGGAGCCGGCGCTGGCGGTGATCGGCGATTTCGCCTTCGGCTACCGCGAGCCGGCCCAGCAGAACGACTGGCTCTACAAGAAGGGCGGCATCGAGCTGCTGCGCCAGGCCTACGGCAAGTTCAACGCCTATACGGTGGGCGCGACCTGGTGGGGCGTGGAGTCGCTGACGTCGCGCCGCCCGATACGCCGCCCGGAAGATTTCAAGGGCATCAAGCACCGCGGCGCCCAGGGCATCGCGGCCGAGACGATCGCCAAGATGGGCGCGTCCATCGTGGTCATTCCCGGCGGCGAAGCCTATTCCGCGCTGGAAAAAGGCGTGGTGGACAGCGTGGACTGGTCCACCCTGTCGGTCAACGAAAAGGTCGGTTTCTTCGAGATCGCCAAGTACGCGACCTACCCGGGCTTCCATTCGATGCCCATACAGGACTTCACCGTCAATGCCGGTGCGTGGAATAAGCTGCCCGACGACGTCAAGCAGATCCTGGAAAAGACCTGGCGGGAGTTCTCCCTGGTGCAGGTGGCGCGCATCGCCGAGAACGACGAGAAGGCCTCGCACGAAGTGCAGAAAAAGGGCGTCGAACTGATCGCGTGGTCCGACGCCGACCTGGCCACCGCGCGCGGCATCGCGCAGGGCGTCGTCGACGAATGGGCGGCCAAGAGCCCGCTGGCCAGGCAGGCCGCCGAATCGCAGCGCGCCTATCTGAAAGAACTGAAGCTGCTGGCCTGACATCATGAATCTCTACGTCCGCTGGGTCGGACGGCTGAACGAGTGGGTGGGCCGGGTAGCCGGCCTGCTCGTGGTGGCGGTCGTCCTCATCATCGTCCGGGAAGTCGTGGGCCGCGGCGCGTTCAATGCGCCTTCCGTGTGGGCCGACGAATCCATGACCTATCTGGCCGGCATGGCTTATGCGCTGGGGGGCGGTTTCGCCCTGCTGTACCGCAAGCACGTGACGGTCGACATCGTGTCGGAACGCATCGCGCGCCGGGGCGGCTGGCCCAAGCAGGTGGTCTGCACGGCCGCGTTCCTGGTGTTCGCCCTGTATTGCCTGACGCTGGTGTGGTTCGGCTGGGATCTGGCCTGGAACTCCATCCGGCAGCACGAGGGCAGCGGCACCTTGTGGAACCCGCCGCTGTGGCCGGTCAAGCTGGCCATTCCGGCCGCGGGTCTCCTGCTGCTGCTGCAAGGCTTCGCCAACCTGCTGGTCGATCTCGGACTGGCGCGGCCCCGCGGCCCCGACGCCAAGGAGGGCGGCGATGGCCGTTGACACCCTCACCCTGCTGATACTGGCCGCGCTGGTCGCCACGCTGGCCATCGGCGTGCCCATGGCCTTCGCCACCGGCGCCATCGCGGTGGTGCTTACGGTCGGCCTGTTCGACCTCAATACGCTCAATCTCGTCGTCAGCCGCGTCTTCACGCTGATGGGCAACCAGATCCTGGTCTCGGTGCCGCTGTTCATCCTGATGGCCATGATCCTCGAGAAGGCCGGCATCGCGGAAGACATCTTCAAGGCGGCCTATGTATGGTCGGGGCGCCTGCGCGGGGGCCTGGCCGTGGCGGTGATCATCTCCTGCGCCCTGATGGCCGCCATGGTCGGGGTGATCGGGGCCGAGATCGTGACCATGGGCGTGGTGGCGCTGCCCGCCATGCTCAAGCGGGGCTACGGCAAGTCCATCGCCCTGGGTTCGATCTGCGCGGGCGGCGGGCTGGCTACCCTCATCCCCCCCAGCGTGGTGCTGATCATGTTCGCGCTGACCTCGGGGTCCTCGATCGGGCAGCTGTACATGGCGGGCATCGTTCCCGGCCTGCTGCTGGCGGCGCTGTATATCGCGTACGTAATCGGCATATCGTGGCTCAAGCCGGAGCTGGCGCCGGCGGCCCCGCGCGAGGAAACCGACATCCCTTTCGGGGAAAAGCTGGCCTACCTGAAGAAGCTGATTCTGCCGGGGATGGTGGCCTTCGGCGTGCTGGGCACCCTGTATACCGGCATCGCCACGCCGACGGAAGCCGCCGGCCTGGGGGTGGTGGGCGCGGTCGTCGCGGCCGCCGTCAACCGGCGCCTGACCTGGCCCAACGTCTCCGGCGCCATCGTCGAGACCACCAAGGTCACGTGCATGCTGTACTGGCTGTTCTTCGGGGCGTCCGCGCTGATCGGGGTCTACACCATCGCCGGGGGAACGGACTACCTGCGGGACCTCATATCGGGCCTGCCCATAGGCAAGTGGGGCATCCTGATCGTCGTCAACGTCATCTGGATCCTTCTGGGCTGCGTGATCGACTGGATAGGCATCCTGCTGCTGACCGCTCCCATATTCGTGCCGGTGCTGGTGGCGCTGGGCTTCGATCCCGTATGGATAGGGGTGCTGTTCTGCATGAATATGCAGATCTCCTACGTGTCGCCGCCCTTCGGCCCGGCCGCTTTCTACCTGAAGGGCGCGGCGCCGCCGGGGATCACCATCGGCGACATCTTCAGGTCCATCTGGCCGTTCCTGGGCCTGCAGGTGCTGGCGCTGGCCATTGTCATCGCCTTTCCCGACCTGGCGCTGTGGCTGCCGCGCACGATGCTCAATCAGTAGGAGACCGATATGCCATCTTCCTCGCTCCGGGACCGGCGCGCCGCGCAGGCCATGGAAACCGACGTTTTGGTGGTGGGCGGCGGCGCGGCGGGCCTGGCCGCGGCTTGCACGGCGGCCAGGCACGGCCTGAAGGTGACGCTGCTGGAACGCTACGGCTTCTGCGGCGGCGCCTCGGTCGCCGGCCTGTCGGGAACGATCTGCGGGCTGTTCCTGGCCCGCCCGGATGCCGCCGGCGCGCCGGAAAAGATCGTCTTCGGTTTCGTCGACGAATTCATCGACGCCATGCGCCGGCGCGGCGGCCTGACGGACCCGGTTCGCTACGGCGATACCTATACCCTGGTGCACGAACCCCTGGCCTGGCGGGAGACCGCCGACGAACTGCTCGAGCGCCACGGCGTGCGGGTGGTCTACCACTCGGTCGTGACGGGCGTGTATGTCGAGGGCGGCGAACGGATCGAGGGCGTGCGGGCACATACCCGGCAGGGCGCGCTCGACATCCGGGCCGGCGTCACGCTGGACGCCAGCGGCGACGCCGACGTGTTCGCCATGGCGGGCCTGCCGACCACCGTGGGCCAGGACGGCAAGGTGCAGAACCCCACCATGGTTTTCCGCATGCAGAACGTCGACGTCGCGCGCTTCGTGGCGGCGTACGGCGAGGATTCGATCCTGCCCGCCGAGGTGAGCCGGGCCATCGCCGAGGCCGATGCGGCGGGGGCCTACCGCCTGCCGCGCGCCAAAGTGTTCCTGTTCCGCACGCCGCGCGCGGGCGAGCTGCTGTGCAACTGTACCCGCATCCTGGGGCGCGACGGGCGCGAGCTCAATCCACTGGTGGCGGCCGACCTGACCGAGGCGGAGATCGAGGGCCGCCGACAGGCCCGCGAGTACTGGCGCTTCTACCGCGATACGCTGGTCGGCTGCGAAAACGCCGTACTCAACGACACCGGCGTGCAAGTGGGCGTGCGCCAGTCGCGGCAGATCGTGGGCCGGGAAACGCTGGCCAACGCGGACGTCGAATCGGGCCGCAAGCGGGCCGACGCCATCGCGCGCTCGCCCTGGCCGATAGAACTGCACAGCGGGGCAAGGCCGCGCCTGTCCTGGCTGTACGACGATTACTACGAGATCCCGCTGGGGGCCTTCGTGCCGCCGCGCGGGGAATCCCTGCTGGCCGCCGGCCGTTGCCTGAGCGCCCAGCACGAAGCCATGGCCTCGGCCCGCGTCACGGCGCAGTGCTTCAGTTACGGCCACGCCATGGGCCATGCCGCGGCGCTGTGCGCCGCGCACGGTGTCGCGGTGCGCGACCTGGCGGCCGCGGACGTGCGCACGCTGCTCAACAAAGACGGAGTTTCTTTCGATGCATGACGAACTATCGATCGAGCGGCGCGGGGCCGTCGCGATCCTGACGATAAACCGGCCCGGCCGCCGCAACGCCCTGGGCGACGCGCTGGTCGCCCGGCTGGGCGCCGTCCTGGAAGAGCTGGACGCCGATCCGGCCGTCGGGGCCAGCGTACTCGCCGGGAGCGCGCCAGGTTTCTGCGCCGGCAGCGACCTGAAGGAGCTGGGGGCCATGTCCCTGGACCAGATGTGCGCGCACGAAGCCCGCACGGCGGCGTTCTGCCGCGGAATCGCCGCGCTGGCCAAGCCGGTGGTCGCCGCTGTGGAAGGTTTCGCCCTGGGCGGCGGGTTCGTGCTGGCCGCCTCCTGCGACGTGGTGGTGACGGCGCGCTCCGTGCGCTGGAACCTGCCCGAGGTGGAAATCGGCTGGATCCCGCCATGGGGCCTGGAAACGCTGGTCGACCGGGTCGGCGTGTCGCGCGCGCGCCAGCTGACCTGGGGCGGACGGCCGTTCGGCGGCGAAGAGGCGCTGCGGCTGGGCCTGGCCGATCACCTGGCCGAGGACGGCCAGGCGCTGGCACTCGCCTGCGAGGTCGCCGACGGCCTTGCGCGGCTGCCGCACGAGGCCGTGGCCGCGGCCAAGCTGTATTTCGCGTCGCACGCGGCGCGCAACGGGGAAAGCGGGGATCGGCTCGCTTCCCGCATGTTCCGGGATAACTGCCGCCACGATACGGCGCGCGCCACCCTGAAGCGGTTCGGAGTGCAGGCATGAACAAGATATGTACGGCGGCCGAGGCGGTCTCGGTCGTGCGCAGCGGCGATGCGGTGGCTTCGGTGGGCGTGATCGGGTGGATCACGCCGGACTTGCTGCTCGAGAGCCTGGCCCGGCGGTTCCGGGAAACGGGGGATCCGGCGGGGCTGACCTTCTACTTTCCCTGCGGCACGGGCGACGCCATGGGAATAGGCGGCATGGACCATGTCGCCGTCGAGGGCCTGATGAAGCGGATCGTCTCGGGCTCGTACATCAATCCGGTGAACCCGGCCACGGGCCGGCGCCCCGAGCTTATGCGGCTGATCCGCGAGAACCGGATCGAGGCCTATAGCTGGCCCATCGGCGCCAGCATGCATTGGCTGCGCGAGGTGGCCCGCCGCGGACCGGGCTATCTGACGCGCATCGGCCTGGACACTTACGCCGACCCTCGCCTGGGGGGCGGCAAGTTCACCGAGCGCGCCCGGGAGGACCTGATCCGGCGGGTGGAGTTCGAAGGCGAGGATTACCTGTTCTATCCGACCTGGCCGCTGAACGTGGGATTCATCCGCGCCGCCACGGCCGACGAGTTCGGCAATCTGTCCTTCGAGGACGAGCCCATCCATTCCTCGTCCCTGCAGATCGCGCTGGCGGTCAAGGCCTGCGGAGGTACCGTGGTGGCGCAGGTGCGCAGGATCGTGCCGCGCGGCCAGCGGCCTGCGACCATGGTGAAGGTCCCGGGCGTATTGGTCGACCACGTGGTGGTCGATCCCGGCCAGATGATGACGACCGACGTGTCGTACGACGAAGCCTATCTGGGCGGAGTGCCCTGGGACGGCGTGGCCCGCGAGCGGCTGCCGTTCGGGGCCGACAAGATCGTCGCGCGGCGCGCGGCCCGCGACGTACGGCCCGGCGTGACGTCCATATTCGGCTTCGGCGCGTCGTCGGAC
>Ga0180222_1000315_pt1 | contig 76352 bp, 67 predicted proteins | sample eDN5th37CKraftOP_FD_151336 | JGI IMG/M metagenome (GOLD analysis project Ga0180222, IMG submission 151336) | Enriched Organic Plus compost microbial communities from Emeryville, California, USA - eDNA 5th pass 37_C Kraft OP (version 2) (version 2) ... | reverse complement strand
GCTCGACCGCAAGCGTGAGCTTGAGACGAGGCTCGCTGAAGATAAGGCTCGCATCGAGGCACTGCGCAGTGCGGGCAGCGTCATCGGCGATGAGGAAGCGAGCGCGCTGATGGCCCAGCGCAACGACGCGTGGACAAAGCATCTCGAAGCGCTCGACCGCGAGACGGCAGTGCACTTCGAACAGCGTATGCATGCGGTGGATGAGGCCGCTGATGCCCGGCTCAAGGCCAGCAAGGAGCTGGAGGAACTGCGCGCTTTGACCGCCGCAAGCGCTGTCACCTCGGCCGCCATCCAGCGGCAGGACGCGCTGCTGAGCGAAGCGGATGAGGAGCTAGCGCAGTTGAGGGCGGAGATCGTGGCCGAAGCGCCGGCGGCGCTCCCCCTCCCCTCTGAAGCACTCATCGCAGGTCTTCTCGCCACCTTCGAACGCTGGTCGCGCGACCACGCGAAGGCAGTTGCCGCGTGGGATGCGCTGCAGGCAGCGCAGCGCGCGGCCGATGACGCTCGTGCTGCCGCCGAAGCCGAACGGGAGGCACTGTCAGGAGCGCTTGAGAATGCCGGCATGGAAGCCAGCGGCCTTGCCCTGTCCGAACTCGTGCAGGCGGCGGAAAACCTCATATCCGCGCACACCGCCGCGCACACCAAGCGGGTAACGATCGAGAAGCAGGTTGCAGACCTGACGCGAAACCTCGCTTCGCGCCAGCGGGAGCTCGATCAGGCGAGGGCAACATCCGAAGAGTGGCAGCGCCGCTGGAAGAGCGCTCTCGATCAGACCTGGTTCGCCGGGATGGACGAGGCACCGGGCGCCGTGCGTGAGCTGCTCGATGCGCTGACGGAACTTCCCGTTGCGCTAAAGGAGTTTGCCGGCACGCAGCATCGCATCGACGCGATGGAAGCAGACCGCGCAGAATTCGTGAATGCTGTCTCCGACATCTGCGATGCCCTTGGCGAGCCATTTGATCAGTCGCGCCCGGTTGATGCCGCCCGCGCCCTGATCCGGGGCCGGGACGAGGCAAGGCAGACGAAGGAGCGGCGCGAAGAAAAGCTGGCCGAGCTTGCGGCGGTCGCGGACGAACGCGAAGTACTGGGACAGCAGATTGCGCTGCACGAGACGCGCCGCAGCGAGATGACCTCTTTTTTCGATGTCGAGTCGATTACCGAGCTGCGTCAGGCGCTGGAGCTTGCCGGGCAGCGCGACCGCCTGGTCGAGGAACGCGACCGGCTAGCGCGGCAGATCATTGCCGAGGCGCAGGAAGAAACACTTGAGGCCGCGCTTTCCGCAATTGCCGACGTTGATCTTGCCGAACTGCAGCGCGAGCAGGCAGAGCTTGCGGTCCGCATCGAGAACCTGGATGAGCGCGCGAAGACGCTGTTTGCGGATCGCACCCGTGCGCAGGACCGCCTTGATGCCATTGGCGGTGACGACACCGTCGCCCGCATCGATGCCGAGCGGCGGACGATTCTGCTTGAGATGGAGGAACAGGCGCTGCGGTACCTGCGCCTGCGCAGCGGCAGCATGATTGCCGAGCACGCGATCCGCGCCTATCGAGACCGGCACCGCAGCGCGATGATGAACCGTGCCTCAGAAGCGTTCCGGCAGATGACACGCGGCGAATACACCGGCCTTGCAACGCGGCCGGAGAAGGACCGAGAGACGCTGATTGGCCTTTCCGCGCGCGGCGGCTCGAAGCTGGCGATGGACATGTCCAAGGGCACGCGCTTCCAGCTTTATCTCGCCCTTCGCCTTGCCGGCTACGAGGAGTTCGCGGCTGCGCGGCCGTCAGTGCCGTTTGTTGCCGACGACATCATGGAAACGTTCGACGAGCCGCGCTCGGAGGAAGTGCTCCGCCTGTTCGGCCAGATGAGCCAGGTGGGCCAGGTGATCTATCTCACCCATCACCGCCATCTCTGCGACCTTGCCGCGAAGGCCGTGCCGGGCGTGAAGATCCACGAGATTGCGACCGCCTGAGCCGCAATCTCTTTCAGCAGAATTCTGAAAAGGAAGATCGAGGCCCCCTCCCACTTAGGCGGAGGGAGCCTCCTCGATATGTCCGCCGAGGAACAGCTGGCCGACTCGCGGGTCGGCGAGGAGCTTTTCGGCCTTGTCGTGCATGCGCGTCTGGCCGAGTTCGAGCACAAGCCCGTAGTCGGACATGGCGAGCGCGGACTTGGCGTTCTGCTCCACCATCAGGATGGTGACGCCCTGGTCGCGCAGGCGCTGCAACGTCGCGAACACCTCCTGCACCAGCTTCGGCGACAGACCGATCGATGGCTCGTCGATCAGGATGAGCTTCGGGTCGAGCAGCAGCGAGCGCGCGACTTCGAGCTGCTTCTGCTGGCCGCCGGACAGCTCGATCGCCTTCCGGTTGCGGAACTCGCGCAGGATCGGAAACTGGTCCATCACCTTTTCGATGCGCTCGCGCACCTTGGTCTGGTCGCGGGCGGTGACGCCGCCAAGCTCGAGATTGTGGTAGACCGAGAGCTGCGGCACGACGTTGCGGCCCTGCGGAACGTAGGTGACGCCGTAGTCGATCATCTGCCGCGGCGTGCTGCGGGTCACGTCCTTTCCATCGAGCAGGATGCGGCCCTTGTCGATATTGAGCAGTCCGAAGATCGCCTTGAACACGGTCGACTTGCCGGCGCCGTTCGGCCCGATCACGGTGGTGATCGTGCCCTTCGGGATCTTGAACGAGACGCCGTTCAAGATCGTGATCTTGCCGTAGCCGCCGTGGAGGTCTTGGAGTTCCAGCATGATCAGCCTCCCAGATAGGCGTCGATGACGGTCTGGTTCGCGCGGATCTCGTCGGGCGAGCCCTCCGCGATGATGGCGCCTTCCGCCAGCACCACGATGCGGGTGCACAGGCTCATCACGAACTCCATGTTGTGCTCGATCACGACGAAGGTCGTGCCGTGTTCGGCATTGTAGGCGACGAGGCGCTCCTTGAGATGCGCGAGCATCGTCAGGTTCACGCCGCCCGCCGGCTCGTCGAGCAAAACGAGGTCCGGTCCAGCCATGAAGGCCATGGCGGCATCCACGAGCTTCTGCTGGCCGTAGGAGAGCGAGCCCGCCGGCGTGTCGCGCAGGTGCGTCAGCCGGAAGAACTCGATGAGCTGGTCGGCAGCTTGCGTCAGGCCGGCATCCGAGGGACCGAACAGGCGCGAGATTAGTGTACCCTTATGCTCCTGGCCGGCGACGATGATGTTGTCGAGCACCGTCATCTGCGGGAACACCGACAGCTGCTGGAAGGTGCGGCCGACGCCGAGGCGGTTGAGCTTGCTGGCGCGCATGCCCGTCACTGGCACGCCCTTCACCTCGACGGACCCTTCGTCCGGCTGCAGCTGGCCGAGGATGCAGTTGAACAGCGTCGACTTGCCCGAGCCGTTGGGGCCAATCAGGCCGAGGATTTCCCCCTTGTGCACGTCGAAGGAGACGCCGCGCACGGCCTTGATGCCGCCGAAGCTCTTGGTGATGTTGCGGATCGAGAGAATGGGCGCGGTCATTTCAGTTTCGGTCCCTGCTCCACGTCTGCGCGGATCTGCGGCTTGCCGAAGAAGCGGTCGCGCAGCATTCCCCACAGCCCGATCAGTCCCCTTGGCGTGAACACCAGCATCACGATGACGAGCGCCGAGTAGATGATGAGGTAGTAGCCTTCGGTAAAGCGCAGCAGCTCCGGCAGGAGGATGACGACGCCGGCGCCGAGGAACGGCCCGAAGAAGAAGCCGGCGCCGCCGACCACGACCATCAGCAGGATGCGCAGCGAGTGGCCGACCGCAAACGAGCCGGGCTCGATGAACTGAACGAGCGGCGAGATCAGCGCCCCGGCAAGGCCGCCATAGGTCGAGCCGATCGCAAAGGCGAGCAGAGTGATGCGCCGCGTGTCGACACCGAGGCTTTCCGCGCGGATCGGGTTTTCGCGCAGCGCTTTGAAGGCGCGGCCCCAGGGCGAGCGGACAATCCACCACATGATCGCGGCGGCAACGACCGTGATCGCCAGCGTGAAGTAGTAAAAATTATGCTGCTTCATCGTTGAGACGAAGCCGAAGTCCGGACGCGGCATGCCCGACAGTCCGTAGTTGCCACCTGTCAACCAGTCTTCGTTGCGCAGCACCAGGAAGACGAGCGTGTTGAAGGCAAGTGTCACGAAGGCGAGGAAGTGCCCCTTCACCCGCAGCGCCGGATAGCCCAGCACAAGGCCGACGACGAAGCAGAGCAGCAGCGCGGGAACGAGCGCTGCCATCCAGTGCCAGCCGGCAAGGGTCAGCAGCGCACTGGTATAGGCGCCGATCGCCATGAACGAGGCCTGCGCCAGCGAGATCTGGCCGGCATAGCCGAGGGTAAGGTTCAGCCCCATCGCGGCGATGGAGAACACCAGCCACGAGGTAAGAACATAGGTGATGTAGTTGCCCTGCCCGATCGGCGCGAGGATTGCCAGCACCAGTAGAAGGGCAATGAGGAGCGGACGGAGATACGCGCGCATCAGACCGCCCTTCCCTCGGAGGTGCCCATGATGCCCTGCGGACGCACGAGGATGATGAAGATCAGCAGTATAAGCGGCAGCGCGGCGCGATATTCGGCCGTGACATAAGTGGCGACGAGGTTGTCGAGCACGCCGATCAGGAGGCCGCCGACAAGCGCGCCGCGGATCTGGTTGAAGCCGCCGACGATCGCCGCGATGAAGGCGACGAGGCCAAGCGTCTCACCGTTGGAGAACTTGGCCAGGTAGACCGGCGTGATGAGGAACGAGGCAAGCGCGGCAAGGGCTGCGTTGATGAGGAAGGCGTACATCACCATACGCTTGACGTTGACGCCTAGAATTTCCGCCACTGCCGGGTTCTGCGCGGCAGCCTGCATGCAGCGGCCGGTGCGCGTGCGGTTGAGGAACAGCGTCAGCACCACGACGACGGCCAGCGAAATCAAGAGATTCAGCATGTCCTGCATCGACACGACGGCGCCGAACACGTTGATCGGGTTGGTCGGGAACATCGCGGGGAACGGCTGTGCCTCGGCGCCATAGAACTCCTTGACGCTTTCGCGCAGGAGGATGCCGAGCGCCATGGTGGCGATGATCAGAGAGATGCCGCCGGACGGAAGGATGGGATCGACGACCAGCTTCTTGAAGACGGCGCCGAGCAACACGATTGCGAGCAGGAGCGCGAGGCCCAGCGACAGCGCGAGCGGGAAGCCGAGAACGTTGGTGCCGACCAGCACGAAGAAGGCCGGGACCATGACGAACTCGCCCTGCGCGAAATTCACGGTCTGGGCTGCCTGCCAGACAAGCGTGAAGCCGATGGCAACGAGCGCATAGATCGAACCGGTGGCCAGACCGGAGAGCAGAACTTGCAGGAACTGCGACATGGGATGTCCTTTAGGCAGGGGCGGCCGCCCGTTCAGGCGGCCGCGACTGCATCAGGGATGGGATCAGTTCGCCGGAACCGTCCCGATGACGACGGGCTTGCCGTCCTTGACCTGAACCATGAAGCTCGGACGCGACATTTCGCCGGTTTCGTCCCAGCAGGTGTCGAGCAGCATCTTCGGATACTCGGCGACCGGCAGGCACAGGTTCTTCATGGTCTCGGCGAACTTGGCACCGTCGAACTCGCCGACCTTCTCGGTGACGTACTTCGTTGCCCAGGCGCCGATGTAGCCCTTGATCGCGTCATGGGTCGGGTTGCGCTTGAACTGGGCAACGAACTTCTCGTTGAACTCGGCGATGCCCGGAATGTCTGTGGCGGTCGCGGTCACGCCGACATGCGCGATCGCGCCTTCGGCTGCGCCGCCGGCAAGCTCGATCACCTTGGCCTCGGTGAGGGTCACCTCGCCGACGAGCGGCATAGAAAGACCCTGCTTCTTCGCCTCGATCAGGAAGCGGGCAGCCTCTTCCTGGTTCATGTAGACGAACACAGCCTCGGCGCCGGATTCCTTGAGCTTGGAGACGTCCGAAGCGTAGTCGGTCGCGCCTTGCTCCGAGGGAACGTCGGTGACGATCTCAATGCCCGCCTTTTCCATCTCGGCGGTGAAGACGTCACGGCCGCCCTTGCCGAACTCGTTGTTGACCCAGGCGACGGCGACCTTCTTGGCCTTCAGCGTGTCGGTGAAGTACGGCACCAGAGCCGGAACGCCCTTCTGCGAGCCCGACGAGGTGCGGAACACGAACGGGTTGCCCTTCTGGACGATGGTCGGAGCTTCCGAGCCGACGAACTGCGGGATCTCGTTCTGCTGGGCGACCAGCATGTTGACGAGGGTCGAGCCCGAATAGATGGTGCCGAGGATGGCGAACGCACCCTCGTCGATGGCCTTCTGGACCATCGCGCGCGAGACCTGCGGGTCGGTCTGCGTGTCGTATTCGGAAACCTCGACCTGCTTGCCGAGGATGCCGCCAGCGGCGTTGATTTCCTCGATGGCGATCTTGATGCCGTCACGCCAGTTCGTGCCGGCCGGGGCGCCGGCGCCCGAAAGCTCGGCGACCATGGCGATCTTGGCTGCGTCCTGAGCCTGCACTGCGGTTGCACCCATCAGCAGCGCGGCGCTCAGTGCCAGAATAACACGGCGGTTCATTCCACCTCCCTAGATGCCACGGCTACATGCGCCGTCTCCCTTTTGCGCCACCGTGGCAGCAAAGACCTCTCTCGGAGACTGACCGCGTCGATGTCGCACATTCATGCGCTAAGGCGCAAGATGAGGCTGACGAATAGGGAGGGATGCGCAGGGTCACCCGGCTGATTTTGCGTGCAAAAGCAGTCGGCTGGACGCCTAACGCAACCGGGAGTGGGGCCTCAGGCGTTGAAAACCCACCACTTCGCGCCGGCGAAGTTGAGGCCCATGCCGACAATCGATCCGATTGCCACTCCGGCTACCGGCGCAAGGGGCTCGTGTGGGAACAGCGCGACAACCAGGCTGTAGCTGGAATAGTTCGCCGCTCCGCCCGCCGTCATTGCTGCAAGATATTTCAGGGGTTCCGCCGACTTCATAGCGGGTCCTGTCCTGAAGGTGAAGCTGCGGTTGAGCAGCCACGTGACGGCAACCGCGCAGAGGAAGGAGATGACGCGGGCGATGTAGGGTCCCGCGCCTAGCCGCATCCCAATCACAAGCACCGTGACGTCGGTCAGGAATCCGATTGTCCCGACGAGCGCGAAACGGGCGAACTGCGCAAGCGTGGTGCTCATCCGCTCCGTCTCTGCCACGGGCTCGGCTGGGCGAGATAGGCCATGCGCTTAATTTCAGCGCGTCCGCGCGTAACCGTGTCGAGGATTAGTCCGCAGACCAGCAGCAGCGTCCCGAACAGCACCAGACTCGCGGACAGAAGCGCCGTTGGCAGCCGCGGAACGAGACCAGTCTCAAGGTATGTCATCAAGACCGGCGCGGCGAGGATCAGTGCAGCCACCACGCAGGCTACAAAGCCGATCGAGAAGAACTGCAGCGGCTTTTCCGCCTTAAGCAGTCGGATGATCGTGAAGAGGATGCGCAGGCCGTCCTGATAGGTGTTCAGCTTGCTGACCGATCCCGGCGGCCGCGCATGATATTCGGTATCTACCTCAGCGACGGGCATGCGCAGTTCGAGCGCATGGACCGTCAACTCGGTTTCGGTTTCGAAGCCCGTCGCATGTGCCGGGAACGACTTCACGAAGCGTCGCGACAGGACTCGGTAGCCGGACAGCATGTCGGTGAGGTTTCTACCGAACAGGAACGCGACGCAGCCCGTCAGCAGCTGGTTGCCGAAGCGGTGGCCTGCGCGGAAAGCGGCCTCGTCCTTGGTGTGGCGGACGCCCACGACCATATCGAGCCCATTCTGCAGGAGCTCGTCGATCATCATTGGCGCGACGGAGGCGTCGTAGGTGCCGTCACCGTCTACGAGGATGTAAACATCCGCATCGACATCGGCGAACATCCGGCGGACGACATGGCCCTTGCCCTGGCCACGTACGCGTCCGACAATTGCGCCCGCGGCCCTCGCCACTTCAATGGTGCGGTCCTTCGAGTTGTTGTCGAATACGTAGATTTGGGCGTCCGGGAGCACGGCTCTGAAGTCAGCGACGACTTTGCCGATGGTAGCTTCTTCGTTGTAGCAGGGAACGAGTACCGCGACGCGTGCGGCGCTGTCCGCAGCCTCGCGCAGGCCCTCCCTCTCGACCCGTCCAGCTATATTCATTTTTTCCCCAGCGCCCCTCACCTCGCCATCGCGAAGGATTGGAGCACAAAGAGGTCAACAAGCGCTGAACTCGATTGGTCTGCCCGTTGAGGGGAGCATCCGCGAGGGTACTTTGGTCCCCTACCCCCCGTTCATCAGGTTGCGCAGGTCGGCGAGGCCGCGAATTGCATCCCGGCTGCCGGTGCCGGCGGCGGCTTCGAAGACGCGCTTGGAGTCGGAGAGACGCCCGAGCTTCATGTAGGCGTAGCCGCGCAGGACCATCAGGTCGACGCGTTCGGGCGCGATCTGGGCGCGCTGGTCGAGCGCGATGATCGCTTCGACATAGCGGCCGCGCTCGAAGGCCCCGAGGGCGCGTTCGGCAAGGATGTTGGTCTGCAGCTCCTGGGCGCGTGCCTGCGACTGCGGCGCCCTCGTTGCAGAAACGGCGGCGTTGTCGATCAGACCTGCACGCAAATATGCAAGGCTCTGGCCATAGGAAGCGTCGCGGCGAACCTGTTCGCTGCGGCTGCGCAATGCGACATCAAAGGCCTTCGCCGCCTCGATCGGGCGATTTGCGTCCATAAGACACCAGCCACGGTTGAGCGCAGCTTCAGGACTGAGACTTTCCGGATGGATCTGGCCGGCGCAGCTGCGACGTGAAGCGGAGGCGGCGGGCGCCGCTTTCTGCGCAGCAGGTGCCGTTCGGCGCACCGTCTGTACGGGCTGGACAGGCTGTACTGGCTGGGCCGGCTGAGCTGTCTGCACGTTGGTTGCTACGACGGCGCGAGGTGCTGGTTGCGTTGGCGCCAGAGCGAGCGGATCCTGAGCGGTTGAGAGGCGGGGTGCAACCGGCGCCGGCTCCGTCACGGCCACACCGACGAGCTGGATTCGCTCGGAGCGTCCTGCCCACTGCCGCTTGATTTCCGCAAGCTCGGCTGCCTCTCCGAACAGGTGATAGGTAAGTGCCAGCCCATAGGCCGACGGCTCGTCGTCGGGGCTCCAGGAAAGCGCCGTCAGGAACCAGGCCTTTGCCGTGGTGTGCTGCTCGAAGGCGCGGGAATACCAGCCGAGCTGGCGGGCGCCCTCGACATAGCGTGACGAGGCAACTTCGGCGACGATGCGGTTAAGCACCTCGCTCGTCAGCAGCGGGCGCGGTTCGGTGCCAAGCAGGTTTGCCGCTGCGGCGAGATAGACAACGCGCGTGTTGTCGCTCGTGCCGCGCCAGCGGAACATCAGCTCCTCCGCTTCGGCGAAGGCATTTCGCTCGATCAGGGCCAGCGCCAGTCCTTCGGCGGCGTCAGCCGATGGCTCGCTGTCGAGTGCCATGCGGAACCACTTCTCCGCTTCGATGTGGTTCTTGCGCTGCAGATAGTACCACCCAAGCAGGCGTGCGTCGGACGGGCGCTTGTCGGCCTCGGCAAGCCGCTCGACGCGCTTCAGCTCCTCGGCGGGGACCGCCGCTTCAGCATCTTTGCTGCCCTTGGCCACCGCGTCGCGGGCAAGATCGTCGCGGATAGCGGCGAACTCGCCCTTGCCATCGCTGTCGAACCGCTCGAGCGTGAGCAGGTCTGCGATGTGTGTCTGCGTCAGCAGCTGCGAGGCGTTCTGCATGGTCGCAACGCGCTCATGGGTGTTGTCGCAGTTGGAGAGAATGTACTTGTATGCGTCGTAGGCTCGGGGCTCGCGTTCGGTGCGGGCAAAGGCCTCGGCTACGCGCCAGAGCACGTCAACCTCACTGCAGGTGAGGAGCTGCGGGTTGTCCGACGCTACCGATATGACTGTGGCGTACTGATCGAGGTTGGAAGCGTTGATGAGGCGATCGCGCGCCTCGGCCAGCGCGAGCCGGTCCGTCAGGTCCGTCGGCGGCGTCCAGCCCGGTTCGGCCGCCTGGCGCTCGGCGATCTTCTGGCGTACTTCGCCGAGCTTGCCTTCCGAATAGAGCTGCCAGATTTCTTCCAGCGCGGTATCGGTTTTCACCGGCGTAGCAAGAGGATCGGCTGGCGGCGTCCAGTTCGGATAGAGCGCGCGCAGACGCGCGATCTCGATCTCCAGGCGGCGCTTGTCGCCCTGGCGTGCGAAGTAGCGCAGCGCGGATTCATCGACTTCCGGCGGCGGTGCATCCTGAGCCTGCTGCGCGAGCGGTGCCGGCTGAATGTCCGCTTGTGCCAACAGCTGAGGCTCGCCGGCTTCCGCCTCGTCGTCGAAAATTGCCGCAGCCGCCGGAGTGGTTCCGGTCACCTCCAGCGACACCATAGGAGCGTTCGGGTCCCAGTAGTGGCGGATCTGCGCTAAGGCGGTCGTGCCCAGCAAGAGCGACAGAGTGGCCGCACCGATGGCGACAAACTTCACCGAGGTTGTCAGAGACATTCGGGCCGGTCCTCCCTGATGTGGGACAGTGCAAGAAGTTGCAGAGTGGAAGGATAGTAAACAGTCGGGCGGAAGCTCCGAAGTTCTTCAGGAATTTTCACGCGATCGACAACACAACTCGCAAGCGCGGAGATGATCCGGTAGCCGGGATCATCAAGCTGGGCAGCGATCTTGCCGTTGACGGCGTCGATCAGGGTGATTTCTCCGTTAGGGCCGGTCATGCCATCGCGCAGCCGGCGGAGCAGCTCGGCATCGTTTTCCAGAGCACGCATCAGATAGAGCGGAATGCGGATGGCGTTGTAGCCGAACATCGCCGGAAAGCCGTTCGCGCTCTTTGGCGCATTCGCCAGCGAGACCCACTCGGCCGGAAGCCTGCGCTCGCCGATCTGCGTCTTGCGGATCAGCCGCTTGCCGCTTTCGGAAAGCCTCATCCAATCCGTTTCGGGGGCAATGCGTGCGAGGACAGGGAAGGCCTCGAACACCCAGTAGGACGGGTTGACCACCGGTCCGTCGCGGCGCGCCTTCGGGCCAAAGCCGCCGACGCCGGGAAGCAGCAGTAGCTCGCCCTGGTGCTCGAAGACCGAAGTGCGCCCTAGCGCCCGCGCGATGGTGCGCGCGTTCCGGGTAAAGCGCTGATCGTGCCAGGCGGCACCCGCAAGCGCCAGCGCGTAGGCGATCAGGATGTCGCCGTCGGCGGCGTTGTTGAGGTCGGTGATGTGAGGCGTCGCCCATGGCTCCCACTTCCAGGCGGCGAGACTGTCGTCGCGCAGCAGGAGTTCGCGTTCGGTAAAAGACCAGATCCGCTCGAAATCGGCGCGGTTGCCGGCAAGGTAGGCGAGCAAGAGGCCATAGCCCTGCCCCTCGCTGTGCGAGATGCCGCCATTGCCATCATCGATCACCCGGCCTTCTTGCGACACGAAGCGATCGGTGTAGGCCGACCATTCCTCGGAAGTGATCTTCGCATTGGCGAGCGAGGGTGCCATGCCGGTCACAAGAATGAGCGCCAGGAGCAGCTTGCGGATCAATGACGTCTCCCCGATCGCGAGAGCAGCGCGGAGGTCGCGATGCCGACAAGGAAGCAGGTCGCCACCAGCACCAGGGAGTATGACAGGATGTTGCTCGACAGCCAATTCGCGACGATGAGACGGAAGTTGTTGATCGAAACGGGCTGCGTCTCGACGAACTTCTGCGTGGTTGCGGGCAGCGCGCTGATGGTTTCCTCGTCATTGTCGAGATTGGCGAGCCGACCGGAAAGACGCGTCCAGTTGGGTAGCCTTGAAATTGCGCTGACGCCCTCCTGCAGCATCTGCGTATCCGGTGCGGAGACCAGCGTCCAAACGCCGTTGCCTGCCGGATTGATGCCTTGCGCGACCATCACCTGAGCCGGGCGGGACGGAACGAACGGCGGCTCGGAGGACGGGACGAAGCGAAGGTCGCTAAGGTTCAGCTCAAAGGTGCGGTCGAACCATTCCTCGATGTCGCGGAACCAGTTGCGCGCGCCCATCTGTTCGCGCCAGGCCTGCGGATCGGCCTGCGCGGCATCCGTCGCAAGCGGGACGCCGCCATGCGAGGCGACCCAGTGGCTGCGTGCCTCCTCGGAGACGTTGACCTGCGACAGCACCGGGGACGGGATCGTATTGATCGAGCCGATGAAAATGGCGTCGCGGTCGCGGAGCGTGTCTATCGAGGTCGTCAGTGTTACCGGCATGGCGCGGCCGGCGCTGAGAGCCATGCGGGCAAGCAGATCCGCCGCTACCGACAGGGTCGGCGCGTCGTTGCGCTCGGTGACGACAGGGACCGGCTGTTCCGCTTGCGAGTACGGATACCCCGTGCCGCTGAGAGCAGCGAGGTTCGGGCTTTGGCCGATGCGGGCGAAGGCCGGCACGACAAAGCGCGAGCTGTTGAAGATCGCGAAGCGCGGCTGGTCGCCCGTCAGGCCAGCCGCCGCGCAAGCCTCATCCTCCGCGGTGCGCAGCGTCGCGACGACCCGGATCTCGTTGAGGCCCGGCTTGAAGTGCCGCATCGTCATGCGCAGCGGCAGCTTCTCGAGAACCGCGCCGCGATCGTCGTTGAGCGGCATCGAGATCGCGATCGAGTCGTTGACGTAGACATTGATCAGGCTGCCCGGCAGAACGCCTTGGGCATAGGCGGCATCCAGCAGGATCTGCGCTTCGCCGTAGGAGCCGGCGTAGAAATCGGACGGAACCGAGAACTGGAAGCTGGTGCTGAAGTTGCGGCCCGAGAAGCTCTCGGAGCGCACACCGAGCTCGCTGAAGGTCAACTCGCGCGCGCCGTAGATCATCGGCGCGTTCGGCAGCCGCCAGGCTTCAGTCGTGACGGCTTCGCGGCGGGTACCAGCGGAGCGGTCGAGAGGGGCCAGCATGCCGTCGAGCGCCTCTAGCCATTCGCCGCGCGTCTGACCGCTGACGATGAAGGTCGGTATGCCGTCCGGCTGTTCGGCGAACGTTGCGATGGGACCGGTAGCCCCCGCCGGCAAGTCGACACCGAGTGCCTCAAGCTCATCGCGTTCGCCGATGAACACGCGCAGGCTCGCATTTTCCTGCTCGTCCGAGGGTGCCGCGTCGATGACGTAGTTGAGATCTGGCAGGGGCTGGTAGAGCGCGATGGTCTGCGCGAGCTTCAGGATGTCGGCACCGATGTCGTTGCGCGACATGCCGGGCGCCACGATGGCGATGGTGGCACGGCCGGAAGTGTCCGGCGCTATGGCGCGCAGGTCCTCGACCGCCGAGAGCCTGGAAAGCGAAAGATCGTCGGATACGAGATAAGTCTGCGCGGCATTGACCGAGGTCCACAGCTCATAGGTCGAGTCGATGGTGCAGTCAGTGCGGTGGCGCTGGCTCACGCGCAGCGACACCTCGTTGCGGCCAGCGCGCAGCAGACCCGCAGGCACGTCGACCTCGATGACGCCGACGCCATCGGCCGAGCGGATCGGCGTCTCGATAACGACGGAATCGTTGATCAGGAGCTGCAGACGCGACACTTCCGGCGCCACGACGATCGCGTTGCTGTAGCCGAGGTGCAGGCGCATGGGAGCGGATGCCTGCGCATTGGTGAGATGCAGCGCCCAGCTACGCGAGGCGATTTCACCCTGCAGCATGATGTCACCGGTCGGCAGCAACGGCCGGCGGAATTCGGCGGACTGCACGTCCCCAGGCTGTGGTGCCGGAGTCTCGATGCCCAAATCTTCTGGCGGGAGCGAGGAATCGGGAGCGAGCTCGGACCGCTCCGGCGTCATGTCGAAAGGTGTCGGCTGTGCTGAAAGCGCGGTAGTTGCCGAGAGTGCGATGAGGAATGCGAGTGGGAGGCGCTTCATCACCGGGCGCTCCTCGGTTGGGGGAGCGGCTGTGGCGCTGGCTCCGACGACCGCAGATAGCGGACGAGGTAAGTGAGGCCGCGCCAGGTCTGGTAGAACGCAAGCTGCAGGAACCACAGCGTTCCGCCGACCACGCCTGGATTGCGCCGGCGCGATTCCTGAAACTGCGACCATTGCTCCGGATTGGCGAACACAAGGTCCGCGGCGTACCGGTGATGATCTGCGGCCGAGCGGACGTACTGGCAGCCGAGCACGAAGGTGTCGCCTTCCTTGGACTGGTTGCGCACGGCGATCGGCAGTTCGCCAATTTCGGCGCCCGAAAGCAGTTGGAAGCGGATGGCGGTCGTCCCTTGGGCCACGAAATCGGGGGTGTCAGCGCCGTAGACGCGCACGCGCGCGCCGTTTACCGACACGTCCTCGATGGTCGCGGGCAACCATGCATTGTCGTGGCCGAACTCGCAGCGGCGATTGACCTTGATGCGGCGCGTGCTGCTCCACTCGCGACGCTCGGAGACAACGCCGAGGGCGCATCCGGCGAGGATCAGGTTGAGAAGGTTCCAGCCGCCGACGACCAGGGTGACGTCTGCCTTCCATGGCTCGGCATAGATGCGCCAGGCCGAAACTCCAACGGCAATCAGCAGGACAGCGAAGATGACGAAGAACGGACGGCTCAGCTCCGACAGGCGGTTGGTCGAGATCGACTCGTCCTTGGCTGTGACCTTGAAGGTCGGCTTGCGTGGATTGAGCATCACCGAAACCACCGCCGGCAGCAGATGCACCGACTGGATGTACTCATAGAGTTCCGAGATCCACGGCCAGCGGAAGCGACCGTAGAGGTAGTTCTGTATCATCAGGTTCACGGCGATGTAGCTCAGCGTGTAGGCGAAGAACTCACCACCGGAGGCGGTGAACACCTGAAGGTCGAAGAACAGATAGCAGAGCGGCGCGAACAGGAAGATCGTGCGCGGGAACGGAAACAGCCAAAACAGCGTCGATGACATGTAGCAGAGGCGCTGCGGCAGGGTCAGTCCGCGCTTGAGCAGCGGGAAGCGGAAGCGCAGGATCTGCATCATGCCCTGGGCCCAGCGGCTGCGCTGGCCGATCAGCGAGGCGAAGGACGCCGGCTGCAGGCCAGCGATCAGCGGCTTGTCAACATAGATGCTGTTCCAGCCGCGCGAATGCAGCTCGATGGCTGTCTCGCAGTCTTCTGTGATCGACGTGCCGGAAAAGCCGTTGGTTTCCTCCAGCGCTTTGCGGCTGAGCACCGCGGCCGAGCCACAGAAGAACGAGGCGTTCCACTTGTCGAGGCCGCGCTGGATAACGCCGTAGAACATCTCGTTTTCCGACGGCATCTTCTCGAAGGTACGCAGGTTGCGCTCCAGCGGGTCCGGATTAAGGAAGAAGTGCGGGGTCTGCACGAGGAAGAGCTTCGGGTCTTCCTTGAAGTAGCCGACCGTCTCGCGCAGGAAGCTGCGTGTCGGGGCATGGTCGGCGTCGAAGACTGCGATCAGTTCCGCGTCGGAATGGGCAAGGCCGTTGTTGAGGTTGCCGGCCTTGGCGTGCTCGTTGCGCTCCCGTGTCAGGTACTTCGCCCCGAGATCGGCACACAGCTTCTGCAACTCGACGTGCCGCTTCTGTGCGGCTTGGGCGGTTTGCACGTCGTCGGAATTGCGCTTCTGCACGGTGCCGCCGTCATCAAGCAGCCAGACGGTGACGCGGTCCTGCGGGTAGTCCATCGCCTTCGCCGCGGCAATGGTGTCGGCCAGCATGCGCGAGCTTTCGTCATAGGTCGGGATGAAGACGTCGACACGCGGCAGTTCCTCGTCGTTGACAAGTGCGGGGGCGCGCGGCGGCAGCGGTTTGGCGACGATGAAGAGGCTGAGGAACAGCATGATCACGCTGTACATCTCGGCAATATACAGGAGGAGGCCGGGGATGAAGTTCTCCAGCTGGCTGGTGGGCGGAATGGTGCTGGTCGTGCGCCAATAGACATAGCGCAGTACCATCGCGACACCGAGAGCGAGCGCGATGACCCGCCACGTGCCGTCGAGGCGCAGCAGCTTCATCGTGATCATGATCGCGAGTATGATGCCGCCGAGGACCAGGTGGGTCTGGAGATTGATCGGCAGCGACACGATGAAAATCATGCACGCGGCCAGTACAGCCCACACCACGCCGACAACGAAATTACTCATAATAACACCCGCGCCCTGATGACGTGTTTGCCACGCGAATGTGGCCGTGCTTTCGGTCTAGCGCAACTGTGGCGCTAAAATGTCGCGAGACGTCTAGCGGGTATCTTCCAAGCTTACCCATGGTTAAAAGTTAGTAAGCTGACCATGGGGAAGCTCGGGATTTAGTTACCTGAGCCGGGCGGCGGCGGCACTTGCGGGACAGCCTGCGGTGTTGCAGTGCCCGGAGGCGGCGGCACTATCGGTGCGTTTGCCGGAGCCGTTGGAAGCATCGGAGCTGTTTGTTGAGCGGGCGCTGATGCAACCGCCGGTCGTGGCGTCGGCCTCGGCGTCCTTTCCTCAACGGGTGCCGCAACGGTAATCTGCGCGGCTCCTGTTATCCCCTTGGGGTGGATCGGCTGACCGGTCGTGCCCAAACGGGGGTCAGCCGCCGGTGCCGTGCCGTACGGGTTCCAGGTCTCGCCGGCAATTGCCGACTTGATGGTGTAGCCATACATGACGGCCAGCAGCCCTTCCTCGGTCGCCCCGGTCTGGCAGAGCCGCAGGCGTACCTGTATCGAACCGCGTGTCGCTACGGTTGCGTCGGAGCGCATTCCGGCAAGACGCTGCCATGCGTAGACGCAGAGGTCGCCGGAACTGCTGCGTCCCGTCGCGTATCCAAACGGGCCGTAAGCGTTCTGGGCGAAGAGCGGTGAGCGAACCATCGGAATGCCAGGGAGCGCCCTTCGCATCTCTCGGCCGATCGAGCCTTCCGTCGGCGGATAGTCCGTGAGCGTCGTGTCGCCGCGGCTGGAGCCCATCGGCCCGAAGAACTGGACGCGCAGCGTGTTCTGTCCGGGCACGGTGGACGAGGTTGCGAGCACGATGTCCTGCTGGATGGCGTTGGCAAAGATGCGCTCGATGACGCTGACCACTGCCGGGCCGCCGGGAGGTGGCAGGGCCAGTGCAGCTGTAAGGTCACGCTCATGCGACAGCGACGAATCCTCGATGCGGACGGGTTGCTGAGCGCAGCCGGCGATGGCGATCGCAAGGGTGGCAGTCGATGCGAGAGCGAGAGGCCGCGCGATTCGGGCTGCAACCTGGAGCCCGCGGGAAATGAAATGGGGTGCTGCCATGCCTGCGAATCAGTTCAGCCTTGAGATGTCCGATGTTTAGCGCGTGTTAACCATGCGAGGAAGCCCTGTCGCGATCTGGCCGGATTGCACCTCCCTTCGGCGGTCTTGAACTCGGCGCGGCAGGGGCCCAGATCAGTCATGGCCGGATCCAGCGTCCGGTTACTTGCTCTTGTTGACGTTTGCACAGAGAGGAAGTGATGACTGATATTGCATTCCCATCCCCCGTGGTGCTGCGCATGCCGAGTGGTGGCGAACGAAAGGTCGCCACGAGCTTCGAGGCTCTCGAGTGCCTTGAGCGCGAATGGCCGCAGTGGGCCCGCGGCCGCCGCTGGCGCAGCGCGATGACCGTCTGCCGCGATGCCCTCGATGGATGGCGCACGGCCGCTGATGCCCAGCGCAGCTTCGTGAAAGCGGCTACTGGGGCTGGGCTCATTCAGAACAGCAAGCAGGCGCGACGTGTACGCAAAGCGAGCCTGATGCCTGCGGCTGAAGCGAGGCGCATCGGCCTTTCGGGCCTGCCCGCCGAAGCTTGAGTTTTGACGGGGGCGCCGTGCGAGCTGCGGCGTCCTTGCCCAAATTTCGTGACAATCGCACGGCAACTCATGCCGCCCATGACGCAGCGGAAGTAGCTGGTCCTGACGTTCGGAGGTTGAAGTTGTCTCGCTTGCTGTACTGCCCCTCGTGCCATGCCCAACGGCCGAAGGCTGCAACCCGGTGCCCGTACTGCCGCAATACCTATGGTCCTGCCGCGAGTGTGCCGGAACACCTCTTCGCAGACCCGAGCGGCGAGAGCTTTCTTGTCGGCCAGAAGGCCGAGCGCGTGCAAGCCGCAGTCTAGATCACACCTCGGCGGAGCTCTGCTTCATCAGCGGTGAAGCATTGCCGACAACGGACAGTTCTGCTGCTGCACGCAGCAAATTGGGCGCAAGTGCCCTCATCCGCTCCTCGGTGAACCGCACTGCAGGGCCGTAGATCGACACCACCGCGCGGGCTTCGCCATCGTCCTCGCGCACGGGGGCGGCCATGCCGTTCATCCCCACCGCATAGGTCTCGAGAGTTAGCGCATAACCCGCCTCGCGGGCGGCATTCAGGCGCTGGAGGAGGTCGAGCATGGTGAGAGGCGCGTTGGGACCATACTCGCCCGGCTTGGCGAAGCCCTGTTTTGCGACGAGCTCAAGCGCCTGCTCGTCGCTCAGCGTCATTAGCCAGGCGATACCGGAGCTTGAGGAAGCCAGATGCGCATCTGCGCCCATGTCCGGGTCGTAGATGAGCCCGTTGCGCGCGCCCTGCGACTTCGCCACCCAAGTGAGATTCCGTCCGCTGACTATGCTGAGGCGCACCAGCTCTCCGCTCTCAGCCGCGAGTCGGTCGAGCACCGGCTGGGCGAGATCGACGATGCCGCTGTCGCTGAGATAGCTGAGCCCGAGAGCCACCAGTTTCGTTGAGAGGTAGTAATCGGAGTGCTCCCGGTCCTGGCGGACATATTCAAGCCGTACCAGGTCCTTCAGCAGTCGATGGGTACCGCTTGGCGGGATCTCGAGCTTGTCGGCGATGTCGCGCAGTGCCAGCCCCTTTGGGGACTTCGCCAGCAGCTCCAGAATGGCCAGCGAACGCTCTAGCACACTACTCATAGGCTCTCCCGCGACTTACTGATTTAGCCCAACCTTAGACGACCGCTGCGAAAATTGGAATGATATTCCGAAGCGGAAGAAGGTTTAATGTACATCGGCAACGTCTTTCCCCACTTGACGCAGGGTAAGGAACTTCTGTGCGGGTGGCTACGGCTTAGGGAGGAAGTCCAGAGACTTTTACCGATTTTGGAAGGTCCTGTTAACCAACCTTTCCTATCCCTCAAGGGGCCAATCCAGTCGTGAGTCTATGAGTATGTCTTCCATGCGTTCACCCAGGTCCAGTCCGTTGGAGATCGTTGCGCGGAACGACGCGCTTCCGCCGCGTTCAGAGGCGTCTCAGGACTCCGCTTCGGCGGACGACACCCAGCCGCCGGCATGGGACAACTACTTCTATATCGCGCCGAATGTGCGCTTCACCCGCACGCCTGACCGGATGCTGCGTCGCAACTCGGAAGAGAAGGCTGCACAGCAGCAGCCTGCGCAGCAGACGACCTCACCTGCGCGTCCTCCCTTCGCGCCGGCTCCGGCTCCCGCTCGTACGATGATGCCGGTCGCCCCCGCGCAGCCGGTCCAAGACGTTTCGGAGGAGCCGCAAGCTGCGCTAGTCGCTCCGGCCCCGATTCCTTCACCCGCACCGGCTCCGGTCCAGCCACAGGCACAGGTCGTGCGCCCGGCAGCGGCGGTTCACGCAAACCCGGCCTATGTACCCCCGTCGCAGCCGATGCGACCCGTGCAGCATGTCCAGCCCGCGCCGCGTCCGGCAGTTCCCGTGGTGCAGACTGAGGCTCCCGCCCCGCAGCCTGCCGCCGCCGCTCCTGTTGTCCGGCAGGTTGCGACCTCTCAGTCTGTCCAGCAGCCCATGGTGCAGCAGCCGCAGGCTCAGCAGCCGGCAGCGCCGGCGTGGTCGTACCTCTCCGACTTTGCATTCTTTGAGCTGGCGGGTCCCGCGGTCGGTGTTTCGACCGATGAGCCGGAAGCGATCGTGCCGCCAGCAATGGTGGCGCAAGCAGCGCCCGTCGTCGTGCAGGCCCCGCTGCCCCCGCAGGAGCCCGCCCCGACCCCCGCTGCCCGGGTCGTGCCGATGCAGCCGGTGGATATCGCTTCGCTCTACCGCGTGATCGAGTGTGCCGTTGCGCAGACGCCGTCAGCGCCAAAGCAGGAAGAGGTTCATCAGCCTGACGCTGTACAGCAGGGCGAGCCGGAGGTGGTCCCAGTCGTCGCAGAAGCGCCCGCCCCTGCTCCGGAGCCGGTTCGCGCTGCTCCTGCACCCGTCGCGCCGATGACGCGCGCGCCGTCGCTGCCGATGGCGGGGCCGGTCTCGGCTGCGCATTCGCGTGATGACTACGAGTTCCCGCCCGCGGAGTTCCTCCAGCTACCGCCGGAAGGTCAGGGCTTTTACATGTCGCAGGAGCGACTGGAGCAGAATGCCGATCTGCTCGAAAGCGTCCTGCAGGACTTTGGCGTTCGAGGTGAAATCATTCACGTTCACCCCGGTCCGGTCGTCACGCTCTATGAATTCGAGCCCGCGCCGGGCGTGAAGTCGAGCCGCGTCATCGGTCTAGCCGAAGACATCGCCCGCTCCATGTCGGCGATCTCCGCCCGCGTCGCTGTGGTTCCCGGCCGCAACGTCATTGGCATCGAGCTGCCGAATGAGAGCCGAGAGACCGTTTATCTGCGCGAGCTCATCGAGTGCGAGGGCTTCCGCGACAGCAGCTACAAGCTCGCCGTCTGCCTCGGCAAGACGATCGGCGGCGATCCGGTCATCGCCGAGCTCGCGAAGATGCCGCATCTGCTCGTCGCCGGCACCACCGGTTCGGGCAAGTCGGTCGCGATTAATACGATGATCCTGTCGCTGCTCTACCGCCTGAAGCCGGAAGAGTGCCGCCTGATCATGGTCGATCCGAAGATGCTGGAGCTGTCCGTCTATGACGGCATCCCGCACCTGCTGACCCCGGTCGTTACTGATCCGAAGAAGGCTGTCACGGCCCTCAAGTGGGCCGTGCGCGAGATGGAAGACCGCTATCGCAAGATGGCTCGCCTCGGCGTGCGCAACATCGATGGCTTCAACCAGCGCGCCAAGATCGCCCGCGAGAAGGGCGAGGTCGTGACAATGCAGGTGCAGACCGGCTTCGAGAAGGGCACCGGCGAGCCGATCTATGAGGATCAGGAGATCGACCTGACGCCAATGCCGTACATCGTCGTCATCGTCGACGAGATGGCCGACCTGATGATGGTCGCGGGCAAGGAGATCGAAGGCGCGATCCAGCGTCTGGCGCAGATGGCGCGTGCCGCCGGTATCCACCTGATCATGGCAACGCAGCGTCCTTCGGTCGATGTCATCACCGGCACGATCAAGGCGAACTTCCCGACCCGCATCTCCTTCCAGGTGACGTCCAAGATCGACAGCCGAACCATCCTCGGCGAACAGGGCGCGGAGCAGCTGCTCGGCCAGGGCGATATGCTGCACACCGCAGGTGGCGGTCGCATCTCGCGTGTCCATGGCCCGTTCGTCTCGGACGAGGAAGTCGAGCGCGTCGTCGCCCACCTCAAGCTGCAGGGCCGTCCGGAATATCTCGATACCGTCACGGCGGACGAGGATGAGGAAATCGAGGAGGAAGAGGACGCGCCGGTCTTCGACAAGAGCGCGATGGGGTCCGAGGACGGCGACGACTTGTTCGACGAAGCCGTCAAGGTGGTCCTTCGCGACAAGAAGTGCTCGACCTCTTACATCCAGCGTCGCCTCGGTATCGGCTACAACCGCGCCGCATCGCTGGTAGAGCGGATGGAGAAGGAAGGTCTGGTTGGTGCGCCAAACCACGTCGGCAAGCGCGAGATCCTCGTCGGCAAGCGCGACGTGAAGGCGGCGAACGACGTCGACTAAGACGCCGGAAAAGCAGAATCAGAAAAGCGCGGCGGGGTCTTTCCCCGCCGTTTCCTTATGCAGATTTTGCCGATCCGCCGGGTGGGCCTGTGGATATCCTCACAGTTGTCGCAGCGTCATCCAGTGCCGCACTGACTAAATTTTGTGCGCGAACACGCGCGAGCTCGTGCAACTGCGCAATCTTGTTGCTGCAGATGCCCATTTTAGTCCGAACGTGGCGCATCTGAGACCTTTTGGGCGCAATACTACTTCCCTACGCGCCTGCCTGACGCTAGACTGCCTGCAAATATTGGCATCCGAGCCCCGTCCCGACCGCGCGCCGAGCGTGGATCGGTGCGGGGTTTTTCACTTTGGGCACGGCATGAAGCGGGTCATTGACATAGGCGTTCTGTTCTCGCGCAGCGGCATCTACGCCGCCCTGGCGCGTGGCGCCTATACGGGTGTGCTGCAGGGCGTCGAGGAAGTGAACGCCGACGCCAGCCTCGACGTCTCGTTCCGCGTCATCGAGCGTGACCCGGAAGGTCGGCTCGACCGCTACGCGCCGCTCTGCCGCGAGATCCTGCGTACGTCCGAAGCGCGCCACATCTTCGGCTGCATCACCTCGGCGAGCCGCAAGGAAGTGATCCCGGAACTTGAGCGCTTTGACGGCGTCCTCTGGTACACGGTCCCTTACGAGGGTTTCGAGGCATCCGAACATGTCGCCTACATGCACGCGTGCCCGAACCAGCATCTGCTGCCGCTGCTCGACTGGGCGCTGCCGACGCTCGGCAGCCGCGCCTATCTCGTCGGCTCCAACTACATCTGGGGCTGGGAAATGGCGCAGATCGCGCGCGAGCGCATTGCCGCGGCGAATGGCCAGGTGCTGGCCGACCGCTATCTGGCGCTCGGCGACACCGAGCTCGACCACATCATCCACGACATCCGCGCCCTGAAGCCGGACTTCATCCTCAACTCGCTGGTCGGCGACAGTTCCTACGCATTTCTCGCGCGTCTTGCCGAACTGAAGCGGGAAGCCGAATTTGCCGACGGCATTCCGGTGCTCTCCTGCAACTTCACCGAATGCGAGATCGACGCAGCAGGCGACGCAGCCGAGGGCCTCGTGTCAGTCGGCCCCTGGTTCGAGCCGGCAGGTGGCAGAGGCGGGTCGTTTCACGAAATGTCGCGCCTTGCCGTGCATGAACTCGCGAGACTTCTCAACGGACGCCCGGGCGCCGAGAAGCTGCCGCTGTCGGAGCTGCTGCATTCGGCCATCCGCGCCGGCCACACGCCGCGGGTCGATCCGGCGCACCTGCATGCGGCCCAGCCGGCGATCATCGCCCGGCTCGAGGGCGGCCGCTTCCGCGAGATCAAGCGCATGCCGGCGCTGCGCGCCGATCCCTATCTCACGCACCGCTCCCAGTCCTCGCAGGGCAGCTCTCTGAAGGTGGTGAAATGACCCGCATCAGGACGGAAAACCTCGGCGGCGCCACGGCTTGGATCCTGCACAGGCCGCATCCCTCGGTTCAGGGTCTTATCCGCCAGCTCGGCGTCATCGGGCTTGAGGCGCGCGAGGCCTGGCCAGAGCTTCCGGCCGAGGCGATCGGAGCTGACTTCATCTTCTATGATGCCGACATGGGCCATGACGAGCAGTTTCCCTGGGCGCCCGGCCAGTCGCCGATGCCGATGATCGCGCTGATCGGCTCCGAAGCGCCAGGCCGCTTGCGCTGGGCGATGGAGATGGGCGCGCATGCGCAGCTGTTGAAGCCGATGAGCGACAAGGGCGTCTATGCGGCACTGCTCGTTGCGCGCAGCAACTTCGATCGCGCCAAGGCCTCAGAGGCGCTTATCGCCGACCTGCAGAACCGGCTTTCTGCCCGCCAAACGATCGTCCGCGCCGTCATGATGTTCGTCATGAAGGGCAAGACCGAAGCCGAGGCCTACGACATTCTGCGCCAGACCGCGATGGCCTGGCGCGTCACCATCGAAACCGCCGCCGAGCGGCTGGTTGCGAACCATTCGAACGAGAGGGGCACCGACGATGGCAGACGCATCGATCTCGCCTGAACCCTTGGTCGTGCCGCCAAGCGGACCGTCCGTCCTGCGCAGGCTGATGCAGCGAAAGCTGGCGCTGCTGGGCCTGGTGATCGTCCTCATCTGCGTGGGCGGCGCGGTATTTGCCAAGTGGCTCGCACCCTACGACCCGTATGAGCAGTTCTTCGACGGCCTGACCATCGAGGGCGCGCCGCTGCCGCCGAACGAGACCTTCTGGTTCGGCACCGACCTGCTCGGCCGCGACCTGTTCTCGCGCATGCTGTTTGGCGCGCAGACCTCCCTAGTCATCGGCCTGGTCGCCAATGGCGTGGCACTCTTCATTGGCACGCTGGTGGGCGTAACGGCCGGCTATTTCCGCGGTGTCGTCGGCGCTGTGCTGATGCGTTTCACCGACCTGATGATGGCGTTTCCGGCGCTGCTGCTGGCAATCTGTTTGGCCGCGATTTTCTCGCCGTCGCTCTGGATCGTCGCGATGGTGATCGCCTTCGTGAACTGGGTGCAGACCGCACGCGTGATCTTCACGCAGACATCCTCGCTCGCCGAACGCGACTACATCGCTGCCGAGAAGACGCTGGGTGCCGGGCACGGACGCATCCTCTTCAGGCACATCCTGCCGCACCTCATCCCGACTCTGATCGTGTGGGGCACGCTCGGCATCTCGACGACCGTGCTGCTCGAGGCAACGCTCTCCTTCCTCGGCATCGGCGTGCAGCCGCCGATTCCGTCCTGGGGCAACATCATCTTCGAGAACCAGACCTACTTCCAGTCGGCCCCGTGGCTCGTCTTCATCCCGGGCGCAGCGATCCTGCTCTTGGCGCTGGCCTTCAACCTGGTGGGTGACGCACTGCGCGACATTCTCGATCCGACACAGCAGGGGCGCGACTGATGGCAGCCTATATTCTCCGACGCCTTGTCCAGTCCGCGCTGATCCTGCTCGGCGTCTCGTTCATCACCTTCGTGCTGCTTTACGTGCTCCCGGCCGATCCGGTGCGCCAGATTGCCGGCCGTTCGGCAACCGCCGCCACGGTCGAAAGCATCCGCCAGCAGCTCGGCCTCGATAAGCCGTTCCTCGTCCAGTATGGGAACTATCTGGTCAATCTGCTGCAGGGCGACTTCGGTCGCTCCTACCTGCAGAAGACTGAGGTCGCGCAGCTGCTCGTCTCGCGCCTGCCGGCGACGCTGATCCTGCTGGTCGCCGCGATCTTCTGCGAGCTGCTGATCGGTCTGCCGCTCGGCATTATCGCCGCGCTGAATCGTGGCAAGACCGTCGACAACGGGCTTATGCTGACAAGCTTCCTGACCGTCTCCGCGCCGCAGTTCGTCGTGGCACTGCTGCTGCTCTACGTCTTTGCGGTACGGCTCGGATGGTTCCCGATCGGCGGCTACGGCACCTTCGCGCACATCGTGCTCCCGGCGCTTACCCTCGGCATCCTCGGCTCCGGCTGGTACTCGCGCATCATGCGCTCGTCGATGGTCGACGTACTGCGCGCCGACTTCATCCGCACCGCGCGCGCCAAGGGCCTGAGCCGCAGCAAGGTCATCCTCGGCCATGCCCTGCCCAACGCGATCCTGCCGATCATCGCCATGATCGGCATCGACATCGGCCTGTTCATGTCCGGTATCGTGGTGGTTGAAAGCGTCTTCGGCTGGCCCGGCATTGGCCAGCTCGCCTGGCAGGCGATCCAGCGTGTGGACATCCCGATCATCATGGGCGTCACGCTCGTCTCGGCTTTCGGCATCGTCATCGGCAACCTGCTCGCCGACCTGATTTCGCCGCTCATTGATCCGCGCATCAAGCTGCGCTGAACCCGTCAACCCACAGGAGTAAAGCCCTATGAAGAAGCTTATCCTCTCCACCGCTCTGGCGAGCCTGATGGCCCTGCCGGCTTTCATGCCGGCTCAGGCCGAGGAGCCGACCTACGGCGGCAACATGGTCGTTACCTACAAGGACGACGTGGCAACCCTCGACCCGGCTATCGGCTACGACTGGCAGAACTGGTCGATGATCAAGTCGGTCTTCGACGGCCTGATGGACTACGAGCCGGGCACCACCAACCTGCGTCCGGGTCTCGCCGAGAGCTACGAGATCTCCGAAGACGGCGTGACCTACACCTTCAAGCTGCGACCCGGCGTCAAGTTCCACAACGGCCGCGAGCTGGTTGCCGAGGACGTCGTCTACTCGCTCAACCGCGTCGTCAACCCGGCCACCCAGTCGCCGGGCCAGGGCTTCTTCTCGATGATCGAGGGCTTCAACGAGGCTGCTGCCGGCACCGCTGAGAGCCTGTCGGGCGTTTCCGCTCCGGACGCCGGCACTGTCGTCATCAAGCTGTCGCGCCCTGACGCGACCTTCCTGCACGTGATGGCGCTGAATTTCTCGTTCGTCGTTCCGAAGGAAGTCGTTGAGGAAGCAGGCGCCGACTTCGGCAAGAAGCCGGTTGGCACCGGCGCGTTCAAGCTGACCGAATGGACCCTTGGCCAGCGCCTCGTGTTCGAGAAGAACGCGGACTACTGGATCAAGGGCGTTCCGTATCTCGACGGCTTCACGGTTGAGGTCGGCCAGGAGCCGGTCGTTGCTCTGCTGCGTGCGCAGAACGGCGAAGTCGACATCCCGGGCGACGGCATTCCGCCGGCAAAGTTCGTCGAGGTCATGAAGGACCCCGCACAGGCGGCGCAGGTCGTCGAGGGCGGCCAGCTGCACACCGGCTACATCACCATGAACGTCACGCAGGCTCCGTTCGACAAGGTCGAGGTGCGCCGCGCCGTCAACATGGCGATCAACAAAGACCGCATCATCCAGGTCATCAACGGCCGCGCCGTGCCGGCGACCCAGCCGCTGCCGCCGTCCATGCCGGGCTACACCCAGGGCTACGAAGGCTACAAGTACGATCCGGAAGGCGCGAAGAAACTCCTCGCCGATGCCGGCTACGCTGACGGCTTCGAGACCGAACTCTACGTGATGAACACCGATCCCAACCCGCGTATCGCCCAGGCGATCCAGCAGGACCTCAAGGCGATCGGCATCAACGCCTCGATCAAGTCGCTGGCACAGGCCAACGTCATCGAGGCCGGTGGCGCAGGCAATGCTCCGATGATCTGGTCGGGCGGCATGGCCTGGATCGCCGACTTCCCGGATCCGGCAAACTTCTACTACCCGATCCTCGGCTGCGCCGGTGCGGTCGAAGGTGGCTGGAACTGGTCGAAGTACTGCAACGAAGAACTCGACATGATGGCTGCCCAGGCAGACTCCATGGTCGATCCGGCGAAGCTCGACGAGCGCCTGGCCAAGTGGTCCGAGATCTACATGAAGGTCATGGAAGACGCGCCGTGGGCACCAGTCTTCAACGAGCAGCGCTTCACGCTGAAGTCGGCTCGCATGGGCGGTGACGACGCGCTCTACGTCGATCCGGTCTCGATCCCGATCAACTACGACTACGTCTACATCAAGGAGTAGTCCTCTCATGTGCAAGCACTGCCAGCACACGATCCATGCCCATCAGCACCATTTCGGCTGGGACAATTCCTTTACCCCTGCCGTGACGGCTGCGCCGGGCGAGACGATCCTGTTCCAGTGCCTTGACAGTTCTGGGGGCCAGCTTGGCCCCCAGTCCACCGTCGAGGACGTGAGGGCGCTGGACTTCGGCAAGATCAACCCGGTCTCGGGCCCGATCTACGTCGACGGCGCCAAGCCGGGCGACGTGCTCAAGGTCACGATCGAAAGCTTCACGCCGCAGCTTCGCGACGGCGCGGGCTTCGGCTGGACCGCGAATATCCCGGGCTTCGGCCTGCTCGCCGACGAGTTCACCGAGCCGGCGTTGCAGGTGTGGAAGTTCGACGCCAACACGATGGAACCTGCCTTGTTCGGCAAGCACGGCCGCGTGCCGCTCAAGCCGTTCGCCGGTACCATCGGCAACGCGCTCGCCGAGAAGGGCCATCACACGATCGTTCCGCCGCGCCGCGTTGGCGGCAACATGGACATCCGCGACCTGAACGCCGGCACGGTCCTGTACCTCCCGGTCGAGGTCGAGGGCGCGCTGTTCTCCGTGGGTGACACCCACGCGGCACAGGGCGACGGCGAGGTCTGCGGTACCGCTATCGAGAGCCCCTTCGACGTCGTGCTGACGCTCGACCTGATCAAGGACACGCCGCTGAAGACCCCGCGCTTCACGACGCCTGGACCGGTCACGCGTCATCTCGACACCAAGGGCTACGAGGTCACGACCGGCATCGGTCCGGATCTGTGGAACGCGGCGAAGGATGCCGTCGCCAACATGGTCGAGCTGCTCGCCAAGACGCAGAACATCGATCCCGTTGACGCCTACATGCTCGTCTCGACCTGCGGCGATCTTCGCATCTCCGAGATCGTCGACATGCCGAACGTCGTGGTCAGCTTCTACTTCCCGAGGTCCGTTTTCGAATGACCGCAGCCATGCTTTCTCCCGTAGTCGATGCAGCAACCGACGTTGTCCTGTCGGTGCGCGACCTGCAGGTCTCTGCCCGTTCGGAGCAGGGACTGGTGCCGCTCGTCGAGGGCCTCAGCTTCGATCTTCATCGGGGCGAGACGCTCGCGATTGCGGGGGAAAGCGGCTCGGGCAAGTCGATCACGTCGCTCGCCTGCATGGGGCTTTTGCCCGCACCCGCCGTCAGGGTGACGGGCGGCTCCATCCGCTTCGGCGATGTGGAACTCACGACCCTGCCCGAGAAGAAGATGCAGGCAATGCGCGGCGCGCGCATCGCCATGATTTTCCAGGAACCGATGACCGCGTTGAACCCGGTCATGTCGATCGGCCGCCAGCTGGTGGAGGCGATCCGCACCCATGAGCAGCTGTCAGTCGCGGAGGCACGCGCCCGTGCGCTGGAGGCAGTGAAGGCCGTGCGCCTTTCGCAGCCGGAAAAGCGGCTCGAGCAATATCCGCATGAGCTCTCGGGCGGCATGCGCCAGCGCGTGATGATCGCTATGGCGATCGCGCTGCGGCCTGCGGTGCTCATCGCCGACGAGCCGACTACCGCGCTGGACGTGACGGTGCAGCGCGAGGTGCTCGACCTTCTGCGCGACCTGCAGAAAGATCTCGGCACCGCCGTCATCCTCATTACCCATGACATGGGCGTCGTCGCCGAGATGGCTGACCGCGTCATCGTCATGCGCAAGGGCCGGATGGTGGAGGCAGCTCCGACGATCGAGCTCTTCGACAATCCGAAGGAACAGTACACCCGCGACCTGCTCGCCGCGGTTCCGCGCATCGGTGCGGGTGCAGCTCGCCCGGAGCTCGACAAGCGCGAGGTGCTGGTCCGCTACGACGATGTTTCGGTCAACTTCCCGATCCGCCAGGGCCTGCTCGGTCGAGTTGCTGCGCGTGTCCATGCGGTCGAACATGTGTCACTCGAAATCTTCCGCGGCGAGACGCTTTCGCTGGTCGGCGAATCCGGCTGCGGCAAGTCGACGATGGCGAAGGCGCTGGTCGGCCTCGTGCCGCACACCGGCCGCATCGAGATCAACGGCCGCGCGCTGGGCGATCTTGATGCGAAGGGGCGCAAGGCGGTCCGCCGCGACCTGCAGATCGTTTTCCAGGATCCGATGGCGGCACTCGACGCGCGCATGACCGTCGGCGAGCTGATCCGCGAGCCGCTGGTGATCCACGGCATTGGCACACCGGAGGAACAGAAGGCGCGCGTCCGCGAACTGCTCGAGCGCGTCGAACTTTCGGTTAGCGTCTACAACCGCTATCCGCACCAGTTCTCCGGCGGCCAGCGGCAGCGCATCTGCATAGCGCGCGCTCTCGCCCTGAAGCCGAAGCTGATCATCTGCGACGAGAGCGTGGCCGCGCTCGACGTGTCAATCCAGGCGAAGGTGCTGGACCTTCTGCGCGACCTGCAGAAGGAAATCGGCGTCACTTATCTCTTCATCAGCCATGACATGGCGGTGGTCGAGAATATCTCGGACCGCGTTGCGGTGATGTATCTCGGCCAGATCGTCGAGATGGGCACGCGCGCGCAGCTGTTCGGCAATCCGCAGCATCCCTATACCAAGCGCCTGCTCGCTGCCGTTCCGGTGCCGGATCCGCGCCGTGAGCGCGAGCCGAGCCTGCGGCTTTCGGGCGAGATCCCGAGCCCGGTGTGGAAGGTCGGCGAGGGCCCGGAGCGCGTCGAGCTGGTCGACATCGGCGGCGGGCACCTCGTCGCGCGCCACTGATCAGACACGGCGCAGCCTGATCCAGGCAGGGGCGTGATCGCTCGCCCCTTCCCTCCCCCGAACGTCACGGTCGACGCCGCCGTCCGCGAGCCGGTCAACAAGATTGCGGCTCAGCAGGAAATGGTCGAGGCGCATGCCGGCGTCGCGCTGCCAGCGCAGGCGCTTGTAGTCCCAGAAGGTGTAGATCTTCTCGTCCGGGTAGAGGTGGCGCAGTGCATCGGTCCAGGTTCGGCCGATGAGCCTGCGAAACGCCGCGCGCGATTCCGGCTGGATCAGCGCGTTATCGTCCATGGATTTGGTCGGGTAGATGTCGAAGTCGGTGGGCACGACATTGAAGTCGCCGGCGAGGATGACCGGAGCGCCCGTCTTGCGAAGCGCTGTCGCGTGTTTTCTTAGCCGCTCCAGCCAGGCAAGCTTGTAGGTGAATTTCGGGCCCGGCTGCGGATTGCCATTCGGCGCGTAGATCGAAGCGATCAGGATACCGGCAACCGCCGCCTCGATGTAGCGCGCGTGCGTGTCGGCGGGATCTCCCGGCAGAGAGGTCCGGGTGACGACCGGTTCTCCCAGCCGCGACAGGATCGCGACGCCGTTCCAGCTCGGCTGGCCGACCCACGCGCAGTCGTAGCCCAGTTTCTTGAGGTCGCCTTCGGGGAAGGCTTCGTCGGCTGCCTTCAACTCTTGCAGGCAGACAATGTCAGGATGGGATTCTTTCACCCACGCCGTCAGGTTCCCCAGCCGGCGGTTGATGCCGTTGATGTTGAAGGTCGCGATCTTCATCCCGCGCCGATGCGCCGCGACCAGTCGCGGACGGCCGCTGCGAACGTCTTCAGGTGGTCTGCAGTGCTGAAACCGGAGATCTTTTTCCGCGGCTTGAGGTCATGGTCGCCATCCTCCAGCCACAGGATCTCGATGGCTTTTGAGAGCTTGTAGGTGGCGACTTCTTCGCGGGTACCGAACGGATCCCGCGTCCCCTGGCAAATCAGCGTAGGCGTTGCGAGATGTTCGAGGTGGGCGGTGCGCAGCTGATTGGGCTTTTCGGGCGGATGGAACGGATAGCCGAGGCAGAGCAGCCCCGCGATCTGGCCAGCCTTTTGCAGTTCGTCCGCGACCATCGAGGCGACCCGACCGCCCATCGACTTGCCCCCGATGATAAGCGGCGTCCGTGTCCCAAGATCTTCGACCGCATGGCGGTATTCGTCCATGACGAGTTCTGCCTTCGGCGGTGGCTTGCGCACGCCGTCGCGCCGAGCGGCCATATAGGCGAACTCGAAGCGGGCAACGCGAAAGCCTTCGGCGGCAAGCGCCTCGGCTGCCGCATTCATGCTCGTCGAGTCCATCGGCGCGCCGGCGCCATGGGCAAGAAGCACAGTCATTTCAGCATCTTCCGGCCCTATGGTGAGGAAATTCATGGCATGCTCCGGTTGTACGTGTGCAACATAGCGCGGCGGCATCTATTATCGAGCCAGCCCCGGTGCGCCACTTGTAACTCGACATTTCTCCCTCATATGATATGGATATCTACTATCAAATGACGGAGGCGGAAATGTCCGTTGCCTTGCAGCACATTGCCCCAGAGACCGAACGGCAGGATTTCTCCAGCCTCGCTGACCGGGCCCGGTTATCGGCGGTGGCGCTCAAGGCCTATCGACGGCTGGCCGACGTGTGGGGCCTTACTGGCCAGCAGGCGGCTGCCCTGCTTGACGTTTCAATCAGCACGTGGGAGCGGATGAAGCAGGAGGCAAAGCCCAAGTCGCTAAGCCAGGACCAGCTGACCCGCATTTCCGCGCTGGTGGGCATCTACAAGGGGCTGCATCTGCTGTTTGCCGACGACATGGCCGATCGCTGGATCAAGCTGGAGAACAAGGCGCCGCTGTTTGCGCGGATGAGTCCGCTCGATTCCATGATCAAGGGCGGCATCCCGCAGATGCTCGACGTGCGCCGCTATGTCGATGCGGTGCGCGGAGGGCTCTGATTGGATATCGACGGCATCCCGGTCGTCACGGAAGCGTTCCCGAAGACGGTCCGGCTGGTCACTACCGCCCGGCTGCGCGAGGCGGTGCTTAAATCCCTCGTCGACAGTGATGACGAACTCGACCTGCTGGCTGAGATCGAGCAGGCGACAAGCACGCGGATGATCGCGCAGGAGCGCGGCATCTCGGACCTCGCCGCCAATGAACTCGTCTACGACGTGCCGCACGCGCACTTCATTAATGCGTCCTTTGCGTATGCCAAGCCGCAACAGCCGAACCGCTTCAACGGACCCAACCGCGGCGCATGGTATGCAGCGCTCGATGTGGAGACGTGCCTGGCGGAAGTCGGCTTCCACCTGACGAACGCCTTGGCGGATGCCGGCGACTTCAACGCCACCGTCGAATATGCCGAGATGTTCTGCAGCCTGGCGGGTGAGTTCCTTGATCTGCGCCAGCGGCCCGACCATCCAGCACTAGGGCTGGACAAGGCGAGCGCCTATCCGGTCGGGAATGCGCTGGCGGCAAAGGCTCGTGCGTCGGGCCTCAATGGCATCATCTATCCATCGGTGAGAAAGCCCGGTGGCATCTGCATCGTCGCGCTGAGGCCTGCGGCCATACAGGCGGTGCGGCAGGGCGCGGTCTACCGGATGACGTGGCGCGGCAGTTCGACGCCGATGATCGTAGGGCCTCTCTGAAGCACGCGGTCAACTTCGGTGACTTGTCCCGTATCGGAACTATAACTTTTGCTCATAAGATCAAAGCAAAATGCAATTTTTGTTCGCGCAGTTTTGGCGCTAAGAGGAACAGGAATTTCCGTCGAAAGCGGCTGTGAAGCCTGCATGGGAGTGTGTTTCGATGAAGATTTTCCTGCTGGGGCAGGCCTGCAATTTCCTCGATGAGATTTATGGCGGCTGGCAGGTGGGTATCTGAGCATACGCGAATTGCATGGATCCCGGTAGGCCAGCCGGGACAATCCATCGGATTGTCGCAAGACTATTTGCGAATGCCCCGCAGCGGCAAGCCGCAAGCCACCCGCAGCGGGTATCCTGATAGTACTCGTGGAACTTCTGCCTGAACCCGCCCGTTCAGGTGGTTCTCCGGGTGCTTGCCGGCGGGACCCTATGAAGGGCCCGCCACCCATAATAAGAAGCCTAACCGTCCGCACTGAACGGCTGTCAGGTTCCCTCGTGGACCTGGCAGTCGTTCAGTCCGTCTTCGAAAGCCTCAATGAAAAAGGGCGGCCGAAGCCGCCCGTTGGTTACCCTAGTTTTTACCCCGGTCAGTTGACCGCGCTCAGAGTGACAGAGGTGCCGGTTGCTGCCGCGTTGAGGCCTATTTGACCAGTCGCGCTGATGGTCTGCAGGTGGACCGAACCTTCGGTCCCGCCTACGAGTACGTTTGCACCCACACCGACACCAGCGGTCGCTTCAACCGTGGCACCCGAATAGAGGCCGGCGAGTGAGCCTTGATGATAGCCGGCAGTTGGGGCAAAGACTGCCCAGATCAAACGTCCTTCGGTGGTGAAGCCGACGTCGATGCCGACCTTGCGGATGGTGCCGACATAGTGCTCGGTCGCGCGGCTGCCGATTGTAGACTGGAAGACGCAGTCGAGTTCCTTCGCGGATCCCAGAACATAGCCTGCGCCACCACCCACGCGGCAATCCAGATAGCCGATCTTCACGCCATCCCGGTCCTGCACCTGCGGGGCTTCGACAACACCGTAGTTCACGAGGTCAGCGGCAGATGCGAGCTGAGGCGCGGCGAACATCGCGGGGAGGATGGCGGCTGCAGCCAGATAGCGTTTCATCATCTTTGTTCTCCTTGGGCATGCACCGGCGCCAAAAATACGCCGGTCGTCCTTGCGCTAACGGACAACATGCGAAAACGATCCGCGTTTGCCGGGCCGCGGATCGTGTCCAGTTGCGGAGTGAGCCTTTAACGCAGGGCCTTCCTGGCGACCATGGCAATCGTCAACCCGCATGCCGCGATCAGCACAAAAAGATAGGGAACCCCGTCCCAGCCCTGCCACTCGGTCCAGAAGGCAAGCAGCGCCGGGCCGCCGAGCTGGCCGATCGAGGAGGCCTGCTGGACGATTCCGAGCGCGAGCGCGAGCTGCTGGTTAGAGGAAAGCAGCCGCGGCATGGTGACGAGGATCGATGAGGGCATTAATGCCGCGAGGCCGAGGCAGAGACCGGCGGCTGTGACGGAGACCTCCACCGGCGACGACGGATGGAAGATTGCGACGCCGCAGACACCGATCGTCGTGAAGACGACCGCGAAGATGCTCCACAGCGGCGCACCCATGCGCAGGATGAAACCCGCTGAAATGTTGCCGATGGCGTTCGCGACCACGGCCAGTGCGGAGACCGTACCGGCAGCCTCCAGCGATAGCCCCATCTTTTCGATGAGGAACGTGGGCAGGAACGTCGTCAGCGCAAAGTACTGGATCGTATACAATGCGAAGGTGAAGGCGAGCAGGACCGGGGTGCCTGCCTTGAACACGGCCGCGATATCGCCAAGCGTAGGGCTCGCGCGTCGCGCGACGGCAACCGCTTCTTTCGGGCGCAATGCGAAGATCAGCACGGCATGCGCCGCGGCAACAATTCCGTTGAGGGTCCACAGCCATCGCCAGTCTCCCTGCATCAGCGCCGGGCCAAGCAGGATCATGACGGCGGCACCGACCGGCATGTAGGCGGCCCAGAAGGCGAAGACGATCTGCTGCGTGCGCGGGGTCACCATGCTGCGCAGCAGCGTCGGACAGGCGATGACGACGCCGAGGAAGCCAATGCCCTCGATGACGCGGCTGGAGATCAAAATGGTCGCGTCAGACGCTGCCGCGCCCATGAAACTGCCGCCGGAAATAAGAAGCAGACCGAAAATGATGACATGGCGCAGGGGAAAATAGGAGAATACGAAACCAGCCGCCATGCCACCGACAACGCCGAGCGCAGCATAGGCGCCAGCTACCCAGGACGCGGCAAACAGGCTCAGCCCCAGGTCCTCGCGCAGGAGCGGAATGGCGATTGCGACCTTGCCAATCTGGAACGCGCCGATGATGCCCGTAATGATGATCAGTACGGACTGCAGCCAATCAGTCTTGTCTCGCACGTCCCCTCCCCGTCGGCGCAGTGACTTAAACAGGCCTTGGAAGAACAGACCTGGGTGGACGTTGCTTCCGGCATGCCCAGCGGATCATACCGGGGCAGCTGTAACTGGCAAGCGCATTGTATACAAGAAGGTCGGATGCAAGGGACATCCACAGGGCAGACAGTTTGTCGCCCTGTTTTTTGCACTGCAACCCGGGCATAAGCGCTGCAATAAAAGGAGTCGCTAAATGTTCCGAGTTCTGTTGTCCCTCGTCGTCCTGGTTCTGGCCGTCGTTGCTGCCGCTACCGGGATCTCGTCCATCGGTTTCGTGCCGACGCTGACGCTGGCGGCAATCTGCTTTACCGCCATCATGTTCGTGATCCTGATCAGGATCACAATGGCCTGAGGGTAGCGGGGCGGCTGCCGTCAGGCAGCCGCGACGCGATTGCGGCCGCCGTTTTTCGCGACATAGAGGGCGTTGTCGGCGGCATTGATCAGATACTGATAATCCGGGTGGCCCTCGAAGGCCGCTACGCCAACAGAAATCGTCACCGGAATAGCCGGGCGGTCGATCACGGTAGCTGCCTTTTCTTCAACACGGGCGCGAATACGCTCGCCGATGACGAACGCCTGTTCCTCCGTTGCCTCGACCAGAACGATCAAGAACTCCTCTCCGCCGTAGCGGAACACGAAGTCGCTCGGGCGTACCGTGTTGAGGAGGATCTCCGCCACGTGGCTGAGCACGGAGTCGCCGGCCTGGTGGCCGTGAACATCATTAATCGTTTTGAAGTGGTCGATGTCGATCATCAGGACGCTGAGCGGCTGGTTCTCTCGCTTGGCGAGACCAACCTCGCGTCCGAGCACCGAGGGCAGGAAGCGGCGATTGAGGGTACGTGTAAGCGGATCGCGGCCGTTTTCCACATTGGACGCGGCGTTGAACAGGTCGTTGAGGTGATACTTGATCTCTTCGATCCGCACCTGCAGCGCAGCAACGCCGGCCGGCCGGTCGTCGCTGACCTTGCTCAGCACCTCGTCATCGATCGTGTGCATCAGGTTCTGGATGGCGTCGAGCTGCGGCGCTCCCTGGAACAGGATCGCACCGCGGTGGCGAACCCACAGGCCGAACGGCGAGTTGGCTAGCTTCGTCACCTCGCCGCAGTCGTTGCTGAAGAGGTTGAACAGCACCTGCTGGCTCCACTCCATCAGAGCGGCGCGTTGAGTTTCGCGCTCGAGATGGACGTCCTGGCCAAGCGAGAACAGGCGGAACGCCTCGTCGGTCTGAATGCGGCGGCTCGTGTCGGACAGGAATGCCGCCGACATGTGACGCATCGCATAGTCGATCAATTCGTCGAGCAGGATGATCGCCTCTGCGATGGAGCGGCGGTCGATGTCCAACTCGGCGATCTTGATCGCAATCTCGCTCTTCAGCAGCGTCATGCCTTCCATCACCAGATGGTTTGGAATCTTCAGACGTGCGTGGACCTCACCGACCTTGACCTGGCGGGCGTCGAACTCCGTCATGTCCCCCATCGGGTCGACGCTGACGAGTTCGATCAGCCAGTTTCGCAGCGATTTGTGAAGGCGGTTCGTGACGACCGAGTGGTTGAGGAATGCCTTGCCTTCCTCATGGGCGAGGAAGCTGTCGTAGAATTTCCCGACCAGCTCGTCGAGGTTCTCCTTGACGATGCGAGCAAGTCGCTCTGACCCTGCTGCGCGGCTTTCATCCGAAATATGTTTCCAGAAATTCATACCCGGTCGATACGCGTTGGTCATGAAATCGCTCGTCAGTTCCCCAAAGGCAGCTCCCTACTCCCTTGCGGGACACCAATCAAGCGATCGAAACCACTGTAGTTATACCATCTGGTACTAGTTTTGCATCGGCTCCGATGGCACTTGAAATAGCCGTGGTCTTTGAGCGAGATCAAGGCCGTACGACGGCGATTGACTTCGCCTTAGAAAGATATGCAAGATAACAAACAGCAATCGGTATCGTTTGCTGGGTATTCTGGGAGGAACTCATGAACAAGATAATCGGCCGCCTTGCGGCTGCGGCAATGCTCACGACCATGATGAGCGGCATGGCGCTGGCCGACATTACCATTGGCGTGACGGTTTCGTCGACCGGTTCCGGTGCGGCGCTCGGCATTCCGCTCAAGAACTCGGTCGAGCTGTGGCCGAGCGAGATCGACGGCGAGAAGCTTAACGTGATCGTGCTGGATGACGCTGGTGATCCGTCCATCGCCACGACCAACGCACGCCGCTTCGCCAATGACGACAAGGTGGACGTCATTGTCGGCTCGGCGCTGACCCCGGGCTCGATCGCGATCTCGAATGTCGCCAACGAAGTCGGCATCCCACACCTCGCCTGCTCGCCGATTCCGCCTAATGTCGCGGCAACGAAGTACACCTTCGTCATGCCGCAGGACGCCGGCCTGATCGCTCGCAACCTGTTCAAGAAGATGCAGGCCGATGGCGTGAAGAAGGTCGGCTATATCGGCTTCTCCGACTCCTACGGTGACCTCTGGGTCAACCAGTTCAAGGCGATCGGCGCCGAGTACGGTCTCGAACTGATTGCGGAGGAGCGCTATGCGCGCCCGGACACGTCGGTTTCGGGCCAGGTGCTCAAGCTGGTCGCGGCTCAGCCGGACGCGATCTTCGTCGGCGCATCGGGCACCGGTGCGGCGCTGCCGCAGCTGGCGCTGCGCGAGCGCGGCTTTGAAGGCACGATCTACCAGACGCACGGCGCGGTGACTTTCGACTTCCTGCGCATTGCTGGCGAGGCCGCCAAGAACACCGTGTTCGCCTCGGGTCCGGTAATGGTTGCTGAGCTGCAGGACGACTCCTCCGAAACCAAGGAAGAAGGCGTCGCCTATGTGACTGCCTATGAGGCCAAGTTCGGCGCGGGCACCCGCACTCAGTTCGGTGCACACGTCCATGACGCGATGGCTGTCCTCAAGCGCGCGATCCCGATCGCGAAGCAGAAGGCGCAGCCGGGCACCCAGGAGTTCCGTGATGCTCTGCGCGACGCGATCGAGAGCGGCGGCCCCTTCCCGGCCAGCCAGGGCGTGTTCGAGTTCAGCGCCGACAACCACTTCGGTCTCGACGACCGCGCAGTCGTGCTGCTCTCGGCCTCGCCGAAGAACGACGGCAGCTTCGATCTCATCAAATAATCAAAGCTGCGTTGATGCAGAAAGGCCCGGATCACCCCGGGCCTTTTTTCATTTGGCATTATCCTGATGAAGGAACGAGGCGGGCTCAGTGCCCGCCGCCGAGATAGCTTTCGACCAGTTCCGGATCAGCAGCCATTTGGGCTGCCTTGCCCGAACGGCGTACCTCGCCCAGCTCGACGAGATAGGCTTCGTCGGAGATTTCGAGCGCCGCACGCGCGTTTTGCTCGACCAGCAGGATCGAAACACCCGTTGAGCGCAATTCCGAGACGATTCCGAGGATTTCAGCGACGATCTTCGGCGCAAGGCCAAGGCTCGGTTCATCGAGGAGCAGCAGCTTGGGCCGGCTCATCAGCGCGCGACCGAGCGCCAGCATCTGCCGCTCGCCTCCCGAAAGCGTGCCGGCAATCTGCGTGCGGCGTTCCTTGAGGCGGGGGAAGCGCTTGTAGACATCCTCCAGCGTTTCCCTGCGCTCGTCTGCCGTGCGCAGGAAGCCGCCGAGTGCAAGGTTGTCTTCAACGGACATTGTCGTGAACAGCTCGCGCCGCTCGGGCACGAGGCACATGCCGGCTTGCACGCGTCCTTCCACCGAATGCGGCACCGGAGTGCCGCGATAGAGGATGGTGCCGCTGCTCGGGATCACGCCCATGGTGGCGTTGAGCAGTGTCGTCTTGCCGGCGCCATTGGCGCCGATAACGGAGACGATCGAGCCAGATGCCACTTCCAGCGAGATGCCGTGGACGACCTCGGCACGGCCGTAAGAAACGCGGATGTCCTTCAGCTGCAGGAGCGGGGCGGTCATGCGACACCTCCGAGATAGGCTGCAATCACGGCGGGATCGTTTCGCACCTGATGCGGATCGCCCCTTGCGATCACGGTGCCGAAATCGAGCACGACCAGCCGGTCGACGAGTTCCATGACGAAGCTCATGTCGTGCTCGACGAGCAGGATCGCGACGCCTTCGGAGCGCAGCTTACGCAGCAGTTCGGCAAGCTGCTGCTTCTCGCCGTGGCGCAGGCCAGCAGCCGGTTCATCGAGCAGCACCAGGTTTGGATCGAGGGCGAGAGCTCGTGCAATCTCGAGGATGCGCAGCTGACCGAGCGGAAGGTCGCCGGCAGGGCGGTCGCGCACCTCGGAAAGGCCGACGCGCTCAAGCTGACGGTCGGCTTCGGCGAGAAGCTTGGCCTCTTCGCCGCGCTCAAGATGCAGGAAGCTGCGCAGCACGCCTGCGCTGCCGCGCAGGTGTGCGCCAAGGGCCGCGTTCTCCAGCGCCGTCATGTCAGGGAAGATCTTGGCGTGCTGGAAGGTGCGGGCGATGCCCTGCCGCGCGACATCGCCGGGGCGATGCACGCCTGCCGGACGGCCGCTGATGCGGATCTGGCCGGTGCTGAGGCTTGTAACCCCGGTGATGAGGTCGAAGGTCGTGCTCTTGCCAGCGCCGTTCGGGCCGATCAAGCCGATGATCTCGCCGGCTCCGATCTCGAAGCTGACGTCGTTGACGGCAACAAGCCCACCAAACTGCTTGCGCGCCTTTTCGAGCGTGACAAGCGGCGTGCCGGGCGCCGGCATGTCCCGCTTCGGCAGGCTTTCGGTACCGGGCTGTGCCTTCGGCTTCGGAGCACTCGCCGGCAAGAGGCGCAGCACGAAGGACCAGAGGCCGTCGCGGGCGAACTGCAACATCATCACCAGCAGGATGCCGAAGAACACCGCCTCGAAGTTGCCGCTGTGGCCGACCAGCCAGGGCAGGTAGCGCTGAAGGAGTTCCTTGAGGGCAAGGACGATACCGGCGCCGAAGATCGCGCCCCAGATGTGCCCGGCGCCGCCGAGGACTGCCATCAGCAGGTACTCGATGCCCATGTTGAGACCGAATGGGGTCGGGTTCACCGTGCGCTGCAGGTGGGCGTAGAGCCAGCCTGACAGCGAGGCGGCGATGGCTGCGAAGATGAAGACCGTAAGCTTTGCCCGCGCTGTGTTGACGCCGAAGGCTTCTGCTGCCGCCGAGCCGCCACGAAGAGCGCGGATGCCGCGTCCGACGCGGGAGTCCAGCAGGTTGCGCGCGCCAAAAGCAAAGATCAGCACGAACGCCCAGATCACGTAGTACATCGACGTGGTGTCGAGGAAGCGATAGCCCGCGATCTGCAGCGGCGGGATGCCGGTGATGCCATCGTAGCGGCCGAGGAAGTCGAGCTGCCCGAACAGGTAGTAGATGGCGATGCCCCATGCGATGGTGCCGAGCGGCAGGTAGTGGCCCGACAGTCGCATGGTGATGAGGCCGAGGGGCAGCGCGATCAGCGCGCCGACCGCGAGCGATACCGGCAGCGTCAGCCACGGCGAAAGTCCGTAGCTCGTCGTCAGCAGCGCCGTCGTATAGGCGCCGAAGCCGCAGAAGGCAGCCTGGCCGAACGAGGTGAGACCGCCGACGCCAGTGAGCAGGACGAGGCCGATTGCCACCAGCGAGGCAAGGCCGACATTGTCCATCAGCGTGATGATGAATGGCGGCACGGGCAGCAGCGGAATTACCGCCAGCAGGACAATCGCGACCAGCCCCGGGAGCGTGATGTTCAGACCCTTCATGTCATTCATCCTCATGCGGATCGGTGGTCAGCGAGCGCCAGATCAGCACCGGAATGAGCAGCGAGAAAACGATGATCTCCTTGAAGTTGCTGGCGAAGAACGAGGCGAACGCCTCGACGAGCCCGACGCCGATCGCCGCCACCGCCGTGACCGGGAAGCTGGAAAGGCCGCCGATGATCGCTGCGACGAAACCCTTGAGGCCGATGAGGAAGCCGGTGTCGTAGTAGATCGTCGTGATCGGCGCGATCAGGACTCCTGAGATGGCGCCGATGGTCGAGGCAAGGACGAAGGCCGTTCCGCCGGTGAGGTTCGTGCGCACGCCGACGAGACGGGCACCGAGCCGGTTTACGGCAGTGGCGCGCAGCGCTTTGCCGAGGATGGTGCGCTCGAAGAAGATGTAGAGTCCGACCATCGCCGCGATCGTCGCGCCATAGATCCAGAGACTCTGCGCCGGGATTGGAAGGAAGCCGAGGGAGAAGCTGCCACGCATCAGAGGCTGGGCGCGCAGGCCCTCAGCGCCGAAGGCGAACAGGCCAAGGCCCATCATGGCAAGGTGCACGCCGACCGAGGTGATCAGGAGCACGAGCACTGACGCGTTCGCCAGCGGCCGGAAGGCAACGCGGTAAATGTAGAGCCCCATCGGCGCGATGATCAGGATCGCAAGCAGCGCGCGCACAATCGGCCCCGGCTGCATCGGCAGCACCGTGACCACAAGTCCGTAAACGATGGCGGGAAGCACGAGGTTCACCAGCGCGCTGGTGATGAGGTGCTGCGGTCGAAAGCTTTGCCGGAATGAGGCAAGGTCGAAGACAAACGCGGCAATGCCGAGCCCCATCAGCAGCGGCAACGTCCCGGGGATCCGGCCGACGTCAAGCACGGCCAAAGTCAGCGCCCCGTAGGCGACGAACTCCCCTTGCGGAATGAAGATGACGCGCGTCACTGCAAATACGAGGACGAGCGAGAGCCCCAGCAGCGCATAGATCGCACCACTGGTCACGCCATCCTGTATCAGGAACGCGAGGATTGTACTGTCCACGCTGTGCCTCCCCTTGGCCGGTCCATCCCCCACCGGCGGAATTGTAACGTTTTATAACAATCTTGATTTGCCCTGCCAATGCAAGGCAGAATTTCCAGAAGTTTGCTGCCACCTTCCACAATTCACGTTTGTGGCTCTGGCAATCGAATGCCGTCGGTTATGCAGCACGATAGTCTTCCCGGATCATGTCGGCCGCCTTTTCGGCTATCATTACCACGGGTGATGCGGTGTTGCCCGAAGTTATCTTCGGCATGATCGAGGCATCGACGATGCGCAACCCGCCGAGTCCGCGCAGCCTGAGGCGCGGATCCACGACCGCCTCGTTATCTACGCCCATCCGGCAGGTGCCGACCGGGTGGAAGATGGTGGTTGCGATGTTGCCGATTACCTGCAGCAGTTCGTCATCCCTGTCGATGGACAGTCCCGGCAGCACTTCTTCGGGATTGAAACGCGCGAGCGCCTTCGCCGTCATGATGCGCCGCGCCTGTCGGACCGATGCAAGCGCTACGTCCTTGTCGCGCTGGGCAGACAGGTAGTTCAGTTTGATTAGCGGCTGTTCGGCCGGCGCCGCAGTCTGCGCATGAACGCTGCCACGGCTTTCTGGCCGCAGGTTGCACACCGACACGGTGATCGCAGGATAGCGATGCAGCGGATCGCCGAGCCGGTCCGTCGAGAGCGGCTGAACGTGATATTCGAGATCGGGCGTTTCGAGCGCCGGATCGGACTTGGTGAACATGCCGAACTGGCTAGGGGCCATCGACATCGGGCCGGCGCGCATCAACGCATAGTGCAAGCCGATGCGTGCCTTCCCAAGTGGGCTGTTGAACAGCGTGTTGAGGGTCAGCGTGCCGTTGACCTTGTACACGGTGCGGATCTGCAGATGGTCCTGCAGGTTTTCGCCGACCTCCGGGCTTTCGTGGACAACCTCGACGCCGATTGACTGGATGACGTCCGGGCGGCCAATGCCCGACAGCTCCAGCAGCTTCGGCGAGTTGATCGCGCCTGCACAGAGGATGACTTCTGCATTCGCCCTCGCCTCATTGATCGTATCGCCGACGCGAAAGCGCACGCCAAATACACGCCGGCCGTCGAGCAGCAGTCGCTCGGTCAGTGCATTGGTGATGAGCCGCAGGTTCGGACGCTTCAACGCCGGACGGAGGAAGCCCTTGGCAGTGTTCCAGCGGATGCCCTTGTTCTGGTTGACCTCGAAGAAGCCGGAGCCTTCGTTGTTGCCGTCGTTGAAATCGGAGCGCGGCATGATGCCGAACTCCTTCGCACCTTCCTGCACGGCTTCCAGAATGTCCCAGCGCAGGCGCTGCTTGGTCACCTTCCACTCACCACCTGTGCCGTGGAATTGGTTCTTGCCGGCATGGTGGTCTTCGGAGCGGATGAAATAGGGAAGAACGTCATCCCAGCCCCAGCCGACATTTCCCATCTGGCGCCAGCCGTCATAATCCGCCGCCTGACCGCGCATGTAGATCATGCCGTTGACGGAGGAGCAGCCGCCGAGGACCTTGCCGCGCGGATAGACCAGCGACCGGCCGTTGAGGCCGGGCTCAGACGCCGTCTTCATCAGCCAGTCAGTGCGCGGGTTCCCGATGCAGTAGAGATAGCCAACCGGGATATGAACCCAGTGGTAGTTGTCGGATCCTCCGGCCTCGAGCAGGAGAACCCGGGTGCGCCCGTCGGCCGTCAGCCGGTTCGCGAGCACGCATCCTGCCGTGCCCGCGCCAACGATGATGAAGTCGTAGCTCTCCTCCGCCGACATGCCTTCCTCCCAAGCTTGTCAGCTCAAAGGCTGACCGGTTCCGCACCATTGTCAACCGGGGAGGAATAGCTTTCCGGCCTGGCCCGCCGATTGAGCAGTGAGACACTTCCAATTCCGCTCGTCGCTGGTAGAAGACGTCAAACCGCCACAAGATTTATATTTCTGCTGCGCGCTTGCGCAGGAACGCCGGTACCGAATGCGTCGCTTCCCGAGCCTTTCCGCCCGACAGTATCTGAAGGCCCTTGGGCCGGGTGCAGCCGTGCCGTTGCGCGAAGGTGTTCGTGCAGGGATTGGCGCGCTGATCGGCATTGCGGCGACCGTGGGGCTCGCGATGCTGCTCTCCGGCGACATGTGGCTCGGCGTCTACCTGGTCGCGCCGTTTGGCTCGAGTTCGGTGCTCCTGTTTGCTGCGCCGAACAGCCCGCTGGCCCAGCCCTGGCCGGCGATCCTCGGTAATACCGTCTCGGCGCTGACGGCGATTGCCGTTTGTCATCTGGTACCGGAGCACGCTTTGAGCGTGCCGCTGGCGGTTGCTGCCGCGATCGTGACGATGGCGATCTGCCGCGCGACTCATCCGCCCGGCGGTGCCGTGGCAATGATGGTAGCAATCGGCGCTGAGAAGATCCTGCCGCTCGGCTTCGGCTATGCATTCGTGCCCGTCGCACTAGGCACGCTCGTTCTCGTTTGCATTGCGGCGATCTATGCGCCGCTGACCGGCCGCCGCTATCCGCTTCGCCAGTTCAACGAGGCAAACAAGGTCGGCACACATGATCCAGCACCACAAGCGCGGCTGGGTCTCAGTGAAGAGGAGCTTGCCGAAATTCTCGCCCGCTACCGGCAGTCGTTGAATCTCGGCGTCGAGGATCTTGCGCGGCTGGTTGCGGCCGCCGAGATGAAGGCCGCAAGCCACCGGATCAAGCCGCAGCGCGCGGCCGACATCATGTCGCGTGACCTCGTGACGGTGAGCCCGGATACCTCGCTGCAAAAGATCGCCGAAATCTTCATGGAACGCGGGTTCACATCCCTGCCGGTGGTAGAGAACGGGCACTACCGCGGCGTGATCTTCCAGCTCGACCTGATCGAGGGAGCGATGGGCAGGAAGGTGCAGACCAATGGCAAGTCGGGGTTCTTGCCGGCCTGGGCGCAGCGCAAGCGCGCCGTGTGTGCCGCAGAAATAATGAAGACGCCGCGCCCGGTGCATGCCGACGCGCCGGTTGCAGCCCTGCTACCGCTGCTTGCTGGTGATCGCGACGATGCGGTTCCGGTACTAGATGGCGAGCAGATCGTCGGTATCGTCACGCAGACTGACCTGATCTCAGCGCTCGCGCGCCAGGGTCTGCAGGCGGCCTGACGGGTCTAGCCCTCGGCCTTCATGGTGCGTGCTACCTCAATTAGCTTCTCGCGATCCGTACCGTATTTCGCGACGAGATCTTTCGCCTGCAGCGGCGATAAATCTGAGTTCTCGACGAGATAGCGAACCAGTTCTTCGTTCGCGGTGTGCGGATGCATCCACTCGTTGTTGTCGTTCATGGCGTGCTCCTTTGACCGACAACCCCTAAGGGGGATGGCAGTTCCCCTTCGTTGGCTAGTTGGGAATATTGACCGGCACAGCAACGATCGTCTTGCCGGTGTCGTCGGACATGCCGACGTGGAAGATGCCGACAATGCTCGCTGCAATGAGGGCGATGACGGCGAGCGTGCCAATGCCTTTGCCAAGGCGTGAGTTTTCTTTCTCCATGGCCGGGTAACCTTCTCGTCCGCAGGTTGTTCCAAGCCCTTCGTTAGCTGGTCGCAGAAGGAAGGAGGCAGCCGCGGCCCCCTCCCCTCTTCTCGCCTCTCCTCCCCTCCCCTACTGGATCAGCCTTCCGGCGGGAGGATGACCGTGTCGATGACGTGGATGACGCCGTTGCTGGCGGCGATGTCCGTCGCCGTCACATTGGCATCGTTCACCTTGACGCTGTTGCCTTCGACCTCAATGTCGACCGACTTGCCGTTGACGGTCTTGGCTTCGTCGAGGCCGACGACGTCAGATGCCATCACTTTGCCTGAAACGACGTGATAGGTGAGGATCGCTGCCAACTTGTCCTTGTTCTCGGGCTTCAGCAGATCCTCGACAGTTCCGGCAGGGAGCTTGGCAAAAGCAGCGTCGGTCGGCGCGAAAACGGTGAAAGGCCCCTCCTCTTTCAGGGTTTCCACGAGGCCTGCGGCATCCAGCGCCGCGGCGAGCGTCTTGAAGTCGCCAGCTGCGACAGCGGTGTCGACGATGTCCTTGTCCTGCGCTTGGGCAGGAAGGACGTAGGCCAGGCCGATAAGGGCGGCGGCGATTGGGGACTTCATGTTCATGTCAGTGCTCCTTTGCTGATGGGGCGCTCCCGAGGTCTTTCATCTGGAGCAAAAAGATTTTCGCTCAATTCACGTTGTCGTGACATTCGAGAGGTTTCTCTTGAGAAGAAAAGACGCTTTCCTACATTGTCGCTGAGCGAAAGGAGATTTGTTGCGTGCTTTCCGAGACCCTGACATCAGAGCTTGAACGCTACCGGATCGGCCCCCGCATCCGCACGCTTAGACTCAAGAAGAAGATGGGGCTCGTGCAGCTCGGCGAGCACACCGGAATGTCGCCGGCGATGTTGTCGAAGATCGAGCGCGGTCAGCTTTTTCCAACACTACCGACACTGACGCGCATCGCGCTGGTTTTCGGCGTCGAGCTCAATCACTTCTTCAGCCGCAGCGGCCCGCGCGTGGCAGTGACACGGCATTCCGAACGGCTGAAGCTGCCGATCCCTGCGAACGCGCCTGATCCCAGCTATCTGTTTGAGAGCCTCAACTTCCCCCTCACCGATCGCAAGATGGAAGCGTTCGTCGCTGAATTTCCGGTCGGTGCTCCTGAAACCGATCCGCACCAGCACGGTTCGGAAGAAATCCTCTATGTGATCGCTGGAACGATCGCGGTTACCGTAGATGGCGAGGAGCACGAGTTGGAGGCGGGCGACTCCATCTCGTTCGATTCCTCCATGCCCCATTGGTACCGTCGCATAGGCGATGGTCCATGCACCGCACTCGTCGTTACTGTAGCCTGAGCGGCATCCACTTCTTCATCTTATTCTCCCGGCCACGAACTGCGGAACAACTCCGCCGTCTCCCTGTTCGTGTTTGGGGGCGCGAAAGGACGACAAGATGACAAGTGAAGATACCGACCGCGTGTGGGAACTGATGCAAAAGATCGGCTTCTGCATGCTTTCAACACGCGAAGGCGAAGACATTCGCTCCCGCCCAATGGCGGCGCACGTTGATCGGGACGCCAACGCGATCTATTTCCTGACGGACGTGAAGAGCCACAAGGACGACGAGATTGAGGCTGAGCCGCACGTCGCGCTCGCCTTCGCCGATGCGGGTGATCAGAAATACGTCGCCGTCACCGGCATCGCGCATGTGTCCAACGACCGCGAGAAGATACGGGAACTTTGGTCAACTCCGGCCAAGGCTTGGTGGGACAGTCCGGAAGATCCTGACATCAGGGTGCTGAAGGTCTCACCGAAAGATGCCCAGTACTGGGACAGCCCCGGCACTGTCGTCAGCTACGTGAAATTGTTCGCCGCGGCAGTCGGAGCAGGGCGGCCCGACGTAGGCGACAATGCCAAGGTCAAGCTTGGCGCTGGCTGGCTCAGACAGCCGGGCGAGGGTTCCTGAGCGCTACGGTTCCTGTTCCTAAAGATGCAAGACTCTGCAGACATTTCACGCTAACCTCCCCTCACCCTAACCGGGTAGCATGAGGGGGAACGGTTGGCGCTGCTTATTGAGGAAAGGCAGAAAAGAAGCCTGGGCGACCTGATCAGGGCCCCTATCGCAGCCATATGGCTCGCTGTCATCATGCTCGCAGGCATTTCGATCCTCGGCGCGCTGATGATCTGGCAGAGCTACAATGCCGCGATCGAACTAAGTGAAGCGCGCGCCAAGTCTTCGGCGCAGGTGGTTGCCGCTCACATGGAGTGGCTGATGGAGGCGAGCGATCAGGCGCTGCGCCGTATCGATGCCGTCATTGGCCCGGGTCCGATACGGGCCTCTCCCGGAACGATTGCCAATCTGCGCGACGCCGTCTCCGACCTTCCGGATGGATTCCAGTATTCCGTTTACGACGAGACCGGGCAGCTGCGAATGTCGAGCATGGCGGAAGCGATTGGCATCGACGTTTCCGATCGCGAGTACTTCCAGCACCTTCGCGACGGGGCCGCCTTTTTCATCTCAGCGCAGCTAGAGGAGCGGCTGAGCGGCGAGCAAGTTTTCGTCGTCGCCCGGCGCATCTCACGCGATGGCGAGTTTCACGGAGCGGCCAGCATTGCGATCCCCACGCGGACCATGGGTGAATATTGGGCAACGATGGACCTCGGCCCCGATTCCTCAGTCGCGATCGTCCGTCCCGACGGCTGGATTGTCGCGCGCTACCCGCAGCTGCCGCAAGCAATCAATCTAGGCACCTCGCGCCTGTTCACGGAGCTTGTGGGAGGAGACGCCGGCTTCTATCACAGCACGTCCTCGGCAACGGATGGCATCCCGCGTGTTGTGGGTTTTCGAAAGGTGGCAAGCTGGCCGCTGATTACCACGACCGGAATCGCGAAGTCTGAGGCTCTCCGCTTCTTCTGGTCGAGCCTGCGGATCGGGCTGGCCGTCGGTCTGCCCATGCTCGGCTTGCTTGTACTCGGCGTTGGCTGGATCATCCATCTGTTGCGCGCGGACGCAGCACGCAGCAAGCAGCTCGTCCAGGCGCTCGAGCACAATGAGTTCCTGCTGCGCGAGATTCATCACCGCGTGAAAAACAATCTTCAGGCCGTATCTTCACTCATCCGGCTGCAGCCGATGCCGAAGGATAGCAAGGACGATCTTGCGCGTCGCATCGGCGCCATGGTGGCGGTGCACGAGCAAATCTACGGGAACGACCAGTTCGACCGGCTCGACCTTGCGCGCTATCTTGAACGGCTGGTCAATGAGGTCGCTGCCGGATTTCCCGGCGCCGTTGATGTGGCGACCTCGTTTGAGCCGATTAGTATCTCGCGCGACCGCGCCTTGCCCGTGGGACTCTTCCTCAATGAGGTGGTTTCCAACGCGTTCAAGCATGCGTTCCGGGAGCGCGAGACAGGGCGGCTTGAGGTCAAACTGACCAGCGAAGGCGACGGCGCGAAGCTCACCGTCGTTGATGACGGTGACGGCTACGACACCAGTGGCGACCGGAAGGGCATGGGAAGGCGGCTCATTGACGGCTTCGTTGCGCAACTTGATGGTTCACTCGAGGTCGTTGCAGACGGCGGCACCAGGGTCGTCCTCACCTTCCCCACCGATTGAGTTCGGCCACGCGCCCTTCCCCAGCGAATGGAGCGCGTTTACAACGTTTTGTGGCACTTGAAACGGCGCTGGGGACCAATTAGCTCAAGCTCGCCGGGGGGCTATGCCATGCATTGGTTCCGGGCACTCTGGAGTAGTTGTACGTGTACAACTCCCCTTCCTGACGGCGGGGCTGCTGCCTCCGGCAGCAAGCTCCACAGGTCGACTTGCGCGGGGTGGTGAGCGTGTTGGAGCGCGCCATTTCGCAGATGAAAACAGTTCAGGTGTTTGAATGACCACTGAAATCAAAGAGCCCGAAACGCTATCATTTGAAGCGGACGTCGCGCGTCTCCTGCACATGATGGTCCACTCCGTCTATTCGGATCGGGACGTCTTTCTGCGCGAGTTGATTTCCAACGCAGCCGATGCCTGCGAGAAGCTGCGCTACGAGGCGATAGCCCGGCCCGAATTGCTCGCTGACGATCCGAAGCTTGGCATCACGGTCGTTGCGAATCCGGACACGAAGGTGCTGGCCATCGAGGATAACGGCATCGGCATGAGCCGCGCTGACCTTGTAGAGGCACTCGGCACGATCGCACGTTCCGGCACCAAGGCGTTCATGGAGCGGATTGAAGCGGCAAAGGCCGGCGAGGGCGCTGAACTGATTGGCCAGTTCGGCGTCGGCTTCTATTCGGCATTCATGGTGGCGGAGAAAGTCGAGGTCTTTACCCGCCTCGCCGGCGCCCAGGAAGCCTGGCGCTGGACGTCGGACGGCAAGGGTTCCTATGAAGTGGCACAGGTTGCACTCGATGAGGCGCCTACCCGCGGCACACGTGTCGTCCTCCACCTCATGGAGGACGCCAAGGAATATACGCAGCCGTACCAGCTCGAGCGGCTGATCAAGAACCAGTCCGGCCACGTTCCCGTCCCGATTTCGCTGATCGACAAGCCGGACGGCGAAAAACGCGAAGTGGCAGACGGCAGCGCCCTGTGGGTGCGTTCGAAAACCGAGGTAAAGCCGGAGGAATACACCGACTTCTATAAGAGCGTTTCCGGCAATTTCGACGAACCTGCCGCGACGATCCATTTCCGCGCCGAGGGCCGGCAGGAATACAATGTCCTCGCCTTTATCCCGAGCATGCGGCCGTTCGACCTGTTCGATCCCGACCGCAAGGGCCGCATGAAGTTGTACGTGCGCCGCGTCTCCATCACCGACGAGGCCGACATCCTGCCGCGCTACCTGCGCTTCGTGCGCGGTCTTGTGGACTCGGCAGATCTGCCGCTCAACTTGTCGCGCGAGATGATCCAGGAGAGCCCCCTGCTCGCTGCGATCCGCAAGGGCGTGACCAACCGCATCCTCGGCGACCTTGCCAAGATGGCCGAGAACGACGCGGATACCTTCACGAAGATCTGGGAAAACTTCGGCGCGGTCATCAAGGAAGGCCTCTACGAAGATTGGGATCGCAAGGAGCAGCTGCTGAAGCTCTCGCGCTTCCACACCACGACGTCAGGGGACGGCTGGCGCAGTCTTGCCGATTACGTCGGCGGGATGAAGGAAGGCCAGAAGGCCATCTACTATATGACCGGCGACGACCGCGCGCGGCTTGAATCTTCGCCGCAGCTTGAGGGCTTCAAGGCGCGTGGTATCGAGGTGCTGCTGCTGACAGATCCGGTCGACAGTTTTTGGGTCTCGACGGCGCCTTTCTTCGAGGGCAAGCCGTTCAAATCGGTGACGCAGGGCACGGCTGATCTCAAGGACATCCCGCTGCCCGACAGCGATGAAAAGCCGAAGGAAGAAATGACGCCGGAGATGGCAACCTTCATCGCCTTCATGAAGTCGACGCTGGGCGATGCCGTCATCGACGTCCGTGCCTCCGACCGCCTCACGGAAAGCGCAGTCTGTCTGGTGGCGCCGGAGCACGGACCGGACCGGCAGATCGAGCGGCTGCTGAGTGCTGCCGGTCGTCTGGAAACCGCCTCCAAGCCGATACTCGAGATCAACCCGCGCAACGAGCGCATCCGCAAGCTGGCGGCGCAGGGCGAAGGCGACCTCGCATTCCGTCAGGACGTGGCACACCTGCTCTTCGATGAAGCGCGCATACTCGACGGCGACAAGCCGGTCGATCCACGCGCGTTCTCGGAGAGGCTGGCGCGGGTGGTTGCACGCGGATTCGGCGCGTAACACGTCCCCAAGGGTTGATTGACCAAAGGCCGGGAGAGAAATTCCCGGCCTTCGCTTATTCGGAGTAGGGGAGGGGACGTTGTACGTGTACAACGAGCTCGTATTCGCGACCGTTTCCATGGATGAATCTCTGCCCTTAGCGCGAAATTGGCGTTAACTTTCCGTTAACGAAAAAGGGTTTGCCCCAGGGGCAGAATCACCGCATCTTCATCTGCGCATTTTCTAGAATTTTCGCAAAAAAAGCGCGGATCGAAGTTGGCATGTTGGATATGACAAATTTCGCGGAGGCAAGCCCGCCAAATCTGCGGAAGATGATCGCCTCGGACGCCGCTGAGTTGTCGCGGCAGCTGCAGGCGCACCAGCAGCGCATCTTCCCGCCGACCGCGCAGAAGAGCATGCGCCTGTTCACGCCAAGTGAGGCTGCAAGCTTCATCGGTATCCACGAAGGCTATCTGCGCCAGATCGTGGCGGACGGGCACGGGCCCCAGCCGCAGGCCAATGGCCGCCGTCTCTATTCGGTTGATGACATCAACGCTATCCGCCAGGTGCTCGACGCCGGCGGCATGCGTAAATATGTGCGTCACCGTATGCCGGGGGAAAAGCTGCAGGTCGTTTCGGTGATGAACTTCAAGGGCGGCAGCGCCAAGACGACGACATCGGCGCACCTTGCCCAGTACCTGGCGCTGCGCGGCTACCGCGTGCTGGCGATCGACCTCGATCCGCAGGCGAGCCTTTCGGCAATGTTCGGCCACCAACCTGAGCTCGACGTCGCGCCCGGCGACACCATCTACGGCGCGCTGCGCTATGGACCCCAGCGCCGCAGCATCACCGAGATCGTCCGCGCGACCTACACGCCCGGCCTGCACGTCATTCCCGGTAATCTCGAACTGCAGGAATTCGAGCACGAGACGGCAAAGGTTCTCGCCGACCGTGCACAGGAAACCATCTTCTTCAGCCGGCTTGGCGAGGCGCTGTCGGCCATCGAAAGCGCCTACGACATCGTCGTGATCGACTGTCCGCCGCAGCTCGGTTTCCTGACCCTGTCGGCGCTCTGCGCGGCAACCGCTGTGCTGATCACCGTGCATCCTCAGATGCTCGACGTGATGTCGATGTCGCAGTTCCTGCACATGACCTCCGACCTCCTGGCGGTGGTGGAGGATGCGGGCGGCGATACCGACTACGACTGGATGCGCTACCTGATCACGCGCTTCGAGCCAAACGACGGGCCGCAGACGCAGATGGCCGGCTTTATGCGCTCGATCTTCGGCAACCGCGTGCTCGAGAACGCCATGCTGAAGTCGACCGCAATTTCGGATGCGGGGCTGACCAAGCAGACGCTTTACGAAGTGGACCGCTCACAGTTCACGCGCGGCACCTATGACCGCGCCCTGGAGTCGCTGACGAAGGTCAACGAGGAGATCGAAGACCTGATCCGCAAGACCTGGAAACGGAAGTAGAGATGGCGCGCAAGCACCTTTTCGAGATCGCCAACACCGACCCGGCACCGGCCGAGGTGCAGCAGCCGCAGCCGCGCCAGCTGGAGCGGCCTTTGCTTGGGCTTAACCTTACGCCGTCGACGCCGGTCGGCGCGATCTCGCAGTCGCTTGAAGCAATCAATTCGCGTGCCACGCGGGCCGAGGAAATCGAACGAAAGCTGAGCCAGGGGCATGTCGTGGTCGAGCTCGATCCGGCGACGATCGACAGCGCCATCGTCGTCGATCGCCTTGGCGTCGATCCGGCGCAGCAGGACGCGCTGGTGCAGCAAATCCGTGAGAACGGCCAGCTGGTCCCGATCCTCGTGCGCCCGCACCCGACGGAGGCCGGCCGCTACCAGCTTGCTTATGGTCACCGTCGTCTCTCCGCGGTGCGAAAGCTGGGCCTGCAGGTCAAGGCAGTTGTACGCGAGCTCAGCGATGAGGAGCTCGTCGTCAGCCAGGGCCAGGAAAACAACAGCCGCCAGGACCTGAGCTACATCGAACGCTGCTATTTTGCGCTGCGACTGGAGGAGAGGGGCTTTTCGCGCGACGTGATCATGGCGGCGCTCGGCGTCGACAAGGCGGCGCTCTCGCGCATGATCGCCCTGGTCAAGCGGGTGCCGGCTGACATCATCGAGGCCATCGGCTCGGCTCCGTCGATCGGCCGGCAGCGTTGGGCCGAGCTTGCCGACATGCTTGAGGACCGCGCGAAGCGCGGCCGCGTCGGCAAGCTGATTGGCGACAGTGAATTTTCCTCGATGTCGAGCGACGAGCGCTTCAACGCCGTCCACAAGCTGCTCGCCACCGTGAAGGCGCGGGCGGTTCCGGCCAGCTGGACTGCGCCGGACGGCACGAAGCCGGTCTCGATATCGGAAAATGACAGGCGGCTTGTCCTCACATTCGACAAGCGCGTGAACCCGCAATTTGGAGCATTCATCCAGCAGCGCCTGCAGGCGCTCTACGATGAATTCCGTGAAACTGGTTTGAAGGAGCAGTAGCCGGCAAAAGAAAAGGCCCCCGAAACGTCACCGCCGCGGAAGCCTTCTCAGATCGTGTAGCAACACTGAGAATCGCAAATCCACGAATCGCTGTCAAGAGTCCTGGTGGCTCGGTGCGTCGTTTTGGCGAGCAGGTTTCTTTTGCCTCAACGCAGGTGAGGGAAAGATGCAGACGCATTTGGCAACGACGCCGTTCGGCCGGCGGTCGCTGTCGCTCGGCATGTTGGCAGCGCAGATGGCGGCAAAGGACGTCGCCAGCACTGCCAGCGTGCAAAAGTGGCAGGTTTTCAGGGATATCAAGGAAGCGCGCAATGCGATCGGCGCCACAGACAGGGGGCTCGCGATCTTGGACGCGCTGCTGTCGTTTCACCCCGACGCGGAGCTTTCGGGGACAGGTCAACTGGTCGTGTGGCCGTCGAATGAGCAGCTCATTGCGCGTGCCAACGGCATGTCGCCGGCAACGCTGCGCCGGCATCTCGCCAACCTTGTCGAGTGCGGCCTGATCATCCGCCGCGACAGTCCCAACGGCAAGCGCTTTGCCCGAAAAGGGGAGGGGGGCTCAATCGAGCAGGCCTACGGCTTTGACCTTTCGCCGCTGGTTGCCCGGGCTGCGGAGTTCAAGACGCTGGCAGAGCAGACGCGCGCCGAGCGTCGCGCTGTCCGGCTCGCACGCGAAAAGATCACCATTATCCGCCGCGACATCGTCAAGATGATCGAGACCGGTATTGAGGAAGGCGTGCCTGGCAACTGGGGCAGGATCCAGCTTGCCTACCAGGAGATCATCTCGCGGCTACCGCGCACGGCCTCATTCGAGATCCTCGAGGTGATCTCCGCTGAGCTCGACGCGCTTTGGCAGGACATCCGCGACGCATTGGAATCCTTCATTAATTCGCAGAATCTGAACGCCAATGAGTCTCAAACCGAGCGCCACATACATAATTCAAATCCAGACTCTAACTTTGAATCTGAACGTGGCTTAAGAAACAAAGATGAAGCGAGCAGCAGCGCCGCGGACAACCACAACGTACACAGCCTGCCAAAACGGGAACTACCGCTTGGCATCGTGCTGGACGCCTGCCCGAACATCGCCTGGCTCGCCAAATCGGGCAAAATCGGCAACTGGCGCGATTTCCTCGCCGCCGCCGAGACCGCGCGGCCGCTTCTGGGCGTCAGCCCCAGCGCCTGGGACGAGGCGCGCGCCGTGATGGGCGAGCGGGACGCTGCGGTCACACTGGCTGCGATCTACCAGCGGCAGGAGCAGATTTCCTCAGCCGGCGGATATTTGCGCAGCCTCACCGAGCGGGCGCGACAAGCGCAATTCTCGACTTGGCCGATGATCATGGCGCTGCTTCGGGCCAAGCTCGAGGCGGCAAAGGAGGGGACGGGAGAGACAGGTCCTGCCGGTACTTCCCTTGCGACCGCCACCTCGCTTGAGCGCAGCCAGACCCGCCTCGAAATCAGCGACGCTCTGCGGCGGAAGCTGGACGGCAAGCCGAAGGGGTGAGCTTGCCGGTTCTGGCTACGGAAGCCGCGAAAATGGGAGTGACAAATTGGCTCTCTCGCCGAGCAGAACGTAGCTGTATACGCCCAGCGATTTTTTGCTCGACGATAGGGACCGGCGGCGAGCGTCGTTATGAGGATGTGAGTTATAAAAAGGTTTCTGGATCAAGGGGATACCTTCATCCGCGTCGTGTGTCGCTGCAGCAATCCGAGACGTGCGCTTACGGATGTTTTTAAGCTGCAGCGCGGCGACGTACGCGTCGAGGGACGCCTTCCGAGCATCTGCCCATTGGAATGAGTTTCTCCGTGGTCCGTGGGGCGCGCAACCGGACCTGGTGTGGAACAGAGATCCATGACAGAACAAGCGGTCGTCGGCTGCTGCGTAAGGCTGTCGCCGAGCGATCGGTGAGAAGGGCAGGGGGCCTTGCCGCGTTGTGGGTGGGCACGACCCACGCGATCAGATCGCCCGATAGCCATGCCTCAGGCGTATGAGGCGATGTCTCTGTAACGCCGTCGATGCCGAAGCTTCATCCGGGTGCAGCTCGATGATCTGCCTGCCGCGTGTTCCGATCCTGCCCCACCGCCGCACCAGCGCCACGTCGCCGAACAGCGTCGGTTCAAGCGAGAGCGCGTAGAAGCGGTAGGCGTTATTGCCGGGATCGACACGATGCATCAGGAGCGTCATGCCCTGAATCTGACGGCGCGGCCTCCTTCCGTCCAACGCAAGTTTTGAATCGATTGGTCGGCGTCGATTCATGCAAATGATCGATAGCTGGCCGTGGGGTAGCGGCGCACTCCGAGGAGAAGGGAAGGGGCTCATGCAACTGTCTTGCTGAATAGGGGGCACCTGCGGCGATATCGAATCAGCGCAGCGCGTTCTTGCGCCGGCAAGCCAACCGACGTTTCCTTTCACACCGCCGCAGGTCTCCCATCGAAGCGGATGACCGGAATTCGCAGGATACCAACTTCGCGACGGTTCAGGCACTTCTGGCACCCATCTCGAGGCCCGATAAGGCAACATTATCGTGCATTATGCTACGCTCTCGTAGTGTGCGTTTAGTCGAGGTTGCGGAGCCGTTTCCGCAACGTCTCCGCTCAGGCTGCAAAGACCGCGTGGAGCGCCGCTTGAATCTGCTTCGAGTTGACGTGGTTATTCGGACTAGTGTCGACGAGAGCCTCCATCGCGATGTGGAGGTCGGTCTAGGTAGCCTGGGGCTCTATCGGCGTCACGCTTGTGCGGTGGACCCACTTCCCTGCCCCCTATTCCGGAGGAAGTGACCTGCCACTGACCTGTCATCCAGCGGCGATTAGAGCCTCGGCCGTTTCTGTTACGCCGTAGGGCGCGGGTTGAGCAACCGGTGGAGACGCGAAGCCCTTATCGAGCGAAGCGTCGGAGCCGGTTGCGGTGAGAGTTTCGGCAAAGGCTGCCGGGGTTTGGTATCCGAGCGAGGAATGCGGTCGCGCGGTGTTGAAGTCCTGCCTCCATTCAGCGATGGCGCTGCGCGCATGGTCGATGCCGAAGAACAGGCTCTCGTTCAGCAGCTCGTCCCGCATCCGACCGTTGAAGCTCTCCACATAGCCATTCTGCATGGGTTTGTGTCTACTTCAGGGAGGACCACTTTTCAGGGGGCAGACCATCATCATCGCGCTGCTGTTACGGCGGCAGATTGTTTGTACAGTTAGAGATGTGCGGAAAGCGATCGAGGGGTGACGTGGTCCGGATGCGCTGAACGGCACTGAACCGCGCCGGGTTTTCCGGAGGCCATTTCGTTTGAGTCACGCTGCCATGGCTGGCTCTTTGAGCATGGCGTAGTAGCGTTCCTCGGCTTCGGCTGGCGGGATGTTGCCGATGGGCTCCAGCAGCCGGCGATTGTTGAACCAGTCTACCCACTCCAACGTCGCGAACTCGACGGCCTCGAAGGAGCGCCATGGTCCGCGTCGATGGATTACCTCAGCCTTGTAGAGGCCGTTGATCGTTTCGGCGAGAGCATTGTCGTAGCTGTCGCCGACACTGCCCACGGACGGCTCGACGCCCGCCTCGGCCAGGCGCTCGGTGTATCGAATGCTGACGTATTGGCTGCCTCTATCGCTGTGGTGCACGAGCCCGTTGCCCTGCACGGGCCGCCTGTCATGGAGAGCCTGTTCCAAAGCGTCCAGAACGAAGGCTGCATGCGCCGTCCGGCTCACCCGCCAGCCGACGATCCGTCGGGCATAGGCGTCGATGACGAAGGCGACATAGACGAAGCCGGTCCAGGTCGCGACGTAAGTGAAGTCTGAGAGCCAGAGCATGTTCGGCCTCGGCGCATGGAACTGGCGATTGACATGGTCCCGCGGACATGGTGCCGCCTTGTCGCTAACCGTGGTGCGGATCGGCTTGCCGCGGATGATGCCTTCGAGGCCCATGGCCTTCATCAGGCGGGCAACCGTGCAGCGAGCGACATCGAAGTCCTCGCGCTGCAACTGCCGCCAGACCTTGCGAACGCCGTAAACGCGGAAATTCGCATCGAACACGCGTCGGACCTCATCCTTCAAAGCCTCGTCCCGCTTTGCCCGAGCCGACAGCCGGGAGGGATCGATACGCTTGGCGACATGGTCGTGGTAGGTCGACGGGGCGATCGGCAACACCTTGCAAATCGGCTCGACCCCATGTGCCTCGCGGTGATCGTCGATGAACGCGATCATGGCTTGAACCGGCGGTCGAGCTCCGCCTGGGCAAAATACGCGCTCGCCTTGCGCAGGATCTCGTTGGCCTGCCGAAGCTCGCGGTTCTCGCGCTCCAAAGCCTTCAGCTTCGTCGCCACATCCGTAGGCACACCGGCACGCACACCGCTGTCGCGCTCGGCCTTCTTCACCCACTCATGCAGCGTTTGCGCCGTGCAGCCGATCTTGGCGGCAATCGACGAAACCGCCGCCCACCGCGAGGCATGCTCGCCTTCGTGATCTAGAACCAGCCGAACCGCGCGGGCTCGGACCTCGGGAGAGAACTTGTTGGTCGTCTTGCTTGTCATGGCTCCACCTTCTCAGGAGTTGGAGCCTCCGATCAACCCGGCGCGGTTCAGCACGGCCTAAGTCCAAGCCTTGCGGGGCGAGGTATCTAGGGCGCACATCGGGAGCTACTGCGCTCTGACTCCAGGCCGTGCTGTCGATGGTTGCTCCTAACAACATCGAAGTGCAGGGTCGTTCCGCGTTGCGTCTCGGTATTTCGGCACCGAATATCCGTAGTTGTGGGGCTTGGGGGTTGGGTAGCACATTACGCGCCCGATATCGTGCGATGGCAAGCCAGACTGCACTATTCAACTGCTGGACGATTGGTCCGATCTTCCTGCGGATTGTTCGTCGTCCGGCCTACGACAATGAACTTCAGGAAGGTTCGCCAACACGTGCGGAAGTCGGCCTCACGTACCGAATACCTGGCAATCGCGTTGACGTGCCGTCACGCATCTTCGCCCGTTGGTCGAACCGTTCACGTCAGCTCTCAAAACAGAACACGTCCGAAGTAATGTGTTGTCAGCTTGCCCTCAGCCCATCGCCGCAGAGACTCCATCAGCTTGCCACGCTGTCTCTTTCCCTTTATTAACACACGCCCATTAAGATATTGCCGGTCTCACGACCGGTACTCAGGAGCAATATTAGTGGGACCAGCAATATCCCTTTGGAAGAACAGGGCGCTGATCTGGCGTCTGGCGCGTCGGGAGATCGAGGCGCGCTTCCGGGGTTCCTTCCTCGGCCTGTTCTGGGCGGTCATCGCCCCTCTTGCCATGCTCGGCGTCTACTCACTGGTGTTCGGCTCGCTCCTCGGCGCGCGCTGGGCCCTGCCGGAAGCCGTCCCGCAGGCATTCAGCTTCCCGATGTTGCTGTTCCTCGGGCTCATCATCTTCGGCATCCTCTCGGAACCGCTGAACCGCGCGCCGGGGCTCATCCTGGAAAACGTCTCCTACGTCAAGAAGGTGGTTTTCCCGCTCGAGATCCTGCCCGTGGTGTCGCTGATCACCGCCCTCGTCAACGCCGTCATCTCCTTCGCCGTGTTCCTCGTCGTCTATGTGCTGTTCTACGGGCCGCCGCCGGTCACCGCCCTGCTGCTGCCGCTGGCGGTCCTGCCGCTGGCGCTGGTGACCCTGGGGCTGGTCTACCTTCTGTCCTCGCTCGGCGTCTTCCTGCGCGACCTCGGCCATGTCGTTCCGCTGCTGAGCACGGCGATGCTCTTCCTCTCGTCGGTCTTCTTTCCGCCCGAGGCGATGCCCGAGCATTTCCGGCCGTTCCTCTACCTCAACCCGATCACCATGGCCGTGAACCATGCCCGCGACCTCGTCTTCTGGGGCACGCTGCCGCATCCGGCCGAGTGGTTGACCTACCTCTTGGCATGCGCGCTGGTCTTCGCGATCGGCGCCTTCTGGTTCATGCGTACGGAAAAGGCGTTCGCCGATGTCCTCTGAAATCGCGATCAAGGCGCAAGGGCTGGGCAAGTCCTATCTCATCTATGCCAAGCCGCAGGACCGCCTGAAGCAGATGATCCTGCGCTGGCGGAAATACTATCAGGAGTACTGGGCGGTCCAGAACGTCGATCTGACCATCAGGCGCGGCGAGGCCGTGGGCATCATCGGCCGCAACGGCTCGGGCAAGTCCACCTTGCTGCAGATGATCGCCGGAACGCTGCAGCCCAACAGCGGCGGGCTGAGCGTCGAGGGGCGCGTCGCGCCGCTTCTGGAACTGGGCGCGGGCTTCAACCCCGAATTCACCGGCCGCGAGAACGTCCGTCTGGCTGCCGCCATCCTCGGCCTGACGGCGAGCGAAATCCACGAGCGGCAGGACGCGATCATTGATTTCGCCGGCATCGGCGATTTCGTCGACCAACCGGTGAAGACCTATTCGTCGGGCATGTTTGCCCGCCTCGCCTTCGCGGTCGCGGCGCATGTCGATGCCGACATCCTCATCATCGACGAGATCCTCGCCGTCGGCGACGCCGCATTCACGCAAAAATGCATGCGCTTCATCCGCCAGTTCAAGGAGAAGGGAACCCTCCTGTTCGTCTCGCACGACGCGGGTTCCGTCAACAGCCTGTGCGACCGCGCGATCTGGATGGACAAGGGGCAGGTCCGCGCCGAAGGCCCGGCCAAGGAGGTCAGCTTTCTCTATCAGGCATCTATCCATGAAGGGGCCGACGACAGCGGCTTCTCGATCGCCGGCCGCCGGCGCGAGGCGCCGCAGCGCGCGAAGCGCGACTTCCGCCACGAGGTCATCAGCAATTCCGACAAGCGCAACGTCATCGAGGTCTTCGAGTTCGACCCGAACGCGCCCTCCTACGGCAAGCGCGGCGCCACGGTGACGAGCGTTCGCATCCTCGGGCCGGATGGCCAGGAAATGCCGGTGCTGGAGGGCGGAGAGGACGTCACGATCGAGGTGTCGTGCCGATCCCACTCCGTCGTCGAGCGGCCGATCGTGGGCTTCCTGCTCAAGGATAAGCTGGGGCAGAACCTCTTCGGTGACAATACGTCGCTCTCCACTGCCGATTCCGTGCTGGTCATCGACGAAGACCGCACGTTTCGCGCGCTCTTCCGGTTCCAGATGCCGTATCTGCCGACCGGGGACTACAGCATCACGATCGGCCTGGCCGCGGGCACGCGGTCCGACCACGTGCATCATCACTGGGTGGACGAGGCCCTCCTCTTCAGGTGCGACAACAGCCATGCGTCCTATGGGACAACCGGACTGGTGGGGATTCCCATGCAGGACATCCGCATCGTTGCGGATCCGCCGTGACATGGCTCCTAGGCCTGCCGCGCCGCCTTGCAGGAATGCGCCCGAGGTGGCAGTGAAGCAACATCAAATAGCCAGATTGAAGGCGCATGCGCATCGGCAAACGGCGCCGCCGGACGGGGCAGGGCGCCGAGGCCGCTTGTTCCGGGTGAAAGGGTCCCATGTATTCAGCAAGCCTACCGAAATTGCAGCGAGCGGTGACAGGAAGCCGGCGTAACTCACAGGCGGACAATTGATGGGGGAGGACGTGGTATTCGCCCGGCCGATAACGCTCATGCAGCCCGAGCGCGTCGTCATGCCCCCGCCATGGATAGGGCACATCCCGTTCGCGTTCTGGCTGGTGGACGTGATGCGGCCGCGGCGGTTCGTGGAGCTCGGGACGCATAGCGGCAACTCGTTCTGCGCCTTCCTTCAGGCGGCGGCGGCGGTTTCCTCGACCGGGGAGTTCCGAGCCGTCGACCACTGGATGGGGGATGACCACGCCGGCGAATATGGTGAGAGCGTCTATCGCGATCTCAGCCGCTATGTCGAAACGCGCTACGGGAACCCTTCCGCGCTCCTGCGCATGAGCTTCGACGAGGCGGTGGACCGATTCGAGGACACCTCGATCGACCTCCTCCACATAGACGGCCTCCATACCTATGAGGCGGTGCGGCACGATTTCGAGACCTGGCTGCCCAAGATGAGCGGCCGTGGGGTCGTGCTTTTCCACGACACAGCCGTGCGCAAAAACGATTTCGGCGTCTACCGCCTGTTCGCCGAGCTGGCGCAGCGTTACCCGTCGTTCGAGTTCGTCCACTCCTACGGGCTCGGCGTGGTGCGGACCGGAACCGAGGAGCCGGGCGAGCCGCTGGCGCGGCTTTTCCGCGGCGCGGTGGACGACCGGGGCGTTAGTGCCCGGGACTATTTCGAGAGGCTCGGCGGCGCGCTGGTGGACCGATACTACCTCCAGCGGCTTGCCGACGACGTGGAGCGCAGGAGCAAGCTCGAGGCCGAGCTCGCGGCGGTGATCGGCCGCAAGGAGCAGATCGAGGCGGCGCTGCTCGCGCTGCCTCCGGTCGACCGCGCCGCCCGCGGCCACGCCGACCAGACCGGCGGCCGGGAGATCCCCGCGCGCCACGACGCGCGCGCGATACTGGCCAGCGGCTTCTTCGATCCGCGCGCCTACCGCAGCGCCGCAGGGCTTGACGGGCTGGACGACCTGGCGTTGGCGGAGCACTATGTGGAAACCGGCGAAGCTGCCGGCATCGCCCCCTCGCGCCATTTCGACCCGGGCTTCTACCGCGACGCCAACCCCGACGTGGCCGCCCAGGGGCTGAACATGCTGATCCACTATCTGACCAACGGCCGCACGGAGGGCCGCCTTCCGCGCCCTGAGAAACCGGCCCCGCGGACGGACGAGCCGGGCCTGCCCACGGACGAGCCGGAGGAGGACAAGCCGGCACTGCCGGACGTCGGCCGGCGCCCGCCGCCTCGCAAGACCGCCGCAGACTGACGGCGAACTTATCCACGTCCATTGCGAGCGGACCTATCCTGCTTCTTGTCTTTACCAAGGAGCCGGACATGGAGCGTTCCGCCAATCTCGACCTTCCCTTCATCATGCCCTCGCAGGCGCAGAAGCACGTGACGCACAACGAGGCGCTGCTCGTCCTCGACGCGCTGCTGCACTGCGCCGTCGAGGACAGGACGCGCAGCGAGCCGCCGGCGGCGCCGGCCGAGGGGCAGCGCCATATCGTCGCCGACGGCGCAACGGCCGGATGGGCGGGCAGGGACGGTGAGGTCGCCGCCTTCCAGGACGGCGCCTGGGCGTTCTATGCGCCGGTCGCCGGCATGGTCGTCTTCGTGAAGGAGGAGGGCGTGCTGCTGCTGCACGATGGCGACGCTTTCCGCGCGCCGCTGCGGCGCACGCCGATGCTGGGCGTCAATGCGCAGGCCGACGCGGCGCGGCGGCTGACGGTGGCGAGCGACCATACGCTGTTCACGCATGAAGGCGCCGGCCATCGAGTGGTCGTGAACAAGCAGGCGGCCGAGGACACGGCGAGCCTCGTGCTGCAGGACGGCTATTCCGGCCGCGCCGAGATCGGCCTTGCCGGCGACGACGACCTGCATGTCAAGGTCAGCGCGGACGGAACGGCGTGGCGGGAGGCGGTGAAGATCGGCCGGACCGATGGCGCGCTGCATGCTGCGGGCGGCCTCAGCGTGACGCGCGGCACGGCCGACAGCCACCAGTTCGGCGTCGGCTCCTTCCTCAACCCTGGCGGCGGCGCGGGCAAGGTGACGAGCATCATCGTCGGCAAGGCGGCCGAGATGATCCAGGCGGCCCAGTTCGGCTTCTACAATGACGGCATGCAGGGCGGCGCCTACATCATCAATTACGGCGACAGCGAGTTCACCGGCGGGCTGTTCGTCAGGATCGGCGGCATGGTCGGCGTCGGCACCGCCGCGCCGGCGGAGCGCCTGCATGTTGCCGGCAATGCGACCGTGGACGGAACCGTCCGCGTCGGCCGCTTCACGCTCGCGACCCTGGCTGACCCGGCCACCGCCGGAGCCGGAGCGCTCGCCTTCGTGACGGATGCCCCCGGCGGCGGCACGCTCGCCTGCTCGGACGGGGCGGAGTGGCTGAGGCTGGCGACCGAGCCTCTGGAGTGAGGATGTAGCCTGACTGCGCGCCTCGGAAGCTCAATAATGGCCCGGTTGGTCGCCTAGTTTGACAAGTATAATGTCTCCTACCTTGCGAACACTTCCGGGGGCAGGCCATTTGGGCATCTCCGCATACTCGCCCTTCAAAGCATGCCGGGTTTCCACGGAGGGAAGATTCAGGTCAGAAAAACCAAGCATCTTCATATAGGCTAACATTCGCTGCGGATTCCCCCCGTCCCATGAAAAGAATGAAGCACCTGCTGTTGAATTACCAATAGTGCTCGGTATAATCGGATAAATCTGTGGCCCCTGCAATGCTCCAAAAAAATCTACAGTCTTAGAACCATCGGTTTCGGCGACCGAAGATATTCGGTAATATATTTCTGCTCCTGTCGCCTGATCAAATTTTTCTGTCAGGATACGAGCGCCTTGATATTGACTGATTGCCGCCGCGGATTGCAGAGCGAGAACCGCCGAAAGAAAAATCCCCATACGTCGAACGCCCAGCCATTCCGACTGCACAAGAAAAAGGGTACAAATTCCTATAGAAACAGGGATTGCTATAAGGGTTCGAAACGGTAGCCAACCTCCGGATATGAGCAGAAGCGGAAGGGGCAGCAACAAAGAGGCCGCCAGTAGAAATCCTTTAAACAGGGATTTGCGACAGGCAGAACCAATAGAGAGGGCGACAATGAAGGGAATTGCCCAAATAAAAACACCAAAAAAATCCTTATTGCCAGTATATATATTATAAAATACTAATAATGATCGCATTACTACTGCAATAGTATCGCTTATCAATAGTGATGGATGAAAGAATGTTCCAATATATTGTTGAGTTATCCCATAAACATCCAGAAGAATTGTCTGAATGATTAGATGTAATATAACGGAAAGGATAGAAACAAGCGCAATGATCCAAACAAGACGGAGGGTATTGCAGATTTGTTTGTCCTGAAAAAGCGCAACTCCGATGGCAAATGCTATATATACGAATACGAAAGACTGGTATGCACCGACAGCCAACGTGACTGCCGCGACCTGCCCTAGCAGCGAGAGAAAACGAAATGGATTGCGAGCAAGCTCTGCGGCCGCGATCACGCAGAGCAAAAGAGCGAGGCCGGCAGAAACGGTATTCGCCGGAAACTCAAGCAAGGTGCTCCATATCGGGAAACTGATGAACACGGCAAATGCAAGCAGTGTTCTCATATCCTTCCGAAGATTGCAGGATATAAGAAGTATATTGTATGAAATAGATGAAAATAATCCGAATACGGCAATTGTAAAATAAGGAACTACCGGCATGGGCATAACGAGGGTCAAAAAATACGTCGTCCACCGCCCCTGCATAACCCATCCGATTGCATAGGGCGATATAGTGTTTAACTCCGCGTCGATAGTTAACGGGAGGCCCGTCATCATAGGAAAATAAATTAATACATATAGAATGTATAATTTTACCATGAAAAGAAGATTATCTCTACTAGAGACAATTTCTATCGTTTCATAGAAAGGTAATTTATAATATTTTTCTCTTTCTGTTGTCATAATCGCTCATCATCGTCTCAACAATACACGGGAGGCGATAAATCCTGCAGCCGTTGTAAACCCCATCACGAGGAAAATGCTTAAGCGCGGATCTATCCCTATCAGGGCCAATAGGTGCAGCAGAAGCAAGCCGAGAAGGAAGACGGCGACATAGGAAGCGCCGAGCGCGAGCCGATCCGCCAGCCGCTTCCTCCCCTCTGGGAAAACGCGGGACGGATAGACGATCATCACGAAAAGCAGGCCCGCTATCCATGCGGCCGCGTAAGCTGCGGGATACGGCATCACCAGCAGCAATGCCTGGTAGACTACGAGCGTCAGCAGCGTATTCAGACCGCCCGCCACGAGGAAGCGCATTCCGTCCGCCGCAAGCGACGCACGTTCCAGGCGAAGCGGCCCCACCTTCATGGCTCGGTTCCGGCCACCAGGCGCCGAAACTCGCCGTAGTCGCGGATATAATCCGTCGCGTCGTAAGGGTGCGACGCCGCAACCAACAACACGCTTTCGGGATCGAACTTGTACTGGATGCCCCACACCATCGGGGCAAGATAAAGTCCTACCGTCTGGTCCTCGAGACGAATTTCGCGGCGGCGCGCGCCGTCGTCGACCACCACGGAAACACCGCCATGCGCCGCGATCAGGAACTGCTCGCATTGGTGGTGGGCGTGCTCGCCGCGCACATGATGGCTCGGCACACCATAGACGAGGAACACCCTCTGCGGCACGAAGGGAAGGCCCTTGTGGATTTCCAGCGGCGTCAGGCTGCCGCGCATGTCGGCGAAATGCGGAAGGCGCTCCAGCCAGCAGGCGCCGACGCCGAGGTCGAGCCTGCTGCCGATGGCCCTGCCGAGCGCGTCCCCGGCCGGTGCGTGGGCCAGATCTGCCGCGTCCGCCGTCGGCTCCGCATTGTCCTGATAGCCGATGATGACCGCCGGATTGCCCACGACCGTGGCGTAAGGCGGCACGTTGCGGGTCACCACCGCGCCTGCCCCGACCATCGCGCCGCGCCCGATGCGCACGCCCGGCAATATGGTGGCGTTCGCGCCGATCGACGCGTCGTCCTCCACCACGGTTTGAAGGAAGGCATCGGGATAGTGCTTCGACCGGGGAAACCGGTCATTGGTGAACGTCACGTTCGGCCCGATGAAGACGCGGTCGCCGATCCGCAGCCCGTCCCAAAGCTGCACGCCGCATTTGACGGTCACCGAATCGCCGACGACGACGTCGTTCTCGATGAAGACGTGGTCGCAGATGTTGCCGTCGCGCCCGATGCGCGCGCCGGGCAGGACATGGGCGAAAGCCCATATCCGCGTGCCCTCGCCGATCTGTGTGCTCTCGCACAGGCCCTGCGGATGGACGAAAGGTTTGTCAGGTCGAGGAGTCATCATACCTCCTTGTGTGGCATGTCAGCGCCGGAAGATTTCCTCTCCCCTACTATAATGCGGCTGACGATCCTGAGCGGCCGGCGCTTGGTGTTCTCGAAGGTGCGCCACAGATACGAACCGACGATGCCCTGCACGGCCAGCGTCGCCGAGGCGGTGAAGGTGATGAGGACGGCAATGCCGGTATAACCGGGCTCGGTGACGTAGCCGAACAGCCGGGCGACCGCGACCGTCACGCCGAAGCCGAGGCTGAGCACGCAGCCGACGATGCCGAACCACAGCACGAACAGGATCGGCAGGTCGGAGAACGAGAAGATGCTGTCCATCATGTAGCGCAGCCGGCGCGAGAAGTTCCAGGCGCTCTTGCCCTTCAGCCGCTCGCGCCGCTCATAGGGCACGAAGGCGCGCCGGAAGCCGACCCAGAACAGTTGCGCGATCAGCGAGCTGTTCGGCTCCTCGATCTCCAGCACGGCGTCGCTCACCGCGCGGTTGCAGGCGAAGATGTCGACGCCGCCCTTCGGCACGTCCTTGATCACCAGCTTGCGGTAGAGCCACCAGAACGCGTTCGACAGCGCATCGCGCAGGAAGGAATCGTGCCGGCCGGCGCGTTGGCCGAAGACGACGTCGGCGGCATCCGCCTCCAGCATGCGGAAGAACTCTGCCATCAGTTCCGGCGGCTCCTGGAGGTCGGCCGCCATCACCGCGATCGTGTCGCCTGCGGCCAGCTCCATGCCCGTCCGGATCGCCGTGAAGGAGCCGAAATTGCGGCTGTGGAAGGCGATCTTGCAGGGAAACGGCATCTGCTCGCGCGCGGCCACCAGCAATTCGCCGGACCGGTCCGGCGAGCCGTCGATGACGAACACGACCTCCATGCCGCCGACCGCGCGGTCGAGCTCGGCAAGCGCCGCCAGCAGGTCCTCGATGTTCTCCTCGTTGCGATAGACGGGGATCACGAGCGAACGGGCCGGCCGCGGCGCGGCCGCCAGCGATGCCGCGTCGGGCGCCGGCTTCACGCGCGCCATGACGCCAGCGCCTCGCACACCCGGTCGATCTCCTCGCCGGTCATGCCGGGGAAGCAGGGCAGGGTCAAAAGCCGGCCGACGCTGGCGCGGGCGACGGGAACGCCGCCCGGCGCCAGCCTCTGCGGCTGGTCGCGCCAGCCGGGCTGGTCGCAGTCGAGGATCGGGTAATGGATGTCGGTGGCGATCCCGCGCCCGGCGAGATGCTCGCGCAACGCCTCGCGCCCGTCGCACAGCGCCACCGCGAGATGGGCGACAGCGCCCGCTCCGCCCCTGACGAACCGCACGCCGGCCGGCGCCGCCGCCTCGTACCTGTCGAGGATGGCGACGCGGTGGGCATTGGCCTCGTCTAGCGCGGACAGGAGGACGGAGAGGATGGCCGCCTGCACCTCGTCGAGGCGCGAATTGCGCCCGCCCGGCCGGGCAATGGTGTACTTGCCGGCCCAGCCATACTGGCGCAGCGCGTCGCAGGCCTCGGCAAGGGCGGCATCGGAGGTGACGATGGCGCCGGCGTCGCCGAAGGCGCCGAGATTCTTGGTCGGATAGAAGCTGAACGTGGCGATGTCGCCGAGCGACCCGGCCTTTCGCCCGTCGAGCCGCGCGCCATGCGCCTGCGCGCAATCCTCGAGGATCGGCACATGGGCATATCCCGCCGCGTCCATGCGCCGGCGCAGCCCCGCGACATCGACGACGCCGCCGTAGAGATGGGTGGCGACCACGACGGCCGTCTCCTCGCCGAGGGCGGACAGGACGGAATCGATCGAGGCGAGTTGCGAGCCTTCCTCGATGTCGGCATAAACCGGCGTCAGCCCCGCCAGCCGGCAGGCGATGGCCGAATAGCCGCCGGCGTTCGCAACCGTGATCGCCTCGCGGCCCTTGGGTTGCCGGGTCTCGACCAGCGCCCGGAAGGCGATCTCGAGCGCGTCCGTGCCGTTGGCGACCCCGATGCACCGGTCGGCCCCGACATAGGTAGCGAACTCCTTGCAGAAGGTCGCGGTGCGGGTGCCGTTCAGCCACCAGCCGGACGCGATCGCCGCCGTGACGGCGTCGAGCAAGGCTTGCTCATTGCTGCTGTAGAGACGCTGGAGATCATTGAGTGGTATCTTCATCGAAATCTTTCGATTCACATAGTCGGACGACCAATGCCGGTAGCCCGGTCGCGCGCGTCAGGCCGGATTTTTGGTAACGACATAAACTTCGGTGAACTCGCCGACAACCCCGTGCCGGCGGTCGTTAAAACGAAGAACTGCTGTGTCAAGATCAGCCCAGCGGCGGATCAGTTCAGGCAGGTCGTAACCGTAATGGAACGTCACGAGAGAACCATCTGCCGATATCGGGTTACCGTGATATTCAGGTTCGAGAAGATGATTTACCTTCCCGTCCTCCAGAGTCGCCCGGCATACGCTCTCGACCAGGTGCTTGTAGGTCGGAGCGGTGAAAAGATAGGTCCCTCCGTCCTTCAGCGTACGACGCACCTCCGAGAAAACGAGATCGGGGCGAAACACATGCTCCATCACGTCGAGAGAAACGTGCAGGTCTATGCTCCGGTCCTCGAAGGTCATCTGCTCCAGATCTTCGCTCCGGTACGGACCGCGCATCTCCCCACGGGGCACGTCGGCGAAGAAATGCGAAGCGTGATAGGTTCCGGCCCGTTGTTCGAGCCAGCGATCGATCGCCCGGTTCGAGGGGGAAGATTCGTGAACGACAAGCTGGCCGGTCTGAAACAGGCCAAGGTTTCTTGCCGTCAGCGCCAGGGCCCGCTCACGCGGTATCGACCCGCAATTGCGGCAAAGAAGAAAATCACGATACCAGGAATTGGAGGATGTGAATCTCGTCTTCCTGTCGCAGACGGGGCAATGGCCGTCCCAACTGCTCTCAAAAGGGGGTTCGTGCCCGGCGGCGGTCACAGGAAAACTCCCGGCATTTTCGGATCCTCCCTCATGTCGGCAGGCCTAGGAGCCGCCGCAGCCTTATCTTGGCCCCGAACGGGAGCCGCCTGTAGATCGCGACGGCGTATTTGTTGCCGGCGGCGAAACGGTGAATCCGCGAACGGTGCGACGTTTCCGGCATCGGCGACCGTGCCGGCGCCGATGGAGCCGATATTTCTGTCGGCGCCGGAACGGGATTGTCGACCCTGCTGAGGGCTATTCGACCGGATGCCTCGTGGACGACATGCATCTGGTCCGAAAACATCCTCATTCGCTCGTTCAGCGGATAGTCGTCGCCGCGAAGGCCCTGCAACAGGCCGGCGACCTGGTTGGTGGCCACGGTTACATAGGCGTTGCGCTCGCCGATCAGCGAGAACAATCGCTCGAACGCGTGCGCGGCCGTTCCGTCGACCTGGCCGGCCTCGTCCGGGAACATGTCCTCGACTGTGGCGAGAGACAGCCCGCGCAAGGCCTGGCGACGGAACCAGAACATGCTGCCGGCGATGAACCGGCCCGTGCTCAGGTCGCGGTGGCTGAAATCGTGCTTCAGGCGAACGGAGATGTTGAACAGAACGTTGATGTTGCTGCCGATATGCTCGCCGATCCGCGCCCAGTGGTCCTCAGGGCCGATGAACCCAATATTGGGATCCTCGCGGAACAGCGAGACGAAAGACTTGCATCCGCCGGGGGGCAGGAGGTCCCCGAGCAGCATCTGGCGCCAGGTTGCCCCATCTATGCGGTGCGGCGAGCGCTTGGTGTGCAGCTTGAGGCCAATATCGAAGTCGAGCTTCGTCTTCTCCAGGACCGTCAGGAACGGGAGTATGTCGCGGCCGCGATTGGCGACGCGATGGATCTCGAAGCCGCGAAGCCAGTCGCTGGACGGCTTCGGCAGGTCGGCGTCGGACGATGTCGTCAGAACGAGGTGGAAGGGGACCTGCACGCGCTCCTCGATGAGCGAACAGATCTCCGCCCACACTTCGGGATAATGCGCATGAACGAAGATCGCGACGGGCTTCTCGGTCTCGTCCGCCGTCTTTTTCGCCGAAGCCTCCAGCCCGCGGCTGAACGCGTCGAGGCTGGCCCAGCCGTAGCGGACGTCCGGCTCCAGATAGGCGCCTTCGGCCCATTCGTTCCACGCATTGACGAACAGCAGCTTCTCTTCGGTCGCCTGCGCCCGCCGCGCCGCAAGCGCGGTCCATTCCTCGAACACCGCAGGCTGGACGTCGGAGAAGGCGTTTCCGGCGAACGGGCGCCGCGCGACATTGTCCCATCCGGGCATGACGGCAGGATGGATGTTGGACGGGCTCGAGCGCAGCAACCGTTCCATCATGACGAACTGGCGATAGTCGTGAACATGCGTCCTGGAATGCAGGTACTGGCCATGCACGACGGATTTGGGAGACAGCGGTCCGAAGAACGAGCGCGCATAGGTGTTGAGCGGGGGAAACTCGTAGTAGCTGTCCAGCCCCTTGGTCAGGCTGGACAGGGACTCGAAGCTCAGGCAGCCGACAAGGTGGATGCCCGGGAAGCCTGCTTCCTTTGCCAGCTTGCGCCAGGCGCTGGCCACCGTCTGGAAGCGGGGGATGATCGACGGCCTGTATACCAGCAGAATAGGCCGGCCCTGGCTATCCTTCAGGTATTTCTCGCTTTTCAGGAACGGCTCGACGTCGTTCCAGAACCTGGCGGCGAACTTGGTTCCGTAGGTCTGCTTGTATATCAGCTCGTCGTCGAGCCCGTCCCACCGCTTCGTCCAGTTCTCGTTGGCGAAGCACAGGCAGAACGGAAGGTCGATGTCGGGATTGTCCTTGTGGTTGGACAGGGGCGTCAGAAGCGGCGTCTCGCCGTCGAACCAGTAATAGTAATAGGCGAATGCCGCGATGCCGGCCGCTTTGGCGTCGCGCGCTTGGCGGACCTGCACGCTTGGAAGGCGAAGATCGTAGAAGCCGTAATTGGCAGGGATACGCGGCTGATAGTGATCCGTGAACTCGGCCTGCCCGCGCGCGACGTTGCGCCATTCGGTGAAGCCTTCGCCCCAATTGGCGTCGTTCGCCGGTATCGGGTGAAACTGCGGCAGGTAGAGCGCGATCGGCTTGACGGCCAGCGGGCCGTCGATCGGCCGCGGCTCCTCGACATGACCGGCGCTCTTTTGCGCGCCGTAAGGGAGATAGGTCGTAGGCATCCGGTTACCGAACCATGTTGCTTGAAGGCCGGACAAGTTCCGCCACGCACCTCTCCACCCCATCACGCCAGTCGGGCAGGGCGTGGGCGAAGGTGGCGCGGAAGCGGGAATTGTCCAGCCGCGAATTGGCGGGCCGCCGCGCCGGGGTCGGATAGTCGGCGGTGGCGATGGGTTCCACCCGCGCCGATGGTCCGCCGCGCGCCGCAGACGCCGAAAACACCGCCTCGGCGAAGCCGGCCCATGTCGTCTCGTCGGCGGCCGTCATGTGGAAGGTGCCGCGCCAGCGTGCCGAGTCCGGTTCGGCGAGGGCGACCTTGGCCACAGCGAGGATGCCCCCGGCGATGTCGGGCGCATAGGTGGGCGCCCCGTGCTGGTCGGCCACCACGCGCACCACGTCCCGGTCCCCGGCTAGGCGCAGCATGGTCCGGGCGAAGTTGTGCCCGAACGGGGCATAGACCCACGAGGTGCGTAGGATGGCGTGCCGGGGATTGGCCGCGCGCACGGCCTCCTCGCCGGCCAGCTTGGTGCGCCCGTAGGCCCCTTGCGGGCCGGTCCGGTCGTCTTCGCGCCAGGGCCGGTCGCCCTCGCCGGAAAAGACGTAGTCGGTCGAAAGATGGATGACGGGAACGCCGGCCGCCGCTGCGGCCGCGGCCACGTTTCCGGCCCCGTCCGCATTGACCGCAAAGGCGGCGTCCTCCTCCGTCTCCGCCTTGTCGACGGCGGTGTAGGCGGCGGCGTTGACCACGATGTCGGGAGAAAAGCCGGCGACCGCGCGCTCGACCGACGCCCGGTCGGTGATGTCCAGCTCGGGACGGCCGAGCGCCGCGACCTCGAGTTCGTCCGGGCGCGCGCCGGCGAGGTCGGCGAGCGCTCCGGCCACCTGTCCCTGCCGCCCGGTCACGAGAATGCGCATGATGACCGCCCCTGCCGTCCTGCCCTATCCAGCGGCCTGCCCGAGCCGCTCTCCTGCATAGCGCCTTTCGCGGATCGGCCGCCACCACCATTCGTTGGCGAGATACCAGTCGATCGTCTTTTCCAGCCCCGTCTCGAAGCTCTCCTGCCGCTGCCAGCCGAGCTCGCGCTCGATCTTCGCGCAGTCGATGGCATAGCGCCTGTCGTGCCCCGGCCTGTCCTTGACGAAGGTGATGAGGTCGCGACGGCGCCCGCCGCCGTTCAGCGGGCGCTTCTTGTCGAGCAGGTCGCAGATCGTCTCCACGACCGAAAGGTTGGTCCGCTCGGCCTTGCCTCCGACATTGTAGCTTTCGCCGGGACGGCCCTTGCGCACCACGAGCTCGAGCGCCCGGGCGTGATCCTCGACATAGAGCCAGTCGCGGACGTTGACGCCCTCGCCATAGACCGGAAGCGGCTGCCCATGCAGCGCGTTCAGGATGACGAGCGGAATGAGCTTTTCCGGGAAATGGAACGGTCCGTAATTGTTGGAGCAGTTCGAAAGCACCACCGGCAGACCGTAGGTGGCGTGCCAGGCGAGCGCGAGATGATCGGAGGCCGCCTTCGAGGCTGAATAGGGCGATGACGGCTTGTAGGGCGTCGTCTCCGTGAAAAGGCTGTCGTCGAAGGGGAGGTCGCCGAACACCTCGTCGGTTGAGACGTGGTGGAAGCGGAAGGCCTCGCGGCGGGCCGGCGGCAGCTCACGCCAGTAGTCGAGGCTGGCGCTCAGCAGCTGGAAGGTCCCGACCACGTTGGTCTCGATGAAGGCGGCTGGGCCGTCGATGGAGCGGTCGACATGGCTTTCCGCCGCCAGATGCATCACGGCGTCGATGTCGGCGGCGCGCATCAGGTCGAGCAGCGCCGCCCGGTCGCATATGTCCAGCCGGCGGAAGACGTAATTGGGCCGGTTCTCGATGCTGCGCAGGGAATCGAGATTGCCGGCATAGGTCAGCTTGTCGACATTGACGACATGGTTGCCCTCGTCCGCCGCGAGATGGCGGCAGACGCTGGAGCCGATGAAGCCGGCGCCGCCGGTCACGAGAATCCTCATTCCATTCCCTCGTCGAACTCGAAAATCTCGGCCGCCGCGAGCAGAGGCGCGGTGCGGTCCTTGTCGGACAGGATCAGCGCCGCCGCGTCGAGCGGCCAGTCGATCCCGATCTGCGGATCGTCGAACCGGATCGATCGATCGTGCGCGGGCGAATAGTAGTCGGTCACCTTGTAGAGAAGCTCGGTGTCCGGCTCAAGCGCCAGGAAGCCGTGCGCGAAGCCCTTCGGCACCAGAATCTGGTTCCATTTCTGCGCCGACAGTTCCACGCCGGCCCACTTCCCGAATGTCGGCGAGCCGCGGCGGATATCCACCGCGACATCGAAGGCCCGCCCGCGCGTTACCCGCACCAGCTTGTCCTGGGCCCGGGGCGGCAATTGGTAATGAAGGCCGCGCAAGACGCCGGGCGAAGCGGAATAGGAGTGGTTGTCCTGGACGAAACCGCCCGGCAGCTCGGCTGCAACAAACTCGTCCTCCCGCCAGGTTTCCGAGAAGAAGCCGCGCGCATCGCCATGCCGGCGAGGCAGCACCTCCACGACGCCGGGCAGACCCAGTGGACGGACTTCAATCATGGGCAAGCGCGGCCACCCGCCGCCTCAGATAGGCCGCATAATCGGTCTTGCCGAGCCGGTCCGCCCGCGCCAGCACCTGGTCCGCGTCGAGGTAGCCGTTCTCGAGCGCGATCTCCTCGAGGCACGCGATCTTGATGCCCTGCCGGTGCTCGATGGTGCGCACGAAGGACGACGCTTCGTGCAGGCTTTCATGCGTGCCGGTGTCGAGCCACGCGTAGCCCCGGCCGAGCCTCGGGACGGTCAGGTCGCCCCGATCGAGATAGGCGCGGTTGACGTCGGTGATCTCCAGTTCGCCGCGCGCCGAGGGCTTGATCGATGCCGCGATGTCGAGGACGTCGTTGTCATAGAAATAAAGCCCGGTCAGCGCCCAGGGCGAGCGCGGGTTCTGCGGCTTCTCCTCGATCGCCTCGGGCCGGCCGCTGTCGTCGAAGGTGACGACGCCGTAACGCTCGGGGTCCTCGACATGGTAGGCGAAGACGGTAGCGCCCTTCTTCCGGGCCGCGGCGTCCCGGCACAGGGCCGACATGCCGGCGCCATAGAAGATGTTGTCGCCCAGGATCAGCGCCACGGAACTGTCCCCGACGAATTCGCGGCCGATGATGAAGGCTTCGGCGAGGCCGTTGGGCTCAGGCTGCTCGGCATAGGAGAGGCTGACGCCGAAATCGCCGCCGTCGCCGAGCAGCGCCCTGAACTGCGGCAGATCGCGCGGCGTCGAGATGATCAGGATGTCGCGGATCCCCGCCAGCATGAGCACGCTCAGCGGATAATATATCATGGGCTTGTCGAAAACTGGCAGCAGCTGTTTCGAGATGGCGAGTGTAGCCGGAAACAAGCGGGTGCCGCTTCCTCCAGCAAGTATTATTCCCTTCATCAGCTTCCAGCCAGTTTGTTGCTCGGCAAAATACTCATCTGTTCCGATCAGGAACGAGCAGGAAAAGCATGCTCTTACCTTCGCGGGCCGTCTTATATAGTGCGGTGCAACGTGCGTAAAGTTACATTCCGCCGCTCGTAGAAAAATTACAGCCGGCGCAGCGCGCAGGCAAGCCACAGCCCCAGTTGCCCGGCCATTGTCTGGCGGTAGACGCCGGATCGCTTCAGGGCGCCAAGCCGGGCCGGGAGCGGCAGGGTGCGAGCCTCTTCGAAATCGCGCAGAACGCCTGTGGCGTCCGGGGTCAGAAGATCGCTCACGCGTTCGAGGGCGTTGAGGTTGATGCTGTTCCATTCCGAGAAGCGCGAGGTGAATATCAATGCCCGAAGCCGGTGGAGACGGGCTTTCCAGCCCGTATTGGCTCCGATGAGATTGCCGCCATGCTGGCGGTAGGCCACGGACGGAAAAGGCGAATAATGCACCGCGCCGCCGACGCCGGACAGCAGCATGTAACACCACCAGTCGTGGCTGACGAACGATGCGCGCCTCGAAGCTTCCGCGACGAGAAGGGCGCCGGCCCTGTTCAGCACCATCGTGTTGGCGCCGGCGATGCTCTGCACGAGCGCGTTGCGGAAGGATGTCGGCCTTTCGAACAGGGGCGAGAAGCCGATGCCTTTCCCTTCCTCGTCGACCAGACGGGTCCGCCCGCAAAAGAGGGCAGGGCGATCCGGATCCTGTGCGTCCAGCCAGGCGATGGCGCGTTCCAGCTTGTCGCGATCCCAGATGTCGTCCTGATCGCAGAAGGCGACGTAGCGTGCGTCTCCGATCAGGGACATGAGGGACCGGAAGTTTTCTGCGAACCCCTTTTGCGGACCGAAGGTCAATCTGAATGTTCCCTTATTCCAAGCCTCCGCGGCTGTTTGAAGGTAGGGAAGGGTTCCGTCTGTCGATCCGTCGTCGGAAACTAGAATATCGATATGAGGCCAGGACTGATCTGCAAGCGATGCAATCTGCTGCTTGATGAAGCGGCGGCCGTTGAACGTACCCATCAGAATAACAACGTTCTCTTTTCCCGTTGTATCTTTGATATTCACGTCGCTTCTCCGCACTTTCCATTGATATCGGAATGTACTTAATACCACGTCGAATACCTTGGGTGTCCAATTAGTGTTTGATCCGCCGACGCCGATGAATACGCTGCATGGGAATCGTCCACCCTATAGGGTCGTTTTGGACATGTCTGTATTGTCGTGGGATAATCGCTCGGTAGTTGGCAAAGACAGCTTTGTCAACTTGTAACCCTAGGCACGCGAAGAACAGCGCAAAATTAGCGTTCTCATGCTTTCGCGCCATCGTCAGTCACCTGCGCAACCTTCCGCTGAGAGAGTTCGTTTTCAGGCTGTCATGGCGAAGTTCTGTCGGGCTGCGATCACCTGGTCCAGACGGTTCAAGACCCACCTGCCGGCTGCCATGGATGCCGATTCTGGCGAGACAGGATTGATTCCTCTCGCCACGACATCCGTGTTGATGAAGTC
>Ga0180222_1000311_pt1 | contig 76986 bp, 71 predicted proteins | sample eDN5th37CKraftOP_FD_151336 | JGI IMG/M metagenome (GOLD analysis project Ga0180222, IMG submission 151336) | Enriched Organic Plus compost microbial communities from Emeryville, California, USA - eDNA 5th pass 37_C Kraft OP (version 2) (version 2) ... | reverse complement strand
ATCGCGTGCTGGGCGAGCTGGAGGTTCAGCTCGAAAAGGCGGGCGCATGATCGGCCCGCGCGCCATCGGGGGCCGGGCGGTCAAGCCGGTCGGCCTCGGCTGCATGAACCTCAGCCATGCCTATGGCGGCTATCCGGACCGGCAGGAGGCCGCAAGGCTGCTGCTTGATGCGCTCGATCTGGGCGTCACGATGCTCGATACGGCCGCCCTCTATGGCGACGGCGAAAATGAGCGACTGCTCGGCGAGGCGGTCATGCACAGGCGCCGGGATTTCCTGCTGGCCAGCAAGTGCGCGCTGGGCATCTTCGATGGCAAACGGGGGATCAATGGGTCCCCCGAAGCGATTACACAAACCCTTCACGCGGCACTCGAACGGCTCCGCACGGATCATATCGATCTCTATTATCTGCACAGGCTGGATCCGCATGTGCCGATCGAGGAATCCGTCGGAGCCCTCGTCCGCGCGAAGGAGGCGGGCCATATCGGAGCGATCGGTCTCAGCGAAATGTCGGCAACGACACTGCGGCGCGCGCATGCGGTCCATCCCATCGCCGCCATGCAAAGCGAATATTCGCCCACGGCACGCAACGCCGAGGTCGCGGTTCTGGATGCCTGCCGCGAACTCGGCGTCGGCTTTGTCGCTTTCTCTCCCCTTGCCCGCGGCCTGCTGGCCGGAAGCATTCGTTCCGACGATTATGGTCCCGGCGACATACGCAAGGCAATGCCAAGATTCGTCGAGCCGCAATTGTCCCGGAATCTGAAGCTGGTCGCAAAATTCGAGGACATTGCCGCTTCGGAGCGGGTGACGCCCGCGCAACTTTGCCTCGCGTGGGTGCTGGCACAGGACACCAATATCATTGCCATTCCCGGAACCAAGAATCCGGATCACTTGCGAGAGAATGTCGGGACGCTGGGCCAGCCGGTCTCTCAGCAGGCGATCGATCAGGTGACGCAGCTGTTTCCGCCAAATGCCCTCGTCGGCGCTCGCTATAGCGCTGCGGTGCAGGCTCAAATCGATACCGAACTACTGCCGGGCGAAACTGTCGAGTAGTCCTGCGGCGGCGGATAGCGGTCAAGAAATGCCGTGTTGCCGATGGAGCCGCATCTGCTTGCGAATGTCGGCCCGCATGCGGACAAGATCAGCCTTACCAATGGCTGGTTTTTACACCGCCGCGCTCAGCAAATCGCCGGCGCTCCAATGGCCTGGTTTGTCACCGCCCTCCACAGATGCGTGCGCGAGACTTGCGGAGATGCGTCTTCGTATCTGTCATATGCCTCTCCCTTTCATGCAGCGCTCGGTCATCTGGCTGTTGATTGCCGCTGAGAAGTGACCTGGGGTTTTCATCGAGAAGTGACCTACCTTGCGATTATGTTTCGGATGTCAGGGGTGGGTCAAGATGGTGATTTTTCCTTCCTGGTTTTAGGCTGCTGAGCCGAGCTGTTCTTGAACCGGAAGCTGTCGTTGCCGGTCTCGAGGATGTGGCAGTGATGGGTGAGCCGATCGAGGAGCGCGGTGGTCATCTTGGCATCCCCGAAAACGGTGGCCCATTCGCTGAAGCTGAGGTTGGTGGTGATGATCACGCTGGTGCGCTCATAGAGTTTGCTGAGCAGATGGAACAGCAGCGCGCCGCCTGAGGCACTGAACGGCAAGTAGCCAAGCTCGTCGAGTATCACGAGATCGGAGTGAGCAAGCCTTCCGGCGATCTGGCCCGCCTTGCCCTGTGCCTTCTCCTGTTCGAGCGCGTTGCCTGAAGTAGTGCTGAGCGTACGTTCCCGGCCCTCTCTTCGCTAGTTGGCGCTTTCTTGATTGTGAGAAAATCTCAATCAGTGCGAAATTTTTGCCTTTGATAAGCTTTAGCGATTCCGTTCTTATAAACGGGAGCAAAACCAAGCTCACTGAAAATATAAACAGACTTTCAGGAGAGAGATTATGGCGGAAACCAACACGTCCGCTAACGGTGCCTGACATCTGCTTCAGCTTGCGTTCCCATAAGGAGATGACGGTAATTGCCGTATCAAGCAGGGCGCTTAAGCGATTTTCAGCAACATCAGCTGGAGGACTTCACGGAGTCCTTTCCACTTTGCGGCAAAACGGGTTGGATCCACCGTCTCACCCATCCTGGCAAGCCTCGACAGACATCCGATAGGCTTCACGCGGCTCGTGACGGACCGGAACGCGGGCAAGCTCATTATGAGGAAATGTGATGGATCAGCTTTATTCGCTTGACGAGATTTCCGACCAGTTGGCGATCTTCGATCTCTATGCGCGTTACGTGCATAGCGCGGATGCATTCGATTACGCAGCCTTGGATGACGTCTTCGACCCAGACACCGTGATGGACTGGACAGACGCCGGCTATCGGACAATGACCTGGGCGGAGGCGAAGGTTGACCCGCTGATGGGAGGCAAGATGTTTTCCCACGCGTTTCACATCAACACGAACTTCCTGATCACCTTCGGCGCGGACCGGTTGACCGCGGAAGTGGTGTCCAAGACAATCCACCCGGTCGGCGCCGCCATCGGCGACGGCAAACCGAAGGCGTTCCAGGTCCAGGGCGGCTATGTCGATCAACTCGTTCGGTTGCCCGATCGCTGGAAAATCCGGCACCGGCGCTGGAAGAATGCATTCCTGTTTTCGGCGGGCACGGTCATGAGCGAGATGGGCGAGATGCTGGAATAACCGATCTGGTACATGGAGGGATCATCGGCAACCGGGCACACTCAACTGACATCCGGCGGCCTGGAGGGCGAGTGGCGGCGCGCTCACCGGAACCGCGCATATTTGCAATGGCGCACGCAGCTGGAAGAGCTGGTGTAGACTAAAACAAGGGGAGAGATCATGAACATCGGAATTTCGTGCACTTGGCTACGCCATCACGGGCGTCATCGCGGCCTGTCAGTCCCACGTCTCAATCGCACAGACGGCAGCTGAAGCAGCCGCACTGCCGCCAGACGAAATCGTCGTCACCGCCCAGCGCCGCACCCAGCGGCTTCAGGACGTGCCGGTGTCCGTTTCGGTCGTTGGCGGCGAAACGCTGGAAAAGACGGGCATCAAAACGCTTCAGGATGTATCTGCGCGGCTGCCCGGCGTTCGTATCGTGGAAGGCCCGGCGGCCGACCTGTTGAACATCCGGGGCGTCGGATCGGGACAAAATTCCGGGTTCGAGCAGTCAGTGGCGACCTTTGTGGACGGCGTATATCGGGGTCGCGGCCGCGCTATCCGTGCCGCGCTTTTCGACATCGACCGCGTGGAGGTGCTCAAGGGTCCGCAGACCACCTTCTTCGGCAACAACGCGATTGCCGGCGCCTTCAACATCACCACCCGAAAGCCGGGCAATGAACTCAGCTATAATGCATCCGCATTGTCGACGCCGCGCGGTGGTGAGTTCAACCTGGAAAGCGGCGTTTCTGTACCGCTGACCGACAACTTCGGAGTCCGTGTGGCGGGCCGTTATGGTGGTCAGGCCGGCTATTCCTACAACGAATTCCTGAATCGCAAGGAAGCGCGTACCCAGGATAAGCAGGGCCGCATCGCCTTGCGCTGGGAACCAGGGGACAGTTTCCGTTCCAACCTGCGTTTCGACATCGGCGATTTCTCCGCGCGCGGCGGGCTACCCTTTGAGATCGATAACTGCCCTCCGCCGAGCGGCCTTGCTGCGGCCGGCTTCTGCCTTGCTTATCTCGGCAGCGGAGGGGCAGGCGACGGCAGGCTGAACAATCGTGTCAGTCTTCCCGAGACCCATCTGAACTACAACTTCAAGGAAGTTGGCTGGTCCAACGAGGTCGATATCGGCGATCTCACCCTGACTTCGATCAGTTCGTATTTCCGTCACAAGGCGGATCAACATACACAGCTGATCCCGATCGGGATGCGCTTTTCAAACGGGGCAGGCCTCTTCCCGCAGATGCAAGGCGAAACCTACCGCCAATATACCCAGGAGATCCGACTGCAATCGCCTACAGGCGGAACCCTCGAATATATGGTGGGAGCCTATTATTCGAATGGCAAGCTCAGCACGCCGCAACGGATCGCCTTCAACTTCATCCCGTTCGGAACCATTCCGTTCCTGGCAAGCATATATACGCCGGGAACATCGGTTGGCGCCAGTCAGCAGTTCCATCAGAAGGATGAAACGCTTTCGGCGTTCGCCTCCTCTACCATTCGGCCACTGGAAAGCTTGCGGATCAATCTGGGCTTGCGCTACAGCGAGGTGAAGAAGACCGCGCACCGCCGTCTCAACCTTGGCGCACATTCTGCGGATCTGGACCCGGAGGATTTCGTTGCGTTCGCGCCGGATGTTCAGGCGCTCTACAATCTTGTTCTCGGCTCTCGTTTGACCGACTTTGACGATCATGATCGCAAGGACACGAAGCTCCAGCCATCGATCGGCATTCAATACGACGTGACGCCCGACATCATGGCCTACGCCACTTACACGAATGGGTTCAAGGCTGGCGGTTTCGCTGCGACGTCGACCGGCGAGACCTTCATGCCGGAGAAAGTCGACAGTTACGAAGTCGGCATCAAGACTTCGCTCTTCGACCGGCGAGTTACGCTCAACCTCACGGCCTTCCAGATGGATTATTCCAACCTGCAGGAAAGCTCCTTTATCTTCCTGCCGTCCGGTGCCACTTCCTCCGTGATCGGCAACGCCGCAAGGGCCCGTTCACGCGGCATAGAATTTGGGACGTCATGGCGCGCCGGCAGTGCGCTGTCCTTTTCGGCGGATGTGAGCTATCTGGACGCCTACTATACCAGCTATCCGGCTGGCGCCTGCACCATGATCGCTCAGGCGGCAACGCCAACAGGCACAACCTGCACGCAGGACCTGTCGGACAAGGATCGCCCCTTCGCTCCCAGATGGAGTGGTAATGTGGGCGCCAACCTGACCATCCCCGTCAGGGACGTTGAGTTGCGCATCAATCCGTCGCTCTACTTCACCAGCAAGTTCTTCCAGACGGCGTCGGCCGATCCGTTGCTGCGGCAGAGCGGATACGCGAAAGTGGATCTCCGCGCTGCTATCGGTCCGTCAGACCAGAGTTGGGAATTTGCCGTGATCGGCAAGAACCTGACCGATGAGACGACGGCCGCGTTCCGGAGCGCGCTTTCCGGGTCGACCGGAACGATCTGGGCGCTGACGGAGCGTCCACGTACCATCAGTTTCCAGTTCACCGTTCGCCACTAGGGGTAATGGCAGGCTTTGATCGCCCGCCGCCCTGTTCGCTGAAAGAAACCAATATGATCCAGTTCGCCCGCATTCTCGCCTCCATGATGGCGTTCGCCAGCATTTCCGGCATGGCGACAGTTGCGCAGGCCGGCAACCTTCCGGAAATCTGTGGCGACTGCCGCCCGCAGCCGGTCGCCACCTGCACAGGATTTCTTGAGGGACCTACGGTGGCTCCTGACGGAGCTCTCTGGGTGACGGATGTCATCGGGGGGAATGTGTTCAAGGTCGAGCCCTCAGGTCAATGTACCCCGAAGGTCAAGACAGGCGGGCATCCGAACAGCGCCAAATTTCGTTCCGATGGAAAGCTGCTGATCGCAGACTGGCAGGGATTGCTGCTCTTCGACCCCGCGACCGGCAGCATCTCGAACCTTCCGCTTGACTACAAGGGTGAGAAGATCGGCGACCTGAACGATCTCGTTATCGATCCGGCCGGCGGCGTTTACTTCACCACGCCCGGCAAGTCGTCGCTCGCAAACTCGACCGGGCGGGTCTTCTACCGTTCCCCGACCGGAGAGGTTCGCCTGATTGGTCAGAATCTTGCCTATCCAAACGGCATCGCATTGAGCGCGGACGGCGAGGCCGTCCTCGTGTCCGAGTTCGCCGCCAAGCGCATCATCTCCTACCCCTCGGTAACGGCCAAGAGCCCGTTTGCGACGACCTATGTGTTCGCTCTGACGTCCGGCGGCGTTGGCGTCGACGGCATGACCGTGGATGAAAAGGGAAACCTGTTCGGCGCGAACCTGGCCGCGGGGGAGGTTCTGGTCTATGATCGAAAAGCCAAATTGCTGGGCGAAATCGCCTTGCCGGACGATGCCGGGCTGCTCATCACGAATATAGCGCTCGCCAAGGACCGTCTTTACATCATCGACGCGCAGAAGAGCCAGATCTGGCAGGTTCCGCGAAAATAAGACCTCTAACTTCCTGCGACGCGCCGGCTTCGATGACGGGCGGGAAGACCGTTTGCATGCCGATCATTGCGCGGGCGGCCGTTCACGGTCTCTCCGGTCGTCCGGAACAAATTAGTCGGCGACTTTCATTTCATGTATGCGACATTATCGCATATATGAAGTTCAGCGGAGAGATTCATGAATGTCGGCCATGCCTCACCCCTTCTTCACCTTTATGAATTTTTCATCTATACGAAGATATATGATCTCGCTAGTGAGAAATTGACATCAGATAAGGAGAGAGAGCGATGCCTACACCGGTTATTCACCCAGCGTGGGAACGTCCTGCCCAGAACACGGTCGACGGCTATTCCCTTGAAATCACCGCCAAGGATATCGACTCGCTCAAAGCAGCAAGCCCAGCTATTCCGGCGCAAACGCCGATAGCGGTGACGTTTCTTCCAGGCGAGGAATTCTCGGCGCGACTCGACGCGATCAAGATGGTTCGAGATCTCGGCTTCGAACCGATGCCCCATTTCTCCGCACGGCGGATTCGTTCCACTGCTGAGTTTGAAGAGTATCTGCAGGCTGCCGTCAGCGAAGCAGGCGTAAAACGGTCCTTCGTCATCGCTGGGGATCCCTCCGAGCCCGAAGGCCCCTATTTTGACAGCAGCGTCCTGATCGCCAGCGGCGCTTTCGAGCGAGCGGGCATCCAGGCGATAGGCATCGGCGGTCATCCCGATGGTCATCCCAACATGACCGAGGACCAATGTTTTGCCGTGCTCGAAGCCAAATGCTCCGAAATTACGCGCCGGGGAATGGCGCCGCTTATTGTGACACAGTTTGCCTTTGATGCAGGCGCAGTGCTGCAGTGGCTCGAAGCTTTGCGACAGCGGAGCATCGACGCGCCGGTCCGCATCGGCGTCCCCGGCCCTGCCGGGATCAAGACGCTCATGCGTTTCGCCGCCCGCTGCGGCGTGGGCACGTCCGCGTCCGTGCTCGCGAAATACGGCATCTCAATCACCCAGTTGATGGGATCAGCCGGCCCGGACAAACTCGTCAACGCTCTGGAGGCAGGCTTCGGCCCGAAGCATGGCAAGGTTCGACTGCATTTTTACCCGTTCGGCGGTCTCGAAAAGACGGTCGCCTGGATCAATGATTATGATCGTCGGCACTGAGGCCCCTCCGGCAGGGATGGCGAGTGGCGACCAACGACAGATTTGAAGGCCGCGTGCTTGTGAAGCTGCGGCATGAGGAGACTTTGAGGATGAACGACTACTATATCCTGCGGCTACAGAGCGATGACCGGCCGGGCCTGGTGGCCAAGGCCGCCCAGTTTCTGGGCGAGCACGACTGCAACATCGTCGACGCACAACAATTCAACGACAAGATCAACGGGCGTTTCTTCATGCGTATTACGTTTGAGATGGCCCTGGGCCGGGACGTTCAAGCGGTTTCGGTCAACTTCGCGCCCCTCGCCGCTGCCGCCGGTCTGGAATGGACCCTGCGTGCCCAATCCGAACGAAAAAAGGTCGTACTCATGGTATCCAAATGGGATCATTGCCTGGGGGACCTTCTCTATCGGGAGCGTATCGGCGAACTTCCCATGGACATCGTGTCGATCATTTCGAACCATCCCCGCGAAGTGCTTCACACTTCGCTGATCGGCAGCATCCCCTATCATTATCTGCCGATCACCAAAGACACAAAGTCGCGGCAGGAAGCGCAGATCAAGCAGATCGTCAATGACTCCGGCGCTGAGCTTGTAGTTCTCGCGCGCTACATGCAAATCCTGTCCGACGATCTTGCAAGCTTCCTCTCGGGCCGATGCATAAACATCCACCACAGCTTCCTTCCGGGTTTCAAGGGAGCCAAGCCTTATCATCAGGCCTATGACCGCGGCGTCAAGATGATCGGCGCAACGGCGCATTATGTTACCGCAGATCTCGACGAAGGGCCGATCATCCATCAGGACGTTGAACAGGCGAGTCATGCAGACACCCCGGACGACCTTGTGCGGAAAGGTCGCGACGTCGAACGCCGTGTGCTCGCCGAGGCGGTTCGTCTGCATCTTGAGGATCGCGTCTTTCCCAACGGAGCGCGAACCGTCGTCTTCCGGGGTTGAGCATGAGCATAATCATCGATGGCCGCGCGATGGCGCACAACCTATCGGAACGCACAGCCGAAGAAGTTGCACAGCTTCGCCGCCAAGGGGTCGAACCCGCTCTCGCCGTCGTGCTCGCAGGGAATGATCCGGCAAGCGAAATCTATGTCCGGCGCAAGATTTCCGAGTGCAATCGGGTCGGTATCCGTTCGATCGAGCGGCGGCTTCGTGCCGATTGCGATGAGGGGAGCCTTCTCGAACTTATCGACACGTTGAACGCCGATCGCGGCATACACGGTATATTGGTCCAGTTGCCGCTGCCACCGGGCATCGATGCGAGCAGGGTTCTTGATCGTATCGCACCTGAAAAGGATGTTGATGGCTTCCATCCGGTCAATGTTGGTCGGCTTTCGACCGGAACCGGAGGGCTTGTCCCCTGCACACCGCTTGGCATCATGATGCTGCTCGACAGCGTTATCGAGGATTATCGCGGCCTCAACGTTGTCGTAATCGGCAAATCGAATATCGTCGGCAAGCCGGTCGCGATGCTCCTGCTCGAACGTGAAGCGACCGTGACGGTCACACATATCGAGACACGCAACCTTCCGGATATCGCTCGCGCCGCCGACATTATCGTTGCTGCCGCCGGAGCCCCTCACCTCGTTCGGGGCTATTGGGTGAAGCCCGGCGCCGTCGTCATCGACGTCGGTATCACCCGGGTCACCGATCATGACGGGAAGACAAAGCTGGTCGGTGACTGCGCGACGCACGAACTCGATCATGCGAGGGCTGTCACGCCGGTTCCCGGCGGCGTTGGCCCCATGACCATCGCCTGTCTGCTGAGCAATACCGTGACCGCAGCGCAAAGGGGCCTCAAGTGACAATGCCTAGTCCAAAGCCGGTTACAAGGGTTCGTGTTCGCAAATTGCCGCTTCTCGCGGACATCGGCATCAATCCCGACGAAATCGGCCGTCGGCAACCGCTTGTGATAACGGTCGAACTCACGGTCGACGCTTCCATCATCGACGCGATCTCCGATACAGTCGACTATCGGAAGATCGCGAGCGCCGCCGAAACACTCGCAGCTGTACATATTCCTCTTATCGAGACGTTCGCCGCCCGTCTCGGTCAGGCATGTCTCGACTGGCCACAGGTTCTCAAGGCGACCGTCACCATAGACAAGCCGTTCGCGCTTACGCGCGGACTTGCGGGCGTCGAAGTCACCGTCGAGCGTTGATCGCTCCCCGTCGCTGCTAGGTCGCGCAGGGTCAGATAGACCAGAGCGTGGAACCGCGCGACGCCCTCATGGGCTATTTTTCGGGATCGCCTAAGCGAGCCGCGATCGTCCTGATACCACACTCCCCTTTCATCAGCGGCATAGGTCCAGGACGAGCCGCATTCGCGAAGCTCCGCGCCCACGTGCCGGGCCGCATCCATGATGACCGCTCGTATCGAAGCGGGATACTCCATCGTCACGAGCGGCGAACCGGGTTTCGCAATGCCGGCTTTCTCCGCGGCAATGGCTTCTGCCGTGGAGCCAAGGAAAGCTTCATGGTCCAGCCAAGCTGCGCGATACCGCAAGCGGCGGGCCTCGAAATGACATTCGTGGCATCAAGCCGCCCACCAAGCCCTACCTCAATGATACAGGCGGCAGCGGGCGCTCGTGAGAAAGCAAGCAGTGCCGCAGCGGTCGTCACCTCAAAAAAGCTCGCACCGATATCGCCAGCATGATCCAGTGTCTCGCTGAGCAGATCGGCAAGCTGTGCATCACTGACCAGCTCACCGCCGATCCGGATCCGTTCGTTGAACTGGACAAGATGCGGGCTGGAATAGACATGGACGGCGAATCCCGCAGACTCGATCGCCGCACGCAGAAATGCACAGGTCGATCCCTTGCCGTTGGTCCCTGCGACATGAAAGACAGGCGGCAGATGGCGCTGCGGATTGCACAGTCGACCGAGGAGTTTCCTGATCCGTTCAAGTCCAAGCGTATCTCCACCGGGGGCGAGGCGTTCGGGCCGGTTCAGTTGGCGTTGAACGCGCGAATCTTCGGAAATGGCATAGTCAGGCATCTGATCGTCCCCGGACAGGCAGCGCTTGTCCATTTGTATGCAGGCCATACAATTTCGTTTGAGGGGCCGGTAAATGCAGACCGGCAAGCATGCAACGACGATTGGTGGCAGAAGCGATCGTGAACCACTCTGTCAAACCGAAAGCGCAAGCCTTCATAATCCCTCATCATTGATCAGATCCCGTTACGCGGGGCGGCAGCATGTACGTCTGGATCGCCGGAACCTTGGGTCTCAGGGCCAGATCACCCGGATAGCGATGTTTCGTGCCGTCGGCACCAAGTACGGTCCATCCACAGTCCAATGTATACACCAACTCATCCGACCGGAAATTTTCTCACGTTGCAGGCCAACGATCAGTATGCGATCCATTTCCGCCAATAAGACCGTGTCATACCGCGACGGCGATAACGTCCTTCGGCAAGGAAGGCAGGGAGAGTTTTGCGATGCAATGTGAGCTGAACAGCTTCGAACCCGGCAGCCTCGACTGAAAGATGAATATCCGCGGCTCAATCCGAGATTGTCTCGCGCGCGAAGGTCGAAACTAAGCGCGCCATCATTCCTTCCCGGCGGATTGCGGTCCGCTCATAAGCGCTCGCGCGGAGTTCTCACATGCGAATGCCGACCGAAGTTTCATCCGAGCATGACCGGCTGTCCGGGGATTCATGGCCTTCCATTCTACTCGTCTATCTGTTCGCTGTTGTCGCGGGCGCCTCCATAGGCAAGATGATTCCCCTGATCAGCGTTATCGCCGCTGAAACGGGGGTAAGGCTTGAGACTGCCTCTTGGCTCATCTCCTGCATCTCGCTGGCGTCTATTCTCGCCGGGCCTTCGGGCGGCACCATGGCCGACAGGCTCGGCGACCGCCGCATGATCACAATTGGCATCGTCATCATGATCGCGGCCAATTTCCTGAATTGGTTATCCTGGGATTTCATCAGTCTGCTCCTGTCGCGGATGGTGGAAGGGCTTGGCTTCTTTCTCCTGTCTCTTGGCGCTACGACCATGATGGTGCGCACCGCCGGACCGAAGCGCCGGGCCTTTGCAATGTCCTTGATGTCGACGTCCGTACCCCTCGGTGTCGGACTCTCCATTGCGCTGGCTGGCCAGATTTCCGGCGTTCACTGGCGCATGATATTCCTGCTGCATATCGCAATATTGGGGATCATGCTCGCGCTCGTCTGGCTCAGTCCCCGCTGGGTCGCACCAGCCGGTCACGACCAGCATCAACAATATGGCTGGGGAACAGTGCTTCGCGCGCCCGGGCTCGCATGGCTTTCCATGGGCATTCTTATCGCCACTATCGCGATGTTTGGATTGGGCGCGCTGTTTCCGACCTATGCCACGCAGGCTTTCGGCATGACAATGGCCGATACCGCTCTCGTTGGCCTGATTGCCTATCCCGCCTCCATTGTCGGCAGCTTCATCGTGGGCTTTCTTCCTTCCCGCGTGACAGGGAACCGGTTCCTGCTTCTCATCATGACACTTCTTGCCGTCTCCGGGGCCGCAGCGTTTCTGCCCGTTCTCGGCATCGCCGCTTCGGTCGTCCTGCTGTCCCTCTTTTACATATTGGGCGGGATGGTTGGAGCCTTCGGAATGACGAGGCTGCCCGGCCTGGCGCCCGCACCATCGGCTTTGGGAAGGAGCACGGGTCTCTACATACTGGCTTCCAATTTCGGTATGCTGATCGGGGCCCCGATTGTTTTCAGCACCTATGCGATGGGCGGTTCAACAGGAATGATATGCCTCATTGCGCTCTGTGCAGCCGCCACGCTTTTTCTATGGAGAAAAATTCAAAGCTGACGACAAAAATTCGGTCGTTAATCGAGCTGCCGCATATAAATTACCATCGGCAGAAAATTATATAAGCAAGGGGAGAGGCCATTGGAAATCTTAACATTCCCGATATTGTTGCCCAGCGACGCGATCGCAATCCCCGGAGTCATCTGGTCGCAGGCTGCCGTCCATGACAGGGCGCCCGTTCGACTGAAATCATCGTGACCGCGCGGCCCCCGATGCAACGGCTTCATGGCAGGCCCGTCGCCGTGTTCGTTGTTTCAGGTGGCTATCAGGCGAAATCGTCCGGCATGGATCCCGGCCTGTATCGCACATCCGGCCCTTTCCAGTCGGCAAGTCTCCGTTTGATGGGAAAACAACCCGTTGGCGTGAGGTGGCTATCGCCTCGCCAGGTACAATCCAGCCTTTCGAGGACTAGCCCACAGTCCGTTTTCGGTCCAACATTCGGCAAGGAACTGAATTATGTCCGGAGGAAGTAAATCCATCGAAAATTCAACCGGACTACCGACACGGCGGGTGAAATCCTCGCTTCGGATTATGAAAAGCGCAGACACCTGATGAATGGCGTCGCACTCTTCAAATCTAGTTTCTTCTCTTCAGCATCACAGAGATATCCTAATGAGCGAATTTGATTATATCATTGTCGGTTCCGGTTCAGGCGGTGGCGCCGTTGCAGCAAGGCTCACCGAAAATCCCCAGAACACTGTCCTCGTGCTGGAGGCGGGTGCGACGGACTGGAATTTCATATTCCACATGGGCATCGGCTTTTATCGGAACAAGCCCGCGGGCCTGAATTGGGGCTTCGTTTCCGAGCCGGAAGCTCATCTCGACAATCGTTCGATCGACCTCCCCCAGGGGCATCTCCTTGGCGGCTCGTCGTCCATCAACGGCAAGGTCTATTCGAGGGGGCATCCCATAGATTATGACGAATGGCGTCAAATGGGTTGCGAGGGGTGGTCCTTTGCCGAAGTGCTCCCCTATTTCAAGCGTGCCGAGGGCAGCTGGCGTGGTAACTCGACCTATCATTCGGCCGATGGCCCGATCAAGACCACGTCGGTCAACGCCAAGGGTCTGCTTCAGGAACCGTTGATCGAGGCAGCGCGCAAGCTCGGCCATACCATTGTCGATGATCTGGATTCCGAGCCTTTTGGCGGTATTTCACGCAGTTCGGATATCACCGTCGACAAGAGGGGGAGAAGGAGCAGCACGGCGCGCACCTATTTCCGTGCCGCACGCGGTCGCCCGAATCTCCGGCTGGAATTGAAGGCCCGCGCGACCAAAATCCTGATCGAGGATGGCCGGGCCGTGGGTATCGAATATGTGCAGGGCGGACAGACCAAGATCGCCCGTGTGCGAAAGGAAATCGTGCTGTCGGCGGGTGTCTACAACACCGCCCGCCTTCTCATGCTGTCCGGCATAGGATGCGCCGACGAGTTGAGAGATGTCGGGATCGAGCCGGTTTGCGACCTGCCCGGCGTCGGAAAGAACATCGCCGATCACCTGACCTATATGGTGAGCAACAAGACAAGGGAACGGGTCACGCCCGTCAAGGAGCTTCGCTTCGACCGTGCCGCCTTCCATTTCACCAGATGGCTGCTGACGGGAACCGGCCTGTTCGCCACGCAACCCCTGATGGCGCAAGGGCTGCTCCGGACCCTGCCGGACCTTGACCGGCCGGACATCCAGATATTCTTCAACCCGGTCCGGCGAGACGCCAGAATATGGTTCCCGGCCATCAGGCCGGAACAGGAGCATCGCATCGAGGCCGGCGTCATCCTTCTTCACCCCCACAGCCGTGGCACGCTGACGCTGCGCTCCGCCGATCCGGCCCTGCCGCCCAAGGTGAATCTCAATCTTCTTTCCGATCCTCGCGATGCGGAGACGATGATCCGGGCCATTCGGCAAACCCGCGAGCTTTATCGGACCCAGCCGCTCAGCGATCTCGTCGACCATGAAGTCGCGCCAGGGCCAAATGTGGAAACGGACGCACAGATTCTCGCCGTCCTGCGGCAGGGAAGCTATACCGTCCGCCATCCCGTGGGCAGTTGCCGCATGGGCACGGACGACATGGCCGTCGTCGACCCGCAGCTGCGCGTGCGCGGCATCGCGGGCCTGCGCATCGCCGACGCCTCCATCATGCCCGCCATCCCCGGCGGCAATACCAACGCCCCCTCCATCATGATCGGGGAAAAGGCCGCAGACATGCTTCAGGGCAAGGCACCGCTGCCTCCCGCTCAACTATAGCCGGCCAGCGGGTAGGCAATATGCCCTGCACGGTGAGGATGACAGAATTACAGGCAAAGGAATGACAATGGCCGAAATCTGGCAAGAACAGTTGAACCACTTCAAATCCATGATCGAACAGGACATTGCGCGCGGCCTCTTTTTCGGAGCATCCGTTCGCGTCGGTCGTGCCGGCAAGCTCGTGTTCAACGAAATTATCGGCCATGAAGATGCCGAAGGCACGCGGCCGCTGAAGGCGGACTCCGTTTTCAGCATCTTCTCGATGACCAAGGCCTTCACCAATATCCTGACATTGCGGGCGATCGAACAGGGGCGTTTTGCCCTGACGACGAAAGTCGTCGATATCATCCCCGAATTTGCCGGCCCTCCCCGCGACAAGGCGACCTTTTTCCACCTGCTGACCCATACATCGGGCTGGCCCGGCATGTGGGAACTGAAGCCCGGCACCTATCAGGGCGATTTCGATGAAGTCATCGCCGCCGTGCTGGAAGTCGTGCATGGCACGATCGAACCTGGGCAGCGCTGCGATTATCAGCCCTTCGTCAATCATGCGTTGATGGGCGAGGCGCTGCGCCGCACCGATCCGAAGGGACGCTCCCTGCGCGATATTTTCCGCGAGGACCTGTTCGAGCCGCTGGGCATGCGGGATACGGCGCTCGGCGTCCGCAAGGATCTTCAGTCCCGCCACGTCGTGCCTGACATGCGCGGCACCCTTCCGGTAACCCTGCCCGGTCGTACCAAGACGAGCCCTTATGGCATGTTCGAGGAAGAAGAGGCGGAAATGCCGCATGTCGGCTGCGTTTCGACGGCTGACGATATCTATCGCTTTGCCGAGATGCTGCGCCGCGGAGGGGAACTGGACGGCGCGCGCATTCTCTCGCCCGGTACGATCCGGCTGGCGCATCAGAACTGGACCGGCGACATGGAAAACGAGCTTTATCGCGGTCTGGCGCTCTCCATGGGAGGCGAAGGCTATCCCGCCTATATCGGTCTGGGATTCTCCCTGAAGGGGGAGAAGGTCATTCCAAGCCAATATGGTACGCTCACCAACGTTGGAACCTTCGGCAATAACGGCGCCGGCAGCACCCTCTTCTGGGTCGATCCCGTCGCCGATGCCAGCTTCCTTTGCCTCACTGCCGGGGTGATGAACGAATGGGAAAACATCAAGCGTTTCCAGCGCTATTCGGATGCGGTTGCGGCATCCATGATCTAAAAACCGGCACTTGCTGCCCACAAACCAGATAAAATGCCGATGGAGTAAAGCAGGGAAACCAACAACTCCAACCTGGGGATTGAACAATGGCGACGAATTTATTGGAACAGCTTCCTCACATCTCTCCTGTGGCGACATTCGCCGAATATGCGGAAGTCCGGAAAAAGAGCTGGGTCGGGGTAAGCGAGCGTGGTTTCGAAGTCCTGACATACGACAAGGGCTGGGCCGTAATGTCGGGCAAGGAATTCGATATTGGCGGGGGGTTCGGGAATATACTTGACCAGCTTGGCATCACCGAAGGCCCTTATCGCGAGGAATGGGACAAGATCATCGTCTGCACCGAAGGGGAAAGGCGCGATCATATGCGCAAACCCTATATGCATTTGCTGAAGCCCCAGCAGGTTGCCAAGCTGCAGCCTCTCGTCCGGGAACTTATTCACGGCATCCTCGATGATATCGAGGATCCCACTGATGTCGATTTCATGAAGGAGATCGGCGACAGGTTGCCGACGCAGCTCTATTGCGAGCTGATATCAGCTCCCCGCGAAATGGCGCCGGAAATCTGGCGCATCACGAATTCCATCAACCCTCCCCTCATCACGTTCAACAAGGCGCGCCTCAAGGAGTCGGAGGATGCCTATTGGGAGGGCATGGCCTTTCTGAAAGAGCATATCGAAGCCCGCCGCGACAATCTGGGCGACGATTTCACGTCCGAACTCATTCGCTGCGAATTGAGCGGCATGATCAAACCCGACGAAACCACCTCCGTGGCGATGTCGCTCCTGATCGCAAGCATGGACAATACCATGCATCAGCTGGGCCTTAGCCTGGCGACACTGCTCGAAGATCGCTCCCGCTGGGAACAGGTGCTCGCCCGCCCCACGGCCGCCCCGCAAGCCGCCGAGGAGACATTTCGCCTGTGCCCGCGCTTCAACGTGATTATGCGCCACGTCTCACAGGACGTGACGCTGGACGACTTCACCTTCCCGGCCGACAGCTGGATTGCGGTTGCGACCCGATCAGCAGGACGTGATGAAACCAAATTCGATGCGCCCGACGAATTCCGCCTTGGCCGCCCGGCTTCCAAGGCGCTTCAGTTCGGAGGATCGAGTTTCAGCTGTCTGGGCGCAACGCTGGCGCGTCTTGAAATCAGCGAAATGATCAAGATCATCGCAGAGCGCTATCCAAACATCCGCATGATCGGAGAATGGAAAGCCGCTATCGGTCCGATGGTCACCGAATGCGAGCATCTACGCGTCTCGCTGGTATAGGCATAACTGAAATCGACGGCCTGGAGCGAGACTGTTTGACTGAATCAATTTGAGAGCACAGAATGGTGCCTTTGTAATTCATCAGCCCTGTGCGCTTGAGACACGCTCTTCGCAAGGTCCAGTCCTATCGCCATGATCATATTCGTGGACGCTCCCCCTCCTGCTGCAGGTGGCCGGGCCGCAACATGACGGCTCGGTCAACAGGAGCGTCCACATCACCTTATTGGAGTGCTTGAAAGCAGCCAGCGTGATGGGAATCTTTGCTGCAGCATTGTTTTTGCGGACGACCTGTTCCTACTTCAGCTTGGCCGAACTTCAGTTCCGTACGATGTTTCAGGTCTACATGCATCAGTAAGCCGAGCGCTGAGGCAAGCATGACATTATGAATGTACGAAACATTTCGACGATATCGTCCGGCACATCCTTTCTTGCGAAGAAGTGGCATGTCCAATCAGCCATGCGATACACCATCATTGGCGCGGCTTCATTCTCCACTCGGAAAATACTCTCAATGCTGTAAACCGCACATGCGTTTTCCCTTATACGACCCCGCGCGACGTCATGATCGGGTACGCGGATAATCGCATTGCCGGGGACTATGCCCTCTGTTGCCAGCAATTGGGCAACGCAACTTTCCTCGTACGATCCTGCAGGAAGCGACAGGAAAGGCAGGTTCGAAATCACGTCGATGTCGTTGGATGCGTATCCAAGGGAGGGGTGCGCGAAAACGCCTGCGCGAACATGCCCGATATGCTCCACCCCCGGTAAATGCAGCTTCTCCGGATGGTTGAAGACAGCAATGTCGAACTTTCCTCGCTCCATATCCAAAAGAACCTGGGGCCGCGGCCTTTCATGGGCAACATTGAGGATGAGGTTGGGGTTGGCGGCATAGAAGTCCGTCAATGCCGTTTTGATGAAATCGTTGAAGATGTGACCGCCAATATAGACGCTGAGATGGCGGACCACAGCCGGCGCGGTGACTTTGCGCCGCGCCAGCTTGCCGCCCATGGCCAGGAACTCTTCGACCTCTCCCTTGAACTGCAGCCCGGCATGGGTCAGCGTTGGCGCCCGTCCTCTCGCACGATTGAAGAGCTGAATACCAAGCTGATATTCGAGCGCACTGATCTGATTGCTGACGCACGGCTGGGAAATACCGAAAGCCTCTGCTGTTTGCTGGAAATTCTGTGTTCTGCTCAGCGATGAGAATAGTTCAAGTTGGCGGATCGTGAATGGAAACATAATCATCCTTCCCATCTACTCGCAGTTTGGAAGGGGCATCGCCGAGATATAATATCCAATGAATACCCTATATCACTTCGTGGGTCATTGCTACTGCGCCCGCCCTCTCCGATTATACGTTCATAAGCCGGAATCCGGCGCGAGGGCAACTATAACGAGAGGGGGGATTATGAAAGAGCAATATTATCGCGACGCGTCGACATGCGTTTTTGCAACGGTGCTGCAGTTTGTAGCGACGCCATGTGTCGCACAGGCCGGCGAGGCCACCATCCCGACCGAGGGCGAAATCGTCGTGACGGCCCAAAGGCGTGAACAAAGCCTCCAAGACGTGCCGATTTCCGTATCCGTAGTCAGCGGCGAGGCGTTGGAAAGATCTGCGGTACGAAGTCTTGATGATCTGTCCTCGCGCATGCCGGCGGTTCGTATCGTACAGGCACCGGCCGCCGACCAACTCAACATTCGTGGTTTCGGATCAGGTCTGAATTCCGGCTTCGAACAAGCAGTGGCTACCTTCGTCGACGGATCTTACCGGGGGCGATCGAGAGCGATCCGGGCCGCCCTGTTCGACATTGAGCGGCTGGAAGTCCTGAAGGGGCCACAGACAACATTCTTCGGCAATAACGCAATTGCCGGCGCGCTCAACATTACCACGAAGAAACCGGGTTCCGATTTGGAAGCGAACGGCAGCCTGTTATACTCGGTCAACGCCGCAGACGAATATGCGGCCGAAGGTGGCGTGAGCGTGCCGCTCACCGATAAACTTGGCATCCGCGTGGCCACCCGTTGGTCGGGTATGAACGGATATATCAAGAACGACCTGTCGGCCAGGGATGCCCCACGGCAACGGGATTGGATCGGACGCATATCCCTCGCGTGGCAGCCTCTGGAAGACGTGGAGACAAACATCCGTTTTGACCGGGGCGTAATGCGGCAGGACGGCTATCTTTCCTCCGAACTGATTGGCTGCCCGTCACCTTATGCCGGTCTCTCCGGATATAACGCAGTCAATGTCTGCACACGATATCTCGCCGCATCCGGCCCAAGGGTGGATGACAAGCTCGACCTGCACACCAGCGAGCCGTCTGGCCACTCGCTTTACAAATATAATGAAGCGGCGATGACCAACGGAATCGCGATCGGCAACCATCGCCTTTCCCTCACGACCAGTTATTTCGAACACAAGGTCGATGCGATCTCACATCTCATGCCCCTGCCGGTCAAAGGAGTGGGAGGCGGAAGCCTCTTCCCGAACAAGAGTTGGGAAAATTACCACAATTTCGCACAGGAAATCAGACTGGAGTCACCGTCCGGCGGGACCATCGAATATATGCTCGGAGCATATTATGCTCGCAGCACATTGTCAGCAAACCTGGAAAGCGGCTTCTTCTTTGTTCCATTCGGCATGTACGGAGCACCGGTGACCGATGCGAATACTCCGATCGCCGGACAGATCTATCTCGATCAAAAAGACCGGACGCTTTCCGGTTTCGGTTCCATGACGGTGAATGTTGACGATCAGCTGCAACTCAATGTTGGCCTTCGTTACTCGGTCGTGGAGAAAACCGCTTCCCGCGTGAACTATCTCGGCACTGACAATGCAGACCATTCGGATTTTGTCATTCTGCCTGCATCAACCCAGGCTGCCATACGCAATATTCTGGGAGGAAGCGCAGATCAATTTCCTCACCCACGCCGTACCGACAGGAAGCTGATGCCTTCGGTCAACCTTCGTTATGAACTGAACGATGATGTCATGACCTACGCCTCTTATACCAAGGGGTTCAAGGCAGGAGGGTTCGGTGGCTCCTCACTTCCGGACGAGTTTGGACCGGAAACCGTGGATGCCTTCGAACTGGGAACGAAGATAAATTTTCTGAACCGGCGGGCTTTCCTGACCGTCACGGCATTCTGCAACAATTTCAAGGGGCTTCAGGAGTCTTCAAACATATTCACCCCGGCGGGAACCATCCTTTCCGTTGTGCGGAATGTCGGTTCCACCCGTTCGCAGGGGATCGAAGCCGGAGGTACATTGCGCATCTCGCGCAACTTATCATTGAACAGTGAGATTACCTGGTTGGATTCCAGCTATCGCGACTTCAGGGACGCGCCCTGCACCGCGTTGCAGAGCTTGCAGCAGGGAGCAGCGTGCAATCAGGATCTCTCCGGCAAGCGACGGCCATGGGCGCCCAAATTCAGTGGCAATCTTGGCGCAACGATCATCATGCCGATTGGCGACAACCAGATCCGTCTTGACCCCAACCTGTATTTTACGACGGGATATTATCAGTCGGCGACCATCGAACGGCTCCTTTACCAGCCCGGCTATGTGAAGCTGGATGCGCGCCTCGCCTACGGTCCTTCGAACCGCAATTGGGAGTTGGCGGTCATCGGACGCAATGTGACGAACAAGCTGACGGCGAGCTTCCGCAACAATGTCGGCACTTCGTTCGGGACACTCTTCGCGCTGCCTGAGCGCGGTCGATCGGTTGCCCTCCAGCTTTCGATCCGAAAGTGAGCGGCATGGTGGCAAGCGCGCTCCCCCTTCCCTCCCGTAGACCTCCACGCACAGACCAGCCCGTTTCAAGGATGATCCATGGAAAACCCTCCCATAACGATATCTCGCCGGAACCTTCTCACTGTGACGGCGGCGCTGGGGCTGCTCCCGACCTTTGACGCAGTGGCTCGCTCCGCAGATCGACGAAAACCCAATATCCTGTTTATCATGGCGGATGATCTCGGCTATGCCGATCTGGGCTGCTATGGCTCACACCACATCAAAACGCCCAATCTCGATCGACTGGCAAGCCAAGGGGCCCAGCTTTTCCAAGGCTATGCCAATAGCTCGGTCTGTTCTGCGACGCGAACAGCATTGATTACAGGGCGCTACCAGTATCGTCTGCCTTGTGGATTGGAAGAGCCGATCGCGATGTCGAAGATCGGGTTGCCTTCGAACGTGCCGACGTTGCCCGGCCTGCTTCGAAAGCTCGGCTACCATACCGCGCTTATCGGCAAATGGCATTTGGGCCCGATGCCTGATTTCTCGCCGCTCGACCGCGGTTATGACAGCTTTTTCGGCATATCGGATGGAGGAAGCGATTATTTCGAGCATGGCTTGCTCGGAAAAGCTAATCTTTACGAAGGACGCTCCCCGGTCGAACGAGCCGGATATCTGACGGACCTGCTGGGTTCCAAAACGGTGGATCAACTTGACGAGGCTGCGGCAACCGGTCTGCCCTTCTTCATCAGCCTGCATTTCACTGCCCCTCATTGGCCATGGGAAGGACCGGAAGATGAGGCTATCGCCAAAACGATCGCCAATCCCATTCATATGGATGGCGGCAATCTCAAGACCTATGCCGCCATGGTCGAAAGCATGGACGACAATGTCGGGCGTGTTCTTGACAAACTGGACCGCCTGAACCTGTCCGACAACACGATCGTCGTCTTCACCAGCGATAATGGCGGCGAGCGTTTTTCCGAGACCTGGCCTTTCATCGGCGCAAAGACCGAATTGCTCGAAGGCGGTATCCGCGTGCCCCTGATCATCCGTTGGCCTGCGCATATCGGTGCCGGGTCGACGTCCCAGCAAGTCATGATTTCGATGGACTTCGCCCCCACTTTGCTTGCCGCTGCCGGTATGGAACAGCGCCGAATGTCTGGCCTTGATGGCGAGAACCTGCTCGATATATTAACCGGGAAGGCTCCGGAGCACTCTCGCACCTTGTTCTGGCGGTACAATGCCGCCGAGCAAGCAGCTGCCCGCGAGGGTGACTGGAAATATTTGAAAATCCGGGACAGGGAATATCTGTTCGACCTAGGGGCCGATCAGCGTGAACGCGCCAATCTCAAAGAACGCGAGCCCGAACGCCTGAAAGCGCTCAAGGCGGCCTTCGCTACCTGGAACGCGACCATGCTCCCCTATCCCGACGACGCATACAGCCACAACGTCTCCGGCGATTGGGCTGACCGGTATGCGCCGGTGAAGAGCCTGTTCTGAGGAGAAGGCTGGATGGCCAACTAGAGCATTTTCACGTTGAGCGTTGATATCCGGCGGCATGGAAGAAGTTGGCACACTCGTCCGGGAGGAAGCGGTCGAGCATGCTGCCGATGCGCTCGATCAGGACATCGACGGTTCGTGCAGGCTCGTGCCTGAGCAGCGCCTTGAGCTTTGCGAAGGCCATCTCGATCGGGTCCATATCGGGGCTGTAGGGCGGCAGGTAGAAGATCTGGGCGCGGCGGTCGGCGATCGCTTCTCGGATGCCGGCGACCTTGTGGGCGGGCAAGTTGTCGAGCACCACGACATCGCCGCGCTTGAGGGTGCGCTGCGCGTTGGCGTGGCACCGTCGACGATGCGCGAGATGATAGACGCTACGAGGCATCGGGGCTGGAATGGCCGCCGCCGGTCGAGATGAGCGACCAGGACCTGGAGGTGCGGCTTTACGGTCCGCAGGGCTGGAAGCCGGGCCGGAGAAAGCGGCCCGAGCCGGACTGGTCGGTGGTGCATCGCGAGATGAAGCGCAAGCATGTGACGCTGCAGGTGCTGTGGCCCGGCAACGTCCAGAGCATTGCACTCATGTGGTGGATTAATCTTCCGGCGCGATCGCCAGCCGCATGCCATCCATGGAGTCAGAAATCATGATCTGACAGGAAAGGCGGGATCGGTCGCCACGATGATCCGAACTGTCCAGCAGGTCATTCTCATCATCGCTCATCGCGGGCAGCAAAGGAAGATATTCCGGATCAACATATACATGGCAGGTTGCGCAGGAGCAGCATCCTCCGCAAAGTGCCAGTAATTCATCGATGCCAGCGTCGCGAATGGCTTCCATCACATTATGCCCGACAGAGCCATCGATTATTCTTTCTTCACCCGCGCGTGTCACAACGACCAATTCAGGCATTTTGATTCCCTTTCTCAACTTCTGTTTTTTCACGCCGATCAGATCGGCCGAGCCAAATGGCGAACCGAATAATTCTCCGCCGGGTTATCGCAGTTTCTCATGAAGCTCTGGAATGACTTTGATAAAGATCATTTGCCAGGCAATTTAATCCGGAAGAAGAGGCTTCTCATCCTTACCGCTAGCGTAGAACGCGAACTGGAATATTCCATAGACAATGCGGGATTGGCCATCGAGCCGAATCTGAATTTCATCCCCTTCATTCAGCAGACGTGAAACAGATTCAAAATTCATCAGGGTCACCGGCAATTATTTGATGACCGGCGTGGCTGTGGATTTGCAATGCGCTCTCACCTCGTAGGTCGATGAGGCGCATTACAAATCCGTCACCATTGTCTCCGCAGATTCAATCCTGCGGGCGACCGGCTATCATAGCATGGCCGAGGCGACGGCATCCGAATAGCGCTGGAAACGGCCGACGTTCGCCCATTCGTGCATGACACCCGATGTCAGGCAGACAAAACTGACATCCGCTACGGGGTCCACCCAGAAAAGCGTGCTTCCCGCTCCATTATTGCCGAATGTTCCCACATTGGTGAGCGTGCCATATTGGCTTGGAATGACCTTCTCCCCCTTCAGGGAGAATCCCAGACCGATATAGGCTGGATAGCCTTCGCCTCCCGTGGAGAGCGCCAGACCGCGATAAAGCTCGTTTTCCATGTCGCCGGTCCAGTTCTGATGCGCCAGCCGGATCGTGCCGGGCGAGAGAATGCGCGCGCCGTCCAGTTCCCCCCCGCGGCGCAGCATCTCGGCAAAGCGATAGATATCGTCAGCCGTCGAAACACAGCCGACATGCGGCATTTCCGCCTCTTCCTCCTCGAAAATCCCATAGGGACCCGGCTTGGTCCTGCCGGGCGTCTCGACAGGAAGCGTGCCACGCATGTCGGGCACGACATGGCGGGGCTGAAGGTCCTTGCGGACGCCCATGGCGGTATCCCGCATGCCCAGCGGTTCGAACAGGTCCTCCCGGAGAATGTCGCGCAGCGAGCGCCCCTTGGGATCGGTGCGGCGGAGAGCTTCCCCCATCAACGCATGGTTGACCAGCGGCTGATAATTGCACCGCTCCCCCGGCTCCGTGGTGCCCATCACATACTGACAGATATCGTTGATGGTTTCCGCCAGATTCCCGACATATCCGCCCGGCTTGACCTCCCACAGGCCGGGCCAGCCCGCCGTATGCGTCAGCAGGTGGAAGAAGGTCGCCCGATCGCGCGGGGGACCGGCAAATTCCGGGATGATATCGACGATCTTCGTCGTGAGCGCGTAGCGCCCCTGCTCGATCGCCCGCAATGTCAGGATATTGGTGAAGGCCTTGGTCATCGAGAAGATGCTGAACACCGAATCCGGCTTCAGCGGCTGCTTGCCTTCGGCATAAGCGCTGCCAAGCGTTTCATTGAACAGCTGTTCCCCGCCCCTGCCGACGCGGATGGACGCTCCATAATAAAGCCCGTCAGCGATATCCTTTGCGACCATCTCCTTGAAATGATCAAATTGTGCCTGCCAGAATTTAGCCATGATAAGTATCTCCCAAAATTATTTGTATTCAAAAAAGAAAGAATGAAATGATCACTGGCCTCGATGGGCCGGGCGTCAGGGGATCGACGCCATTAACTTGCCCTTGTTGCCGCCATTCAGGAAAAGGAGCAGCGCCTGGGGCATCTCCTCGAAGGAGACCACATGCTTGCGCGCATGCAACTGCCCCTTTCGGTATGCCCCGATCAGCGCATCCAGAACCCGTTTGTTCGACTCCTCATCGAAACTGCCGGCGATATAGCCCTCGATCCTGGCCCGGCGGAAGAGCAGCATCGGCAGGTTCCTGATACCGCCAAAACCGGCATCCTGTTCATATTGCGCAATGGCCCCGCACAAGGCTATCCGGCAATGCATTGCCATGTTCATCAACACGGCATCGAGAATTTCGCCACCCACATTGTCGAAGAAAACATCGACGCCATCCGGGAAATATTCCCGGATCTTATCCTGCATATTATCGTTCCGGTAATCGATCGCCCCATCAAGCCCCAGTTCTTCTGTCAGATAGCGGCATTTATCGGCGCCGCCGGCGATGCCGACCGTTCGGCATCCCATTGCCCTGGCAAGCTGCGCAGCTATCGAGCCGGTCGCTCCGGCGGCGGCGGAGACGAGAACGGCCTCCCCCGCTTTGGCTTCTCCGACAATGAGCAAACCGCCGCCTGCCGCCTGCCCGACATGCGAGAACAATGCCAGCTGATCGTCCAGCGGCGCTTCGTTCTGCGGCATGGCCACCCTGACCAGATCGCCTCTGGCGATCGCAAGCTCCTCCCAGCCCCAGGTTCCCATAACAATCTGGCCGACAACAAAATCTGGATGAGCCGATTCCAGCACTTCCCCTATATTGACGCCGATCATCACGTCCCCCGCCTTGAGCGGCAGATACTGGAAAACGGGATCGAGCTTGATCCAGTTGAGATGGGTGGGGTCCAGCGACAGCAGCCTTGTCCGGACGAGAATTTCTCCCCGTTCGGGCCTTTTGGCATCTTCCCGTTCCAGGCGGAAGCAGGCCGGATCATATGTTCCGCCCGAGCCCCGGGCAATCACCAATCGCCTGTTTTCCATCCCGATCCCCTAACTTCTCTTCAAGAATTATGAACTTCTATAATATCGACGCCTTCATTCATTGATTTTCATCAGATGAGAACATCTGGCTTAAACAAGAACACCTTCTTTCACGAGCAAATCCACTTCGTCAGCGGACTTGCCCAGTTCCTCCTGAAAGACCTGATAGGTGTGCTCGCCAAGCAGCGGGGCGGCAAAACGGGGGCCAACCGACCCTGAGGCGAACTGAAATGGCGGGCCATTATAGAGAGAATCCCCCATTTCCGCATGGGGCAGGTAACGCCAATGACCTCGGTGGCGCAATTGCGGGTCTCGATCGACGAGATCCGCCGCATTCTGGACCACGCCAGCGGCCACGCCACGACGTTGCAAGGCCTCCATAAGCGCATAACCATCCCGGTCGCCTGTCGCCTCCGCGATCAACCGGTCGATTTCATCGGCGCTTTCGGCTCTGGCCACCATTTGCTGCCATTCCGGACGCGCCAGCCGATCATCCTGCAACAGGTCGGTCAGCGCCCGCCATTGGACATCCGAGGCGATGCTGATGGCGATCCAGCGATCGTCGCCCGCGGTGGGATAGACCCCGCGCGGTGCACAGCCCTCCAGCCGATTGCCCTGCCGTTTCGTTTCCCGGCCGTTGAGTTGATAGTCCATGACGGAAACCGGCATGAGGGCCAGCATGGGCTCGGTCTGGGCCATATCGATCTTCTGCCCCTCGCCTGTGCGCCATTTGTGACGCAGGGCGGCCATGATGGCGAAGGCGGCATGGGTGGGGTTGGGCACATGGTCCGGGTAAAAGGTTCCTGTCCCGGTCGGCTCGCGATCCGGATAGCCCCCCAGACCGAGAAAGCTGGTGATGGCGGCGATGGTGATGCCATATCCAAGCATGGTGCGATCGGGGCCTTCATCCCCGTTCATCGACATGCCGATATAGATGAGATCGGGATTGATTTTCTGAAGCGCCTCATATCCGACCCCCAGCTTTTCCATGGTTCCGGGTCGGAAATTATTGGCGACCACATCCGCATCGGCGATGAGCTGATGCACCAGCTCCACGCCACGAGGATCTTTCATATTCACCGTCACCGAACGTTTGGAGCTGTTTCGGTCGGCAAAATATCCGCTGCGATTTATGCCCCTGATCCCGTCCTTATAGGGAGCCGCAAGACGCAAGCTGTCCAGCGACCTGCTGCTTTCGACCTTGATGACATCCGCGCCCAGATCGGCCAGCAATTTGGTCGTATAGGACCCCGCGCCGATCCAGCAAAAATCTATGATCCGGACACCGGAAAGCGGCAAATCGTTCATGCGGCGGTCTCCTTCCCATGGACGGACCCTGCAAAAGACGGAGCGGGACACTTCAGCTCCCATGGCGTAGCGCTGAATTTATAGGGCGCGCCGGGCACCCTGACGCTCGCCGTCGGCCCTTCGCCCGGCAACGGCACGAAGAAGCCGCGATACGTCAGCTGCGCGTTACGGAGCAGGTCGGAGGGCGTGGACATCGGGGCCACCGGAACGCGCCACTCCTTCCCCTTTGCGTACAGTTCTTCCTTCGTTTTCCCCACAGCATAAGGCAGGAACAACCGCTCGAAGATCGTCCGGGCTTCAGGCTTCGTATCGTCCCATTCGGGACTGCCGAATATCTCCGCTCCGGCCACCTTCTCACTTAGCAGCCAATCGGAGAAATTCCCCCACATGGCCGTTTCCCCGACACCGCCCGCGAGGAGATAGATTTCCCCGTCCTTGCACGGGAAGATGCCGCTGCCCACACGCGCGGGCGCGGCGCTGCGATTGCGTACCCGGCCCTCAAGCTGATAGGTCTGCGCCGCATTTTCGAGCGCCATGACGATGGATTCCTGGATCGATACGTCGATCAGCTCCCCAACGCCTGTACGCTCCGCGCGCATGACCGCCGCCAGCGCCCCGACCGCCGCGAACTGATCCGCCGCCAGCAAGCCCTGCTCGCCATAGGCAACAACCGGCGCCTCTCCCGGAAACCCGGCCATGGTGAGCAAACCGCCCATGGCCATCAGGGTGAGATCGTCCCCGACATATCCGGCATAGGGTCCATCCACGCCATAAGGCGTGATCCTGACACAGACGAGAGCGGGGTTGGCTGCCCGCAATTTTTCGAGATTCACGGCTGCCGCATCGGGATGGTCGGAAAGGAGGACCAGATGTGCATTCGCAGCCAGTTCCTCAAATCCGGCCAGCCCTGCCGCCGATCGGAGATTCACGACGACGCTGCCCTTGTTCGCCGCGAAATATGCGAAGGGCATGCTGCTGTCCGGACCCGGCCTGTCTCCCGCAAAGGGAGGCTTTGCGCGCATGGGGGAGCCTTCCGGCGGCTCCACCAGCGTCACGGCCGCGCCGAGATCGGCGAATAATTTCCCGGCATAGGCCCCGTACAGGCCCGACAATTCGAGAACCCGGATACCCTCCAGCGCCGCAGGCATCATCGTCAAAAATCCTTTGGCTGGCCGTCGCGCAGCAACTCACGCGCGATAAGCCAGCGATGGATTTCCGACGGTCCCTCGACGATACGCAGGACGCGCACTTCCCGCGACATATATTCGAGCGGCAATTCCTTGCTGACGCCCATGCCGCCGAACATCTGGATGGCGCGATCGATCACGCGCGTCGCCATTTCGGTCGCCTGCACCTTGACGATGGCCGCCCCACGGCGAATCTCGGTGCGCTTGGAATCTTCCTTCTCCTGATCCAGTTGCCAGGCGAGCCGGTAGGTCAGCAACTTCACCATCTCTATTTCCTGGAAGCTGTCGGCTATCCACCACTGGATCGTCTGACGATCGGCGAGCGGCGCACCGAATGTATGACGGGCCTTGGCTTGCTCGATCATCATGTCGAGCGCACGCTGGGCATATCCCAGACACCAGCAGGCACATTCCATCCGGCGGATGCCAAGACGGTTCTGCAACGGAGCGAAAGCCTGCCCGACCTCTCCCAGAACCTGGCCATCATCCAGTTCGACATCGTCGAAATTGACCGAATAGGCGTGGAAATTCCCGCCAATGACGGAAAATTCCTGCGGTATGGTGACGCCCGGCGTCCCCTTGTCGACAAGGAACGCGGTCATACCACCCCGAGCGCCTTTTTCCTTATCGGTCAGCGCGATGACGATCATGAAATCGGCGGTCCGCGCGTTGCTGATCCACATTTTCTCGCCATTGAGGACCCACTTGCTCCCCCGGCGATCCGCCTTGAGCCTTATGCCGGCCGCATCCGCGCCGGCGCCCGCCTCGGTCAGCGCCAGCGCCGATTTCTTTTCGCCGCGGGCATAGGGAAGAACATAGCGTTCAACCTGATCTCCCTTTGCGCATTCCGAGAGAAAATAGAGATTGGGGCTGTCGGGCGGCAAGATGAACGGGGTGATGGAATAATACATCTGCTGGGCCACCACGCATTTGATGAGCGCGCCCATATCGTGCCCGCCAAATCTTTCCGGCACATCGATCCCCCACAGGCCGAGCTCTTGCGATCTTTGCTTCAGCCTGGCCTCGACATCGGGTGGAATAAGGGCATCCCCACGCATACCGCGCTCCGCCTCACGTTCGATGACCATGGATTCGAGGGGAATCAATTCGTCGGCAACGAAGCGGGCCGTCAGCTCACCAATCATGCGAGCGTCGTCGGGAAGGCTAAAGTCCATATCTCTCCCAGCACATTATCTAAAGATGATCACTCCTTGATGACGAACCTGCCGCCGGGATCAATCGAAAACATTGAATTGACGGTTGAGCTTTTCTCACATATCGGATGGTCAAAGGATAATGCTCCCTGGTATCGCTTCGAGCCTCTGGAGCTGCACATCGTCCTGTTTGGGACAACGACCACAGAGCGGAATTTTATGTGAGCACAGTCAGATTGCCTCCCCTGACAGCATTGCGGGCCTTCGAAAGCGCCGGACGGGCGCTGAGCTTCACTCTCGCGGCCCAGGAACTGGCTGTGACACCTGGCGCCATAAGCCGGCAAATTCGTAGCCTGGAAGATTATCTCGGCCTGCAGCTCTTCATTAGATCGGGCCGGGAAGTAAAATTGACGGACGCCGGCACCCAGTATCTTGCCGACCTGACTCACGCCTTTGGGCAAATCCGGACAGCGACCGCGCAGCTGACAAATGTACCGGACAATGCCCCCTTGCGTGTTTCCACATCCATGACCTTCACGATGCGCTGGCTCATGCCGCGCATGATGTCCTTTCATTCCCTGTATGCGAACAGCAACTTGCAGTTGACGATGAATCTGGATCCCGTCGATTTCCAGCGTGACGATCTCGATGCCACCATCAAGCTGGGGTATGAAGATACGCCGCATTCTGTCTGCCGGAAACTGTTCCACGCGGATCTGGTCGCGGTTTGCAGCCCCCGGCTGATCGAAAAGGCCGGACCGTTCGACACTCTGGATGTTCTGGACTCTCTTACCCTCCTGCATTCGACAGCACGCAAGGATAATTGGAGTCTCTGGCTTTCTGCCGCGGGGAAACCCCATATTACCGGCGCGCGCAGGCTGGATTTCGAGAGTTCCAGCCTGGCTTACCAAGCCGCCATTGCCGGTGTCGGTATAGCAATTGCCCAGGTTCCTCTTGTAATGGAGGACCTGCGATCCGGCGTGCTTACGACTCCTTTCCCGATAACGGCGCCCGACAGCGCAAATTATAACCTCATCTGGCCCAATCGCTCGCCCCGCAATCCGCTCTTCTTTGCATTCCGGGATTGGATGTTGCAGGAGGCGCGCCAAACTGCGGACGAGGCGGAAGCCATCGTGCAGGAACTTCAGACACGCCGTCAGGAATCCGGCTTCGTCGCCTGTTGAGCCAGGCGCAATGTCAGGGCCGAAAACTCACTTGAGCCGCGTCACAGGCTAGCCGAATAGGCATACTAGCAAATATCGTCTTGCACGATTGAGACCGATTCAAGGAGAGATCATGACGCAGCCGCTTTTTGGTGTTCCCACGGGAATTCCATTCAATCCGGATTATCCGCTCTGGGCCGTGGGCGCGGTTGCCAAGCTCTGGGACGGAGACGGCTGGAAGGCGGAAAGCATGTCATGGAAGGAAGGCTGCTATATTCATGGTGGCCTGTCCGGTCCGGGGCAGATCCGTTATTATGGCAAGGATGTCGTCAGGTTCCTCGAAGGCATTTTCGTCAATAATTTCTCCCGCTTCAAGGTGGGAACCTGCAAGCATGCCATCGCATGCAATGAGGATGGCCTTATTACGGGACATGGCGTCCTGCAAAGGCTCGGGGAAGAGGAATTCCGCATCTTCGTCCATGGCTTGTGGACACCTTATCAGTTCAGCAAGACCAACCTCGATGTCCAGCAGGATATCCAGAACAACTATCTTTTCCAGATTGCAGGTCCCAAATCTGGCGCGGTGCTGTCTGCGGCGTGTGGCGAAGATATCGGAGACGTCGGATTTCTTCGCTTCAGGACCATAAGAATTGCCGGCAGGCAATGCGAGATCATGCGCATCGGCATGGCGGGTACGCTCGCTTATGAGTTGCACGGTCCTATTGAAGAAGGGCCGGAGATTTATGAGGCCGTGCTACAGGCAGGCGCCGCTCACGACATCCGTCAGCTGGGCTGGAAAACCTATTATGTGAACCATGTGGAAGGCGGATTTCCGCAGCAGATATGGACGTTCCTTCCCGCCACGGCCGGTGACGGCGAGTTTGCGAAGTTCGCCGCCACCGCTCCGACATACAGGGTCGGTCCCGCCAAGCCCCTGATCTGTGGCAGTGTTGATCCCGCGGATCTGAGGGCGCGCTTTCGCACCCCCACTGAATTGGGTTGGGAGCGCTCAGTCGTGTTCGACCATGACTTTATTGGCCGCTCGGCTCTGGAAACGGAAAAGGCTGACCCCAAGCGAACGATCGTCACCCTGGAATGGCACAATGAAGATGTACTGGATGTTCATGCGTCCCATTTCCGGCCGGGGGAAGAATATAAGCAGTTCGAATATCCGGTAAATCCCCACTTCATGGGCGTGATCGGCCATGCGGACCATGTACTGAAGGATGGACGGCAGGTCGGCATCGCGTCGGGTGTGGCCTACAGCTATTATTTCCGCAAGATGCTGTCTCATTGCACGATCGACATCGAACAGGCTCACATCGGCAATGAAGTCATTGTCCTGTGGGGCGATCATGGCGGTCCGCTGAAGGAAATACGGGCTAGGGTAGCGCGCTACCCCTATCTTGACGGGAACCGCAATCAGGATGTGTAGCCGGCGATCGCCAGCCTTTTGACGCGATAGTGAAACGGAGAGAGTGAATGTTGCTTGATGGAAAGGTCGCCTTGGTTTCCGGCGCCGGACGCGGGCTTGGGCGGGAACATGCGCTCGCCCTCGCGAGAGCCGGGGCAAAGGTTGTCGTCAATGATTTCGGAGGCTCCAATACCGGGGAAGGCGGCGATCAGGGACCAGCAGAAGCCGTAGTGGCGGAAATTGTCGCCGCAGGCGGCAAGGCCATCGCCAATACCAGCAGCGTCGCCGATTGGGACGCCGCGACCGTCATGGTAAACGACACCATCGCCGCCTTTGGCGACATCGACATCCTCGTCAACAATGCAGGCATTAATCGCGTGGCGATGCTCGGCGAGCTTTCCGAAAAGGACTGGGATCTGTCGGTCGACATTATCGCCAAAGGCACCATGGCGATCACCAATGCGGCAGTAGCCCACTGGAAGAAGACAGGCCCGCGCGCCGGCCGCGCAATCGTCAACACCGCTTCGCCCGCCGCAATGCATCCGGCGCCGACGATCAGTGCCTATTGCGCGGCAAAAGCCGCCGTCGTCGCAATCAGCCAGTCGGCAGCTCTTGAACTTGCTCCGCTGGGCGTTCGGGTCAATGCCATTGCGCCGATGGCGCGCACGCGCATGCTGGAGGGGTCCCCTCCCGAAATCATGGACCTCATGGGTCCGCGGGAAGGCTTCGACCCGGCCCTGCCAGAGCATGTATCGCAACTGGTGCTTTATCTTGCCAGCCCTCTCTGCCGGTTTACCGGGCGTGTCTTCGGGGGCTGGGGCGATCAGATATTCCTGTTCAAGGAATGGGACGCCGCTTTCTCGGCAAGCAACGACAGCAGGAAATGGACGCCGGAGACCCTCGCCGCCGCCGTACAGGATTTCCCCGCAAGCGACAATCGCCGGATCCTTTTCCCCGGCGGGACAATAGCCGCGGACATGCCTCCGGCGGAATTGCTTCACGCGCTTGACGCCTTGGGCACCGGGGAAGAGGCGATCAGCTAAGATGACATATGCGGCGTGAACCACGCACCAAATCAAAAGGTCCATAAAATGAACATAGCTGCCAAACGTCGGATCGACACCTTGCCCCGCATCTCCATATTGCCATCGGAAGAGGAATATGCACAGGCCCGCCGGCAAAGCTGGGTCGCCACCAGTGACCGCGGCTTTGAGGTGCTCACGCACGACAATGGATGGGCGATCATGTCGAGCAAGGAGTTCGACATAGGGGGTGGCTTCGGCGCGATCCTTGATCTGGTCGGCGTCACCGAAGGTCCCTATCGCGAGGAATGGAACAAGCAACTCGTCTGTCATGACGATGAAAAGCGCGATCCCATGCGAGCCCCATTCATGAAGCTGCTGCGCCCGCAATCGGTCGCCAAATTGCAGGGACTGGTGCGGGATCTGATCAACGGCATATTGGACGATATCGAAGACCCGTCCAATGTCGATTTCATGGAGCAGATCGGCAACCGCCTGCCTACGCAGCTCTATTGTTCGCTTGTTTCCGTTCCGCTGAAAATGGCCCCGGAGATTCTTCGGATCACCGAAGCGATCAATCCGCCCATCCTCACACTCGACCGTGACAGGATGCCGGCGTCGGAAGCGGCTTATTGGGAAGGCAAGGCGCTGCTCAAAGAGCATATCGAAGCGCGGCGCGGCAATCTCGGCGATGATTTCACCTCCGAATTGCTGCGACTGGAGGATGAGGGACTGATCGAGCCCGGCAACACGATAACCTTCGCCATGTCTCTCCTGATCGCCAGCATGGACAACACCATGCATCAATTGGGCCTGACCTTCGGAACCTTGCTGGAAGATCGGACCCGCTGGGAGCAGGTGCTGGCACGCCCGACTGCCGCCCCGCAGGCGGCCGAGGAGACCTTTCGTCTCTGTCCCCGTTTCAATATCATCGCGCGGCACACATCCAGACCCATTACCGTCGATGACTTCACTTTCCCGGAAAATAGCTGGATCTGGATTTCCACCCGCTCCGGCGGACGGGACGAGAGCAAATTCGAAAATGCCGATCGCTTCCAGCTCGGTCGCCCCGCTACCCGCGCGCTCCAGTTCGGCGCCGCCAACTATAGTTGCCTCGGCGCCACGCTCGCAAGGCTGGAAGTCAGTGAAACGATCCGCATCATAGCGGAACGGTTTCCCAATGTCCGCATGCTGGGCACCTGGAAACCGGCCGTCGGCCCGATGGTCAGCGAATGTGAAGAGCTGAAGATATCTCTGGTTTGAGACGGAGGGGGAGGTGCAACAGCCGCCTCCCCTATCCGGCCTGCTCCGAACCAAGCGCGGCCAGCAGCACCGTCAATTCCATCGCATGTTCGGATGTCTTGACCATGCGATCGGCGATCGTTGGATCGGAGTCGGCGAAGCGAGAGGGTCCCCACCACCCTTCCGGCGCCTGACGATCAAGGAACCATTGCGTCATCCGGTGCACCCAGGGCAACCAGCCACCATCCGGCTCGGCCTGATGCATGATCCCGGCTGCCCAGCCGAATTTGCAGGCCTGTACGGACTCCGCATCCGTAAATTGCTCCTCCGCGCCCTCCATATTATAGCGCAGGAATGTCCGGGCGAGCGTCAATGCTTCCGGGCGCTGCCGCATATGGGCATAGGGCGCGAGGAACACCGCCGCCATGCCCGGCCCATAAAAGGCCTGCCGGGGCTTGTCGAACGGGACAATCGCACTCCAGGCCAAATCCGCGGAAGGGTTCGTCCATATCTCCCTGCCCTTCCGTATCATATGAAAGGTCAGGCCGGTTTTCGCCTGCCCCGCCATCAGACCGGAAAGCCAGTCATAGACCTTGTCCGCCACATCGAGTTGACCCGTGACCAGCGCGGAAAGGCCCGTCTGCGCTGTCGAGAGGATATCCGCTATCCCTTCAGGGTGATTGCCCGCAGCCGACCGGACAGGCAAGCCGCCCAGAACCGGGTCCTGCTGGCCGCGAAGATAGGACATGGACCGAAGCGCGACATCAAATCGGCCTGCCATCCATGCACTGATGACGAATGTTCCCAACCAATAATTGGCATATTGGGAGATATAGCCCTGTCCTTCCATGAAGCCGGGCGCATAGCCGCCATTTTCCGCTATGCGATTGCGAGCGGCCCATTCCACCACAGCCCCCGCCGCCGATTGCTCTCCGGCGACAGCGAAACACCATCCCAGTCTGCTCCAGCCCGTGCGCGCATCGGCATCAGCGGGCTTGCCATCCGAATCGATATGGTTGAGCAGCCAGTTGACCGCGCGTTCGCGCGCGGCGCGGGCCGCCCTTATCTCTGACGATGGCTGAAACATGATATCCTCCCTTTCCGATCTGGCCTGACGGACCCCTCAGACGATCGGCACAGCTTTGGGAATCTCCGCCCAGAAATCCGGATCATGGCTCGGAAAAACGCGCGCTCCCCGATCCTGCATCTTCCTCAGCAGGTGGAGCGACCCGATGAACTGATCGGCATTATGGCAATGATCAGGCAATCTGAAATCCTCAAGGGAGCGCCGCATGCTGCAACAATCGCCCGTCAGCACGATCTCCGCATGATCGGTCCGCACCCGGGCGGACTGATGGCCCGGAGTATGGCCGGGCGTCGGAAAGACGATCACCGTTCCATCGCCGAACAGGTCATGCTCGCCATGAAGCTTCAGGAAAGGCTGGCCCGTATCGAACTCTTCCAGGGCATACAGCATGCCATCCGCTTCGGCGCGGGCAAAATCGACTTCGGATTCCTGCACGACAACCGTTGCATTCGGGAAATCGACGTTGCCGCCCGCATGATCGGCATGCAGATGCGACGCGATGATCCAGCGAACATCCGACGCATCGACGCCGATCCCGCGCAACCTCGCTGCCATCGTGTCGCCAGCCTCAAGATCGATGAACCCTTCCAGAGGCGACCCCTTCGGCCGTTCGAAACGACTGCCAAGACCTGTGTCGAACAGGGCCAGCCCTCTGGGATGATCGATAAGGAAAGCCGTCACCGGAGCCTTGATCTGCCCTGCCTCTCCGTCCAGAAAAAAGGACAAAGACATATGCACATGCCCCACCGTGAAGCCGAACAGCCGGACACCGGCGTCAGATATTCTCGGGGCTGCCGGAATTTCAATTGCGCCCATCCGTCCTCTTCCCTTACCTTATGGTTTCTGCACTTTCGCCTTCTGCTCCCCCAACGAGGAAAGCATCCGCAACGGCAAGGTCAGCTATCCGACAACCGGTGTCAAATGAGATAGACGCGCTCTCTTTGCCTTAAGCTCAATCGGAACGCCCTCTTCCGCCTCTCCTTAAATCATCCCCTGTTCCGGGTATCAGAAAAGGTCGTCGAACCGCGTTCCGGCGGTTCCCAGCGATGCGGCGCCGTCCACAACCAGCGCGTGACCGTTGATATAGGATGCATCTTCCGAGCAAAGCCAAAGCATGGATTTGGCGATTTCCTCCGGTTTCCCCGGTCGGCCGGCGGGAATGGAAAACAGCAGCCTGTCAATGATGGCCTGAGGCGCATCGGCAGTGAATGGCGTGGCTATGAAACCCGGACAAATCGCGTTTATTCTGATGCCCCTGGCGGCATAGTCCGTCGCCGCGGCTTTGGTCAATCCGATGACGCCATGCTTCGTGGCGATATAGGCGGACATATTATATCCTCCGATAAGACCAGCAACCGAAGCCGTATTCACGATGGCTCCCCGGCCATTACGAAGCATCAGTGGAATTTCAGCCTTCATGCAATGGAAAATCGATGACAGATTGACATCGCAAACCCGCTGCCATTTTTCATTCGCAAGATCGGCCATCGGCACCGGGTCCGATTCCACGCCCGCATTATTGATTGCAAAATCCACGCGGCCGAAATGCTGATCGATGCCCCTTATCGTTCGTGCAACAGCCGCCTCATCAGCCACGTCAAGCTCGAACGCTTCGGCGCGATGACCGCTTGCGCGCAAACTCTCCGTCGCACGCTGCGCCGCTTCTCCGTTTATATCGACGACGGCCACTTGCGCACCCGCTTCAGCGAATGCTTGAGCGGTGGCCAGCCCTATGCCCGACCCACCTCCCGTGACAAGAGCAACCCGTCCGGCAAAATCATATGTGACCATCGATATCTCCTGAAATGGAATGACGCCGCATCGCTCTGTCCGAAGCCTCCCGGATGCGATCGAATCTGTCGAATATCGGCTGGGACAATTGCGGGTGCGTGAAAAGATACAATTCGCCCGATATGATTCCCTCCAGCACCATCTCCCCGATTTCACGCGGCGTTTTCCATGGGATGCCTTCGGGAAAAATATCGGAGTCAGCCAGATCCATATTGACGAGACCGCTGTTCGCGCGCGCGGGGTTGTCACGATTGCGCATGCTGGTCGCAATGGCTGTCCGTGTCGGGCCGGGAAGAAGGACTCCGGCAGAAACAAGGCTTTCCGCTATCGCCAATTCCTGCGCGAGCACTTCCGTCAACGCCACGACACCATATTTCGAGACCGTATAGGGTCCGAATTGCGGACCCGGCAGCAGGCCGGACATGGAAGAGGTGTTGATGATGTTGCCCCCTTCCGCATTCCGTTCAAGCAAGGGAAGAAACGCGTGGACTCCGTGGATCACGCCCCACAAATTGATGTCGAGCATCCATCTCCAGTCGGCCAGCGTCAAATCCGAGATATTACCCACCGGCCCCACACCGGCATTGTTGCAGACGACATGAACGGCTCCGAAGCGGTCGATCACCTGCCGGGCCAGCCGTTCCATGTCCTCACTGCTGGAAACGTCGATGCGATATCCCGTGACACCCAGTTCAGCGGCCGTTCGCGACAAGGTGTCATCGTCAACATCGGCGATGACCAACTGCATGCCGGCCTCCAGCAGGACTTCCGCAATACCTCTGCCCATGCCCCCGGCAGCGCCTGTAACCACGGCTACCTTGCCACGCAGACTCTCTTTCGTACGAAGGACACCCATCAGCCCAGTTCTCCTCTCTTATCTGCCGATCCGGCTATCGATTACGAAGGATTTTCCCGTCTCCGTTGGTGGAAATGCAGGGGCAACTCCGCGATCGCCCGCGCGCTTTCATCGATGGAGGCTTCAATATCGCGCAGGCGCGCGATAATGGGGTGCGTATCTTCCGGGTGCGTCCAGATATACAGGCGATTGGCGAGGATGCCCTCGACCGCAATCTCCCCGGCATCCTCGGCGTCCATCCAGGGTATCTGAACCCCCTCGAACCCTTCCGCCTTTTCCAATTCGACATCCTTGAGCGCGCCGCCCGCATCCTGAGGACGGTTGCGCGATCCAAGATGAATATTGGAGCGTATCGGTCCGGGCAGAAAGACACTGACCCCGATCTTGCCGCCATCCTGCTGCAACTCGGCCCGCAAGGTCTCGCTGATGGCGACGACCCCGAATTTCGTGGTCGCATAGGCACCGATACCCGGCCCGACGAACATCCCCGCGATCGAGGAGGTGTTGACGATATGCCCCCCGGCCGGATTGGCCTTCAGGATCGGCAATATCGCCTGAATGCCATGAATGACGCTCCAGAGATTCAGGTCGATAAGCCATTTCCAGTCGCCCTGACTCATCGCATCCATGCGCGCCATCGGCCCGGCACCGGCATTGTTGATGAGGATATCGACCTTGCCGAATTCGGCCAGCGCACGCTGCCCGACCATGACCATCGTTTCCGGGTCGGTCACATCCGCAGCGATGGCGATACCGCCGGTCAGCGCCGCCACCTCGTCCAGCGCTTCCTGATTGCGGCCAACCGCCACAATGCGGCATTTCCGCGCGACGAGCCGCTTCGCTATGCCCAAGCCGATGCCTGAGGAAGCACCGGTCACTATGGCGACTTTTCCTTCCAGAGTATTCATGGAAATTCCTCTCCCGCCAATTTCCTGAATTCAGTCGTACGCGACAAAAGCGCGGATTTCGACGCTGTTTCGCGAGACCGCGTTCGCCGGTCTCGGCTCCATATCAAATGCGCAATGTGGAACCCTGCCTTTCAGAGGCCCCGCTTCAGGATCAAGCGTCTGAAAAAGCAGAGCCTCGCCGGGCATCATATTCGATACATAATACCAGCGATGAACCGGGTTTTCCCGGAAAAAGGTGATGGGAGCGTTACACTCTTCTCCCGGTTCCGGCAGAGGCGGCGGCGGCCCATCTTCCGGACAGAAACGGCCACGACCGACAATGAGGTCATCCGCCGTCACGCTGTCCAAAGCGCATACAGCCAGAGGCGTGTCCTGGGGAGGGGGAGAAATCATCTGCCAGAAATTGAAAATCTTCCATCTGGCGGGAGGAGTATCTCCATATCTCTCCCGCAATTCCTGCGCGGCGATATCCGCCACCGGCGACCCCGGAATATCGGCATAGCCATATTCCGCCCAAAGATCACTGTGAACGGCTCTGGCGGGCGCCGAAACAGTGCTCTCCCCCGAGCGGGGACTGGAATTCGAAAAGCGGACGAGCGGCCCGCCGAACAAGGTGACGAACGACCCGCCCGTCGCGCGTTGAATTACATCGCGAACAGCGGGAATCCAGCGAGTCTGCATGGAGACCGGATCATTATAATCCACCCCCTCGCAATTTACCTTCTCCACACGGAACCCTTCGCGGCCGAGGGATAATTGCGACGCCACATCGCGGGCGTCATGCATGTCGACAGGCACCTTCCGCGGATGGGTCCCGGTCCAATGCGTATCCAGAAGAAACGGCACCGTTCCATCGTTACGAGGTGTCACAAAATTCAGGATCGCCTTCATCATCTATCTCCAGATTATTTATCGCTTATTCTGTTACAGGCTTGCCATTCCTCCGAAAACTGACAATATCCTTATCAGCCTCATTAAATTTCTTTATGGTATGGAATGTCGCGATTTACCCTGGAGCAGATACGATCTTTTCTGGCCGTGGCGGAGCTTGGCAGCTTTACCGCGGCGGCGCGCGCATTGGGCCGTACCCAGCCCGCTGTCACCTATCATGTCCGCACATTGGAGGATCAACTGCAATGCTGCCTCTTTGAAAGAAGCGCCCTGGGGGTCAGCCTGTCACCGGCCGGACAAGCTCTTTTGCCCGCAGGACAATCGATCCGCGATGATGCCGATCAGTTCATGGGCCGGGCGCAAGGACTGTCGAAAGGTATCACGGAAGAATTGGTCGTCAGTGTGGATCAGGCATTCCCTTCCTCGATACTGATAAAAACAGCCTCTCAGCTTCACGATCGACACCCCCAGTTCAGGCTGGCGCTGAGGACATCCATCCTGGACGATGTGCCTCGCCATATTCTCCATGGAGAAGCGGAACTGGGACTGGCGAGCATGTATGCGGATATTCCCGTCGATCTTCATCGTGTGGAGGTAGCAACGGCCAATATCGCGCTCGTCGCAGCGAGCACTCACGAACTGGCCAGAACGGAGGCGGTGACGAAAAGCACGCTTGGGAAATATCTTCAACTCGTACCGGAGGACAGTACCGGATCGATCGCGCTTCGTTCTTACGCCGTTCTGGGTTCGCCGCTCTGGCATATAACGGACTTGTCCTTGATGCTGAACATGCTGCGCGCCGGTATAGGATTTGCCGTCGTTCCGGAACATGTCGTTCTTGATGACATAGCGGAAGAACGGTTGGTTCGGCTCAACCTGCCCTTTCCGGCTCCCCAGCTTTCTGTACCGCCAGCCTTTTATCTTATCTGGAAAAGTGATCGCCCTCTTTCCGTCGCCGCGCAATGGTTTGTCGACCTGGCCCTTGCGTGACATAATTATTGCAATCCGGCCAAAAACCCTCCTCATCCAGCTTCCTTGCCGTCCTGCCGACACGCAAGATCATCTGTCCGATCACTCGAACATTTGTCCCATTAGACTCCTCACATCTCCTGCTGAGAACAGAAATGCGTTTTGCCACTTCCGATGTCTGATCTTCCAGCGGTCCGGCAACCGGACAAGCTGATCCCGATAGCCACCCTGCACCTGAAAGGCGTTTGACTTTCCGTTCTTTGCGGGAACACCAGCGGGTTGGATGGTCTTGGAAACCACCTCTGCCGTGAGGCGGTTATCCCCAAAGCGGATCAGGAAATTCGTATTGATATGGAAGGCATGCGAAAGCATCCCGCCCGTCATCAACCCGTCAGCCTTTGCCTCTTCCCAGGTCATCGACCGATAGCCGCCATCCGTCCAGTCCATCACCGTATCAAGGTCGAAAATCCTGTCGAGTTCATCATGATCAAATGCATCGGCATGATGCACATAGCGCGCATAAAGATCATAAATTGCCAGCCTGTCGGAAATCTCTTCCAGAGAATAGAGTAGGTCCATGATAGTGCTCCTGCTTCAAGCCTAAATAGGTACGATCCTGCTCAGAACCGGTCACAATTTCATGATGAAGGGATTACCCACAACTGCACTGTGGTTCAGGAATACACTCTTGACTTCGAGATTGGCGCGGATCGCCTCCAGACCATTTTCGCGCCCCGTACCGCTCTCCTTATATCCGCCGAAGGGCATCTGGCAGCTCAGCATACGATAGCTGTTCACCCAGACCGTCCCCGCTTCCAGCCTTTCCGACATACGGAAAGCCTTCCCCAAATCGCGCGTCCATATGCCAGCGGCCAGCCCGAAATTGCAGTCATTGGCGATGCGCAGCGCGTCTCCCTCGTCCTTGAACCGGATGACGGACAGGACCGGACCGAACACTTCTTCTCGCGCTATGCGCATATCATTGGTCACATCGGTGAAGATCGTGGGCTGAACGAACCAGCCGGGCCGGTCGATCCGCTCGCCTCCCAGCACGCATGTCGCGCCGCCTTCCTTTGCGATCCGGATATAGTCCAGCACTTTCGCGAATTGCTGTTCCGTCGTCACAGGCCCGATCTGGGTTCCCTCGTCCAGCGGATTGCCCACCACCGCCTGCCGCGCGATATTCAGCAATCTCTCGACAAAGGCGTCATGGATGGAATCTTGAACCAGCAGACGGGAACCGGCGAGGCAGCTCTGGCCGGATGCCGCAAATATACCGGAAATCACGCCATTGGCGGCCATGTCCAGATCGGCATCATCGAAAACGATATTGGGTGACTTTCCGCCCAATTCCAGATCGCACCGAATGAGCCGGGCGGCCGCGATCTGATTGATCGCCTTGCCCGCCTGCGACCCGCCGGTGAAGCTGATCCGCGCGACCTTCGGGTGATGCACAAGAGCATCGCCGACTTCCGCGCCATAACCCGTCACCACATTGAACACACCGGCAGGGAAACCGGCAGCTTCGACGATGCGCGCAAACTCCAGAGCCGAAGCAGAACTAAATTCGGACGGCTTGTGTACCACCGTGCACCCGGCCGCCAAGGCGGGAGCGATCTTGCTCGCCGCCAGCAACAGGGGAGAATTCCAGGGCGTGATCGCTGCCACCACGCCTACGGGTTCAAGCCGGGTATAGGCGAAATATCCCGGCCGCCCGATCGGTGGGGCCGTTCCTTCCACCTTATCGGCCAGGCCCGCGAAATAGTAATAGACTTCGGGCAGATAGGCCATCTGCGCCCGCATTTCCGCGAGAATCTTCCCATTGTCGCGCACTTCGATTTCGGCGAGGTACTGGGCTTCGCCGGCCAACAAATCCGCAAGGCGGCGCAGCAAGGCGCCGCGAGCCGAGGGCGAAAGCGCGCCCCACGGCCCGGACAAGGCGGCATGGGCGGCTTCCACGGCGGCATTGGCATCCGCCGCCTGCCCACGGGGAATGCGTGCCCATGCCTCTCCCGACCATGGCTGGAAGCTGTCGAGGGTTTCTTTCCCCGCCGCTTCGCAAAAGGCGCCATTGATGAACATACGATAATTTTCCATTATGGCCTTTTCCTTTTGCGCATCACCGAAGATTGAAACCCACCGCCCCAGTGGGGGCTCTCAGCCCTGGCCGACCAAGCGCTCTCCCTTCGAGAACCGCGCCATGCCTTCGCTGCCTGCCGTGGTCTGCGCGTTGATCTTGTTGATCTGTTCGTTCCCGAAATCGAACGCCTTTTTCCAATCGATTTCCACAGGAATAATATCGAGCGCCTTCTTGCTTACGGTAAGCGCAACCTTGTCGAACTGACCGATTCTGGCCGCCACTGCTTCAGCTTCGGCCAGCAATTGATCGTGAGGCACCACCTTGTTCAACAACCCCCAGCGCATGGCGGTTTCCCCGTCGATGCGATCCGTCGTGAACATCATCCACGCCGTATGTTTCCGGTTCAGCGAATATTGCGTCGAAGGACCGGCAAGGCCCGGATAGGTGGCGAACCCCATTTCTGGCATCCCCATCGAGGCCTTTTCCGAGGCGATCGCAAGGTCGCAGACATTGATGAGAGTTACGCCGCCGCCCAGCGCAATGCCATTCACCGCAGCGATGAAAATGGACGAATGCGCGCGAATGGCTTCGTTTACCGCCTGCCAGGACGTAGCCGGGTCCGCCTCGATGCCCGCCTCACGGTCCGCGCTGGCCTCCTTGAGATCGAGCCCTGCGCAAAAGCTTGTATCCGTGCCGGTCAGTACGATTACGCCGAACTTTCCTTCCAGCCTGGCGAGCGCGTCGAGCATGGCCTTGCGGGCGGCGACATTCATGGCATTGCGCTTGTCGGGACGATTGATTCGCATGACCGCGTAATTTTCTTTTTCTTCGACAACTACAAGATTTTCGTCGCTCATATAAATCTCCATGGATCGAGAGTGGGCATTGGGCAGCCCTTCAGCTGGATTTCCGAATATTATCAGGTGGGAAGAGGTCCGGGCATGTATATCGCCTTGGTCTCCAGAAACGCCTCCAACCCCTCCGGTCCGCCTTCCCGGCCAAGGCCGGACTGCTTGAAACCGCCGAAAGGAACATTGGGGGCTATCTGAAGGCCGTTCACGCTGATATTGCCGGTCCGGACCCGGCGGGCGAGCCTTTCCCCGCGTTCGATATCCGCCGTGAAAACCGTTCCCGAAAGTCCATACAGGCTGTCGTTTGCGATAGCGACCGCCTGTTCCTCATCCGTGTAACGAATGATGGACACCACGGGACCGAAAATTTCTTCCTGTGCGATGGTCATATCCGGCCGGACATCATCGAAAATAGTGGGCTCCACAAAATATCCCCGATTATATCCCGCATTGCCGCCTCCGCGCACGAGCCGGGCGCCTTCCTGACGCCCCTTGTCGATATAACCAAGCACTCGTTCATGCTGTCGGGCCATGGAAAGCGGTCCCATGCCTGTATCCGCTTCCCAGGGGTCTCCAACCTTCATCGCATCCGCCAGCGCGCGATAGGCGTCGACTACTTCATCATGACGCTTTTCCGACACCAGCACCCTCGTCTGCGAAAAACATATCTGGCCCGAAAACGGCATGGACACCGGCAACAGGCTGGGAAGAGCCGTCGAAAGGTCCGCATCGTCACAGATGATGGAAGCCGATTTGCCGCCCAGTTCCAGACTGCACCGGGCAACCCGATCGGCACAGACAGCTGCGATATGGCGACCGGCGGCGGTCGACCCGGTAAAGCTCACCTTGTCGATGCGAGGATCGCGAACGAGCGTGTCGCCCGCCTCGCGCCCGGCGGGAACAATGTTCAGCACCCCGGCCGGAAGCCCCGCCTCCTCGGCGCATTCCGCCAAAACCAGGGCGTCGAACGGAGTTTCCGGGCTTGGCTTGACGACAAAGGCACATCCGGCGAGCAAACCGGCCGCCAGCTTCTGCGACAGGAGGATCAGCGGCGCATTCCAAGGCAGGATCAGCGCGCAAACGCCGACAGGTTCACGCACGACCTTCGCATGCCCCTGCATGGTGGGGCGCAGATCCTCAAATACATAGCTTGCGGCAAGGTCTGCATAATAGGAGTAATAATGGGGGACGAAACCGGTAAACATATTGGTGAAACCAGCCGGTGCGCCAACCTGCGCGGTCCACAACCTTGCGAACAGGTCATGGCGAGCGCTCACCACCTCGCCGATGCGCCGGATGATCGCGGCGCGTTCGACCGGGGACATTCGGGGCCATGGTCCCTGCTCAAACGCCCTGCGGGCGGCCGCAACGGCCTCCGCCATATCCTCTTTATCACCCCCCGGAACGGTCGTCATCAGCCGTTCGGTCAGGGGAGAAATCAATTCAAGGCGCTCAGAACCATGCGGCGCGCGCCATTTCCCATCGATGAAAAAGCGGCTGCGCACATTCTCCGATACTTCGCCGTCGAAGTCGAAACGATCCCGCACTTCCATACATGTCCTCCCGCCATTTATTCCGTTTTTACTAGCAGTTCCGGGGGAGGAACCGGCTCAAGCCCCTCCCCCAGGTCAAACCGGTTATGCGGCCGGCCTGAACAGCGGTATCGTGAATTCGTCGGTCGCCTTGTGGAAAACCACTTCGACCGGCATGCCTACCTTGAGCTCCTGATCGCCCAGATCGACGATGTTGGAGAGCAGGCGCACGCCCTCGTCCAACTCCACCTCGATTACGGGATACGGCACTTCATCGCCGAACCCCGCAAAATATTTCTGATACATCACGACATAGGATGCGATCTTGCCCTTGCCGGAGAGCTGATCCCATGACCAGTTCTTGTCCCGCGTATAGGGGGAAACGGGAGCCGGAGGGAAAAAGAACCTGCCGGTGGCCGAACAACGCTGGGCGACCAGCCTGTTATCGCGGGCGGCCTCGAAAAAAGGCCCGCTCCACTTGTCCTCTTCGGGCAGCGGTTTCGTATAGGTCATGCTTCATTCCTCAGGATGATGGATGCGGAAACCGGCGTCGCGAGCAGAAACTGCAGCGCCTTCGCGTCCGGAATCTGCCGATTGGCGGGCACCTGACCGCCCCGAAGCTGGCGCACGCCCTCGGCGATCAAAGCCCAGCCCTGCATATAGCTTTCCGAAAGATGGCCGCCGCTCGTATTGGTCGGCCAGCGCCCCTTGCCGAGCTGGAGCATGCCGTCGCGCACGAAAGCGCCACCTTCACCCTGCTTGCAAAAACCCATGCCTTCCAGGGCAAACAGGACCGTCGGCGAAAAATTATCGTAGATCATCAAACCATCGATATCGTCCCGCGTCACACCGGCGCGATCATAGATCTGCGACGCGACCTTCTGCATCGCGGGATACCAGAAATCGTCGGCCGGATAGCTATTCTGCGAAAAATCATCCTGCCGCGCATAGCCGGACACATAGACAGGCTTCTGCTTCATATCCTTCGCCCGTTCGGCCGTCGTCATGATCCAGGCGACGCCGCCGTCGTTGATGAGGCAATAATCCAGAAGGTGCAGCGGATCGCAGACGAAGCGGCTGTTCTGGTGATCCTCGACCGAGATGGGCTTCTGCATCACCGCCGCCGGGTTCTTCGTGGCGTGATCGCGAAACGCCACGGCGATATGGGCCAAATCTTCGGAAGTCGTGCCGAAACGCTCCATATGGCGGCGGAACATCATCGCATGGCTGGCGCCAGGAGAGGTAAAGCCCCAGGGCGCCCAGAAACCGGCGCCACCGCCATATTTCATCTTCGCCGATCGTCCGTCATTGCCATATACCAGCGCGATGGTCTTGGCCCGGCCCGTCGCCAGCGCTTCCACCGCCATCATCAGGGCGATGGCGGAAAAGCGCCCATGCGCTTCAGTCGGCAGCAAATAGGGCGTCTGAAGATTGGCCACTTCGGCAAACCGGTCATAGGGGAGACGGTTGAGAATTACGCCGTCAATATCATCAAAGGTGATACCCGCGTCGTCAACCGCCTTCCGAAGAGCCTCAACCCCCAGACCTACGGCATCGGTCTCCGGAAAGACGCCGTAATCCGTAGAGCCCACACCCACGATGCAGGCTTTATCTCGCAAGTTCCAATCCGGCATTGCACTCCCCATGGTATAAAAAACAAGCAGTTTCCTCAGGCCTGAGATGGGCAATGAGGAAGGAATGTGTCAAATTACAAAAAAGGCCCCTGATTGAGTTTCGATCAACACGCACAATGCGAAACAACCTCTGCACAAGGACTATATTCATCGGATCATGGCCTCAGCACCACTCGCCGGATTTCGCCGTCTTTTGAGGTTCAGTCACATCATCGGGGAGGTTCCCCGGCCCGCGCGACCCGATCAGCGCCAATTTCTCGGTTGAACGGGACCATCGCCGCAAGGAGCCAATCCCGCCCACCGTCCGGTCAGCCGATCAGATCGTCGAACCGCGTCGATGCCGCTCCGACAGACGCCGCGCCATCGACCACCATCGTATGGCCCGTCACATAGCTTGCACCTTCCGAACACAGCCAGAGCACCGCCGCAGCCATTTCGGCCGGCTGGCCGGGACGGCCCATGGGAATGCCGAAAATCAGGCGGTCGATCACCGGCGGGGGCAAGGCCCCGATGAACGGCGTATCGACCAGACCGGGGCAAAGCGCATTGATCCTTATGTTCGACGTGGCATATTCCATGGCGGCCGCCTTGGTCATACCCACGACACCATGCTTGGTCGCAGTGTAGGCGGACAGATTGAAGCCGCCGATCAGACCGGAGATCGACGCGGTATTGACGATCACGCCGCCGCCCGCCTTCTGCATCGTCCGGATTTCGGCCTTCATGCAATAAAATACCGAGGCCAGATTTACGGCCGAAACCTTCCGGAAGTTGTCGCTGTCCAATTCCGCCAGGGGCACTGTGTTCGCCTCGATGCCCGCATTGTTGATCGCGACGTCCAGGCGTCCGAATTTGGAAACCACCGCATCGATCAACGCCGCGACGGAATGTTCATCGCCCACGTCCACATGGAACGCCTCGGCCCTTCCTCCGGCAGAGCGCACGGCCTCAACGGACGTTTGCGCCGCCCCGTCATTGATGTCCGCAACCGCTACCTTGGCGCCCGCGGCAGCAAAAGCCTTTACAATGGCCGCTCCGATGCCGGAGCCTCCTCCGGTTACCAGCACAACGGTATCGGAATAATCATAACTGACTTTGGTCATTTCTCTTCCTTCATCATGCCACGGATCATCCCCATGTCGGCAGTGATCACAAACGCCGGAACACCGATATCCCTGCATTACCCAAGGAGACGGGAAGGCGGGCCAGCCGACCCGCCTTCCCGCGAAAGAAAGGGTCGGCCAAATCCCCTTCGCCCAGCCGCCCCATCTTCCAGATACAGCACCGACGAACCGATGCCCGCCGGTGCCAGAGCAATCGATTATTTGAGCAGGGAACTCCGAACGGTCAGCTGCAACATGACCGTCCGCGGCTCGGTGGGACCGCCCGCCAGATCAGCATAGGGCGTGGCGGGCCAGACGCCGGTCTGGGGATATTCGAACGCCGTCGCCATCCTCAGCTTGTTGGTGAGGTTCCGACCGATGAGGGACAGTTCCCATCCATCATTGGCGGAAGCCACCGACGCGAATGCGTTGTACCTCCATACAGAACGTTGCCACGCATTGGGATTGTGACCCGGTTCCGGCATGAATTTATCGGTATAGTTCGCGTCGCCGCCAAAGCTGAATTTCACCGCGCTCCCGATCGGAAGTTCATAGACGAAACCATGGCTCATGGTCCAGTCGGGCGAACGTTCCAGCGGTTCGCCGGACAAATCCTGCGTCACGCCCCCATTTCCGCTACAACCCTGGGCGGAAGACTGCCCCGTCCAGCAGGATGCGTCCGGATAGTTCAGATAGCGGGCATGGTTATAGGCGACATTCGATCGCAGGGTAAGGCCGGGCGCCGCTTTCGGCGTGAAGTTGAGCGCCATTTCAGCACCCTTGGCCCGCGCCGTCGCGGCATTGCGCACCTTGACCGCAATGGCGACAGGATCGAATGCATTAAGCTGCAGGTCCTTATATTTATAGGTGTAGACCGAAGCGTCGAAGCTCAACTGTCGGTCGAGGACGCTGCCCTTCACCCCAAGCTCGAAACCGCTGGCGGTTGCCTGGCGATAGGTGATATCCCCTTCAGGCGTGGCCGGGGCGGCGTTGAAGCCCCCGGAGGTAAAACCCTCCCGATAGGCGCCATAGAAGGTGACATCCCGCGTCGGCCGATACCGGAGGGTGACTTCCGGCGAGAAATTCGTGAAATGCACCTTGTCGGGGTCCAGCGTCAACTGCACCGGATCCGGCGTCGGGTTGAGGATGCCGGGATATCGCGTCACGCGCATCGACTTGTTCTCGATCGAATAACGCCCACCCGCCGTCACTTCGAACTGCTCGGAGAGGGTCAATATGCCCTGACCGAAGAAGGAATAGGCTTCCGTCTTTTGCAGGAACCGATCATCCGTCAATATGGCGGGACCCGTACCGCCGGTCAGGAAACCCGTTATTATCAGCGGCGCCTTGAACGTCTTTTCCGCGGTCTGGTAAAATCCGCCCACAACCACATTGATAGGCGACTCGAACGAGGTCGAAAGCCTCATCTCATGACTGAACTGCTTGTCGCCAATGCGGCCGGCCGTCACGAGGCTTTCCAGTTCTCCTGCCGAAACGTTCCAGTTCCACCGCTCACCGAAATCATAATAGCCGGTGACCGAGGTTAGGGTGAGGTGATCGGTGGGGTGCAGCGTCATCTGCAGGGAGGAAAGGAACTGGCTCTGCTTGAAGAAAGGCGTTCCATTACCCAGATAATAGGGCGCCACAGCGGCCGTTTCCGGCGATATGGCGGGTTCGGCCACATTCCGGTCGAGCGCGCAATCATTGGCGCCGCCGACATTGCCGGCCATGTACTGAAGCTGCGGCACACCCAGCGGACAATAGAAAATCTGGGTCTGGCCACCCAAGCTCGACTTGCGGCTCGTATGCGCATAAGCGACCTTGAGCTTCGCGTCGAAAACGCCGTCCGGCCCTTCGAACTTCAATGTGCCGCGCACGAAATAATCTTCGGAATTCGGCGCAGTGCCGCTGCCGACACCGGTGCTGCCGGGAATATCCTTCAGACGATTGCGGAACCAGCCATCCTGCCGGGCGTAGGAACCCACAACACGCAGACCGAGCGATTCGGTGAGCGGGGTCGAAATCATCCCCTCATATTGCTGGCGATCCTGCGCAAATTCATAACCGGCGCGCGCCATCCACTCCAGCTCCTTGCCCGGATCGGCCGAGATCAGCGAAATGATACCGCCAAGACTGTTCTTGCCATAAAACAGGGCTTGCGGCCCTTTGAGCACCTCGACCCGGTCCAGATCGTAAATCCCCAGATTGATCGCATTCCCCTGACTCAACTGAATGCCGTCGATATTGATGGAAACCGCCTGGTCGACGCTGGGGCTGGTGCCGGGAGAACCGATACCGCGCAGATTGATCGATCCACCCCCCGGTCCGCTGACGGTCCCGACCTGAAGCTGGGGCACGCGGGTGGATATCTGGTTGATGCTGTTGGTGGCGTAGCGCGCGATCTCCTGCCCCCCGACGGCGGCAATCGCGGTCGGAACGTCCTGAAGGCGTTCGTCGCGCTTGCGCGCGGTTACGATAATGTCCTGCATATTGGCTTCAGATGCCGTCGCGCTTTCCTGCGCCATGGCGAAAGGCGCCGACGCCAGCAAGGCGATAGGGCTGATCGTAGTACCGAGAATCCGGATGGTGTTTCGCATATACCTCCCCTTTCCGTTTTTGGAGTACCGCCACAGATGCACGGAGTACGCGCAACGCGAGCGGTCGGGAGGATGATTATCCGCAAACGACCGGGAAATGAGACGAATTTTGCTCCGCATCATTGAGCACAACTCAATGATGCGGATGTCAGGCATCTCTCCTCGGCCATTCCTGTTCCGGAAATCAACAGTCTGTGCAGCCACCACAGCGACAGTGGTGAACGCAATTTTCTCCCCCTGATCAGGCGTCCTTTCCATCAGGTGCGTCATTCGACACAAACCCTTCGCCCTGTCCATGGACGTCGGAAGGACGCGGCGAATATTCCGCAGGCAGGTTCAGATGCCGCCGCATGACATAGTCAATGAAGGCATCGTCATCCATATTGCCGATATAAAAGCGCTGGATTCGGCCTTCGATCAGCAACAACGCCATGCCATGAAGCATCGCCCAACTTGCGAGCAAACGGGAACGAAGCAGTTCATCGTCAGCTTTTGGCATGAGATGCTGCAACGTGGATTCATATTTCAGGAATGACACCATACCGGATATCGAGCGGTGATCCCGCCCATGTTCGGACACGAACATCAGCCGGAACATCTGCGGCCGTTGCAGCGCGAAGCGGAGATAGAAACGGGAAAAAGTCTCCGCGCGAAGGCGAGGAGGCGTGGTCGCCACTAACGTCGCCATTTCTTCCGCCCATTGATCGAACCCCCGCTGGGCGAGGCTTCGGAGCAAGGCGTCACGATTGCGGAAGTGGCGATAGGCCGCGCTGGGCTGAACGCCTACCGTCTGGGTGAGGGTCTGGAGCGCCAAGTTTTCAAAGCCATGCGTTTCGATCGCCTGTTCCGCCAGATCCAGCAACACAGCCTTCAGATTTCCGTGATGATACCGGGTCTTGGGGGAACTCATGCGTAAAAATCCATCAGGCGGAATTAAACTCAATTGACAGCGTGGAACAATGTGAAGCAGCTTCACATTACCCAGACCGGACAGGCAAGACAGCTAACAAGCGACCTGTCCGATCACCATAAACCATCAAACTGGGAGGAGAGAATGAAAAAGGCGCTATTCCTGTGTCCGGTATATTTCCTTGGCGCTCTGCCGGCGCCTGCACAAGCGCAATCTGACAACATTGGCGACATCGTGGTGACCGCCCAGCGTCGCGAGCAACGGCTTAACGACGTCCCAGTCGCCGTATCGGTAGTCTCTGGCGACGCGCTGCAGCGGGCGGGAATTCGCAGTCTGGAAGACGTCTCCGCGCGCCTCCCTGCAGTGAAGATCACGCAGGCGGTGCTGACAGATCTCATCAATGTTCGCGGCGTCGGTTCGGGCAACAATCCCGGCTTCGAACAGTCGGTCGCGACTTTCGTCGACGGTGTCTACCGCGCCCGTGCGCGCTCGACCCGCGCCGCTTTGTTCGATGTCGATCGCATCGAGGTACTGAAGGGCCCCCAGACGACGTTCTTCGGCGCCAACGCCATTGCCGGTGCGCTCAATATCGCAACCAGAAAGCCCGGCAACGCGTTTAGCTACAATGCCCTTGCTTCCTATGAATTTGTCGCGGACGAATATAATCTGGAGGGCGGCGTCTCTGTTCCGGTGGACGAAAATCTCAGCATGCGCGCCGCCGGCCGCGTGGCCGGGATGAAGGGATATGTCGACACACCGCAGGGGCGCGGACCGAACAACGACACCCTGCAAGGCCGCCTCTCCTTGCATTGGACCCCGACCCAGGCCCTGACCAGCGACCTGCGTATCGAAGGAAGCCGATCGCGCACCAAGAACGCCTTTCCCTTCGAAATCATCGGCTGTCCGGTCCCGGCCGGCTACCCTGTGCCCCCCGCGACTTCCACTTGCGCCAATGCGTTGGCGATGACCGGCGGCAACGTAGAGGACAAGCTCGATTACCACAGCGACTCCCCGTACAGCTTCGCTAATTATGACTTCTTTGAAGCCGCATGGACCAACAACCTTGACATAGGCCCCGGTTCGATCACCTCGACCACAGCTTATTTCGATCATGATTATGCGGGCCGGCTGCACTATGTGCCGATGCTGTTCAACAGCCCTGTCCAGACCGGCCTTCCGGGCTTCCCTGCGCAATCACGCGAGAAATATTGGCAATTCAGCCAGGAACTGCGTTTCCAGTCGGCAACCGGCGGAACGCTGGAATATATGGCCGGCGCATATTATTCGCGCAGCAAGATCGACTATATGTCCCTCTTCGGCTTCTTCTTCAACCGCTTTGGCGGCATCACCAATCCGGCGCTGCCGGGTGGCGGTCCCGGCAATCTGGGATTGACGGGAGATACCCAGGTTACCGGCAACCTCTCGAACACCCAGAAGGACGAGACCATCTCCGGGTTCGCCTCCGCGACGATACGGCCGGTGGAAAAGCTGAGGATCAACCTTGGCGCGCGCTACACGACCGTTCGCAAAAATGCGAACCGCGTTTCGGAGACGGGCTGGTCGGTCAACGCCGATCCCGACACCTATCTTCCCTTCCCGACGCTGGTTCAGGATTCGCTGTTCGTCATCCTTGGATCGCAGGGTGGTAATTATGAAAATCCCCGCCGCCGCGACAACAAGTTCATGCCGTCGGCCGGTCTGCAATATGACGTGACTCCCGACATCATGGCCTATGCCACCTATACGAAGGGTTTCAAGGCGGGAGGATATGCCTATACCGCGCGCCGCAACGACTTTCAGCCGGAAACGGTGGACGCCTATGAGATCGGCGTGAAAGGCGATCTCTTCGACCGCCGCCTGTCCTTTGCGGCGGATATTTTCCGGATGGACTACAAGAATCTCCAGGAATCGACGGTCGTCTTCATCTCTGGCTCGCCCGTCTCCCTGGTGCAAAACGCTGCCCAGTCACGGGCCCAGGGCTTTGAATTCAACGCCAGCCTGCGTCTCTCTCCGCTACTATCGATAACGACCGACTTCACCTGGCTCGATTCCAAATATAAAAATTATGCGGCGGGCGCCTGCACCATCTACGGCGTCGCCACCGGCTGCACCTCTCAGGACATGTCGGGCAAACGGCGGGGATATTCCCCCAAATATAGCGGGAATGTCGGCGTCAACCTCACCTTGCCGACGGGTGACAATGAAGTCCGGGTCAATCCCTCGCTTTACTATACGTCCAGCTATTTCGAATCCGCGACCGCCGACCCGCTGCTAAGACAGAGCGGCTATGCGAAGGTCGATCTTCGCATCGGCTTCGGTCCATCGGACCGCAAATGGGAAATCGCCCTGATCGGCAAGAACCTGACAGACAAGGTGACTTCGGGATTCCGGCAGGGCATCACGGGCACGAACGGCACTATCATGGCCATGCCCGAACCGCCGCGCACGATCGGAATCCAGTTCTCGGTCAACCATTAAGTCCCCCTCCCTCGGCGGCGCGCTTCCACGGGGCGCGCCGCCAACTTTTAGGACAGACGATGAGCAAGACGGTGGGACGCGGCTACAGCCATTATGTGCTGGGCGCGCTATTGGTGATCTATACCATCAACTATATGGACCGGCAGATCATTTCGGTCCTTTCCCCCCATATAAAAGCCGACCTTCAACTCAACGACACCCAACTCGGTCTGCTGAAGGGGACGGCCTTCGCTCTCTTCTATTCGACAATGGCCATTCCGCTTGCGATGCTGGGCGACCGGACCAACCGCGTGAACCTGATCGCCTGCTCGCTGACGCTCTGGAGCGCGATGACCGCTCTTTGCGGCCAGGCGGCGAACTTCATCCAGCTCTTCTTTTTCCGAATGGCGGTAGGCATAGGAGAGGCGGGCAGCACACCACCATCCCACGCCCTGCTTGCCGACTATTTCGCGCGGGAAAAGCGCTCGACCGTGCTCGCGATCTATTCCCTCGGCGTACCGTTCGGGACACTGGCCGGCCTGATCCTCGGCGGGTGGCTGGCAACTCATTATGGCTGGCGGGCGACGCTCGCCATTCTGGGCATTCCGGGTTTTCTTGTGGCCTTGATAACAAAACTCACCGTCCGCGAGCTTCCACGCGGCAGCGCGGAATCTGGCGGCGGCCCTGCCGCGCGGCCCGACCCTCTCTTTATCGTGATACGCGAGCTTTGGGGGATTCCAAGCTATCGGATCATGATCCTTGCCGGCTCCCTGAACGCCTTTGTGGGTTACGCCCTGTCCATGTGGATGGTCGATTTCTATGTCCGGACCCAGGACATCCCGCTGGGACGGATCGGCCTGTTGATGGCGTTCGCGTTCGGGATCGGAGGGGGCATCGGCACCTTCGGAGGGGGCATGGCGACCGATCGCTTCGGACGCCGAGATGCAAGGCGCTATTTCACCATTCCCGGCATTGCCATGACAGCTTCGGCCCCGCTCATCATCCTGTGCGTCATGACATCCTCGATGACGGTCAGCATAGCATGTCTTTTCGTGGTGAGTGGTCTGAGCTACGCATCGCTTGGACCGCTTTACGGTCTCGTCCAGACCCTGTCCCCCGTGCACAACCGTTCGTTGGCGGTCGCCTTTTACTTCCTCTTCCAGAGCCTTATCGGAGCCGGCCTCGGCCCGCTGGCGGTCGGCATCATCAGTGACATCCTGTCCGGGATCATGCCGTCCGATCGGGCATTGACTTATGCTCTCGCCACACTGTGTCTGCCCATATTGGTGGGCGGTATCGCACTCGCCATCCGTGCCCGGCAATTGACCCACGATCTGGCGCGTCTGGCATGACAAACATGCCATATTCACTCCGCTCTTAAGGAACTCCTATGCCTGACATCGACATCAGCGGTTACACGACCCACTATGAGGACGATAATTTCACCGCCCCCTGGACAAGGGCAGAAACGGTGCTGATCCAACATGGTTTCGGCCGCAACGGCAATTTCTGGCATCATTGGGTGCCAAGGCTTTCGGGCGACTATCGCGTCATCCGCCGCGATTTGCGCGGACATGGCGGATCGTCCGATGGCGGCGATCTTCCCTGGAGCTTCGATCGGCTGGTCGACGACATGCGCGACTTTTGCGATGCGCTCGATCTGGCGGAGATCCACCTGATCGGCGAATCCACAGGCGGCATGCTCTCGGTCGGTTTCGCGCATCGTTATCCGGAGCGGGTGAAGTCGCTCACCCTCTGCAATTCGCCCACCACGATCGGGCCGGAAGGAAGGAAATTCTTCGCCGGGGATTATCCAAGCTGGCAAGCTGCCCTGGAAAATCTGGGTGCAAAAGGGTGGAGCGAGTGGCTTACACGCCAGCCCGGCACCGCCGCGGTGGACAGCGACGCGGAAAGGCAATGGATGCTGCGGGAAATGGCCCGCACATCGACCCTTGCGATGATCGGTTACAGCCATGTCATTTCCGATACCGATGTCGCGCCGATGCTGCCGGAACTGAAAGTGCCGGTGCTCGTGCTCGCCCCGACCCGAAGTTCGGCCGCGCCGCTCGAAGGGCAAAAGGAAATCGCTTCCGCCCTCTCGAATGGCCGTATCGCTGTCATCGACAGCAAGGCGCACGAAGTCTATCGGGATCGCGCCGACGAATGCATCACCGCCTGGCGAGAGCTTGCAGCAGAGGCGTCCTGAGAGATACGGCATCGCGCAAGACGGCTGCCAATCAGCGCGAACGTCGATCTGTTCCACGTCCTCATCCCGATGAGGGACAGGGAAACCGGAAATTATGCAGCGGGGAGCGGAAGCAGAGCCGCCCCCTTTGACGCTTCACGACGCGGTGAGGGCGTTCGGGGCAGATGCCCCGGACGCCCTCTTTCGTATCACGCCATCAAACCGCCGGTATCAATATCCTAGCGAAGAACTCGGCGATCTCGTCGAAGGCGTCGAGCGGTAGTATCTGGCTGACATATTGGTCCGGCCGCACGAGCACGGCACACCCCTTTGCCGCATCCACGCCGCGCATCGCATAAATATCGTTGCGCAGATCGGTGCAGAACGTCTTTTCATAGTCGCGCAGACCCAGCCGCCCCGTTGCAGGCAGCAGCAGGTCGGGCAGCGTGCCGATGGCGAACTCGCGGTGCGGCACCGGGAAGATCGCGCGGACGTCGATCACCGCGTCCACATCCGCCCCTGCCGGTGCATATCTTCGCAGCGGAGAGGCGGGATCGTCCCACAGGCGGCGGCAGAGCGGCTCGATGCTCGCCAGCGATGCCGCCGCATCCCCAGTCCGCGCGAACAGGTACAGGCGCCAGCGCCCATCCGCCTTGGCGGCATGGCCGAGCTGCATCGGCTTCGCGTCGGCCAGACGGATCACCGGCGCGGAATGGAACCGCTTTCCGATCGGGAAGCCGGTGGCGAGCGGCTGATGCTCCGCCGTGCCGGTCAGGATCGAGGGCTGATAGCGCGTCGCAGTGCCCGCAGTATAATGGCCGTGCCGCACGAAATAGGACTGCACCTCGGCCGCATCGACATTTTTCGCCCCGGCGCTGAGCAACGCCGCCCATTCGCGGTCGAAGTCGATCAGCTCCTGGGCGATCGCGCGCCGTTCCTCGGAATAGGTGGTGAGCAGGGAGGCCGGGGCCTGACCCTTCAGCACCGCGGCCAGCTTCCAGCCCAGATTGAACGTGTCCTGCATCGACACGTTCATCCCCTGTCCGGCCTTCGGGCTGTGCGTGTGACAGGCATCGCCGGCGATGAACACATGGGGCAAGCGCGTGCCCGCATCGGCCTCCGGCACATCGTCGAAGCGATTGCAGATGCGCTGGCCGATTTCATAGACCGACCACCACGCCACCTCCTTCACGTCGACATGATAGGGGTGGAGCACCGCGTTGGCGGCGGCGATCACATCGTCGATCGTGATATTGCGCGCGCTGACCCGCTCATCCTCGCCCAGCTTGTCGATCTCCACATAGATGCGGACGAGATGTCCGCCTTCACGCGGGATGAGGACGATACTGCCGCCATCAGCGGAGTTGATGACCGATTTGAGGCGGATCGCAGGGAAATCGGTGACGGCCAGCACGTCCATCACACCCCAGGCATGATTGGCGGAATCCCCCTCCAGCTTGAGGCCAAGCGAAGTGCGTACCGCGCTGCGCGCGCCGTCGCAGCCCACGGCATAGCGCGCCCGCACCGTCTCGATCGCGACGCCGCCGTCTGGCTGGGCGACCTCGAACCGCGCCGTGACGGGATGGTCGGCTTCCGGATCGATGCTCAGTTCGACCAGCTTGCGTCCATACCAGGGTTCCATCCGGCTGGGGGCGTTGCGCATCACGTCCAGATAGAAATGATGGACGCGCGCCTGATTGATGATGACATGCGGAAATTCGGACAGCCCTTCTTCGGTATCCTGTATCCGTCCGCTCTGGACAATGCCCTTGGCCGGGTCGTCCTGCGTACGCCAGAAGGTCGTTTCATTGACCCAATAGGCCTCGCGCAGCACCCGTTCGGCAAAACCGAAGGCGTTGAACATCTCGACCGAGCGACAGGCCACGCCATCGGCCTGCCCCAGTTCGAGCGGCCCCGGCTTCTGATCGACGATGCAGGTTTCGATTTCGGGAAAGGCGGCAAGCTGCGCGGCCAGCGTCAGCCCCGCCGGGCCGCAACCGACGATCAGCACATCGACCTGCGCCGGTGGCCCCGCCTCCGTCGCGCGCCGCTCGCCTCGTGGCGAGGCGGGGTGCAGGTCGGGGTCCCCCATGCGGAATCCGTTGGCGTGAAATTGCATCAGGCTTTCTCCTGGTTTGAAAGATTTACCAGCGGCATCCCCGCCGCTATTGCCTTGGGAAGGGAAAAAGAGATTCGATCAGTATGCTGATGATTTGCATACTGATCGAATCTCTGCGTGTCAATGTGAGGAAAGATGCAAGACATAATCCAGGAAATAGAGGATATGCCGGGGCATCTGGCGCGCCGTTTCCAGCAGATCGCTGTAGCCATATTTCAGTCGGAGTTGAGCGCCGCCGGGTGCGATCTTACTCCGGTGCAATATGCGGCGCTCGTCGCGATCCGCGGCTGTCCGCGCATCGACCAAGTGACGCTCGCGGGTGAAATCGCGTTCGACAGAACGACGATAGCCGGCGTGGTGGACCGGCTGGAAAGCAAGGGCCTCATCACCCGACAGGTCAACGCGAAGGATCGGCGCGCGCGCGAGTTGCTCATCACGCCAGAAGGGCAAGCAACGCTCGACCGCATTGTGCCCGCCGTCAACGCGGCGCAAAACCTCATGACCAGCGGGCTGTCGAAGGCAGAAACTGCCCAGTTGATGCACTTGCTGCGCAAGGCTATCGACGCGACCAACGACTTCAGCCGGGCGCCGAAGCGCGGATAAAGTCAGAGTCGCCGAGGAAACGCCGTCTGACCGGCGCATGGCTTCCGGTGGAACTTGGGCGTTTCACGAAAAATGCCGCTGCCCGGTCTCTGGTTCGGCGCGAGACGGAGCGGCAGGATCATTTCCGAGAAACAGTTCCGCGATCACGCCGCGAAACCAGACTATGGCAGGATCGCGATGGACGCGACGGTGCCAGAATTGCTGCAAGGTAATGAGCGGCGTTTCGAATGGAGGCGGCAATATCTTGAGCGGCGCCATCCTCGCATAGATGGCCGCGACGGCATGGGGAACCGTTGAAATGAGGTCCGATCCCGCCACCAGAAGCGGTACACTCATGAAATGCGGCGACTGGAGCTGTACACGCCGGGAAAGACCCAGTTCCCGCATACGGGTTTCCACCAATTCCTGACTGCGGCCTTTCGGAGACACGACGATATGGCCCAGGCCAAGAAATTGTTCGAGGGTCAGATCGTCCTCAATGACCGGATGCCCCCGCCGGACAATACAGCTGAAAGGATGATCGAACAGCTTCTGGCACAGGAAGCTGTTGCCCCGCAGGTCCGGGAAATAGCCCAGCGCAAGGTCGACCACACCATCGGCCATCGCCCGCTCAAGCTCATGGGGCGGCATGGAATGACAGCGTAGCGTCGTCATCGGCGCGCGCGTTTTCAGAGCATCCAGCAAGGTCGGCAGGATAACCAGCTCGCCAATGTCAGAGGTGCTGATCGCGAAGCAACGCTGCGATTGAAGCGGATCGAATATCGGCAATCCCAGCAATTCCGCATCGACCGTCTCCAGGATACGCCGCACCGGTTCGCGTAGACGGTCCCCCATCGGCGTCGGATGCATCCCGTTACCCAGTCGCACCAAAAGATCGTCATGGAAGAACTGGCGGAGCTTCCCGAGCGCGAAGCTGACATTGGGCTGGCTCATGCCCAACCGTCGCGCGGTTGCATGCACACCCCGCTCTTCGAGCAACGCATCCAGCACAACGAGCAAATTCAGATCGAGTCGACGGTAATCCATATGACTGATTTAGCTGATCCATATAAATAGCTACAGCTATCAGATGCGCAAACCTATCATGGGGGAAAATCGAGGAGAGCACGATGTCCCCCAATGATCAGGTTCCTGCGAGCCCTTTTCTGTCAAATTTCTGGTATGTGGCCGGGTGGTCGGCCGAACTGGCTCCCGGCCAGAAGATCGGGCGCACCATTCTCGATCAGCCTCTGGTCCTTTTCCGGACCGAGCAGGGAGAAGTCACGGCGCTCGAAGATCGCTGCTGCCATCGCGCGATGCCGCTCAGCGAGGGCGTTGTCGTGGGAGAAGCGATCCGATGCCCTTATCATGGCCTGGAATTCGCCACGAACGGCGCCTGCGTCCGCATCCCGGCACAGGACAAGATTCCCGCCACGGCGCAAGTCCGTCGTTTTCCACTGGTTGAACGGCAAGCGCTGCTATGGATATGGATGGGCGATGAATCCCGATGCGATGTGAGCACCATCCCCGACCACCCCTATCATGACAGTCCGGACTGGGCATGGCGCAGCGCCCATTATTCCGTGCAGGGCAATTGGCAATTGCTGACCGACAATCTGATGGATCTTTCACATCTGCCCTATATTCACCCCAACACGATCGGAGGTGACCCGGAACTGCATTTCAGGACGAAAACCGAAGCGACCCGGCTGCCTGACGGCGTTCTGGTCCAGCGGCATATGCCGGCGTCCGCACCTCCGCCAACCTATGTCGAGGCAGGAGGGTTCAAGGGACTTGTCGATCGCTGGCAGGAAATAGAATTCCATCCGATATTCATCCGCATCCACACCGGCGCATGCGATGTGGGAACCGGCGCCTATGAAGGGAAGCGCTCCCATGGCTTCTCCATGATCGGCTTTCATGGGATAACACCGGAAACGGCCACGACGACGCATTATTTCTGGTCGATCGCGACCAACAGCACCAAGGGCGGAATTCCGGATCTGGTGTTCGAGCAGACAGCCCGCACCTTCAAGGAAGACCAGATCGTCCTTGAACTTCAGCAACACCGGATCTCACGCGAACCGGACCGTCAGATGCTCGACATCGCAAGCGATGTCGGCGGCCGCTATACACGGCAATTCATCCAGAGGCTGTTCCGCGCCGAGGAACAGGAGGACCTGCTCGTCACAACCTAGATATCGTTACATGCCTTTTCCTCACTGCACAAAGCAGCGCGGCAGCCGGTGCGATTGAGTTTTAATCAATCGCACCGCCATTTTGTGCTTTGACCGCCCTCCTCCGCACCTCCTAATTTTTTTCATAATGACAGCGGCAAGACCGCCAGATCAGAACAGGGAAACAGGAGAGGAAAATGATCAGACCTGGCATCCGGGCAGCGCTGCTCGCATCCGGCCTTTGTTGCGGCATCGCCCAGGGGGCCTTTGCCCAGCAGGCTCCAGACGTCGTTGAGGGCGACATAATCGTGACGGCCCAGAAGCGCTCGGAGAGTCTTCAGAGAGCCGCGATCGCCGTCCATGCGCTCCAGCCTGCCGATCTTGAAAAATCCGGCATTCGCAACGCACTCGACCTGCAATATATCGACCCCGCGGTGAAGGTCGTTCCCTCGATCCAGCCCAACATCGCCATACGCGGCCTCGGAACAGCCAATTTCAATCCGGGCGTCGACCCATCGGTCGCCTTCAACCAGGATGGCATCTATCTCTCGACGCCCAATGCGCTAACCCCCATGCTCTTCGATATGGAAAGGGTCGAGGCCGTGCTCGGCCCGCAGGGCACCTTGTACGGACGCAATTCCAACGGCGGAACGATCAACTTCATCACGGCACGGCCAACATTCGAACAGGGCGGCTATGTCCGCGCGGGTTTCGGAAATTACGGAGCGATCAACACCGAGGGCGCGCTGAACCTTCCGCTCTCCGATACGATCGCCCTCCGTGTCGCCGGAGGGTCCGATCATCACGATGCCTATAATGATACCGGCACCAATGACGTGAGATCCTTTGCAGGCCGGGCCAAGCTCCTGTTCCAGCCCGGAGGGCGCTTCACCGCCTTGCTGACGGCGGATGCCGCGAGCCGCAAATCGCGCGCGACCTCCTATGACGGCGCATGTCCTCCTGATCTCGACAATGTTCCGGCATGCTCCACCACTCCCTACCAGCCTTGGTCCGGCCTGCTGCCCGCGCAGCCCATCGGCCATGGGAACACCACCATTTATGGTGTGTCAGCGGAATTCAGCTATGACCTCGACTGGGCCAATCTCATCGCGCTCACCGGATACAAGGTCACCGACTGGAAAAATTCCACGACCGCCGGCTGGTATGGCGGCGTTGACAATTTCGACTTCATCCAAAACACCAAGGACAAGTTCTTTACCCAAGAAATCCGCCTGTCCAGCGCACCATCTTCGCTCATCAGCTGGGTTCTCGGCGGCTATTACTCGCACCTCAGCCAGACTGCCCTCACCCAATATAATTATGTGCAAAACACTTTCTCGCCGGACGATTTCTATCAGGCATTTCCTCTCACGTCCTCGACTGCCAGATCCGCCGCGATTTTCGCCGACCTGACGGTGCCCGTTCCGGGGCTCGACGGCTTCAGCCTCGTGGGCGGCCTGCGATACACGCATGAGACCAAACGCGCGCGCGGGCTGGTGGAAACCGGCACCATTTCGACCGGCATCCCTTTCCCCGGCACGATCGAAACCGGGGGCAGGACATCTCTCGACCGGGTCACATGGAAGGCCGGCTTCAAATATCAGGTCACGCCGGACAATCTGCTGTTCTTTACGGCGAGCTCCGGCTTCAAATCCGGAGGCATCAACATCCTTCCATCGGAGGCGGGTTCCCTCGTCACCTATAAGCCGGAGCTTATCACGGCCTTTGAGGTCGGCACGAAGAACTCGTTCTTCAATAACCGGCTTCAGGTCAATGCCAGCCTGTTCCGCTATGACTATAAAAACTATCAGGCCTATGTCTTCTGGCGGCCCGGCACAGGCGCGCCGGCAAATATAATGAATGGAACATTCTTCCCGATCGTGAATTCGCAGACCGCCACCTTCAAGGGCGGCGAACTAAGCGTCCGCTGGCGCCCGTCCCGGAACGACAATCTCGGTATATCCGTCAATCTCCTCGACAACACATTCGATGATTTTGTCCTGAACCTCCCCTATTCCGATCCGATCGATTTCTCTCATACTCCGGTGTTTCTCTCACCCCGGTCGACCATCCGGCTGGACTATGAACGCGGCATGGATCTCGCCAATGGCGACCGGATTACGATCGGAGGAGATATCAGCTTCGTCAGCCATCAGACAGCGCAGGGCAATTATGTGAATGGGGTGGGCCAGACGCTTCTCTACCGTGTTCCCGCCTACCATAAGACGAATGCGAACCTGAACTACATCTTCAAGAAGATGGACCTGACCGTCTCGGCCTTCATCCGCAATATCGAGAACAAGGCGGTCGTCAATTCGGTGGCGGCAGGTTTCCCGATCCCGGACAATTATTTTCAAGTCAATTATCGTCTGGATGCTCCGCGGACCTATGGATTGTCCCTGCGGAAGTCATTCTGAACGGGGCGGATCGCAATCAGCAAATAGCGTAACAAGACCGGCGGGGGCCGGTCACGGCCCCCCACCGAGTGGATTGTCAGCAACTGTGTTCAGGCGGCTTGCCATGCCCGCCCTCGAGGCGATCCAACGCCCATCACGGGCGCGGCGGCCGGTGCGACACGGGTTGAGGCCGAAGTAATGCGTGTTTAACAGGATACCATGAGCCGTTTCTGGAGCAAATTCGTCCATAATCTCAAGCCATATGTGCCGGGCGAGCAGCCTCATATGGCCGGGTTGGTGAAGCTCAACACCAACGAGCTGCCGACGGGACCATCGTTGTCGGTGCTGGCCACGATCAGGGAGCAGACGACCTCCAGCCTTCGCCTTTATCCCGATCCGCAATCTTCGGATCTGCGTAACGCCCTGGCAGCCTATCATGGTGTGGATCGCGAGCAGATATTCGTCGGCAATGGATCGGACGAAGTGTTGGCCCATGTCTTCGTCGGCCTTCTCAAACATGACGCCCCGCTTCTTTTCCCGGATATCACCTACAGCTTTTATCCCTCCTATTGCCGACTCTATCGCATCTGCCATGAGACGGTGCCGTTGGATGAAGCGCTGCGCCTGAATATAGACGACTATGGACCGGAATGTGGCGGGATCATCTTCCCGAATCCCAACGCACCGACCGGCATTGCGGCCAGCCGCGCCTCGATCAGGCAATTGCTGGAACGGCATCCCGATATTCCTGTAGTCATTGACGAGGCCTATGTCGATTTTGGCGGGGAAACCGTCATTCCGCTCATCGCAGGCCATCCCAATCTGCTGGTTGTGCGCACCATGTCCAAATCGCGCGGGCTGGCCGGCTTACGCATTGGTTATGCAATCGGAGACGCGGCTCTGATTGAAGCACTCATACGGGTGAAGGACAGCTTCAATTCCTATCCGCTGGATCGTCTTGCCCAGGCAGGAGCGATCGCTTCGTTGCAGGACGAAGACTATTTCCAACTTTGCCGGGAACAAATCATACAGGATCGCCAAATCTTGGTCGATGGGCTGGAGGCACTCGCGTTCGAGGTGTTGCCGTCTTCCGCCAATTTTGTATTTACCTGTCATCCCCGGCACGATGGCGCAACGCTCGCCGCCCGGCTCCGCGCCGAGGCTGTATTGGTACGGCATTTTGACGCGCCGCGTATCAGCAATTATCTGCGCATCACCGTCGGGTCCAGGGACGAAATCGGCGTTCTACTGGCTGCCCTGCGGAAGATATTGGATCGGTGAGGAACGGCCACGCCGATCGACACAGCGCCTGATTTACGCCGGGAATCCGTCCCATCTCAGTTGAGGGTTGAACCGCCATCGACCCGCATCAGCGCCCCGACCATATAGCTTGCATCATCAGAAGCCAGAAACAGCACCGCTTTCGCGACTTCATCCGCTTCGCCGACACGGCGGGCAGGAATGAGGCTTTCAATGAAGGCCCGCTGCGTCTCGTCCTGCAGGGCCGGCGCGAGCATTGGCGTGTTCACAAAACCGGGGCAAATTGCATTCACGCGAATGCCATGACGGATCAAATCCATCGCCGCGCCCTTCGTCAATCCGGCCACTCCATGTTTGGCAGCGATATAGGAGGCCATGCCGGGCTGGGTGACAAAACTCATCATTGAGGCGGTGTTGATGATCGCCCCGCCCCCGGCCTTTTTCAAGGCCGGAACCTCCGCCTGCATCGCATGGAAAACGCTGCTGAGATTAATCGAGATGACCTTCTCCCAATCCGCAAGGCTGGCATCGGTAAACTCGGCATAGGGCGCCGACGGGATCGCCGCATTGTTGAAGGCAATGTCGAGAGTTCCGAAACAGTCCACCGTATGAGCTACCATCGCCTCACAGGCCGCCATGTCGCTGACATCGACCTCAATGGCGGTTGCCTTTCCACCGGCTGCATGAATTTCTCCAGCCGCCTCTTTCACCCTTTGTCCGTCAAGGTCGGCGAGCGTCACGGCGGCTCCTTCGCCTGCGAACGCCCTGGCCGTCGCAAGGCCGATACCGCCAGCGGCACCCGTAATCAGCGCAACTTTACCTTGAAATCGTCCTGGCATGGACCCTCCCTTCTTGTGCTATATATACCAATGCTATATCGCTATTCTGGCAAAGCGCGCGGACTGGCGACCATGCTCTCCAACAGGTCGAGCACGCTTCGCAAATCATGCCGGGGCAAGCAGACATTCAGCCTGTCTTCCCCATGATTCCAGATATATTTGATGGAATTCATCATCTCGCAGCCCGCAGGCGTGGCCATGATCCGGGTCCGCCGCTTGTCCGCCGGATCGACTTCCCGTTCGATCCAGTTGCGCGCCTCAAGGTCTTGAGGATTTTGGATATAGTGGGCCGTTCGGTGTGGAATATCCTGACAAGATGGGACAGGTCGACCTCAGGTTGCAGGCAGGTGACATAAAGGATCATGGCCTGGCCCTCGGTCAGGTCCAGAGGTGCGACAACCTCCAGCGCCAGCGCGCGACCGATCTGACCACATCTGCGGATGAGAAACGCCAGACTTCCATAAAGATCATCGAGCGAATATTCCGTATTCCCCGCAGGCTGTCCGTCCGTGAGCCGAACCCATTCGGGAGCCTGGGCATCGCTGTGACAGGCAATCCAATCGAGCTGCTCCAGCAGTCATTTCCCATCCGCAGCCGACAATGTGGAAAACACGCGATCCTGCGCCAGCTTTCTGACACGCCATTCGGCAGCAATGACCGACGGGGCGTCCTTTGACAGTTCGAACGAATAGCGCCTGCGATCCGACCTGCGCCGACGACGGCCCAACTTCATGCGTTCCAACTGGTCGAGAATGGCGGTTATCGACGATGTGTCTATTCCAAGCGCGCGCGCCAGGCTCGACTGATCTTCGCAAACGGATCTCGAAAGGACCACCAGCGCCTCAAATTGCAAATCCCGCAAAGGCAGCGGCCGGTCGAGAACGGCGCTATCCAGCAATGCCTCGTACATATTCGAGACCCGTTTCATCCAATATCCCAGAGAATGGCGAAGCCAATGGCCTATGCCATTCGCGGCCAGTCGGCCGGCTTCGGCAGTTCCGCCGCCCCGGTGATCATTTATTTCGCGGAAGTCCCGGTCACGAACGATACCGCCATCGTCCCGTTCTTCGACTTGCAGAATGTGCAGGTGCTGGCCGGTCCGCAAGGAACGCTGTTCGGCCGCAGCAGCACGGGCGGCGCAGTATTGTTCGAGCCCCGGCGGCCCGGCAGGGATCTGAGCGGTTATGGATCGGCGAGTTCCGGCAATTTGGGTTATGTCGATGCTGAGGCGGCTCTCAACGTCCGGTCATAAAGGATATATTGTCCGTAAGAGCCGCCGGGAGCATCGTGCGCAGGAAGGATTTCACCCGCGACCTCAGCTTCGGCCAGCGCCTTGATGGCCGGGCGGAGGAGAATTGGCGGATAAGCGCTCTTCTGACGCCCAACGACAGCATCGAAAACCTGTTGGTGTATGACGGCCGGAACTATCATGCGACGCCTTCTGCCTTCTGCCTTCTCCTTCTACGAGACGGATTCCGCCAACCCGCTGCTTATCGCCGCGGTGGCGCGGGCCAGGGAACTTGCGCCCCGCCAGGTCGAGCTGACGCCCACGGAAGGGCCGACATTCGAAAAACGCCGCACATGGGGCATCAGCAATCGCACGAAAATCCAGTTGGGTGCCATAACGATTAAGAATATCCTCGGATATTGCCATGGCACCTATAATTTCAATCTGGACGGTGACGGCTCCGTCCTGCCCATGTCGGGCATTCGGCCAAACGGCCCGATCACCGTGCCCGGCTTCGACAATCCGGACTTCGGCAACCGGACGAAAACCCTGACCGAGGAGCTGCAGTTCCAGGGACAGGGACTGGACGGAAGGCTCGACTGGATCGTCGGCGGATTCTACTCGCGGACCCGGCAGACTGTAATGAGCAACTATTATGTCAGCCTGTATGATCCTTTCCCGATGCTGATTGACGCCAGCCTGGGCGTACGCACCAGAACGACGAGCAAGGCCGTGTTCGGCCAGTCCACCTTCAAGCCCGTGGACAAGCTCAGCGTCACCGCGGGTTACCGGTATACCGAGGACCGGACCCGATCCGTGAACATGACGGTCAACAATCTCGTCAATCCATTCTTCGGCCTTTTCCCCTGCGGCATTGATATCTCGGGCCATGACCCGTCCGATCTGACCGGCTGTTTCCGTGAGCAGCGATCCAGCTTCAACGCCGGAGCCTATAATATCAGCGCCGACTACCGCCTCGCTTCCCAATGGCTCGTTTACATCACGCATCGGCACGGATCCAACCCCGGCGGCGTCAACACCCTGGCGTTGCCACCGGCCTATGCGCGGTTCCAGTCCTATGGCTCCGAGAAAATAGATGATCTGGAGGTCGGAGTAAAAGGAAGCTGGCACAGTTCCGGCCTCAGCGGGTTCGTGACCATGGCCGGTTATTGCAGCTGGTATAAGGGCCGGCAGCGCAGCTTCCCCGTGACGACCGGCAGCGTCGTCATCAATGCCGCGGACTCCGTGATCACCGGCGTGGAAATCCAGTCGAACATCAAATGGAAAGGGTTGAGCCTCGACGCCGCCTATACTCATACCGATGCCAGATTTGACCGGTTTCAGGACGTCGATGGCGTCAATCTGGATGGCAATGCCTATGCCTTCGTTCCGAAGAACAAGCTCAACCTGTCCGCGCAATATGTGGTCGCCCTCAAGGCTGCGGGCCGGCTGACACCATCGGTCAACTATCTGTGGCAAGGGAAATTCTTCTACACCGACCAGTCAAATCTCTATCCTTCGGCTTTCATCCCTTCCTATGATGTGCTGAATGCGCGCCTCGCCTGGTCTCCGGTGGATGATCGGCTGGAAATCGCATTGTTCGCGCGGAACCTCACGAACAAGGACTATATTCAGACGGGCGATCGGTCGCTTCCTGGCGCCGGGCGCGTTCTCTACGGCGAACCGCGCACCTATGGCATCCAGATCAAGGCCAGGTTTGGCGAATGATCGTCGGCGCCCCCTCCCACCACAGGAAAGAGAAATAAAAAGAATACGCTATATTCCGGGCGGCATTGCCCTTGTCGGAGGAATCGCGCTGGCGGCGATCGCTTCGACCGCTCAGGCGAAGCCGCAATCGGAGCGATCGAAATTCGTCGAGGCCTGCCACGAACGCGTGTTGAAGCACGATCCTTCCGTCTATCAGGATTGCTACACGCCCGACTTTGTCCTCATGGGCGGCCCTGAAACCTATGCGGCGCCCGACCGGCGACTTGGCGGGCGCAATGCGGTGCGCGGCATGATGCTGATGGGCGGCGGCGACATGGCCGCGTTCGAGCCAATCGAACAGAATTGGGAAGATCTGGCGGAATCCGACAATAGGCTGGTGCGCCGCCTCCTATACATCATGAAGCGGCCGAAAGTCGCCAGCTATGCGGGCTTCACCGACCTGCCCCGCGATCTGGAAGTCCCCTGCGACATCATCATCGTCTATACTTTCTGGGACGGCAAGATCTCATCCCAGTTCGCGCAATATGACTCGCTCGGTTTTCTCCTCGATCTTGCCCAGGGCAATCCGCAGAAGGTCGCCGCCGCGCTCACCGCGATGAAACCCCTCATGGACGCGATGAAGTCCGGTGTCGTCCCCGAAATGCCGCCCGCACCGCCTGCGGCCCAAAAATAGCCAAAACAGGGCCATGACCCCAATCAGGAGAAATTTGATGACCGCTCCCCTATTACGGAACATCGTTTTTGCGCATACGGCTCTGGGCGGCATGACCGCCACCATCGGCATTCTGCCTGCGCCGATGACAAGCAAAGCCAAGGCGGAAGCAGGACCGGCCGGCTGCAATGGCAGCGCTTGGGTCTGCACTAGCCCGGCCATTCCGAAGACGCAGGCCGCCAAGAAGCTGAGCGCCTGTATGGAAGGCTTTTTTGCGAACAGGGATGTTTACAAGGAGTGGTTTACCGAAGATTTTGTCGGAACCGCTCCCGATTTCGGTATGTCCTATGAGGCGCTGGGCAAGCCGGGCTACACGCATTACAAGAGCTTCCAGAAAGCAGCCCTGTATGACTTCTGGTTCTGGCGCGACCTGACCTACGTCCCGACCGTGATATTGCAACAGGGCGATAAATGGTTTCTGGATACGCTCTGGGATGGCGCAGGGCCAAAAAACGCCAGTCCGGGGACGCCTTTCTGCGAACATGGCAATGAAATGACCTGTGTGGGCTATTTCCAGCCTGTCGAAGCGCGGGTCGATCATCATAAGTTCCATATATGGCATCTCATCGAAACCTGGGGCGGCAAGATCAGCCGCTGGACCGTCAATTACGACATGCTCGGCACCGTGGCCAAAACGATGAAGGATATGGATGTCGTCAAACAGTCATTGGGCATGACAGCAACAATGCTTCGCGATCCTAAGGCAATGGAGCAGATGACCCAGAGCGGTTCAAACTGAAGGAAGCATGATCGGGCTCACTTCTTCCTGCGAATGATTGGTCTTTCCGGAAAGCGCTGAGCCCGACTTCCCTCTCCCGACATCCGGAAAATGCCGGGATTTTATTGAGAGCCTCTCCATAATGTCAGGCGCAACGATCCCTGGTGTTCGCCGAACTATTACCCGATGCTACCACAGGCGTGATCTGGCGGCCTTGCCGGTGACAGCCGATTCCGTCCCCAGCAGAAAGTGGCTGCCCGCACCGGCAATTCCCTATTTTGTCATCGGTTCGACCGCAGCAGCCGTCCTGTCGGGAAGCGATCGCGCGCTGTCCCCGGTTCAGGCGCGGACGGATGACAGGCACCTTATAAAACTCTTCCGGCCGGCCGTGCGATTCTCGCTGGCACCACCCCCTAAATTCATATAAGCGATTTATTCACAATAGTGAATTGTATGGAGCTATGCCTAGTAAAGATCGCCTAAATGGGTTTTCTTTTCGCCGCTTTCGTCATACGGAAGGCTGCTGGCGTTTTGCACAGCACCACAGCACAATAACCTGTTGAAAAGCAATCAGATGGTAACACAGAACAGTGTCGAGTCAAAGGTCAAGTCAGCGTTACGGACGCTCAATTTGTTGGAATTCGTGATTGCCTGCAAGACAGGGGTCGCAGCCAGCGAGATGTCCACAGCCTTATCGATTCCCGAAAGTAGCCTCTCCTATCTCCTGGCCACCCTCGTCAAGCACGATTATCTTGTCCGGGAAGGTCGGCTATATGTTCCCGGCCCAGGTCTCGACCGATTGCGTCAACCGCAAGCGGATCAATCCTTGCCTGAACGGGCGGCGCCCATCATCAAGGCCTTGTGCAACCAGTTGAATGAGACCGCTTCTCTATTCGTTCTTGCAGGCTGGGAGCTGGAAGTCGTTGTAACAGAAGTATCCAGCCAAACGCTGCGCTACTCTCTTGACGTGGGCACACGGGTGCCTCTTCACTGCGTCGCTGCTGGAAAAGTTTTGCTGGCGACGATGTCGCAAAAAGAGCTGGATCGCTACTTTGCGGAAAGCGAGCAGAGCCGCTTTACCACCAAAACGCGCCATGAACGAAAAGAAATCGAGAATGAATTGGCTATAATTCGGTCCCAAGGATATTCCCGGACACAGGACGAGTATAGCAAGGGTATTTCGGCTATCGGAATGGCCGTACCGGGAACCGATCCATCGCACTATTCCATAAGTGTTGCAGTCCCAACCCCTCGTTTCGACAAGGAAATTGAGAAAAAGATTCTTCCGTTGCTAAAGAAAAGTGTTAGCATATTATCAAGGTGATTTGATAAGGATTTAATTTTTTCAGTATAAGTCATATTATATTCGTTTATTGGCTTGATCCTAAAGCCATTGAAAAGTTTTTAGGGCGACGGATAGCAAGCCCCATCATTTTCTTGCGTCAGCGCTGCAACAAAAAGCAAAAGCAAAACGTGGAAATGATCGTTTTTCCCAAGCACGGCCGTTCCTGCGGAACGGGAACAATCAAAGGACAGGAAATGCGGATATTGGTACCTGTTAAGCGGGTGATAGATTATAACGTAAAGCCCCGGGTGAAGAGTGATGGATCGGGTGTTGATCTTTCGAATGTGAAGATGAGCATGAACCCATTCGATGAAATCGCAGTAGAGGAGGCGATCCGTTTGAAGGAGGCGGGTGTAGCATCTGAGGTTGTTGTGGTTTCGATTGGCGTCGCTAAGGCGCAGGAGACGCTGCGGACGGCGCTGGCGATGGGTGCGGACCGGGCGATCCTCATTGAGACGGAGGCGGAGGTCGAGCCTTTGGGCGTTGCGAAGCTTCTGGCGCAGGTTGCCGGGGAAGAGCAGCCGGGTCTGGTGATCCTTGGCAAGCAGGCGATTGACGATGACAGCAACCAGACGGGCCAGATGCTGGCGGCGCTGCTAAACCGACCGCAGGGTACTTTTGCATCAAGAATAGAACTCAACGGTGACATGGTCAGCGTCACCCGCGAGGTCGATGGCGGGCTGGAGATCGTCCAGCTCTCCTTGCCCGCCATCGTTACCTCGGATCTGCGTCTGAACGAGCCGCGTTATGCCTCGCTGCCCAATATCATGAAGGCGAAAGCGAAGCCTTTGGCGGTGAAGAAGCCCGAGGATTATGGGGTGGACATCGCGGCGCGGCTCGAGACGCTGTCGGTGGCCGAGCCCGCGAAGCGGCAGGCGGGGATCAAGGTCGCCGATGTCGATGAACTGGTGGGCAAGCTCAAGGAACTGGGAGTGGCGGCATGAAGGCGCTGGTATGGGTTGAACATGAGGGCGGCGCGCTCAAGGATGCGACGCTTTCTGCGGTGAGCGCGGCCGCGCAGCTGGGCGAGGTGCACCTGCTGGTGGCGGGCCAGGATGTCGGCGGTGTCGCGCAGGAAGCCGCCGGGATTGCCGGTGTGGTCAAGGTGCATGTGGCCGACGACGCGGCCTATGCCCATGCGCTGGCCGAGAATGCCGCGCCGCTGATCGTCGGGCTGATGGGCCATCATGACGCGTTCGTGGCACCCGCGACGACGACGGGCAAGAATGTCGCGCCGCGGGTTGCCGCGCTGCTCGACGTGATGCAGATTTCGGACATTCTCTCAGTCGAGGGCGAGGATATGTTCACGCGTCCGATCTATGCGGGCAATGCGATCGCGACGGTCAGGAGCAGGGATGCGAAGAAGGTGATCACGGTGCGCGGCACCGCCTTTGCCAAGGCAGAGAAGAGCGGCGGGAGCGCGAGCATCGAGGCCGTCGCCTCGACGGGCGACGCGGGGCTTTCCAGCTTCCTGGGTGCCGAGATCGCGGCGTCGGAACGTCCGGAGCTTACCAGCGCCAAGATCATCGTTTCGGGCGGCCGGGCGCTCAAGGACAGCGCGACGTTCGAGCAGTTGATCTTTCCGCTGGCCGACAAGCTGGGCGCGGCGGTAGGCGCCTCACGCGCGGCGGTCGATGCGGGCTATGTGCCCAATGACTATCAGGTGGGGCAGACGGGCAAGATCGTGGCGCCCGAGGTCTATGTCGCGGTTGGCATCTCCGGGGCTATCCAGCATCTTGCGGGGATGAAGGACTCCAAGACCATCATCGCCATCAACAAGGATGATGACGCCCCCATCTTCCAGGTCGCCGACTTCGGCCTCGTCGCAGACCTCTACAACGCCGTCCCCGAACTCACCAACAAACTCTGAGCCACGCCCCCAAGGGCCGGCACAAGAACATCCAGCCCCCGGTACGCGCCATAAGCGTACTGGGGGCTTTTTCCTCTGTGGCGCGGAGAAACTGCGAAAGCGAACCAGGGAAGTCGTCGGCATCTTCCGTCTCTACCCTCCGTCAGGCCACGATCACCGGGTGCGGAATCCTTCGCTTACAAAGGCGGATATCCTCCACATGGCCCCTTCATAGATCATCATGATCTTCTATATAGTGATAAATTCATCTATGCGAATGAAATGGTGCTTGCTAGGATCCGCGCAGCGGCAGGGAAAGCGACGATTCGCATAACGTGTGCGGTCTACGGATTCGAACGCTGCATGAAAGGCCCTTGATCAGTGGCTCCACGGTCAACTTCGGCCCCGAACATGTCCGAATATCAAGGAGAGACCATGACTTACAAAAGCCTACAGGATAAGATTGACGCCTTGGGGAATCCGGCCAAGTTTTTACGCGACGTGCCGGTCGGCGCCTATCAATATCCGGTCCAGTCGCAGTTCACGAACTGGCGCGACGAGCAGCGATCCTGGCGCGAAACGGTCGGGTTGCTCGATCAATCCCTACACATGACGGACCTGTATGTCGAAGGGCCGGATACCATCCGTCTGCTTTCCTATGTCGGTGTCAATTCATTCGCAGGGTATGGCCGCAACAAGGGCAAGCAGCTCATCTGCTGTAGCCATGACGGTTATCTGATCGGCGACATGGTCTTGTTCGGCCTGGAAGACGACAAGGTCAATATCGTAGGACGGCCGCCCGTGGCCAACTGGATTCGCCATGTGATCGAGACTGGCGATTTCGATGTTTCATACGAACTCGATCAGCGCGCGGTGCAGAATCCCAAGCCGCGCAAGACATTCCGGTATGAGCTGCAAGGCCCGAATGCTTGGGAACTGCTCGACAAACTCAATGGCGGAAATCTGGAAAAGCCGAAATTCTTCCAGATGGGCGAGATCAACATCGCTGGCCATCAACTGCGCGCGTTGGCCCATGCTTTCGCGGGCGCACCCGGCCTGGAGTTCTGGGGTCCGCTGGAAATCGGCGACGAGGTCAAGGCTGCGATCGTCGAGGCTGGCAAGGATTTCGGCCTCAAGCTGGTCGGCGGTCGCGCCTATGGGACCTGCGCCGTGGAAGCCGGGTGGATTCCCTCACCCCTGCCCGCTATCTATTCCGGCGAGAACATGCGAGCCTACCGCGAGTGGCTGCCCGGCGATGGCTTCGAAGCCAATGGCTCGATCGGCGGCAGCTTTGTGTCCGATCGCATCGAGGATTATTATCTGACGCCATGGGACGTCGATTATGGTCGGCTGATCAGGTTCAACCATGACTTTATCGGTCGCGAGGCGCTGGAAGCCAAGCAACATGAGCCGCACAAGCAAAAGGTCACCCTCGAATGGAACGCCGACGATGTCCTCGCCATCGAGAAGAGCATTTTGTCTGGCAAGGATAATGGCAAATATATGGAGACGCCCGTCGCTCATTATGCCGCGCATCCCTATGACAAGGTCATGCTGGGCAATCGAATGGTTGGTCTGTCGACCTATCCCTGCTATCTGTCTGTCGACCATCAGTGGATTTCCCTCGCGATGATCGAGGAAGCCGATGTCGAAATGGGCAAGGAAATTGTCGTGATCTGGGGTGAACCCGATGGCGGCAGCAAGAAGCCCGGCGTCGAACCGCATGTTCAAAAAGAAATCCGCGCAACCATTCAACCATGGCCCTATAGCAAGCAGGCGCGATCCATTCGTCCAGGACATTAAGATAGACGCAAACGGCGGGTGAGTAAGCCCGCCGTTTGCCGGATTGGAAGACTCGCGACTTCGAACGTAGACACCAAGATTCAGCTTCGCTGACGTGCGGGCGCGAATACGTCCGAGCCAAATCTTGTTCGCATATGATTCGCAACTTTTGCTGCATAAGCGCGCTGCCGCCAAGCCGTCGGACTATGATAGATACCGATCGCCGTCCAATAGTCGCCGGTCCTGTGAAATCCGGAAAGGAATATCCAACGCGCGGCGTCCGCATTGAAGCAGGCATCATGGCGTAGCCAGTAACGCACATAATGTTCCGGACGCCCGACCAGGCGAGCGATGCGCGGCACCCACGAGCTGTTGATCTGAAGCGGTCCCAGATCATGCGTGCCGTTACTGTTGGCGACCTCTGCGCCGAGCCAGCCCGCCTCCTGCTCCCGCAAGCCCCAGAGCGTCTTCTCAAGCCAGGCATGGCCCTGCGCGGCGACGCGAATACAGCGCGCAATTTCTGCCGTTTCGCCGGGCGCGGCTCGCTTTGCCAGCGCGGGAGCCGGCATGAGCACCACGGACAGGAGCGCAACACCCATCAACACATTTTTCATGGCCGACGAGAATATCGGCAGTGATCGACGCATGCTCATTGCGCTGCTCGACCGCGAAAACTGGCTGGGCCACGTTTGATGCGCTCGCGCGATAGCGCACCCTCTGGCTCGAATGGAGCGCCGGTAAGCAGCGCGAGCAAGCGCTGCCCGGAGACGATCTCGATACCATCGGCACCCGAACAGATCATACGACTCATTCCGCCTGTGCGACCGGTATGGATGAACATGCCGCGTCGCTTCCGGGCAGCGCAAAGCATGGCGAACTCACGCACGTGCTCAGGCTTGATGGCTTCGCAATAGCGCTTTGCCTGGATCAACCAGTGTTGGCCATCGATGATGACCTCGCCATCGACGCCGCCATCACCAGTATAGCGGCGATTGCGGGTGACGCGATGCCCGCGCCGCTCGAAGGCCTCCAGCAGCAATTCCTCGAACGCCAGCGGGTCCATCGCGCGAAGCCGTGCATAGTGCAGCGCGGCGGGCTGGTCGCGATCGCGTCCGCATAACTGCTCGCACATCGTGCGCGCTTGCCGCCGTCGCCAGCGATGGGTGATCGGTATGCGATAACTGCGGTATATCAGGGCAAGTAGAACGGCACCGAATATCGCGATTAGCAGCAGTTCCATCATTCTCTCCTATCGGTCATGCCCACCATCATGACCGCCATGATCATGCTGCGGTTGGGGATTTGGCCTGGTCTCTGACTGGTGGGCAGGTTCGCGAGTGGCGGCGCGATCGGGTTCCGCCGATGGGTGCTGACGGTCGCGTTCGATCGTGCCGCGCAGGAACCGGTCGACCAGTGATGCGGCCTCCTGCGCGCGACCGGCGAGGATTTCGGCAAGACTGTTCGGGCGGGATTCGGAGCGTTCCTGCCGTTCTCGCTCGCGCTGCTCCCGCTCGGCCTTGCGGGCATCCCGGTCACGGGCATTGGCCTCACGAGAGCGGTCATGACGATCCTTGTGGCGGTTCCCTCGCATCTTGTGGCTATCGGCCTTGATCCGGCCGAGCCCTTCAAGGGAGGAGGTCTTCTCGCCCGATCGCGAGGCGAGCTTTTCCGCGAGGCGTTCCTGGCTCTCGGTCCAGAGCTTCACCCCATAGGCCGCGCGGGTGATGGCGGTATAATAGTTCTGGCCGTTGACGAGTCCGGATTCGACAGGCGCCAGCACATAGACGCGGGCATACGTCTTCGACTGCGACGAATAGACTGTTTCCGAATAACCGTGATCCCAAGTCCGATGGACCGAGAGATCGACCTGCTGGACGCGCTCGCCGCGGTCCCATCGGATCGTTGCAATGTTGCCCTCGAGCGCCAGCACGGTGCCGCGCTCGGCATTCTTGACTTCGAGTTCCTTGTTGACCAGCCGCCACTGGATGCGATCGCCCTGGGCAAGGTCGCGCTTCTCGGGCAGGAACACATTGACATGAGCCGCCTTGCCGAGCCCCGGACGCCATTCGATCTGGCGGCCATGCTCGTCGACAAGCCGCACGACCTGGCGGCCATGATTGTTTCGGCCGACGCCGACGACACGATAGTCAGCGTCGCGCGCGATCCCCAGCCCCGGATGTCCGGCGTCAGCGCCAATGGCACAGATTTGAGGTTGTGAATTAAGGAGGATTTGGGCTTCGTCGTAGTGACGAAGGAACGAAGATGAAGCCCAAATCCTCCTTGAAAAAATCGGTGAAGGCTCCT
>Ga0180222_1000310_pt1 | contig 77039 bp, 83 predicted proteins | sample eDN5th37CKraftOP_FD_151336 | JGI IMG/M metagenome (GOLD analysis project Ga0180222, IMG submission 151336) | Enriched Organic Plus compost microbial communities from Emeryville, California, USA - eDNA 5th pass 37_C Kraft OP (version 2) (version 2) ... | reverse complement strand
GCACGATCTCCGCCTCACGCAGTTTGCCGATGATCTCCTCCGGCTTGTGCTTCTTCGATGGCATTCTGCTTCTCCTTCATGGTCCAGACTAAAACAGTCGATGGACCACTCAGAAGGGGGCAGCTCACTCGAACGGGGGATTCGAACTGCTCACCCATCCGGTCGGAAGCACGAAATTGCGCGGCCCGGCGCTGCCGGCAGACAATTATGTGCCCCCATTTGAGCACTATCATCCCCTGGCCTCGGCTGGACGGAGAAAATGCTGCGCAGCATTGCTTTGTGACGACGATCCAAGGAGGGGATGATGAACGACGCGACGACGGGCATTGATCGCCGTGCCGTTTGGAAACCGCAGCCACGTCCGGAATGGGCGCGCCAGCTCAACGAGCTCGGCACGAAGCTCGACATGAAAGCGGTGGTGCCGCTCGACGAGCAGTCTCTCTGCGATGCGGCGATGCGCAACACCGGCCTCAGCGATTTCGACGAGGATGGCTGGCGCGATCATTTCCGCGTGCTGCTGAAGGCGATCGAGGAGGAGGGAAGGGTCAATTTCTACGGCAGAATCCTGACCCGCTCGGATTTCGTGACCTATCTGGAAGCGCGGCTGACGATCACCGAAGCCTACAAACGTCATCCCGAGATCGATCGGGAAGTGATCACCGAGCCGGTTTTCATCCTCGGCCTGGGCCGCTCGGGCACCACGATCCTCCACGAGACGCTCTCGCAGGATCCCCAGTTCCGCTCGGTGCGGCGCTGGGAAGCCCTGTTTCCGACGCCGCCGCCCGAAGAGGCCACCTACCAGACCGATCCGCGCATCGCCAAGGCGGCCGGCAGGGTCGACCTCGTGCACACATTATGTCCCGAGTTCGAGGCGATGCACGCCTGGGGTGCCGAGATACCCGTCGAGGATATCGAGTTCACCTATCTATGCTTCCTCTCCGAGGTCTGGGTAAATGCTTTCCAGATCCCGAGCTATGACGCCTATTTCAACGAGGTTGGCCCCGAATATCATTTCTACTGGCACAAACGATTCTTGAAGCTGCTCCAATTCCGGTACAGGAAGCCGCACTGGCTGCTCAAGAATCCGACCCATATGGAACGGATTCCTCATCTGCTGAGAACCTATCCCGATGCCAAGATCATTTTTCCGCATCGCGATCCCATCGTGTCGGCAGACTCGGTGGTCAATGTCAGCGGCACCATCTTCCATTGGCGGACGGACGAACCTTATGCCTATGACCATAGCGCGGCGGCGTGGGTGGACATCGGGCCGCGCGTCAAGATGTGGGACGACGTCATCGATCTCATAGAAAGCGGAGCGCTGCGGCCCGGCTATTTCGCCAATTGGATCTATGCCGATTTCATGCGTGATCCGGGTTCGGCGATCATCGGCATTTATCGCGATCTGAGGCTGGAGCTGACCGATGACGTGCTGGACCGCATGCTTGCTTTCCTGGAGAGCCGGCACAGCGGATCGCACGGCAACAGCTCGCGCTACGAACGATCGGGAAGTGGCGATCCCCGCACGCTCGAGGAACGGCGTCGCTATCAACGCTACCAGAGCTATTTCGGCGTACCGGACGAGATCTGATCGCCGCGCTTTGATCGGCCGGAGCCAGGCGCTATTCTGACCTTGGCCGTGGCAACGCGGCCGAGACCGCGCAAAGCGGCAGATGAGGAGGAGTGCCGCCATGGCATCGATGTCGCCCGGCGAATGGCTCGCCGATCCGCGCCATGTGTCCGTCGACCATCTTCGCCTGCTGCTCGAAAAAGCCGAAAGCATTGGGCTTTCCTCGACGCAGATGCTGCGCCGCTGCCGCCTTTCCTATAATCTCGACGATCTGCGCGCGAACCGGGTCTCGCGCGTGCCGATCGGCGATTTCACCCGGGTTCGCCACGCCTGCGTGATCGAGATACGCGAGCGCATCGCGCCCTCCCATTACGCCGGCATGTCGCGCGACGATTTCGATTTCATGTGCCACAGCCTGATCACCAGCACGACGCTGCATGAAATGCTCGAGCGCCAGTCGCGCTTCTTCGAGATCGGTGGCCGGCGGGACGGCTGGTCGACCCTCACTGTCGCCGATGATCGCGCGATATTCGAGATCCATCTCGGGCCGGCCGAAGGGCAATGGGAGTTCTTTTTCGTGATGAACGCCTTCTGCGTCTTCTCGAGACTGATCGAGTGGGCGGTAGGCGAGACGATCCCGATCGAATACCGCACCTCCTGCGTGCGTGATCCCGAGAATCGCGCAATCGCCGCGATCTTCGGCAAGCCTTGCACCTTCCGGGCGCCCGCGCATCAGATGATCTTCCCCGCATATCTTCTCGATCGCGCGATCGTCCGTACTCCTGCGGACCTGCGCGAGCTGCTGCGGCGCTTTCCGTTCGATGCCGTTGTCGCGATGGAGACCTCGACCGATCTTTCGAGCCGGATTGGTGCTCTCTATCGCCACGCGATCCTCAACCGCCAGCCGCTCCCGACGATCGCGGATCTTTCGCGCCAGTTCGGCATCGCCAGCGCAACGCTGCGCCGGCGGCTCGACAGGGAGGGCGTCTCCATCCGTGCGATCAAGGACATGGTACGCGCAGCTCTCGCGCGCGAGTTCCTCTCCAACGATTATCTGCCGACCGCTGATGTCGCGAGCACGCTCGGCTTCAGCGGGGCCAAGGCTTTTGCCCGGGCGTTCCGCGGCTGGACCGGGCTGACGCCGGCGGTCTACCGGCGAGAGGCGGGCATGGCCCGGCAGCGCCCGCGGCAGCTGGCCGTGGAGCGGCCGGAAGCGTTATCCGCCGACGATAGCCGGCCGGCGTTTCACCGGTAAGCGCCGCGAACGCCTTGGCGAACGCGCTCAGCGAGGCATAGCCGGATTCGGCCGCGACATCGGTGACGCGCCCGCCGGCGGCGAGCGCGGTCATCGCCGAGAGGATGCGGGCCTGGATGAGCCAGGCCTGCCAGCCCATGCCGGTTTCCTGGATAAAGCAGCGCCGAAAGCTGCGTTCAGACATGGCGGCGGCACGGCAGGCGCCGGCCTGGGTGGCGCGGCCAGGATCGGCCAGCGCGTAATCCATCGCGCGCGCGAGCCGCGGATGGGCAGTGCTCGGCAGGCTGAGCGGCAGCTCGCTCTCGAGCCATTCGCCACATAGCAGCGCGAGCGTGGCGAAGAAGCTGCGCGCGAGCGGATCCGCCTCGTCCGCGCCCCTCGGCCAGCGCAGCGCGTGCAGGATCATCTCGCGCATCATCGGCGTGGCGACGAGGATGCGCACCTCTCCGCCGGCAGCAGGGACCGCTTCCGGCGCGAAAAAGAGCGATGCTCCTTCCCGGTCGGAAAGGGTGGTGCGGTGATGCACGCCGGCAGGGAGCCACGCGGCACGGCCGGCGGGGAGCAGATAATGGGCTCGGCGGGTCTGGATCTGAGCCGTTCCGGCAATTGCATAGAGCAGCTGGTGATAATCGTGCGCGTGCCAATCATAGACGGTCCGACGTGCGGGATCGCGGAACGCGAACCCCATGCCGCGCGGCCGATCCAAGCCATAATCCTTCAGTGCTTCCGCCGTTTCGTCGCCATCCAGATACCGCATGGCCGTTTTCCATCGATCAATGACCGATGTGCGTTAGCCGGCCAAGCCGCTTATGGCTATCCGCCGCTCGACGAAAGGAAGGAAAACATGACGAGCGATATCAGTCACGACCGGCGCATCATCAGCCAGTTCACCCGCTGGGCGGCCCCCTTTGCGGCTTTGCCGGTTCATGCCGAGGCAGATGGAATGACACGGACGCTCTCGGCGATCGCCGCTCGCCCGGGCGAACGCGTGCTCGATGTCGCCTGCGGGCCCGGCATCGTCGCTTGCGCGCTGGCCACGGAAGGCGCGCGCGTGACCGGCATCGATCTCACCCCCGCGATGATCCTGCAGGCGCAGCAGCGACAGCGCCAGCAGGGGCTCCACGGGTTGGACTGGCAGGTGGGCGACGCAACGGAGCTGCCCTTCGTCGACGGATATTTCGACCGGGTGGTCACGCGGTACAGCTTCCATCATCTCCCCGAGCCGATCGTCGCGCTACGCGAGATGCGCCGGGTGTGCCGGACCGGCGGACGGATCGTGGTGATCGACGCCACGCCCGCCGCGGACAAGCAAGCCGCCTATGATCGGATGGAAACCTTGCGCGATCCCTCGCATACCAGCGCGCTTACCCTGGATCAGCTTCGCGCCATGGGACGCGAACTGGGCCTTTCCGAGGCGGTGGTCGACTTCTATCCGCTCGAGGCGCAGCTCGGGGCGCTGGCCGATAGCGAGGACATGGCCGCGCTCGAAGCGATGTTCGATGCCGATATCGCCAGCGGCGAGGACCGGATCGGCGTCGGTGCGTGGCGCGCAGAGGATGGCATTCGCTTCACTTTCCCGGTCTCGATCATCGCCTGGCAGCGGGACTGAGGCGAGGGGCCTCCGCCTGCCGGAGCGGCCTGTCTGTTCCGGCAGGGAGATCCACAACCTTCCTGCTTCCCAGGTGACGCAGACAGCAAAAATCACGTTCGGGAAAAGAACGGGCAATATCACCCAGCGATCAGGCGTCATGCCTGCCCGCCTGACGATTCGCCGCCTTGCAGCCTTCATCTTGCCGATCGGCCTCGCATTCGCCGCTTCCGCGCAGGCGCGAACCGATCATGACGGGCAGGCCTGGATCAACGTCACGGTGACGGGCACGGTGACCGGCCGACTTCTCTATTTCGCGGAAGTGCAGCCCCGGTTCGATGACAATGTCTCGCATCTCGGCACCGCGATCGTTCGCGGCGCGATCGGCTGGAAGCTCTCTCCGTCCTTGTCGCTTCATCAGGGCTTTGCCCATATCGCCTCGCCGGTCGAAGACGGCCGCGACGTAAACGAGGAGCGCAGCTTCCAGCAGCTCAACTGGACGATCGGCCACCCGGGCGGCGGAGAATTGTCGTCGCGCACCCGGCTGGAACAGCGCTGGCGATCGGATGGATCGGACGTCGGATGGCGATTGCGTGAGATGCTCCGCTACGAACGGCCGCTGCCATACGGGAAGAACCTCAATCTGCTCGGCTATGCCGAGATATTTGCCGCGCTCAACGATACAGACTGGGGAGCGCGTGCCGGCTTCGATCAGTTGCGCAGCTTCGCGGGATTCGAGATCCCGCTCGCCGGCAAGTCGACCGTCGAGCTCGGCTATCTCAATCACTATGTGAACCAATCGGGCGGCCGCCGCCGGCTCAATCACGTCGCCTCGCTCAGCCTGTTCCTGCGGCCTTGACCCCAGGCGCCGGCATGGCGGTGACCTGCGGACATCGTGCGCCTGTGACGGCCGGCACAGCCCCGCCGCGTCCCTTCATGCATGTTGCTGCCACGAGTCGCCGGAAGCGGCGACAATGAAGGATCGATGACATGTTCGCGCAAGACATTTGGTCGGCGCGCCGATGCTCCGATGCGGAGCGGTCGACGATGAAGGCCAAGGCGGACGAGGCTCCGTCTGGTGGAGTCCGCACTCCGGTGTAAGCCACCGGACCGGACAGGATTTTTCCGTATCGCGGTTCCGGGAACAGGAACGTCTCGACCGTCTGCACGTTTCGGGGAAACAGAGCATCGCGCTCCACCTCGCGTGCCGCGGCCGAGGCGGAACCGAAGCCGCGACAGACCCTTTCTTCCGATGAGGACGATCATGGCTCACGCTACCGTGCCCTGCGTGCGCGGCGTCGCGCTCGCTCTTTTGCTCGTTACCGGCTCGCAGGCCGCCATGGCGGCCAGCAGCCACGCCCCCGATGCGCGCGGCATCGTCGCCGAAGCATCGGCGATGGCGGACGATTCGGTCCCCGCGCTCAAGCCCGGTGAATATCGATGGACGCCGGAGGCGGCTCCCTCCGGCGGCGACGTTGTCGTGCTGGTAAGCATCCCGCTGCAGCTTGCCTGGGTGTTCCGCGACGGCGCACAGATCGGCATCACCACGGTGTCGACCGGCAAGCCCGGGTACGACACGCCGACAGGATCCTTCACCATTCTGCAGAAGGCGGTGACGCACCGATCCAACCTCTATAACTCGGCGCCGATGCCATATATGCAGCGGCTGACCTGGGATGGGGTGGCGCTGCATGCCGGACAGATCAGCGGGGAGCCCGCCTCGCATGGTTGCGTGCGACTGCCGAAGGGTTTTGCGCCGCTGCTCTATAGGGCGACGAGCCTCGGCGCGACGGTTGTGATCACGGCCGAGGCGCCTGCTTCCAACACCGATGCGATGATGCTCGCGCTGGGCGTGGGTCCGGAGGCTCCAGCCGAGCTCCCGGCGACCGTTCTCGCCGGCAGTGACGATGCCGGCAGCGGAGGCGCCGCACCCGAGCAGGCAATGACGATCGCAACGAACGCACCCTGATATTGCGCCGACGGCAAATGCCGGGCACATCGATCCGATTATCGGAGGAGGGCGACGGTGCATCACGGCGCACGCAGCGTGACGGCAATGCTGATGGGTATCGGCTTGGTGACGTCGGCCGGCGCCGCCGAGTTGAGCATTGGGCAGCTCGACCCAGGCGGCCCCGCGGCACCACGATGCGCGGCGGGGGAGTTGTGCACCATCGAAGGCCCGATCTACCTTTCGAAACGCCGCGGCATCCGGGCCGCGCGTATCGACACCGCCTCCGGCTGCTATGCGGTGGCGCTGACGAAGGCCCAGCGCGCCATCGTGCGCGATCGGCGCCCGGCCCGGATCAGCGGCATCGCCTATGTTTATTACGGGACTCCGGCGGTGAAATATTATCGGATCCGCGATCGCTCGTCCGGCACGGGAAAGTGCCAGTCCGGAACGATGCTCTATGCCATAACGGCGGAGCAGGTAACGCCGAGCTGAGACGACAGCCGCCGTCAGCCCGTGCGAGCGCGCGCCAGCAGCTTCAGGGCAGCCTCCATGGCGAGCGCGGCATGGCGTTCCGCACCGATGCCGAGCGCGCGGCGTCGCCGGAAAGCGGGCACCTCCACGGCGAGCTGGACCCTTTCGGGAAGCCTCTCCAGCACGGCGGCGATCGGGAAGTCGCCTTCTCCGGGATCGAGGCGCTCTTCCGTCGCCTCGACGGCGAAGTGGTCCTCGTCCACGGGAATCGGACCGTCGCATAGCTGAACGTACCGGATCGTTTCTTCCTCCAGTGCCGCAAGATCGGCCAGGCTGCTTCCGGTGCGGACGAAATGGAGCATGTCGAGCACGATGCCGCAATCGGGCGAGCCCGCGGCTCGGATCAGCGTTGCGGCATCGCGAACCGTGGCAGTACGGCTCATCGAGATCGGCTCGACATTGACGCCGAGCCCGTAGCTCGCGGCGAGGCGGCAGAAGCCGGCAAGCCGCTCGGCGATCTCCGCCGTGCTGCGATCGCCATAGTCGATCGCCGTCGCGGTTTTGGCGCCGAGCCGAGCACCGAACGCCAGCGCCGGCTCGAACGCGTCGATCGGATGATCGGACGCAAGATTGAACACTTCGAGATTGCCGACGCCCACTCCGGTCTCGGCCAAGGTGCGAAGCAATGTGCTCTCGTCGGACGGAGAGGCGAGGGCGCCGAAAGGGAGGATCGGTTCCTGCACCCACAGGCTGACCATGGCGTAGCCTGTCCGGCCTGCGATGCGGACGAGTTCCGGCGCCGGCTGATCGAGCAGGGTGAGGCAATCAAGCGAAATGCCGGGGGCGGGCACGGCTATTCGGCGGCTTGCTCGAAAGCGGCGTAGACCTCCGCGATCGAGGGATTGCGGCGGAGGGTCTGGCCGCCGCTGACGTGGATGGTCTGGCCGGTGATGAAACCCGCCTCGTCGCTGGCCAGCCAGAGTGCTGCGTCGGCGACGTCGGCGGCAAGGCCGGCGCGGCCGAGCGGGATCTCGCGGCGATAAAGCGCCGCAACGGCGGGATGGCCGAGTCCGCCGCCGGACATGGGCGCGTCGGCCGTCCCGCCGGGGGCGATCGAATTGGCACGGATGCCTTGCTGGCCGAACTCGTGCGCGATGCAGCGGATGACGTGATCGATGCCGGCCTTGGTGCCCATATAGGCTGCGTGATGATCCATCATGATCGTGGCGGTGACGGAGGAGATCTGGATGATCGATCCTCCCTGCGGCATCGCTGCGACGAGCGCCTGGAAAAATTGGAACGGGCCGGTGAACTGGAGCGCGGTCATCCGGTCGAGATCCTCCCGGCTGTGTTCGCGAAACGGCTTTAGGAGGCCCCAGCCCGTCGCGTTGACTCCGATGTCGATTCCGCCGAGTTCGGTCGAAGCGGCCTCCACCAGCGCGAAGACTGATGCGGGATCGGTGATGTCGCATGCGATCGCTGCGGCGCCGAGCGCATTTGCGAGGTGGCGGATCGCTTCCGGCCGCCGACCGGAAACGACTACCGATGCGCCCTCGCCTGTATAGCGGGCAGCGATTGCGGCACCGATGTTGCCTGGTGCGGCACCCAGAATGAGCGCGCGCTTGCCTGCAAGCCGGCCGGTCATTTCCATCCGCTCCGCAGCGTCGAAGCCCTGTCGCGCATTGCCGTCCTCTCCATATGCTTCTGATCTTGGCATGACCGATACGAAGGCCCAGAATACCGGTCAATGGACGCGAATGCCCCTGATTCCGGAAATGTCCGGTTCAGGCTTCACGACGCACAGGAGGGCGGTCAGCGACCGACGCGGGTGGGCATCGACGCATGTGGGACCGGCCGGTTATTCCGGCAGGCAACATTCGCAAGGGACCGTTCGTTCGGGGCTGCGTCACCATCGTCAGGAGAGCATGATGACCCGCTTCTTCCCCGCTGCGCTTGCGCTGGCCGCTTCTCTCGCTCTGGCGGGTCAGGCGAGCGCGCAAAGCCGTGCCGACGAGCAGCGCTTCGAGGATGCGCAGCGCCGCTTCCAAAACGAGCTACGCCTCTTCCAATCGGAATATGACCGCTATCTTGCTGCGCGCGACCGGGATTCTCGCGATTATCCGCCGCCGCCGCCGCCGGGCTATTCCGATGATCGATATGAAGGCGGCTACGATCCGTCGCGCTATTACCGGCCCGGCCCCAGCTACCAACCTCGCGCGCTCTCAGCCGACGAACGGGTCTATCGCGGCTCGGACGGCCGCTATTATTGCAAGCGCAACGACGGCACCACCGGCCTCATCGTCGGCGCAGCTGGCGGCGCGCTTCTCGGCAACGTGATCGACGGCGGCCATTCGCGCACGGTGGGAACCTTGCTCGGCGGTGCGATCGGCGCCTTGGCCGGCCGCTCGGTCGAGCAGTCGAACAAGCCGATCACCTGTCAATGAAGGTCCGGGGGCGCTACGCTCGTGGCGCTCCCTTCGGCCGATTTCTCCGCGGGAGCGGCGCAGGCTTGCATCACGGCGCGGCATCCTTGCGCCATTGCGAGCATCCCGCCAACGGCGAGGAGAATGGTGGCACCGAGGCAGGCGGCCATCACATGCGGACGCCCCAGCACATAGCCGGCCGATCCCAGATTGCCCGTCACCACCGCCGAGAGAATCAGCAGCCAACAGATGCGATAGGCGCGATTCTCGTCTATCGCCTCGGCAATGCTCTGCCGTGAGCGCTCCTGGCCGAGCGCTCGGCAATGGGCGTCGATCAGCGCGATATCCTGATTGCGATGGGAGATCAGCAGCGCGACCACCGTGAACATCGTCATGATCGCACCTAGAAAGACGATATGCATTCAGAACCTCTGATCGGGGAGGGCGCGCAACTATCGTCTTGCCTGTACGATCCGGCAATGGCCCAGGCGAGCATGTGAGGACCGGATGAGGCGGGACGGGAGAAGATGCCGCAGGAAGCTGTTGCTGCCGCTGGCGGGTCTGCTCTGTGTGATCGGTGGAATCGTCATCGGGCGGGCCTGGCAGATGCGTCTGCCGCTGCCGCAAACCGTCGTCCGCGCCCTCTATGTCGAACGGAGAGGCTTCGCGCTCGACAAGATGGCGGCCAAGGCACCGCCGGGGCTGGTGCTGCTCGTTGGCGACAGCATCAGCGAATTCGCCTGGATTCCCTCACTGTGCGGGCGGCCAGTGTTCAATGCCGGCATCTCCGCCGCGCGCGTACGTGACATGATCCGTCCGGCCGCTTCACTGGCGAGACGGCTCAGCCCGTCTCATATCGTCATCGCCCTTGGTGCCAATGATGCGCGCCCACGGGCGACGGGAATGGCAGAGTTTCGCCGCGATTATGAGGCGCTTCTCGACGGCCTGGGCCCGGCGCCGAAGACACTGGTCGGCGTGATGCAGCTCGATCCTGCGCATCCCGAGCATGGGGGATGGCTCAACACGGCCGCCGTCGATGCCGAAAACCGGATCATCCGCGAAATCGCACGTCGCCGTGACGCTCGCTTCGTGCCCGCGCCGCTCGGGGTCTCTACCGACGATGGCATCCATCCGACGGCGGCGGGATCGCGGACATGGCTGGCGGCGATCGCGCGCTACTGCCCCACCGGTGATCGACCGACGATGCCGGCCGCCGCGATCTAAGCTGGTGCTATCGCCTCAGCACCACCAGGAACGTGCCGAGATCAGCCCTTCTATCCTTGCGGCCAAGCTCGGGCGCCCAGAGACTCGATACTGTTCCGTCCAGATAGAGCGCATCGCGGCAGCCCAGCCGATCGCGGAGGAAACGGGCGAGCCTGCCGAAGGAAACCGAGCCCTCGCTGATCACGAACAGTGCCTGTCCATCGGCGATCCCGACGGCATTGCGTAGGGTGCGCGATGGGCCATTCTCGCTTATTGCCGGATGGAGCGCGCCTGCATCAAGCAGCAGCGGGCCGGATTGTGTGGCCCAATAGGGATGGAAGCCGCCCGCCGCGAAAGTCTCCGTATCATGGACGTGGGGCTGCCCGTCGCCATCGATCCAGAACACGCCGTTAGGACGGAGATAGAAGTTTCCTGCACCGTCCCCGCGTTCCAACGGGCGTTCGATCCGGCCGTTGGCGATATAGAGGCCCACGGGGCTGTAATCCGGATGATACATGCCGGCGTTGACGGCGAAGCGAACCTGCGAAGCCTCAGCGCCGAGCGCTGCTTCGAGCTCGGCCATGCTGCCGGGGTGCCCATCCTTGTCTCGCCGCAGGAGGCGAAGCCTGTCGGCACGATGGGCGTAGCGACAGACGACGAAGCCGTCGCCCTCGAAAACGACGCGATCGCAAGCTCTCTCCGCCATCCCCGGCCGGCTGCTCGCCGGCACGGCGGAAAAGCCGATCAAGGCAAGGCCAAAGCCGAGGAGGCGGCTTATGCCATTCCGCTCATCGCCTCTGCGTCCCATATGCCACGTCATAGCAAGTTACTGACAAAATCAGTTCAAATCGGATGAAAATATATGGCCTGAACGGGCTTGATCGCGCGCAAATACACCATTCGGTAGCCGAACCAATAGATAATAGGCGCCAAAAGAATTGGGGAGGATCTATGCGGACGTCGCTGCCCAGCCGTTCTGCGCCGGCCTATCGTCAGGCGCTGAGGCATCCGGTCTTCATGCAATCGACGCCCGAGCATGATATCGTGGCAGTGGCGCAAGCGACCCTGCCGCCGCCCATCGCGCCTCTCGGCTCACCCGATTTGTGCAGCCAAGAGCGCCGCGCGGTGCTGGAAAGCATGCTGCGCTTCTTCGATGTCGCGCATCGTTGCTGGGCCGATCTGGCTCCTGCACACGCGCCGGAACTGGCGATCATGGCCGATCTGTACATCAACGAACATCTTCATCGGCCCGTCGCCGTCGGCGACGCCTGCATCGCCGCGCGCGTGCCCTTTACGTCCGCATTGCGCGCGATTGATCGCCTGATCGCCGGCGGCATGGTGATCCGATATGGCGATCCGCGTGATTCCCGCCGCAAGCTGTTGGCGCTGACAGACGTTTCACGCCACCTGATGGCACATTTTTCCGATCAGATCATACGCGAGCGCCCTAAGGATTCTGCCTAGAGGCGTATGTCCTCGAGGCCTTAGAGCCCACCCGGATTCGGAACGTTGCAACACGGCATTCCAAAAGCAGTGGGTCCAGCCGGGATCTGCGGAATGCCGGCTCCGGCGCCTTGCGGATCAATCCGTCGCGGCCGGAAAATGGGTGTGCCGTAACAGCGCGCGGGCCTTGCTCTCATATTCCTCGGCAAGTTCGCGATGCACCTTCTGGGATGCGAGATCAGTGGTGGCGCGCTCACGCTCGCGTTCTTCCCGCGCACGCCGTTCGTAGAAGGCCAGATCAATCTCGTCGAACATCTCCCCATCCTCGTCCTAATTCCTGCACGGGTGGTTTGCCCCCCTCGTGGTACCGGTCGCTGCCGGATGACAGCCCCTCTACCGCGCGAAAGCAAATATGGCACGTGTAGAAATGTTCAATGCCGATCCTTTCCGCTGTGGCGTACGTCACACGGGCGCCGCGTCGCGCCGTGTGGCGGAGGTTTTTGCATAAGTCTCTGTAAATATTAGTATTTTTATATGTCAAGCATGGTTGGACGAGTCTCGTCAATTTCATGCTGCGCAGCATGAACGGCAATCTTGCGCCGCAGCCCGCACCTCGCGCACCGCGCTCTCCGATCGGAGCGCCTTGCCGCGCCGGAGCTTCCGTGTCAGCAAGGAACGGGATGCCGAAGGCTTGAACGGAAGGCCGCGATGCTGCTTTTCGCATTGCTCACAACTGCGGCTGCACCGCAACTGGACGTGCCGATTCGCTGTGCTGTTGGCCAGGATTGCCTGATCCAGAAGCTTTTCGATCTGGATCCAGGACCGGCGCGGCGGGATTATCGCTGCGGCACGCTCACCACGGATGGCCATGACGGAATCGATATCCGTTTGCGCGACAGGGCGGCGATGGAGCGCGGCGTGGCGGTGCTGGCGGCGGCGGACGGCATCGTGCTGCGCACCCGTGACGGAGAGCCGGATCGCGATGTGCGGGCCCATGGAGTCGCCGAAAACCGGCAGGCCGGCAATGGCGTGGTCATAGACCACGGCGATGGCTGGGAAACGCAATACAGCCATCTGCGGCGCGGCAGCGTCCGCGTGACCCCCGGAAAACGGGTTCGCGCGGGAGAGCCTCTTGGCCTGGTCGGCATGTCGGGCAATACCGAATATCCGCATCTGCACTTCACCGTGCGGCGCGCGGGCCAGGCGATCGATCCTTTCGGGGGTGTCCCCGGAGCGACCTGTACGCATCCTCGCCAGGCGATCTGGTCGGCGGGTGCGGCGGCTCGCCTCCACTACGATCCGACGGCGATCGTCAAGACCGGTTTCGCGCCCGCCCGTCCGCAGGCCGATCGCGCACGGATGGGAAGCTATGATGGTCTCAGCCTTGAGAGCGACGTGCCGATCGTCATGTGGGCGGACGCATTGGGAGTGCGCAGCGGGGATCGTCAGCGAGTGACGATCGTCGGGCCGGACGGCATGATCGCGCATCGCGGCGAGAATGTCGTGGAGTCCGGCGGAGTCAGTTGGTTCGGCTTCTCCGGAGCCAGACCACCGGCAGGCGGATGGCGAGCGGGGCGCTATAGCGGACGATATGAGATCATCCGTGAAGGAAAGGTGGTGGCGACGGGGGGAAGCGGTGTCGTGGTAGAGTAGAGCGATGGAACGACCCGACGGCGGCGATGCGGACTTCGAGATTCCGGTGCCGCTGGTGCTGGCGCTGCTGGCATTGCCGGCCGGGGCATTTGCTTCGATGCTCCTCCACCGTTCCGAATCGGCGCCGTCGACGGCTGCGGTCGTAGGATGTTACGCCGCCCCCGAGGGCCAGACGCTCTCCCTGGATGGCCGGCGCATTCGTTTCGGAAATGCTGCCATTCCCGCGGTCGGCTATGCATTTGCACGGGAACGCCTCGCCGGCCTCTCGATTGCGACCTCCACGGCGGTGGTGCTCGTGCGCTCGGGCGATGGTTATCGCTTTCGCTCGACCGGTACGAAACCCGGCAGCCTGTTTGCGCTGGTCCGGACCAGGAACGGCCAAGCAAGGCAGGTTGGGGTACCGGCCGATATGGAGGCGATTGCCGTCCAAGCTGATGACGGACGGAAGCTGCTGTTCGAACGGGCGTCGCCGGAGCGCTGCCGTCTGCCGGCCGAAGCGTCACGACGATAGGTGGAGCACTATCGATCCGGCGACCATTGCTCCGACGACGATGACGGGCGGCAGCTTTCGAAGCAGGAGCAGGGCGAGCCCGATCGCTACCAGGACGATATCCCCGAAGCCGGTGATGCCGGTGGTCCAGAGCGGATCATAGAGCGCGTGGGCCAGGATGCCCACCACGGCCGCGTTGACGCCCGCGACCGTGGCCCGGGCGAGGACGCTTGCCCTTATGGCGGTCCAGAAGGGGAATGCCCCGGAGACGATCAGCAGCCCCGGGGCGAAAATGCACAACAGCGCCGCAAGGGCCGACGGGATCGTGCCACCCGATAGCGCGCCGACATAGGCTGCGATGGCGAACAGCGGCCCGGGCAGGGCCTGCGCCGCTCCATATCCGGCAAGGAAATCATCGTCGCCGATCAGCCCTGCAGGAACGAGTTCCGAGCGGAGCAGCGGCAGCACGACGTGGCCGCCGCCGAAAACCAGCGCGCCGGCACGATAGAAGATCGCAAAGAGGCTGAGGAGAGGATGATTCCGGTCGGCGGCAAAAGATGCGGTTCCCGCGAGCAGGCCGGCGAAGAGCGCGAGAAGAAGGAGTGCGAGCGGGCGGGTTATAGGCAGGGCCGTGCTGTCGCCTACCTCGGCCGTCGTTCGCCGGCAGAGCAGCAGGCCAAGCAAGCCGCCAAGCATGATGGCGCCGATCTGGGCAACGGCGCCGGGAGACAACGCGACGAGCAGCGCGGTGACTATGGCGATCGCGCGGCGCGTGAGGTCCGGCGTCAGGGTCCGCGCCATGCCCCACACCGCCTGGGCCACGATGACGATCGCGACGAGCTTGAGGCCGTGCACGAGGCTTGCAGCCAGCGGCCCCTCGAGGTGGGCCGCGCCGAGGCCGAGCGCCGCCATGACGAGCGCGGACGGCAGGGTGAAGCCGGTCCAGGCGGCGAAGGCACCGAGCGGGCCGGCTCTTTGCCAGCCGAGGACGAACCCCGTCTGGCTGGAGGCGGGACCGGGCAGGAACTGGCAAAGGCCGACAAGCTCGGCATAGGCGGCGTCTTCCAACCATCGACGTTTCAACACGAATTCTGCGCGGAAATAGCCGAGATGCGCGATCGGCCCCCCGAAGGAGGTGAGGCCCAGGCGCAGGAAGGCGCCGAACACCTCCGCTGGCGTGCCGCGCCGTTCATCCGAATCGCTCATCTGCATGGTCCCCCCTATAAGGGGAAGGGATGACGGCGCGTGGAAGTCGTCAGCGCTGGAAGACGGCCAAGCTCCGCGTGAGCTGGGTGCGGGTCGCGACGAAAGCTTCGCGCAACGCGTTGTTGCCGATGAAGCGGTCGCGATCGGGCAATTCCGGATCATCGAGCCGCGCGGCACGAACGGCGTGGTTCCATATCCGGCCCACCCGGAAGATCGCGGCATTTTCCTCGCCGGTGCGCGGCGGCAAATAGGTACGATGCTCGTCCAGTTCGCTGATCGAGCGCGCGCAGGAATCGAACAGCGCCCGCTTGCGGGCATCGGGGGCATTCTCGAACTCGTCGAGGGTGGTCATAATCTCCCGCAGCGCGGCGCGATAGAAGCTGCGCCGCTTCTCCTCCTCGGATTTTTCCCGCGCCCGCCTCCGCGTCTCGGTGACGGCAAGAACGATGAGCGCCGCCGCGGCCGCTACGAGGATGATGCCGAGCAGATCCCGCGAGCCTGCGGCGGTGCCTGTCGGCAGGGTCTTCCAGATCAGCGCGAGGGCGATGACGAGGCCGACGAGGCCGCCGATGGCACCTCCGATCAAGCCGTCGCGGACAATGAAACGGCGCCGGGAGAGGCGTGCCGGCAGCCTGGGCGCGTGCTGGTCCATTTGCCAAGTCTAGCCGCTGGTTACGATGGCGTATACCCTATTGCAGCGCCCGCTTGCCGGCTTCAGCCTTCGCCGAACAGTGCGCGCTGTGCCTTCTCCATCTCCTCGGCATAGCGGCGGCGGACATATTTTTCGGAAACGAGGCCGAGAATGGACCCGTCGGGCTGCAGCACCGCAAGCTCGTCCGCGCCTGTCATGTCGAAACTGCGCATGACCTCGACGACGTTCATCTCAGGTGTCAGCGACACATCGCCCATGATAGCGATCCGCGCGACCGGCGAGGCGGGGTCGAGCGTCTCGGGGAAGGCCATCGGCGGAACGGCGATCCCGGCATAGCGGCCGTGCTCGTCGGTCAGGATGACGCGGCTGGTGGAACCGAGGGGGAAGCGCCGCCGAAATTCGGCGATCGACATCTCCGCCGGTGCCGTCGCCCCTTCGCGGCGCATCATCTGTCCTGCCGTGAGCGAACGGAGCCAGCCGACATCACGAGCGCTCTTCACGGCCTCGCCACGCAGGTGCAGGCGCCAGGTGGAGAAGGAATAGCCGAACAGCTCCCGAACCAGCGTCGTCGAGACCAGCGACGCGGCGATCACCGCACCGGTGAGCGAGAAGCTGTGCGTCGCTTCCAGCACGAGCATCGCCATCGTCATCGGCCCGCCGATCACCGCAACCGAAAGGGCCGCCATGCCGACCAGCGCCGCGTTGCGGGGATCGACGACGGTCCTGCCCGCCAGCATCGCCAGGCCGTCCGCGAAGAGGTGACCGAGGAGCGTGCCGAGGAACAGCGAGGCGAAGAATAGTCCACCCCGAAAGCCGAAGCCGAGGGAGATGATCGATGCGCAGCTCTTGGCCAGGAAGATCGCTCCGATGAATGCGATCGGCGCTCCGAGGGCGAGATCGACGTGAAGCGCTCCATGACCCGCCGAGAGCACTTGGGGCGAAAACCAGGCGATCGGCATGAGCAGCGCACCGCCGATTGCCGGGCGCAGCCAGTCCGGCGTCGGCAGCTTGCGTGAACCGCTTTCGACGAGCGCAACCGCCTGCATGAGCGCGATGCCGACCAGCGCGCAGAGCGCACCAAGACCAGCATAGGCTAGATAATGGTGGGTTTCGACCATGCTGCCGGTAACGACGTCGATCAGATAGGGCTGGGCGCCCGCGATTTGAGCGACGAGGGCTCCGCTCAGCGCGGCGGCGGCGACAGGCGCGAGCGCGGAGGGCGTATAGGCGCCGATGACGATTTCGAACGCGTAGAAGGCGCCGGCCAGCGGAGCCCCGAACGCCGCGCCGATTGCGGCTCCCGCGCCGGCGCCGACGAGGTGGCGCAGGTCCGCCCGCCGCAACCGCAGCGCCTTGCCGATGATCGAAGCAAAGGCGCTGCCGATCTGCGCATAGGCCGCCTCGAGACCCACCGATGCGCCAAAGCCGTTGGACAGGATGGTTTGACCGGAAACCACGAGGCTGTCGCCGAGCGACATGCGTCCACCGTGCAATGCATTGGCTTCCACCGCGTCGACCAGGCGCCGTTTTCGGGCGCGGACGAGGGCCGAGAAGCCGGCGAGCACGAGACCGCCGATCGGGAGCGCCAACAGCACCGCAGGCGACAGGGAAGGAGCGGCGCTGAGGCGGCTGTCGCCCGGCAGTCGGAACAATATATGCTGCATCGTCCGCGCCATCGCACCCTGCACGACGCTCAGCAGGCCCGCGGCCGCGCCGATCGCTATTGCAATCAGGATAAACGCCGCCTCGCTGGCGCGGACGCGCCGTTGAAGCCAGGTGAGCAAGGGCAAGGAACGGCGCATCGGCAGACACTCGCGGAGCATCGTTCCCGTAGAACCGGATCGTGCCGGGGGAAAGGGTGCGTGCGGCCGCTCCAGACGAAGACACGGCCATCTTATGCGTTTCGAGCGAAAGCCGGCCGCTTTCGAACAGTCTTTGTGCTGCACGGCAGGCGTGGGGCAGCATAGAAGGGTGGAAAGCCAGCCTCGGCCCGATGCCGGAGAAATGGAGAGACGCCATGATCGCAAGCGCGGCAGCCGCTCCCGGTCTCGCCTATGATCCTTTTTCGATCGAGGCGATGACCGATCCCTATCCCTTCTACCGGCGCCTACGGCGCGAATGGCCCGCCTATCCTCTACCCCACTATAAGAGCTGGGCGATCTCGCGCTTCGAGGACGTCTGGTCGCTGTTTCTCGATCGCGAACGCTTCACGGAAGCCGAAGGCCAGGTGTTCGCGCGCGAGCAGCTGCTCGCACCGCTGACGGCTGTTCCGGTCGCAAGCCTTGATCCGCTCGCGATCTTCAACAATCTCGATCCGCCGGTCCACGGCCAGGTGCGCCTGCGATGGGCGCATCGCTGATGCCCGCGGCCGTTACGCGGTTGGAGCCAGCGTTGCGTCGCGTGGTTGGCGAGCGCCTGGATCTCTTGGCCGACAAGGGGCGCATGGACGTGAATCTGGAGCTGGCCAGCCATGTTTCCGCTGCCGCCGCGTGCCATATCGTTGGCCTGTCTCCAGCCGACGTTCCCGATGTGATCACGCTCGTCAACCGTTCCGTAGCGCGGCGTCCCGGTGAGCCCGGCATGTCCGAGGATGGCTGGGCAGCGGTCGCGGAACTGAACGCGATGCTTGCAGCTGCCGTAGCGCGCCGACGCGCGGGGGACGTGTGCGGCGATCCCCGGATGATCGACGGACTGATCGCGATGCGTCTGCCGGCTCGCGGGCCGCTCAGCGACACGGAAGTCGCTCAGCAGCTCATCTCGATCCTGATCGGCGGCACCGAATCCCTGCCCAAGGTGATTGCGGGGGGGCTGCTCGAACTATGGAAGGCCAAGGATCAGCGCGCTCAGGTCGCGACCGACCCTGCAGGCAATGCCGCCCCGGCCTTCGAGGAGATGATCCGGCTATGCGCTCCGGCGCAATGGTTCGGACGCACGCTGAAGGTCGATACGGACATCCTCGGACAGAAAATGACGGCGGGAGAACGGCTGCTGCTATTGACGGCATCCGCCAATAGGGACGAACGCGAATTCGACGATCCGGACGACTTCCGCTGGAATCGCCGCATGCGGCGCGTCGTCGCTTTCGGCATGGGTCCGCATTTCTGCATCGGCATCCACATCGCCCGCCTGGAGGGGAGACTGATCGTCGAGGAGCTTTTGCGCCGCTTTCCCGATTACGAGCTCGATGAGACGGCCGGTGTCCGCGCCGTTTCCGAGTTCCAGATCGGATGGGTCCGCCTGCCTGTCATCGTTCGCTAACGGCGCGGCCGCCGCCCGTCCGCTCGCGACAGCTCCGGGTCGTCGCATGAACCGGAGCCAACAGATGCGTTCAGCGTTGCGACGAGCGGAGGTCCTTATCGTCGGCTTACCGACAAGGGACTAGAAAGGATGATCCTGATGAAACTCAAGATCCTCATGGCGGCAGCAGGGTTGGCTCTCGCAGCCGTCGGCGGAGCGGGTGCCGCTCAAGCGCAAGACCATCACGGCTGGTATCGCGACGGGTATCACCGCGGATGGCATCAGCGTGCCTATTATCACGATGACCGGCGCTGGCATCGCGGCTGGGACCGGGGCTGGGATCGTGGCCGCCATCATCGCTGGCGTGGATACCATCGCCGCTGCTGGACCGAATGGCGTCACCACCATCGCGTTCGCCGCTGCTGGTAACCGCCATCCGACGGGAGGCCGATGTACGGCCTCCCGTTCGGGCCCGTGACTTTCTTGTGCACTGGAAAAGCAAGGGCGCGACAAAGACGTGGTGCATCGTTAAAGGGGCGCCATGGCCAAGTCAGCAACCGACGTGATGCAGGAGATCATCTTCTCCGCTGTCATCGATTCGATCGCCGCGCTCAAGACCGCATCCAAGGGGCTTCCAAACACCCTGTTGCGCGATCTCAACGCCATTCATGCGAACACGACCTTCGCGGATCTGCCGCCTGAGCTTCAGGCTGCGATCGGATCGAGCGTGCGCGCTGCCTTCTCGCGGCTGCTGAAGGAAGGATATTCGGTATCCGGCGGACAGGCCGATTCGATGCCGCCGCGCGCCCGCACGGGTATGCGGGAGGGAAGCGGAAGGCCGCCGCATCCCCGTCCGCCGCTCCGCCGCGACGGCGACGATGACCGTCGTCCTCCGCGAGGCGACGGCCGGCCGAATCGCAGGCCCAGGCCGAAGCCCAGATCGACCTGAAACGCCCTTCAGCCGCATCCGGCGGGGACGGTGACAGCAGGGAGCGCCTGAAGGCAGGCGAGCTGCGGCGTAAGCGCCGGGCACGCGGCAGCGTTCATGCGTGCCGTATTTCCGCCGACTTCGATAGGTGCCGCGCCTGCGGTCTGGACAAAATCGGTTGGCCTTGCCCATTGTCCATCAGCGCGAAGGAGCCGCAACGAGGGTGGCGATTGCGCGAATGGGACGCCGACCAGCCACATCCGCCGCGCACCGCGCAAGCCTGAACCGCGGGCGCGCGCAATAATGGACGTCCCGTCCGAAGGGCGGACGGGCGGCAGGCCGCTTCATGCCGGCGATAGGCTCATCGGCTACCTCGTCTCTGCCGTGCTGGCCTTGCTGACGGCCTACGGCCTCGCAGCGACGCCAGGCCTGATGGCCCGATGGGGCGCATCGTGGCTGGGTTGGGGGATATTGCTGCTATGGCTGGCGGCGGCTTGGCTCGCCGTTCCGCTCGCCGAGCGCTCTCCTTCGAAGCCACGGCTGATCGAGCTCGCGGCGCTGCAGGTCGTGCTGAGGGTCGCGGCGGCACTGCTCTTTGCCGGAAGGACCCCCGGCGGTGACGCGCTTTACTATCTCATCCTCTCCGGAAACGTGCTCGCCGGACGCGGGTTGTCCGTCGAGGAACCCTATATCGGTTCCACCGTTCACGCGCTCTACCCTCCCGCTTATGCGTTGCTGCTCTCCGGCTGGATCAGCTGCTTCGGGGCATCGGCGGCATCGCTCCTCCTGCTCAACACCCTGATCGATACGGCTGCCGCCATGCTGATCTGGCGGATCGGCGATCTGCTGGATCGTCCCGGCGCCGGGCGTGCGGCGGCGTGGCTGTATCTTCTGTGGCCGTCCACGCTGCTCTCCGCACCGCTTGCCCAGAAAGAGGGATTGTGCGCGCTTCTGATCCTGATCCTCGCGCACCAATGGCTGTCGGGGCTGCAGCGCGGGTGGGGAACGCTGCGCGGCGGTGCGCTCATCGGGCTCGCAGCAGGCCTTCTCGCGCTCACCCAGCCCGGACAGGCGCCGCTGGCCGCGCTGTTCGGGTTGAGCCTCGTGCCGGTGGCCTCCCTCGGACGAGTGGCGGCGATCGGGTTCGCGGCCTTGCCCTTCGCGCTCCTCCTCCTGCTGCCATGGTGGATACGAAACTGGCTGATGTTCGGTGCCTTCGTACCGCTCACCACGACGGCGCCGATCAGCCTCTGGATCGGCAACAATCCAGCCGCGACGGGCAATTGGATGCCGCCGCCGGCAGCTCTACGCGGGATGCCCGAGCTCGACTATGGGCGCGCGATCGGCGGGTTGGCGAAACAGTGGATCGCATCCCATCCTCTCGAGTTCCTGCGGTTGACGGCCACCAAGTTCGTTCGCGCGGTCGGTACCGGTCAGTTCGGCGTCGGCCGGCTTGCCGGGATGACGCCTCGCCCCTCCGCCGCAACGCTGGCGGCGCTGCTTCCGCTGGCGCAGCTCTCCCATCTTCTGCTGCTTGGAAATGCTGCCGTTGCGGCGCTGCGGCAAGCGTTGCCGGTCCGGATCCTGCTGCTTCTTGTCCTGGCCTGTCTGCTCCAGCTCGTGCTGTTTGGCGTCTGGTTCGAATTCGGCGAACGGCATCGCGAGTTCATGACGCCTCTGCTTTTGCTGACCATCTGCTGCGCCTTCACAGCTGAAAATACCGCCTTTGCTTTCCGCGGCAGGCGAGAGACGAATGGCTGACATGCGTGAAGGCGCCGTGGATCAGACGGATGCCGCCGCTGCCGCCACCGCCGCCGTCCATCCTGCTCGCAACATATCGCGCAGCGGCAGCGCGTGTGGATCGAAGCGACTGCCGTCGCGCGCGCGGTTGATCGGCAGATCGGCCGGGCCGGCCCAGAGGCCGGTGCACAGCCCGGCCAGATAGGCGGCGCCCATGGCCGTCGCTTCGTGATTGCCGGGCCGCTCGATCGGTACCTCCAGCAGGTCGGCGAGAAATTGCGCCAGCCAATCGTTGCGCGCCATGCCGCCATCGATCCTGAGCAAATTCGGCCGCAGCCCGGTGTCGGCGGTGATCGTATCGATGAGGTCGGCGGTCTGAAAAGCGGCCGCCTCGAGCGCCGCGCGCACGAGATGAGCGGGCCCTGTGCCTGGGCCGACGCCGATGATCGTGCCTTGCGCCTCGGGCCGCCAATAGGGGGCGCCCAGCCCGGAAAAGGCAGGTACGAAGCGCACGCCATGATCATAGGGCAGGGGAGCCGCCATCTCGGCGCTTCGTTGCACGTCATCGAGCAGGCCCAGCCCGTCACGCAACCATTTGACCGCGGATCCGGCAGCGAAGATCGATCCTTCCAGCGCATAGGCGGTCTCGCCGGCGAGCCGGTAGGCGGGGGTGGTCAGCAGCCTGTGCGTCGAGAAGAGCGGGCGCTCCCCGACATGAGCCAGCAGGAAGCAGCCGGTTCCGTAGGTCGATTTGACCATACCCGGAGCGAAGCAGCCCTGGCCGATCATGGCAGCGTGTTGATCGCCCGCCATGCCGCCGATCGGCAGCGCACGGCCGAACAAGGTCGGTTGCGTGTAGCCGAAGAGGTGGGCGTTGTCGTGCACGTCGGGTAGCAGCGCCGCCGGAATATCGAACAGCGCGAGCAGCTCCTCGTCCCAGCGATGCGTCTCGATGTCGTAGAGCAGGGTGCGCGCTGCATTGGTTGCGTCGGTCGCATGGACGCGTCCGCCGGTGAGACGCCAGAGCAGAAAGGAATCCACCGTCCCGGCAGCGAGTTCGCCGCGTTCGGCGCGGGCGCGCGCGCCGGGAATCGATTCGAGCAACCAGCGCAGCTTGGTGCCGGAGAAATAGGCATCGACAACAAGACCGGTCTTTGCCCTGATTATCGGCTCCAGCCCGTCGGCTACGAGGCGCTCGCAATAGTCGGCAGTGCGGCGGTCCTGCCAGACGATCGCCCTGTGCAGTGGCGTTCCGGTCGCCCGATCCCACAGCAGGATGGTCTCGCGCTGGTTGGTGATGCCAATCGCGTCGACGTCGTCATCGATCACCTCGCGCAGCACGGCAACCGTATCGTGCCAGATGTCCTCCGGATCGTGCTCCACCCATCCCGGCCGCGGATAATGCTGGCGCAGCTCCCGTGACGCGATCGCCTCCACGCGGCCGTCCCGATCGACGCGCAGCGCCCGGGTAGAGGTGGTTCCCTGATCGATCGCGACGATGCTCATGACGACAGACCCTTGACATGTTCTTCGAGGCGCGCCGCCTCGTCAGGAGAGAAGCGGAGACCAAGCTTGGTGCGCCGCCACAATATATCCTCGGCGTTTCGGGCCCATTCCACGCGGTGCAGGTAGGCGACCTCGCGTTCGCTGAGGCCGTGGCCGAAATCCTGTCCCAGATCGCCAAGGGTCGCGGCGTCGCCCAGCACCGCGGAGATGCGCGAACCATAGGCGCAGACCATTCGGCGGAGCGTTGGCGGCGGTAGGAAAGGCCATCGCCCGGCGCATTCTGCGGTGAATGGATCGAGTGCAGCGATGTCGCCGCCGGGCAGCGGCCTGCCGGCGGTATCGGCGCGCGCGAGACCGAGGCGCCGCAGCACCTGCTCCGCAAGGTGGCGGGCTGTCGTCACCTTGCCGCCGAATACCGAAAGCAGCGGCGGAGTGCCTTGCAGCTCGAGATGATAGTCACGCGTCACCTTGCTCGGATCGGCTGATCCGTCGTCGTGCAGCGCGCGGATGCCGCCGAAACGCCAGGCGATGTCCGCCTCGCAGAAGGTTCGGCCGAGATAATGGCCGACTGCGCCGAGGAGATAGTCGATCTCGGTCGGCGAGGGCGCCGCGTCGTCGGGTCGCCCCACCGGCATGTCGGTCGTGCCGATGAGGGTGAAATCCTGCTCGTAGGGGATCAGGAAGACGATCCGTCGATCCGGCTGCTGAAGGAGCCGCGCTCGCGCGTCCGGATAGAGGCGCGGCAACAGGATATGGCTGCCCCGCACGAGGCGCAGCGGCGCAGTCTTTTCACGGCCGAACACCTCGCTGAGCAACTGGGCGGCCCAAGGGCCGGCGGCATTGACGATGGCGGCGGCGCTCACCTCCCGTGCTTCGCCGGCGTCGCGCATCAGCTCTGCGCGCCAGGTCGATCCCATACGCCAGGCCCGACGAAGGCGCGTGCGGGGCGCGATCACGGCACCATGCTCCGCAGCATCGAGCGCGTTGAGCAGCACGAGGCGTGCGTCGTCGACGCGGGCATCCCAGTAAGAAAGGGCGCGGCCGTCTCCGCTCTTCGTTGCAAGGCGGATCTTGCGCGAGCGCGGCAGCGTCCCGCCGAAGGAAAGAAGATCATAAAGCAGCAGGCCCGCACGGAGCACCGGCCACGGCCGCAGCGAAGCATCATAGGGAACGAGGAATTCCAGCGGATGAACGAGATGCGGCGCGATGCGCAGCATGATCGCGCGCTCACGCAGCGATTCGCGAACCAGGCCGAATTCGAAGCGCTCCAGATAGCGCAATCCGCCGTGGATCAGCTTGGTGGATGCCGAGGAGGTGGCGTGGCCGAGGTCGCCTTGTTCGACCAGCAGGACACGATGGCCGGCAAGAGCCGCGGCCCGCGCCACGGAGGCACCGTTGATGCCGCCGCCGACGACGAGCAGGTCATAGCTTTCCATGGCCGGACCTTGCCGGATCGAGCCGGCAGGCGTCCAGCCATCATCCGCGCGGGGCGGGCAGGATATACCCGATCAAAGCCTGCCCATCAGAACCAGGATCAGCAGGATCACGACCACGAGGCCGAGGCCGCCGGACGGTCCATAACCCCAGCTTCGGCTGTATCCCCAGGTCGGAAGCGCACCGATGAGCACCAGGATGAGGATGATGATCAGAATCGTGCCCAGCATGCGAGGCTCCATGTTTCTTGCCGAAGCGAAACGTCTTTGCATTCGCGCCGGTTCCCGGGGCATGGGATGCAACAGGGCCGCGCCTCGCGCGTTCGCCGCGTGTATAAGAGAAGGACAGATATGGGTCAGCCGATCACCGTCGATATCCCCCACAGCATGGGTCGCGCCGCGGCGCGCGCGAAGATCGAAAGCGGCATCGGCAAGTTCGCCTCGCTGGTTCCCGGAAGCGCGATCACGGAGCATCACTGGCAGGGCGACGCGCTGGGCTTCACCATCGAAGCGCTGGGACAGCGCGTGGCGAGCCGCGTCGAGGTGCTGGAGGACAAGGTGCATATGGAGCTCGATCTGCCGCCGGCCCTGGCGCTGTTCGCCGGCAAGATCCGCCAGAAGCTGCGCGAGGAGGGGCCGAAGCTGCTCCGCTGAGCCTGCCCCCGTCCGGATCGGACAAAAAGCGCGCGGCTTTCAGTCACCGCTCGGCGCGCGATCATCGCAGCGCGATGCTACGCGTTCGTCGTCGCTTGCGAGAGGAGCTTCCATGCCGCGCCTGATCATGCGTTTCGATCTTCGTAACATCGCTCAGGAGCGGAATGCCGAGCTTTACCGGACAGCGCTCGACATGGCGGTCTGGGCGGAGGAGCGCGGCTTCGATGCCGTTCAGCTCGCCGAGCATCACGGCAGCGACGACGGTTATATCCCGTCGCCGCTGGTGTTCGGCGGCGCGCTTGCGGCCCGCACCGCGCGGTTGAAGCTGCGCTTCATTCTGGTGCTTCCGCTCTACGATCCCGTGCGGCTCGCGGAGGATCTCGCCGTGCTCGACATCGTCAGCAACGGGCGCGTGATCCCCATCCTTGCCGCCGGTTATGCCGAGCATGAGTTCGCCATGTTCGGCGCTGCGCTCGCCGATCGACCGCGGGCGATGACCGAAGGCGTGGCGGCGCTGCGGGCGGCCTGGACGGGCAGGCCCTTCATTTATCGGGGGCGCCCGGCACGGGTGATGCCGCGTCCGATCCAAGGCGATGCGATGCCCATCTGGATGGGCGGTTCCTCCCCCGCGGCGGCTCGGCGCGCTGCCGAGCTCGCCGAGCGCTTTTATTCGAACGATACGGCGCTGTGGGAGATATTCCGCGAGCGCAGGAAGGAGCTGGCCGGCGATCCCGGCCCCGCGCCGAACATCGGGCAGGGGTTCCTGATCGTGGCTGAGGATCCGGATCGCGAATGGCAGCGAATGAGGTCCTGGATCGCGGCGGAGCTCGACGCCTATTCGAAGTTCGGCGCCTCCGCCCGGCAGCTGATGGGTGACGTCATGGATGCCGAAGAAGGATCCGCGAACCCCCCCGCCGCGATCGACCTGGCCGCGATTCGGGCGATGAACGCCTATCCGATCCTGACGCCGGACGAGGTGGCCGCTCATATCCGCTGCCTCGGGTCCGAAGACGAGCTGACCATCCATCCCTTGATCAGCGGTCTGTCTGCCGACATCGCGTGGGAGCATCTCGAGATGTTCGAGCGCCATGTGCTGCCGCTTGTCCGTGGACGATGAGCGGCCATCAAGGCCGCTTGCCTTCGCCTCCGTCGCATGATCGGATCCCGGACGACCATCCCGAGAGGAGACACGCCGTGGCTGAGGAGAGGCGATATTCGGGCGGCTGCCTGTGCGGCGCGCTTCGTTGGGAAGCCAAAGGGGAGCCGTTATATCAGGGGCATTGCTACTGTGCGGACTGCCGCAAGGCATCCGGCTCCGGCTTCGTTCCCTATATGGGGTTCCCCGCGGCTTCGGTAAGCATCACAGGCGAGACTCTGAGCTACGGATCACCTGCTGCGAACGGCAACATCGCGTTGCGCAACTCCTGCCCGAAATGCGGCAGCCTCGTGTTTGGCGGCGATCGGGGCAGGAGCGAGGAATATACAATCTATGCCGGCTCGCTCGACGATCCCGGACTGTTCGCGCCGAATGCCGCTATCTTCACCCGCGGCAAGCCGGAATGGTCGGTCATTCCGGCGCATTTCGCGGTCTTCGAACAGATGCCGCCCGAAGCCGGATGAACCGACCGTAACGTCCCCGTTCCGTCGCCGTTCATGACGGATGCGGCATCTGCGCGGAGCCTCTCTCGGCGCAGGGCATCGCGGCATCCATGGAAATCGAAGTCAGCGCGGAAGCGAAGAACAAGCGGCTCAACAAGGCGGTGGCGATCACCGTCGTCGTCCTTTCGGTATTCACCGGCCTGTGCAACATCAAGGACGGCAACATCGTGCAGGCCATGGATCTCGCGAAGGCGGATTCGGTCGATCGCTGGAGTGAATATCAGGCCGCGCGCACCAAGCTCCACATTGCGCAGACGGCGCGCACGCAGATCGCGATCGTGCAGTCCGAAGGCCCGAACGCACAGGCGACGGCGGCTTTGCGGATGCTCGATGGAGAAATCGCGAAGTACAAGCGGGAGACGCCGAAGCTTTCCGCCGAGGCCAAGGATTTTTCCGCTCGGTACGACGCCCTCAACGTGCATGACGATCAGTTCGACGCCAGTGAGGCGTTGATCTCCACCGCCATCTCGATGTCGGCGGTCGCGGCCTTGGTCGAAAGCGCGGAGCTGCTTGGCGGCGCCTGGCTGTTCGGCGCCTTCGGCATCTTCATGGGTGTGTGCGGCTTCGCAGGCCTCGGCTTTCACCCCGACGTGCTGAGCAGCTTCCTGGGCTGATCTTCACAGGCCGCGCGTCTCCGGCCGGAAGCCGGCTGTGCGGGGCAGGGCGTCGGCGGTATCGAACCAGCCGATTCGGCTTTTCGTCCAGATGTGAAAGCCCGGCTGCACGGCATCGGGATCGTCGAGCGTGGCGATGGTGAAATCGATCGTCTCGGGCTGGAAATCGACATGGATGGCGACTTGGCTACCGCAATCGCCGCAGAATCAGCGCTCCCCGAAATCGGAGGACTTGCGCCGGCGCGGGCTGCCTTTGGTCACCACGAAAGCCGCGACCGGAACGCTGGCGAAGGCGAGAACCGGCGCACCCGAGGAGCGGCGGCATATCTCGCAATGGCAATAGCCGGCATCGAATGGCTCCGCATCGAGCCGATAGCGCACCGATCCGCAGGCGCATCCGCCTTCCCAATCCATCACATCCTCCCTGCCATCCCGTCCTTCGAACCGTTTCCGCTCCCAAGTCGATCCACATCGATGATCGATTTTGCGCGTAGGCCGATTTTCGTGCTAGCCTGTTCGCATTTCGTTCTCGGGGGGATCGCATGACCCAGCGTTCCGGAAGCGCCGATTTGCCGCTGCATGGCGGGCGTGTGCCTGCTTGGCTGGCGCGGCGCATGGCACGGCTCGGCGCCGTCATGGCCGAAGCGATCGTCCATCATTACGGGCGCGGCGAGCTGCTGCGGCGGCTCGCGCATCCCTTCTGGTTCCAATCCTTCGGCGCGGTCATGGGGATGGACTGGCATTCCTCAGGCATTACGACGAGCGTGCTCGGTGCGCTGAAGCGGGGGCTCAGCCCTCTCGCGGGCGAGCTCGGCGTCCATGTCTGCGGCGGACGCGGCAAGACGTCGCGCCGGACTCCGGAGGAGCTGATCGCCGCGGGCGAGCGTACGGGCCTCGACGGCGACGCGCTGACGCGTGCAAGCCGCCTCGTCGCCAAGGTGGACAGTGCCGCGGTGCAGGACGGGTTCGATCTCTATCTGCACGGCTTCATCGTCACTGACGACGGACATTGGACGGTGGTCCAGCAGGGTATGAACGACGCGAGCGGCCGCGCCCGGCGCTATCACTGGTTGTCCGAAGGGCTGGAAAGCTTCGTCGACGCGCCGCATGCCGCGATCGAGGGACAGGCCCGGGGCCGGATCGTTAATCTCGCGGACCGCCGCGCCGCCGCCTCGCGGCAGGCGCAGCTGGATCTCCTTTCGGCGCTGGGGCCGGACCGGCTCGCGCGCGAGGCCGCCGCGGTCGAGCGAGACGGCCGGGCTCCTGCGGAACCGGTGCTGCCGCACCTGTTCCTGCCCGGCCATCATGACGTGCGCGAGAGCGACGTGATCCTGCATCGTCTGCACGGCACGCTCGCGGCCGCATCAGAGCAGGGGCCCAAGGACTTTGCTGAGCTGCTGCTGGTGCCGGGCATTGGCGCGCGCACGGTGCGCTCGCTTGCGATGGTGGCGGAGGTGATCCACGGCGCGCCTTGCCGCTTCGCCGATCCGGCCCGTTTTTCGCTCGCTCATGGCGGCAAGGATCGGCATCCCTATCCGGTACCCACCAAGGTCTATGACGAGACGATCGCAGTGCTGAAGGGCGCGGTCTCCCGTGCCAGGCTCGGCCAGGACGAGAAGCTGGACGCGATCCGCCGTCTCGACGTGCAGGCGCGGCGGTTGGAGCGGACGGCTGCCGGCCCATCGCTGCCCGCGTTCATCGCCGAGGAACGCCTGCGATCCCATGGCTATGGCGGCAGATCAGTGTTCGGATGGGAAATGCCAGCGACGGGCGAAACCGGAAGCGCTGCCGCAGGCGGACAAGGCTCAGGCGAGCGATAGCCGGGCAGCGGCGCGCAGTTCGGAGCGGGCCTGACGGACGATCTGCCAGCCGCCGCTGATACCGAGCGCGGCCATGATGATGGCGACGATCAGGTCAGGCCATGGAGTGCCGGTTCCGAACACGCCGGCGGCGGCGGCGAGAACGGCCAGATTGCCGAGCGCGTCATTGCGCGAGCAGATCCAGACGGAGCGCATATTGGCGTCTCCGCTGCGGAAACGATACAGCATCAGCGCGACGCCAGCATTGGCGAGAAGGGCGAGCGTGCCGATCACCCCCATGGTTTCCGCCTTGGGCAGACCTCCGCCGAGCGCATAGAGGAAGGTCGAGAGCAGCACTCCGCCGCCGAGCAGCGCGAGCGATCCGCCCTTGAGCAGCGCCGCCCGGGCGCGCCAGGCGAGTCCCATGCCCGCTACGCCGAGGCTGATCGCGTAATTGGCCGAATCCGCCAGGAAATCGAGCGCGTCGGCCTGGAGCGATGCCGATCCCGCAGCCACGCCGGCGACGATCTCGGCAAGGAACATCGCCGCGTTCACGCCGAGTGCGATCCAGAGCGCGCGGCGCCAGCGCGGGCTATTTGTCTCCTGCATCGAGGCGCAACTGCTTTCCCGACAGCATCCTGCCATGTCCATGCCCCGTCGATCGCTGCGACCATTATGCACCTCTCTGCCCCCGGGCGGTCAAGGGATCGCGGCGCCGTTGGAGGCGTTGTCCCGAGCGCATGGGACGGTATATGGGCCTGAGAAGACATGAACTTGCAGCAGTCCTGTTGCTCTGGACTGCAGCCTGCGGGCGCACGCCATCGGAAAACGCGGACCCGCGTCGGACCGGCACGGCAGAAGAGGTGCAGCCGACGGAGATGACACCGGCGCCGTCCGAGCCCGCCTCGCCGCTTCCGCCCTTCTACGTCGGCCGCTGGGCCGCCAATGCCGGCCTGTGCCATGACGGCGCGTGGACGGTCACCGAGCAAGAGATTCATACGGCCGGCGAGGTAAGCTGCCGTTTCGACCCACCGCCCCAGGGCCCCGGCCCCGTGGAGGTTGATGCCGTCTGCCACGCCGAAGGGCCGCCGCGGACATATCGGCTGCGCCTTTCCTATGCGGAATCGGCGCGCGCTTTGCTGATCGAGCATGGGCCGTTTGCCGATATCGGCCTGATCCGCTGTCCATCTCCGGACACCCGGTAGCGATCCGCGCTCGTTTCGTGCGACAGGCAGGTGGGAAGGGGGGACGGCGGTATGAGCAGGGTGTTGATCATATTCCACTCGCTGACCGGCGGGACGCGGCAGATGGCTGAAGCAGCAGCAGTCGGCGCGGCGCAGGAAGCTCAGGCGGAAGTGCAGCTGCTGCAGGCGGCGCACGCGGGACTGCAGGATGTGCTGGCTGCCGACGGCTATGTCTTCGCGACGCCGGAAAATCTCGCTGCGATGGCGGGGATCATGAAGGACTTCTTCGATCGCAGCTATTATCCCGCGCTCGATCGCATCGCGGGGCGGCCCTATGCCGTGCTGATCTGTGCGGGCAGCGACGGCGAGAATGCGGCGCGCCAGATCGTGCGGATCGCGACGGGCTGGCGGCTCCGGCCGATCGCCGATCCGGTGATCGTCTGCACGCATGCGCAGACGCCCGAAGCCATTCTCGCGCCCAAGCTGATCGAGGCGGAGGCGCTCGACCGGTGCAGGGAACTCGGCCAGTCACTCGCCACCGGCTTGGCGATGGGCATATTCTGAAGATGATCGAGTCGGAAGAGACGAGAGGGCGCGGACGATCCGGGCATCGGCCGAGCAGCTCTATGCGGCCTGCCTCGATCCAGCCACGCTCGTTCAGTGGCTGCCGCCGAGCGAAATGACCGGGCGAGGGCGCCAGGCTCAGCCTGGAAAGGCATGCGCGGCAGTTCGAAAGGGGATCCGGCCGCTGATGGGCGGCCTCATGCCGCCATCGCAGCCACTTTCTCCCAGGTGGTCGCAGTCAGGCTGGGCCTGGCTTCGACGCGATCGAGCCAGGCCACCAGCCTCGGGTGCGGGGCGGCCAGCGCGGCCCATTCCGGCGTCTCGGCGAGAAAGGCGAGCTGGGGTGCGATCAGGAGATCGGCCAGCGAAAAATGCTCGCCCGCCAGCCATGGCCGATCGCCGAGTTGCCGGGCGATCTCGTCGATCACCAGATGCGCCTTCGGCATCGCCGCGGCGATCGCCACCTCGTCCGGCGTCAGGCCCATTAGGCGCGGGCCCACGATGCGCTGGAAGCCGATCACATTGCCCACGCCTTGGAAAAGATACCAGTCGTTGAGGTTCATCAGCTGATCCATCCGCCCCGCGACCCGAGGGTCCCCGGGAGTCAGCGGCGGTTCGGGCAGCACACGATCGACGTAGCGGAGGATGGCCTGGGTCTCGTAAAGCAAGAAATCATCATGCACGAGGACCGGGACGCGCCCAAAGGGATGTCGCGCAAGATGCGGCTCGGAACGGAGCTCGCCCGGCGACACCGGCGCCAGCCGGTATTCCGCCCGCTTCTCCTCCAGTGCGGCCAGAACGGCACGGCCGAACGGGCTGCCGGGGATGGAATGGACGACGAAATCAGGCATGCTGTATTCTCCCTTCACATCGCGGCCGCGGCATGATCGGCATAATGACCGAGGAAGATCGGCCAGCCGCCACCGAGCTTGTCCGCATGACTCGCGGCGTCTCGACCGAAGCGTTCGAGGTCGCGATGCTCGAGCGTCACCAGGGTGCCGCCGCCCTTGGCCGGCGCGAAGCGAAGTTCGACTTCGGTCAGGAGATCGGGATCGAAGCGGAAGCGGCTGTCGAGCTGCCAAGCGAGCAGGAGGCGCCGTGGCGGTTCCCAGGCGAGTACCTTGCCCCAGGGCGTTTCCTGACCGTCAGCATCCCGCTCGTACCAGCGCCCGCCGGGATGGGGCTCCACCACGATATCCACATGCGGGGCGGAGCCGACGGTGCGGCCGCGCGGCCACCAGTGGCCCATTTGCGTGGCGAAGAGATGAAAGGCCCGGTCGGGAGCGATCTTGACCGTCACGGTGCGGACGATCGGTGCGATGGTCATCTCGGGTCCTCCGCATCGGCGAACTGCTGGAAGGCAGCCAGCGCGCCGGCCCAATGCGCGTCCAGCCATTCACGCATCGCGGCAATTCCGCGAGGATCGAGACGGTAGATACGACGGGTGCCCGATGCCGTCTCATGAACCAGTCCGGCATCCTTGAGCACGCGCAAATGCTGCGAGACGGCGGGCCGGCTGACCGGCATGTCGCGCGCAAGCTCGCCAACGCTTGCTGGCGCCGCAGCGACACGTTCGAAGATGACCCTGCGTGTCGGGTCGGCGAGCGCGCCGAAAGCTGCCAAGGCCTTCTTACCGTAAGTCATGACTTACGGTAAGAATTATCTTACCTTATAGTCAAGCCCGGGCTGCACCGGATCGCCCCGCATAGATCAGCCGCCCCATCCTGAGCCGTGCGAGAACCAGCGCGATATCCGCCTGTGCGAAAGCGAAGCAGCCGTCGCTGCGGCCCAGCTTGCCCTGCCGCTCGGCTACCGCGGCGTCGGCATACCAGGCGGAATGAATCACGATGGCGCGCTCCTCGGTATGGGCATTTGTCGGATCGAGCCCGGCGAGCCGACGCGACAGGCCATGAATGCCGATATATTCCGGACCGGTCAGATAGGCTCCCTCGGACGTAGCGGCAGAACCCGGCAGATCCGAAAAGCTTTGCAGCATCCCGCTATGTGCGGGGTCCGAGCCTCTTCCATGGGCCACGCGCAGGCTGGTCGTGGTGCCGGCGAGAATGTCGATGATGTGGAAACGCGGCACGGCAGAGGGAAGGCCGAAATCGGCAATGCCGATGACGTCGCGAGACCAGATGCGGCTGCTGTGCCGCGCCAATGCGGTGAGCGCACGATGCAGGAGGGTTCGATCGACGGCGGGGGAAGCAGCCCCGGCCAAACCGGACTGGACGCGCGCCCAGGCTCGCGGGGCAGCGGCGACTGCCGCGGCGGCCCCGACAATGGCCTCCCGGCGGGTCAGGCTGAGATTGTTGCGGGGCGGGATCACACCGCCAGCTTAGTGCGATTTCGAAGCGGGTGGGAAGAGGAGCCGGACAGGCCTCACCGTTGGCATCCTTCATCCTTGTAGTTAGGTATATTACCTAATATGGCCCCGACATGCCCGATCCTTCCCGATCCGACGCACCAAGCTTCGACGTGGCGGGGTTGGCCGATGGGCTTCGGCCGGTGATGCTCAAGCTGAGCCGTCATTTGCGGCGCGAGGCGCAGAAGGTCGGCCTTTCCGACCTCGATGCGCAATTGCTCGGTATCGTCAAGCGGCGGCCTGGGCTCGGAGTCTCGGAACTCGCCGAGATTGAGCAGATGAGCCGGCCGGCGATGAGTGCGCATGTCAAGCGCCTGCAGCAGGCCGGCTGGCTCGCACGCCGGGCGGAGAATCCCGGCGGCGATCGCAGGCGGGCCCGCCTCCTGCTCAGCGGGGAAGGCGAGCGGGCCCTGGAGGCGATTCGCCGTTCGCGCAACGATTGGCTGGAGGCGCGCCTCAGCCAGCTCGAGGACGATGAGCTGGCCGCGCTCGATGCCGCGCTCGGATCGCTCACACGGCTCGCGGAGATGAGAGGATGAGCCTGCACGGGCCGCGGTCCGGTTCCGCTGCGGGGATGGGACCGACGTCGGGCGAGGCCATGGCCGAGGCGGTGCTGGCGCCGCCCGGGCCCGACCCCGTACCCGACCGGGCGGCGTCCCGCGGACCGCTTCTGCCGATGATCATCGGTGCCGCTCTGTTCATGCAGACGCTCGATTCCACCGTGATCTCGAACGCGTTGCCCACCATGGCCCGATCGCTCGGCGAGGATCCGGTGACGCTCAACCTCGCGATCACGGCCTATTTGCTGGCGGCCGCGGTGTTCCTGCCGGTTTCCGGCTGGGTCGCCGACCGTTTCGGTGCCAAGAGCGTCTTCCGTGCCTCGATCGTCGGCTTCGCGCTGAGTTCGCTGTTGTGCGGCATCGCGGGAAACCTGGCCGAGCTGGTTGCCGCACGCATGCTGCAGGGCGTGGCGGGGGCCCAGATGCTCCCGGTGGGGCGTCTCGTTCTGCTGCGCAGCGTGCCGAAGTCCGAACTGGTTCGGGCGATGTCCTGGCTGACCATGCCGGCGCTGCTCGGTCCGATCCTCGGTCCCCCGATCGGCGGCTTCATCGTCACCTTCTGGTCCTGGCGCTGGATCTTCTTCATCAACGTGCCGATGGGTCTTCTCGGCATGCTGCTCGCGACGCTGTTCGTTCCCGACATATGCGAGGAACGGGCCGAGCGGCTCGACTTGCGAGGGTTCGTGCTCACCGGCTGCGGCCTCGCCGGCTTGGTCTATGGCTTCGATAATCTCGGGCGCGGTGCGTTGCCCGCGGCCGTCGTCACGGCCATGCTCCTGGGCGGTCTTCTGTGTGCGGCGCTCTATGTGCCCCACGCCCGGCGGACGCCCCATGCGATCCTCGATCTGTCGCTGCTCGGCGTGCAGAGCTTCCGGGCCGCGACGGTGGGCGGAATGTTTTCCCGCCTTGTCATCGGGGCGAGCCCGTTCCTGCTCGCATTGCTGCTCCAGCTCGGCTTCGGGCTCAGCGCGTTCCAGGCGGGTCTGCTGACTTTCGCCGGCGCGGTCGGGGCGCTGCTCATGAAGGCGACCGCCCTGCCGATCATTCGTTGTTTCGGCTTCCGCACGGTACTGATCGCGAATGCGCTGCTCGTCGCGCTCACCTCCGCCTGCTATGCGTTGTTCCGCGTGACGACGCCGCATTGGCTGCTGGTCGTGACGCTCCTCGTCGGCGGCTTCTTCCGTTCGCTGCAATTCACCGCGCTCAACGCGCTCGGCTATGCGGACGTGCCGCCGGAATCGATGAGCCGCGCGTCGAGCCTGTCGAGCATGTTCCAGCAGCTGGCGCAGAGCCTGGGCGTCGGACTGGCGGCCATGCTGATCCATTACACGCTGGCGTGGCATGGCAGCATGACGCTGCGGGCGGCGGACATCGCGCCGGCTTTCGCGATCGTGGCACTGCTGTCGCTTTGCTCGCTCTTCTTCTTCATCCCCCTGCCAGAGAATGTCGGGGCGGAAGTCTCCGGCCGGCGCTGAATATGAGCCTGCGCCGATACGGTGATTCACGGTGAACTTGCGATTCGGACGGCCCTAGCCGCTTCCCTTGGCGCGCGCGGTGATGCATCCGGAACCGGCTCTCGCGCGGTGATGCGCAGCGGGAGGGACCGGCGAGCATGACAGGGGGCTCGCCGGTCTTCCTCTCTGTGCCAGCAGCGGCCGATCAATAAGGATTGGCCGTGCCTCCTCAGGTGCGTTCAGCACGATCGCCTGATCGGGGCAGGCGAAGCCGAACCGCTCCTCGATGAGCCCGAGAGCGTGAAACAGAAGCGCGGCAATATCGTTCTGGTCCTGTTCCTCCAGGAGCCGCTGTGCTTCCAAGAGCGCGTCATGCGCCCGCTTCACCTTGATCCTCCGCGGAAACGGGGAGACCGCCATTCGCACTACCTCTCGTGCGTCCGTTATTCGAAAGCAGGCCCTCTGGAGCGACCGGCCATCCGGGACGTCGCATGACCAGCAATGCCCCCGGCGCGACTATGTGTCGAGCGTGGTCGATCTCAAGTGACAAATTGCCGATCCCGTCGAGTTGAAGCGAATCGCGCACGGATCGCCGCCGTCAGCGACGCACCCCGTGCATCACGAGCGCGATGAGGCCGCCCACCAGCAAGCCGGCGACGCCCGCACCGAAGGCGGTAACCAGCCATGCTGCGGTGGCGGATACCGCCGGCAGCGCGTCACCAGCGCTTTCGGAAAGGTAGTGCAGCAGCGCAGCGGGGGCGCCAAAGCCGAGCGTTTCGGCGCCATGCACCAAAATACCCCCACCGACCCAAAGCATCGCCGCTGTTCCGATCTTTGCAAGCAGGCTCATCAGCCTCGGCATGGCGACGACGAGGCCACGCCCGACCGCGCGCGTCGCCGGGTTCCGCCGGCCGGCAAGATGCAGGCCGATATCGTCCATCTTCACGATGAGCCCGACTGTGCCGTACACGCCGGCGGTGATCGCGATCGCCACGATGACGAGGACAATGGCCTGGGTGAGGATGGTCGCGTCCGCCACGCTGGAGAGCGCTATCGCCATGATCTCGGCCGACAATATGAGATCGGTACGGATCGCACCCTGCACCTGGGAGTCCTCCAGCGCCGCGGCATCCATGGCGATGGCCGGTGCGTCTTCGTGGGTGGCGCCGCCCAGCGCTTCGATCACCTTCTCGGCACCCTCGAAGCAGAGGAACCCACCGCCGAGCATCAGCAGCGGCGTGATCGCCCAAGGCAAGAAGGCGCTGAGCAGCAGCGCGGCCGGAAGCAGGATCATGAGCTTGTTGCGCAGCGAGCCGGCGGCGATCTTCGCTATGATCGGCAGCTCGCGCTCCGGACTGAGCCCCGAAACGTAGCGCGGCGTAACCGCGGCATCGTCCACCACCACGCCGACAGCCTTGCTGCTCGCCTTTCCAGCCGCGGCGCCGACGTCATCGAGCGAGGCGGCCGCAAGCTTCGTGATGCTGGCGATATCATCCAGCAGGGCGACGAGTCCGGAAGGCATGCACGTCCTGGGGCTGTTGCGGAAGCGCATCCCTAGGGGTGGGCCCAGCATCGCTCAAGCGAAACCGCATCCGACCTGCCAGAACGAGAGCCGCGGCCGGCGCATGCGGCAAATGGAGATGGTGCCGGGTGTCGGACTCGAACCGACGACCTACCGCTTACAAGGCGGTTGCTCTACCAGCTGAGCTAACCCGGCCGCAGCGCTCCCATGCGCCAGAGCGCGGCGAAGGTCCAGCCTCTGCGCGTCCCGGTTCAGCTGACGCCGAACGTCCATCCTTCGGTGATTGCCAGCGACGGATCGGCACGGAGACCCGGCGGGTCCCACAGGGTTTCGTCGCCGGCGCGTCGGCGCAGCCAAGCCGCTGTGAGCAGCGCGTCGCTGCTATGATCGTCGATCTGCCCCGATCCGCGCACGGGTCTGCTGCCCAGCATAGCAAGCGCGTCGTTGAGGGTGCGATGATCGGGCATCTTGGTGGCATTGCGCGGCCGGCCCGCGGCGATCGCCGCGATGCTCGTGTAGATCTCGACCAGCAGCGGGCCCTTTTCGGGCACGGCATCGAATGGCCAGATCGGAATGTCGCCGGACAGCTGGTGGAGCACGCGCATTCCGGTGAGGCTGGAAAGCCCGACCTGGCTCGCGCCGACCAGGTTGAAGCAGGAGGTGGGCCGGCCGGACGCCTTCAGCCGCTCCACCGCGCGCAGGCGTCCGTTGCGGTCCGCGCTGGCGAAGCGCGGGCCGGTGATCGTTCCGATGCGGAAATAGGGAGCGATATCGGGATGCGTGACGTAGAGCGAAGCCGCGAGGTGCGGATCATCGGCGCAGACCTCGTCGACGTGCCGCCACAGAGCACGCGCGTCCGCAGGCGATCCGGCGAGGCCGGGAAAATAGGCACCGGCATCGGCAAAGGGCAGGGCAGCCGAAAAATCGACGCCGATCAGCATGTCCGCCTCCGCGTCCGCCTGACGCAACAGCCAGTCCAGCATGGAGCGGCGCGACCAGCGGCCGTCCGCCGGCGCCAGCAGCCGGGGCGCGCCATCGCCCTGGGCACAGATGGCCAGCGCTATGCCCTTTTGCCACGCTCCCTTCGCGCCTGACCAATCGATGCAGGCGAAACGCGCGAAACGGCGCCTCATGCCTTGCGGCGCGACCGCGGTGCCGGCCGGGCGAGGCACCAATCGCGCGACCTCGCGATCATGGCCATGATCCGCTCCGGATCGCGGCTGTCGAAGCGGACCAGCACGGCCGGCCAGCCTTCATAATGGGGCGTCTGCCAGAAGGTCGCGGGGTCCGTCTGCTTGAGCATCTCAATCGTGTCGCGATCGAGATGAAGGCAGAAGGAACCTGCTTCCCGGCCGGGCGAGAGGATAGGCCGTCCATTCGCCTTGACCGCCGGCTTGCCATAGCTGCTCGCCATCTGCGTGCCGTCGAGCGACAGCGCGAAGGCGACGACGGTTTCCCAGTCGAGTTTCATGCCCTGCCACGCTCCTCGCGCAGCCGGTCCCAATAAGCGAGCCGTTCGGCGATCTTGGCTTCGAAGCCGCGCGGCGAGGGGGAGTAGAAGCGCTCGGCGTCCATTTCTTCCGGCCAGTAATCGTCGCCCGAGAAGGCGTCCTCGGCGTCGTGGTCATAGGCGTAGCCCTTCCCGTAGCCGATGTCCTTCATCAGCCGCGTGGGGGCGTTGAGGATGGTCTTGGGCGGCATCAGCGAACCGGTCTGCTTCGCCGTGCTCCAGGCCTTCTTTTGCGCGACGTAGGCGGCACTGGATTTGGGCGCGGTCGCCAGATAGAGGCAAGCCTGGACGATCGCCAGCTCGCCTTCTGGAGAACCCAGGAAATCGTAAGCGTCCTTCGCAGCCAGGCATTGGACGAGTGCCTGGGGATCGGCGAGCCCCACATCTTCCGACGCGAAGCGGACCAGGCGACGCAGCACGTAGAGCGGCTCTTCGCCGGCGACCAGCATGCGCGCGAGATAATAGAGCGCAGCTTGCGGATCCGATCCACGCAGCGACTTATGCAGCGCCGAGATGAGGTTATAATGCCCCTCGCGATCCTTGTCGTACACCGCCACGCGCTGGTGGAGCAGGGCGGCGAGACCCGCCGGATCGAGCGGCTCGGCGATGTCGATCGAGAACAGCGTCTCCACCTGGTTCAGCAGGAAACGCCCATCGCCGTCGGCGCTGGCGATGAGCGCCGCACGGGCGGCGGAATCCAGCGGCAGTGGCCGGCCTTCCGCGGCCTCGGCCCGCTCGACCAGCTTGCCGAGCGCCGTCGCATCGAGCCGGTTCAGGATCAGCACCTGCGCGCGGCTGAGCAGCGCGGCATTGAGCTCGAAGCTGGGGTTTTCCGTGGTCGCACCGACGAGGATCACCGTGCCATCCTCGACATAAGGCAGGAAACCATCCTGCTGGGCGCGGTTGAAGCGGTGGATCTCGTCTACGAAAAGGAGGGTCCGCGTACCCATTCGCGCATGCTCGCGGGCTTCGGCAAACACCTTCTTGAGATCGGCCACGCCGGAAAACACCGCCGAAATCGCGGCGAAGCGCAAGCCGACGGCATCTGCCAGCAAGCGCGCGATCGTCGTCTTGCCCGTGCCCGGCGGCCCCCAGAGGATCATGGAGGAAAGCCGGCCTGCCGCGACCATCCGGCCGATCGCGCCTTCGGGCCCGGTAAGATGATCCTGTCCAACGACTTCCTCCAGCCGGCGTGGGCGCAGGCGATCGGCCAGGGGCCCCGCATCGGCGGGGACGGTGGCGGCGGTTTCGGAGGCAAACAGATCGGCCATGTCAGACGCGCATATAGGCGGCGTCCGTTCGAAAATCACCAGAGCTCCGTAAAGGGGGTTGCATTTTAAACCAGTCAAGATATATCTTATACATGTTCAAGCATAGAGGAATGCAACGAATGCGTTTTTTTCACCCCATGCACAGGCATGGTCCGCATGGCCGCCACTTCGGTCCGCGCGGTTTCGGCGCTGGCGGCTTCGGGCGCCATTGGGGCGAGCATGAAGGCCGTGGCCGGCGTCGCGTCTTCGACTCGGGAGAACTGCGGCTCGTGCTGCTCAAGCTGATCGCTGAGCAACCCCGCCACGGTTACGATCTCATCCGCGCCATCGAGGAACTGACCGGCGGAAGCTATGTGCCGAGCCCCGGCGTCGTCTATCCCACGCTCACCATGTTGCAGGACATGGGCCATATCGAGGAAGCGAGCACGGAGGGGACGCGAAAGGCCTTCGCCATTACCGATGAAGGAAGCGCGCATCTTGCCGAAAAGCAGGCGGAGGTCGAAGCGCTGTTCGCGCGGCTGGCCGAGCTCGCCGCCTTGCGCGAACGCACGGACGGGGCTCCGATCCGGCGTGCCATGGGCAATCTGCGTGCGGTGCTGATGCACCGGCTGGGCCGCGACGATGTCGATAGCGAGACGCAGCATGCAGTCGCCGCGATCCTCGACGAGGCCGCTCAACGGATCGAGCGTCTGTGACCCGACTCGAGATGCTGCGCCGACGGCTTGGCCTCGCCGGCGCAGCTCCATCGGAAAGGAAGAATGATGTCGTACAGCAGCACCGCCTCGGTCCGGACGGACAAGGCAAGCCGGTATCTCCAGCAGCTGTGCAAGCATTGGAGCCATAATCTGGCGGTCGAATTCACCTCCGGACACGGCACGGTGATTTTCCCCCGCGACGCGCGCGGCGCCGATTGGCCGGGAGATGCCCTGGTGACGATGACCGCGCATGCCGACAAGCTGGAATGCCGCATCGATGCCAGCGCGGCCGGCCAGCGCGACGGTCTCAAGGGTGCGCTGGCCCGCCATCTCGATCGCTTTGCCTTTCGCGAAGCGCCGCTGGCCTTTGACTGGCAGGACGACTGATCCAGCCCGTCCCGGGCTGCCGGCGCGCTCTCTCCGAAAACCCCGCTTTCCGCTCGTCCTTCACCTATATTATCCGAAGCTGAAAGCTTTCGCGCTAGGGCAGGGCACAAGCATTCGCTTCGAACGTTGCACGGCCATGAAGCGAAAGGGATTGGCGCCTGGCGGAGACGCCGGCCACGGGCGGGGGCGGATGACGATACGATCAGCGTTGGATTCCGAGGCGGAGCGGCAGCGCGCCCGCTTCGTCGCCGAGACCGCTTCCGACCACGCGATTTACATGCTGGATCCACACGGTACCGTGGCATCGTGGAACGGCCGCGCACGGGATTTTACCGGCTATCTCGCCGACGAGATCATCGGCCATGCCTTTTCGCGCTTCTTTACCGATGAGGATCGTGCAGCGGGTCTGCCCGACAAGATCCTGCATGAAGCGGCTCAAGCAGGCCGGTGCGAGCAGGAAGGCTGGCGTATCCGCAAGGATGGGGGCCGTACCTGGACGCATGCCGTGATCGATCCGGTCTACGGCCATCAAAGCGAACTGCTCGGCTATGTCGAAATGATCCGTACCATTCATACGGGGCATCAGGCGAACAGGGCATTGTACGACAGCGAGCAGCGGTTCCGCCTGCTCGTGCAGGGCGTTCGGGACTACGCGATCTACATGCTCGATCTCGATGGGCGGGTGATCAACTGGAACGCGGGTGCCGAGGCGATCAAAGGCTATTCCGCCGAGGACATCATCGGCGAGCATTTCTCGCGCTTCTATACCGAGGAGGATCGTGCGCGGGGCGAACCCGAACGCGCGCTGAGGACGGCGCTCGAGCAGGGACGCTATGAGAGAGAGGCCGAGCGGGTACGCAAGGACGGCTCCCGCTTCTGGGCGAACGTCGTGATCGATCCGATCCATGACGAGCAGGGCCGGCTCGTCGGCTATGCCAAGATCACGCGTGACGTGACCGAGAAGCGCCGTGCGCAGGAGGAGCTAGAAGAAGCCCGCGCGGCGCTGTTCCAGGCGCAGAAGCTGCAGGCGCTCGGCGAGCTGACCGGCGGTATCGCCCATGATTTCAACAATCTGATGACCGTCATCCGGGGCTCGGCCGAATTGCTGCAGAGCGAGTCGCTGACGCCCGAGAAACGCGCCCGCTACGTCCAGGCCATCATTGAGACCGCAGATCGCGCGACGACGCTGACGGGGCGGCTGCTCACTTTCGGCCGGCGGCAGGCGGTCGCTCCCGAGGTCATCGATCTCGGGCTGCGGCTCGATGCGCTCGGCGAGGTGTTGGCGCGCACGCTCGACAGCGCCATTTCCGTCCGGGTCGAAGTGGATCCGGACGCCTGGCGCATCGAGGCCGATCCCGCCGAATTCGAGACCGCGCTGCTCAACGCTGCGTTCAACGCGCGCGATGCCATGCCGTCGGGCGGAGAGCTCCTCATTGCGGTTTCCAACCTGCCCGAGGAAGAGGCCGTCCGCATCGCCGTGTCCGATACCGGCGAAGGCATTGCCGAAGACCTGATGCCGCGCGTGTTCGAGCCCTTCTTCACCACCAAGCCGGTGGGCAAAGGCACTGGTCTGGGGCTCAGCCAGATCCACGGCTTTGCAGCGCAGGCCGGCGGACGCGCCGAACTGGTTTCGGAACGAAGGAAGGGAACCACCGTCAGCTTGATCCTGCCGCGCTCGCAGCGCGCCGCCGATCCGATCGCCTCCCGCATGGAGAGCGGACGACACTGGGAAATGCTCGATGTCCTGCTGGTGGAAGACAGCGACGTCGTCCGCACGTTCGCGCGCTCGCTGCTGGAGGAGCTCAAGGCGAAGGTGACGGAGGCAAGCTCCGCGAGGGAGGCCCGCCGGCTGCTGAAGCAGCGCCGTTTCGATCTGGTCTTCACGGACATCGTGATGCCCGGAATGTCCGGCCTGGAGCTTGCCCGCTTGCTCCGGAGCACGATGCCTGACCAGCCGGTTCTGCTCGCGACGGGCTACAGCAAGGAGGTTTCGAGCGGTGAAGCGGCGGGCTTCCAGATCGTCAGGAAACCCTATGGAGCGGAGACGTTGACGACTGCGATCGCCAAGGCATTGGCGGCTCGGCACCCCCCGACGCTGGCCTAGCCAAGGGCAACTTCTCGGCTCTCCCGAGCGTTTGATCCACGTTCCAGAGAGAGGAAAGAGGATGAAGCGCACGCGCGACGACTATCGACCGCCCACCTATCGCGGCGAGCAGAAACCTCGGACGGAGGATCTGACCGGCCCTGCCCCCACGACGGAGGGACGTATCGCCCGTGAAAATCGGGGAAAGCGCGCTCCTTCGGAAGGCAGCGGCGCCGTTGTCGGCAGCGGCGCGGCTGCAGGCGGGGGCGGCGGCTTCGAGGATTATGACGCGGATCCGCAGGGCGGAGGAGGACATATTCCCCTCCGCGGCGGCAGGCCGGCCGATTAAAGCCGGCCTAGCCGTTTTCGGCTGCTTCGGACCAGGCCGTTCACGCGACTGCCAGGGCTGCGCGGCCGGCACGATTTTCGGATGAAGCGCCCTTCCTCTTCGGCTCGGCCGTGGCGCCCGGAATCGAGCGGGCGCGATCCGCCAGCGATCGCCCGAAGGACGTCAGGCCGTTGCGCCATTCCTCCTTGCGCCACAGCGCATAGGCTGTCGCACCTAGCGCGATCACTCCTGCCGCCGCGGTGACGCGCGGCGGCGTCGCTTCGCGGCCGATCTTCCCCAACACGGACTGTCGGCCATCTCTCCTGCCGGCTTTCGTCGATCCATCGGCTTTCATGATCCTGCTCCATGTCATTGCATCAGAGGGAAACGCGGGGGACCGTGCGCAGTTTCGCTGTCGTTCGGTCGCTCAACCGTCCTGAGGCACGGATTCGCGCGTTTCGCCGCGCAGCAACAGCTCGACCATCTGTATGGCGAGCCTCATGGGCGATGGCTTTGCAAGAAAACTGACATCGCGATGCTCCTCCGGCAGGATGTCCAGCGGGTGGCCCGATATGACCAGCGTCGGCACGCCTTCATCGCGCAATGCATTCAACAGCGGAAAGGCCATCTCGCCTTGAAGATCGATGTCCACGATCGCGCAGTCCACCGGTTCGCCCGCCAGCATCTGCTGCGCCTCCGCGAGGCTTGCCACCGGACCCAGGACCTCTGCGCCCCATTCCGAGAGGGATTGGGCCAAATCCGTTGCCAGCAGGAACTCGTCTTCGACAAGCAGGATACGGCTGTCGCTCAGCAAGCTCATCGGGAAGACCTTATCCTTATCGGCTGACCGACGCAGCCGAGATAGGGTGAGGACACGAGCCGACAAGGGGCGCGGACGCTGAACCGTTGGGTTAGCATGACGTGACGAGCAACCCTCCTGGAGGCGGAAAAGCGGACGGCGGCAACTCCCGATGGCCGCGATCGTTGGTTTCGCGAAAGGAGCACCGGGTGGATGGAAGATCAAGCGACCAACGCAGCACCCTATGCGCCGATGCGCGATAGCCGGAGAGACGGAACGGCCCTGCTGATCATCGATATGATCAGCGATTTCGAGTTTGAGGATGGTGCGGCCCTGCGGCGCGCCGCGGAACGCACGATCGCCCCGATCGAGATGCTGCGCGAGGAGGCCGAAGGCTGCGGCTGCCCGGTGATCTACGTCAATGATAATTTCGGCGAATGGCATTCGGAGCGGTCGCGGCTGGTGGAGCGGGCGGTTGCCAAGGGAGGCGAGGTCCCGCGCCGGCTGGCGCCACGACGAAATGATTATTTCATCATCAAACCCCAATTTTCCGGTTTCTATTCGACAAATTTGCCCGTGCTGCTGCCGAAGCTCGGCGTCAGCCGGCTCGTCCTGGCCGGAGTGGCCACGGACATATGTATCCTCTTCACGGCGGCCGATGCGCATATGCGCGATTATGCCTTATGGATTCCCGAGGATGTCGTCGCATCGGCGCACGACGCTCGCGGCCGCTGGGCGCTCGAGATCATGCGCGGCACGATGGGAGCGGAGACGGCGTCCACGGCGGCACTGTCGCTCGCCGGATGGTCGGCACGTCTCGATCCCCGGCCTGCGGAATGCGGCTGAGGCGGGCCGCTTTTTCGTGCATCGGCAGCTTCGATGCCGCATAAGGACCGCAGGGCAGGGGTAACATCGCTTTAACGACGCTGGCGCTAGGCACGGGCCATGCGCGCAATGGAGCCGGGACAAGCGAATGGCATGACGATGGACGCCGAACGTCTGCTCAACGAAGCGGCCCGGACAGTGGACAATGGCGGCGGATGTGCTGTGGCCACGGTGGCCGATCTGTTCCTGCCGGCCGAAGCCCGCCTGAACGATCGGCAGCGCGGAACGATGATCCGGCTGCTCACCAAGCTCGTCCAGGCGATCGAACAGGATCTGCGCCGGCGTTTCATCAATCATGTCGACGGGAACATTCCGGATGAACTCGTGGATATGATCGCCTCCGATCAGATAGAGATCATCTCGCCTCTGCTTTTTCGCTCCGGCCTGCTGGAAGATACTGAGCTCGTGGCGCTGCTCAAACGTCGAACGGAAGAGCATCGGCTGGTCCGGACGCTGCGGCTGAAGGCCGTTCGCGATGCCGGAGAGGCCGGAGCCATGCCTCCCGCCCCATTGCTGGACCGGCTGCTCGAAAGCAGCGAGGTCCGGATCGCGGAAGCGGCGATGGCACTGCTGATCGCCGAGAGCCGTCGCCACGACCGTTTTCAGGAACCATTGCTGGCGCGCACCGATCTGCCCGCGGAAATTCAGCACCGGATGGTCTGGTGGTCGGCTGCCGCGTTTCGGGAGCACCTCCGTCGCCAGGCTTCCGTGGAGGCTGCCTTCATTGATCGTGCGCTCGTCGCCGCCGGCAACGATGCGCTTGCCGCGCACGACGAGAGCGAAGCTCTGGAAAGCCGCGCGCTCCAGCTTGCCCGGCTGCTTGCCGATTGCGGCAAGCTAGACGACGAGCTGATCGTGAAGGCGCTCGATGATGCCAGGCCGATGCTGGCGATTGCCGGCCTGAGCATCCGCGCGGGCATCGATTTCGTTTCGACCTGGGAAATGGCAATGGCCCCCGCGCGCCTGACCGTCCTCTTACGCGCGATCGGAATGGAGCGCGCTTCGGCCATCTCGGTGCTGTTCGCGCTCCATCAGGACGGTGACGCGCCTGACCGGCTGATCGATCTCGCGGCCGCATATGAAGCGCTGGAGGGGCGCCAAGCGCAAAATGCGATCGGGCCCTGGAAGTTGGACAGCTTCTATCGGAAGGCGATCGCCGAGCTCGCAGGCGGGCTCGGCGGCCGCGGGAGCGGCCGGTGAACGCCGGCGGAATGGCGGGCATGGCCGCCGTACAGGGTCGGATCGATCAGGACGGGCGGCTGATCGAAGCCGATCCGCCATTGGCCGACCTGCATCGCCGCGCCGGGGGAGAACCGGACGGACCCATGGCAGTTCCTCAGATCGCGGCCCTGATCCGCCTTGCGCGGCGGCTCGGCATCGTGATCTCACGCGGCGTGATCGCCGCGGATGGAGATAGCGATCTCGACCTGTGGGTTCGCGCACAACCGGATGGCGATACCGTCGCGCTTACCATCACGGGTTGGACCAGCCGTCCCGCCCGCCCCCCTTATCCGGCGCCCGAAATCGAACGTATCCATGACTTTCTTCGCGCGCCCGCCGATTGGCTGTGGCAGACCGATGCGGCGTTACGTGTCGTTGCGCTGTCGGCTTCTGCGTCCGCCGCATTCGGCAGCCGGTCCGCATCGGTTCTCGGACAGCCGTTGACGCGGCTGTTCCGTCTCATCGAAGATGAGAAGGGCGAGCTGCCGATCCTCGTCGCGGCGGCGAGCCAGAGCCGGTTCGACGATCAGCTTGCGGAGGTGCGCGACGGCGGAAATCGCGTGCGGTTGAGCGGCGTACCGCTCGTCGGCAGCGAGGGAGAGTTCGCTGGCTTCAGCGGCAGCGTCGCCTCCCTGGTGGAAGAGGAGGGACAGGCGCCTCCCGCAGAAGGCCGGATCGAGCCCGCGGATGAAGAATATGGCGACGGCGGGGCCTTTGGTGAACGGCTCGACAAGGCGCTGCGCACGCCGCTCGATCGTATCGTTGCCAATGCCGACAGCATCCGGGCACAGGCGGACGGACCGCTCCGGGGCGATTATGCCGATTATGCGGCGGATATCGCGCGGGCCGGCCGGCATCTCCTCGCGCTGATAGACGATCTCGTCGATCTTCAGGCGATCGAAAGGCCCGATTTCCGGCCGCTTGTCGAAGAGGTCGATCTCGCCGACGTGGCAAGACGCGCGGCCGGGCTGCTCGCCGTTCGCGCCGCTGACCGCTCCGTCCTGCTGGATCGGCCGGCGCCCGAGGAAAGCCTCGCGGCAATCGGCGAGTTCAAGCGTGCGCTGCAGATCCTCGTCAATCTGATCGGCAACGCGGTGCGCTATTCCCCGCCGGGAGGCTCGGTCTGGATTCGTGCCGCGCGCGAAGGGGCCGCGGCCGCCGTCGTGGTTGCCGATCAGGGCAGGGGAATCGCCCCTGCCGATCAGGAGCGCATCTTCGAAAAGTTCGGACGGGTCGATCCGGACGAACCCGGAGGCACGGGGCTTGGCCTCTACATCGCCCGCCGGCTGGCGCGGGCGATGGGCGGCGACATCGTCGTGGACAGTGCGCCCGGGCAGGGCGCCCGCTTCGTTTTCACCCTGCCGGCGGGCGATCCCTCCTAGACCCGGCGACGCATATCCGTCGGCTTGCCAGCGCCTCTCCGCAGGCTAAGACGCGACAAACCGTTGCGGATGAGGAGAGGCGGCGCGTGACATCCTACAGCTATGTGAAGGTCGATCGGCACGATCACGTCACGGTGATCACGCTCAACCGTCCCGAGGTGCTGAACGCACTGCATGGTCCTGCCAACCGCGAGCTGAACGGCATATTCGACGCCTTTGCCGAGGATCCGGATCAATGGGTGGCGATTATCACCGGCGCCGGCGATCGCGCCTTTTGTGCCGGATACGACCTCAAATCGGTCGCCGATGCCGGCATCGAGCTTCCACCCGGCGGCTTCGCCGGCATCACCGCACGCTTCGATCTTGTGAAACCGGTGATCGCGGCGGTGAACGGTTTCGCCTTTGGCGGCGGTTTCGAAACCGCGCTGGCCTGCGACATCATCGTCGCGTCGGACGATGCCCAATTTGCCTTGCCCGAACCCCGCGTCGGCCTCGCCGCCCTGGCGGGAGGCCTGCTGCGCCTGCCACGCGCGATCGGTGAGAAAAGGGCGATGGAGATCATTCTCACCTGTCGTCGCGTGAGTGCGGAAGAAGGGCGGACGCTGGGCTTCGTCGCCGACGCGGTCCCACGCGAGAAGCTGATGGATCGGGCGATGGAGATCGCCCTCCGCATTTGCGAGGCGAGCCCCGCCGCCGTCCGCGCGTCGAAGGAGGTGGCGGGTCGGCTCGCAGCCGACGAGCCCCTGTCGCGCGCCTATGTCCTGCAGAATGAGGGGCCGGCCGTTGCCGCCATGCTGGTCTCTCCCGACTTGCGGGAGGGGCCGCTCGCTTTCTCCCAAAAGCGCCCGCCCCGCTGGAGCGGACGCTGATCGTCGGATCCGCTCAGCGGGCGCAAGGCCCGTCGGGCGGACCAGACCGGGCATGCGATAGGTTCATCGACCAGCGACGCCATCGGGCCGTAGAAGCGGACGCGATATTCGGACGGCTCTTCGCCGGCTCTGACGGCGCTGCTCAGCGGCGGCCGATCCGCCGCATGCGATGATTGTCGAGCAGCGGAGCATTGCCCCGGCCGAACGCCATGTCTTTCAAAAAATCGCTCTGCAGCATCGTGTAGGGGAAGCCAGGTTCGATTCCCGTCCTCGCGTCCAGCATCGCGAGATGGTCCGGATCGAGTTCCAGATCCACGCAGCCGAGATTATCCCTGAGCTGATCGGCATTGCGCCCGCCGATGATCGGGATCACTCCGGCCTCGGGACGAAGCTGCATGATGGCCGCAAGCGCGACCTGGGCAGGGGAGCGGCCGACCTGCCGGGCGATATCAACGACCAGCTGCGCGATCTCCTGGCTCCGCTGCGGGATTCGGTCGCGCTGCTGACGGGTGGGCTCGCTGGTTCCGTTGCCGAGGAACTTGCCGGAAAGCACGCCTTGGGCAAGCGGCGACCAGGCGGTCACGCCGAGGTCCAGTTCCTCGGCCATCGGGATCAGCTCGCGTTCCGCGGTTCTCTCGACGAGGCTGTATTCCACCTGCATGCCGATGAAGGGGGACCATCCGCGCAATTCGGCCAGCATGTTGGCACGCGCGACCTGCCAGGCAGGGGTGTCGGAGACGGCGACATACAGCACCTTGCCGGCCGAGACGAGATCGTCGAGCCCGCGCATGATCTCCTCTACAGGCGTCGTATAGTCCCAGAAGTGGAGCAGGTAGAGGTCGATATAGTCGGTCCCGAGGCGGCGCAGCGATTCCTCGACGCAGTAGCGCATGGCCTTCCGGCTGTTGCCGGACTTGGAGATGTCCGTGCCCGAATGCGGCGTATATTTGGTGGCAACGACGAAATGGTCCCGGTCGGCACGGATGCAGTCGCCGACCAGTCGTTCGCTTGCACCTTCGGTATAGACATGCGCCGTATCGATGAAGTTGCCGCCTGCCTCCGCAAAGGCGTCGAACATCGCACGGCTCGCGGCATCATCGCCGCCCCAACCCCAATCCGATCCGAAGGTCATCGCGCCAAGGCACAGTTCCGAGACCCGCAGCCCCGATTTTCCATGCAACCGATAACGCATGCCCATGCCCCCAAGGAAAAGAATGATCGTCCTCAAGCTAACGCCAGCGCGGCCGGTCGCAACCCCGCCTCTGGCAATTTCCGCCGGGACACGCCACTTAACCCCCAAGCGGCCGTTCCGGCGGAATGGCCCTCATGTGGAGGAGCGGCATGAGCCAGTATCGCAAGACCGACGAGGCCGTCGCCCGGCTGACGCCGGAGCAATATCGCGTCACGCAGCAGAACGGCACCGAAAGGCCGGGCACCGGCGAGTATCTTCATAACAAGCAGCCCGGCATCTATGTCGATATCGTATCGGGCGAGCCCCTCTTCGCGTCCTCCGACAAATATGAGTCCGGCTGCGGCTGGCCGAGCTTCACCAAGCCGATCGAGCCCGCGAATGTCGCCGAGCTGCGCGACACGTCGCACGGCATGATCCGCACCGAGGTGCGCTCGGCCCATGGCGATAGCCATCTCGGCCATGTCTTTCCCGATGGCCCGCCGGACAGGGGAGGGCTGCGCTACTGCATCAACTCGGCGTCGCTGCGCTTCGTCCCGCGCGAGGCGATGGAGGCGGAAGGCTATGGCGCCTATCTCGATCAAGTGGAGGACGTGGAATGAGCATCGAACGGGCCGTGCTGGCGGGCGGCTGCTTCTGGGGCATGCAGGATCTGATCCGTCGCCAGCCCGGGGTGATCAAGACACGCGTCGGCTATACCGGCGGCGACGTGCCGAACGCGACCTATCGCAACCACGGCACCCATGCAGAAGCGATTGAAATCCTATTCGATCCGACAGCGACGGATTATCGGACGATCCTGGAATATTTCTTCCAGATCCACGATCCGACGACGCGCAACCGCCAGGGCAATGATATCGGCACGAGCTATCGCTCGGCGATCTACTATACGAGCGAGGAGCAGAAGCGCATCGCGGAGGACACCATCGCCGACGTCGACGCGTCCGGCCTGTGGCCGGGCAAGGTGGTCACCGAGGTGGAGCCGGCCGGCGATTTCTGGGAAGCGGAGCCGGAGCACCAGGATTATCTGGAGCGGATCCCCAATGGCTACACGTGCCATTTTCCACGGCCGAACTGGAAATTGCCCAAGCGCGCCGTGGCCTAAGCGAGCGGCCGCCACGTTCGGCGAGCGGCCTTGAGAAAAAGCACGCCCCGCCTTTGGGCGGGGCGCTCTTCTGCCAGATCTCTGTCAGCGCTGTTCGACCGGCAGGTAATCGCGCTGCGTCGGCCCCGTATAGAGCTGCCGCGGGCGACCGATCTTCTGCTCGGGATCCGAGATCATCTCGTTCCACTGCGCCACCCAGCCGACGGTGCGGGCAAGGGCGAAGAGCGCGGTGAACATCGTCGTCGGGAAGCCGATCGCGGAGAGGATCACGCCCGAATAGAAGTCGACATTCGGGTACAGCTTCTTCTCGATGAAATAGGGATCGTTGAGCGCGATCTGCTCGAGCTCGCGCGCCACGTCGAAGATGGGATCGGTGACGCCCAGCTTGTCGAGCACCTCGGCCGCGGTCTTCTGCATCACCGTCGCCCGAGGATCATAATTCTTGTAGACGCGATGGCCGAAGCCCATCAGGCGGAACGGATCGTCCTTGTTCTTGGCGCGGGCGATATATTCCGGAATACGATCGGGATGCCCGATCTCGCGCAGCATGTTGAGCGCCGCCTCGTTGGCGCCGCCGTGCGCCGGACCCCAGAGGCAGGCGATGCCCGCCGCGATGCAGGCGAACGGGTTCGCGCCCGACGAGCCGGCGAGGCGCACCGTGGAGGTCGAGGCGTTCTGCTCATGATCAGCGTGAAGGATGAAGATGCGGTCCATCGCCGCCTCGATCACCGGATCGACCTCATAAGGCTCCGCCGGGACCCCGAAGGTCATACGCAGGAAATTGCCGGTGTAGGAGAGATCGTTCTTCGGGTAGAGGAAGGGCTGGCCGATCGAATATTTATAGGCCATCGCCGCGATGGTCGGCATTTTTGCGATCAGCCGATGGCTGGCGATCATCCGCTGCTGCGGATCGTCGATATCGGTCGAATCATGATAGAATGCGGAAAGCGCGCCGACCACGCCGCACATGATCGCCATCGGATGGGCATCGCGCCGGAAGCCGCGGTAGAAGGTGGCGAGCTGCTCGTGCAGCATGGTGTGGCGGCTGATCGTGTAGATGAACTTGTCGAGATCCTCCTTCACCGGCAGCTCGCCGTTGAGCAGGAGATAGGCCACTTCCATGAAGGTGGACTGTTCGGCGAGCTGCCCGATCGGATAGCCGCGGTGGAGCAGGATGCCCTTGTCCCCGTCGATGTAGGTCAGCTTCGATCGGCAGCTTGCGGTCGACGTGAAGCCGGGGTCGTAGGTGAAGACGTCAGTTTGGCCGTACAGCTTGCGGATGTCGATCACATCGGGACCGACCGAGCCGGAAAGCACCGGATAGTCGAAGCTGTTGCCGCCGATTTCCAGCTTCGCGCTCGTATCCCCCATATATACTTCCTTCCGTCCAAGTCTCACTTAGGCTGCGGCCGGTTGGAGCCGGTCGTTGAGCCGTCCTAGGCTTTCCTCGCGCCCGAGCAGCGCGAGCACATCGAAAATTCCCGGCGAGGTCGCCCGGCCGGTCAGCGCCGCACGGAGCGGCTGCGCCACCTTGCCGAGACCGACGCCGGACGCGTCCGCCACAACCCGCACGGCAGCCTCGAGAGACGCCGCGTCCCAGGCCTCCACCGCCGCCAGCGCTCGACAAGCGGCAGCCAGCAGATCGAGGGCAGGTCCCTCTAGCAAGGAAGCGGCCTTCTCGTCCATGATTATGGGGCGGGTGCGAAACAGGAATGCCGCACCCTCGGCCAACTCTCGCAAATCCTTGGCTCTGGGCTTCAGGAACGGCATGCTGCGAAGCAGCAAATCTCGTTCCGGTTCGTCGAGCCCGCGTCCGAGTTCCGCCTCGATTCGAGGACGTGCCAGCCCCGCGAGACGGCCGTCCTCCGCTTCCCGGATATAATGTCCGTTGAGATTCTCGAGCTTCTTGAAATCGAAGCGCGAGGGCGAGCGGCCGATGCCGGAGAGATCGAACCACTCGATCGCCTGTTCGCGGCTGATGATCTCGGCATCACCGTGGCCCCAGCCGAGCCGGAGCAGATAGTTGCATACCGCCTCGGGAAGCATTCCCATCTCGTCGCGATAGGCCTCGACGCCGAGCGCTCCATGGCGCTTCGAGAGCTTGGCGCCATCCGCGCCGTGAATCAGGGGAACATGTGCGTAGATCGGCTCCGGCCAACCCATGGCCCGGATGAGGGCAAGCTGACGGAACGCATTGTTGAGATGATCGTCGCCGCGGATGACGTGGGTCACGCCCATGTCGTGATCGTCCACCACCACGGCGAGCATGTAGGTGGGCGTTCCGTCGGAACGTAGCAGCACCATGTCGTCGAGTTCGGAATTCTGGACGGTAACCGGGCCCTGGACGCGGTCCTCGATGGTGACCGCGCCTTCACGCGGCGCCTTCAGCCGAACCACGAACGGCGCACCCGCGGGCGCCTCAGCGGGATCGCGATCCCGCCAGCGGCCGTCATAGCGCAGCGGCAGGCCCTTGGCCTTCTGCTCGGCGCGCATCGCCTCCAGCTCCTCGGCGGTCGCGAAGCATTTGTAGGCGTGGCCGCGCGCGAGCAGCTCGTGCGCGACCTCGGCATGGCGCGCGGCGCGAGCGAACTGGAACACGGTCTCGCCGTCCCAATCGAGCCCCAGCCATTTCAGCCCATCCAGGATGGCGTCGATCGCCGGCTGGGTGGAGCGTAAGCGGTCGGTATCCTCGATACGCAGCAGGAAGGTGCCGCCGTGATGGCGCGCATAGAGCCAGTTGAAGAGAGCGGTGCGAGCGCCGCCGATATGCAGGAAGCCGGTCGGGGACGGGGCGAAACGGGTGACGATTCTCGATGTGTCGGTGCTTGCGCCCACGCGCATTTTCTCCACTATCGGCGCATGGCCACGGAACTCGGCACGGCCCCTAGCATGGCTTCCGGCTTGCTTCAAACCGCGCCAGGCATGTGGTGGCGCGGGTATCTGCGCGCAAGCCTTGCGATCGCGGAAACTTGGCTCGATGCGGAGCGTGAACAGCTTCCGCTCTGGCTTCCAGTCGGGTTCGGGCTCGGCATTGCCGCCTGGTTCGCGCTCCCCACGCGCGCGGATTGGATCGCCTTCCTGCTTGCTTCGACCGGGATCGCCCTGATCGCGGCGATCGGCTGGCAGGCATATCGTATCGGCCGTGGAGTTGCCTTCTTCGCCGGCTTCGCGGCGCTCGGCATGGCCTTGATCTGGATCCGGGGCGAATGGCTGGTGGCGCCGAGGCTCGAACGGCCCGTCATCGCTGACGTCGCAGGTGAGCTCGAGTCGGTCGAGGCGCTCGAAGCACGCGGCATCGTCCGGCTGCTCCTGACGCCGGATCCGGCCTCGGGCCTTCCCGCCCATGTCCGCATCAATGTCGCCAAGGCGGATGCACCCGCGGGATTGACCCAGGGCATGCGGGTTGCGGTACGCGCACGGCTGATGCCGCCCGCCGATCCCGCCGTCCCGGGCGCCTATGACTTCGCGCGCGTCGCCTGGTTTCAGCAGCTCGGCGCGACAGGCAAGGCCCTGGGTCCCGTCCGCATCGTCTCCCAACCCGCGGGCTGGAGCGCGTCGCGAATGCTGGCCGGCGTTCGCAACCGGCTCACTGCCCACATCCACGACCGATTGCCCGGCGCCGAGGGCGGCATCGCCGCCGCCTTCGTGACAGGCGACGAGGGAGCGATACCCGAATCGGATGCCGAGGCGATGCGCCGCTCGGGGCTCGCCCACCTGCTCTCGATCAGCGGTCTGCACGTCACGGCGGTGATCGGCCTTGCCATGTGGCTTACCCTGCGCATCCTGGCGCTCAGCCCCGGACTGGCGCTGCGCGCGCCGTTACTGCTCGTGGCCGCCGCGATGGGCGCGTTGGCAGGCGGTGTCTACACGCTCCTGAGCGGTGCGCAGGTGCCCACGGTGCGTTCGCTGCTTGCGGCCGTCCTCGTCCTCATCGGGATGGCGCTGGGACGCGAGGCCATCACCCTGCGCCTCGTCGCGACGGCGGCTCTGGTGGTGCTGTGCTTACGTCCAGAGGCGCTGGCCGGCCCCAGCTTCCAGCTCAGCTTCGCAGCGGTCACGGCCATCGTCGCGCTTCACGAGCATCCCACGATCCGCCGTCTGTTCTCCGCCGCGAGGAAGGATGGCTCGCCCGGCTGATCCGATCCTTGGGGTCGCTGCTGCTGACGGGGCTCGTGGTCGAGATCGCGCTGGCGCCGATCGCGCTCTACCATTTCCATCGACAGGGGCTTTATGGCGCGCTCGCCAACATCGCCGCCATCCCGCTGACCACTTTCGTCATCATGCCGTTGGAAGGGCTGGCGCTGCTTTTTGACGCCGCAGGCTGGGGCGCCCCTCTGTGGTGGTTGGCGGGCAAGGCGATCGCGCTGCTGCTCTGGATCGCGCATCGCATAGCAGCGGCACCGGGCGCCGTCGCGATGCTGCCGCACATGCCCACGGGCGCCTATGCGCTGATGCTCGCGGGTGGCCTGTGGCTGTTGCTCTGGCGTACAAGGCTTCGCGTTGCCGGTGTGCTGCCCTTCGTCTCCGGGGCGCTCTGGGCGTTGATGCAGCCGCCGCCGGACCTGCTCGTCACCGGCGACGGTCGTCATCTGGCGGTGCGGACGCTGGACGGCGCGCTTGCACTATTGCGGCCGCGTGCCGGCGATTATGTGCGGGGGCTGCTCGGCGAGAATGCCGGCACCGCGGAAGAAGGCAGCGCGCTCGACGATCTGCCCGGCGCGCGCTGCGGCATCGACCTGTGCGCGATGGAGATCGCGCGGGCCGGCCGGCGCTGGCAGTTGCTTGCGACGCGCAGTGCCTATCCGCTTCCGATCGAGGCGATCAACCGGGCCTGCGCTGCGGCCGACATCGTGGTGAGTGACCGACGGCTTCCGCGAAGCTGCCGCCCGCGCTGGCTCAAGGCGGATCGCCCCCTGCTCGTGAAGACCGGCGGCCTCGCCATTGGCTTTGCACCGCGGTGGCTGCGTACGGTGAAGGGATCTGCCGATGCATGGCCCTGGCGCCGACCGGCGCGGCCCGCGTTCGCGATCACACGGCACGCTCCATGAACACCACGTCGAGCTCCCGGCCGAATTTGAAGCCTGCCCGGTGAAGGATGCCGGCATGAGCGAAGCCCAGGCCGGCATGAAGCGCAATCGAGCCTCGATTGGCCGAATCTCCGATCACCGCGAACATTCGGCGGAAGCCGTATGCGGACGCAGCCTCGATCAGCGCCTGGAGGAGCGCCCGACCGATGCCGCGGCCTATATGGTCCTCGCGGACATAAACCGAATCCTCGCAGGAATAGCGATAGGCGGCGCGATCGCGAAACTGAGCGCAATAGGCATAGCCGACGACGAGATGATCGATCTCGGCGACGAGCCATGGCCAGCCGCGCGCATGCACGAAGACCATGCGCTCAGCCATGCTGTCAGCCGATACCGGTTCTTCCTCGAACGTGCCGGTACCATGCAGCACATGGTGCGAATAGATTTGCGAGACTGCCGAGGCATCACGCGCGGGAAGGGCAGGACGAACGGCGATATCTGACAGAGACATGCCGCGCAGCATGCGCCGGCTGTGCCACAATGCAATGGCCAATGGGCAGCAAGCCGGCGACGGGTCAGTAGCGGCGCAGCAGCCCGGCCAGCCGGCCCTGGACGCGAACCTGATCGGGCGAATAACGCTGCGGATCATAGGACCGGTTAGCGGGATCCAACCGGATCATCGATCCTTCGCGCCGGAAATATTTGAGCGTGGCCTCGCTGTCATCGATCAGCGCCACCACAATCTCGCCGTCCCGTGCCGTGTCGGTGCGCCGGATCAGCGCATAGTCGCCGTCGAGGATACCTGCCTCGACCATCGAATCGCCGGAAACCTCAAGCGCATAATGTTCACCGGGCCCCAGCAGCGCAGCCGGCACGGACAGGCTGTTCTGACCTTCCATCGCCTCGATCGGAAGACCTGCGGCGATCCGCCCGTGAAGCGGAATTTCGAGGACGTCATTGGCCGCCGTCGGAAGCGTCGGGGCAGGGGGCGTCGGCGTCCTCAACGGCACGACGGAGGCGGTTTCGTCTCTCGACCGTTCCGGCATCCGCAGCACTTCGAGGGCCCGCGCCCTATTGGGCAGACGGCGAAGGAAACCCCGTTCCTCCAGAGCGCTGATCAGGCGATGCACGCCTGATTTGGATTTGAGATCGAGCGCCTCCTTCATCTCCTCGAAGGAAGGGGAGACTCCGGTTTCCGCCAGCCGATCATGGATGAAGCAGAGCAGTTCATGCTGTTTGCGCGTGAGCATGCCGCAATCCCCTCAAGGAACGAACGGGGAACGTCTAGGAAACGAAGCGCGCGGTGTCAAGCGAGGTCGAGGATTTCCACCATTTCCCCGGCGTGAAGCGCTGCGGCATGGGGTGGCCGGACGATCAGCGCGTCCGCTCGTGCCAGCATCGCGAGCGCGGCGCTGTCCTGACCTTCGAGGGGGACGGCACTTCCCTCGGTGATGGCGGCGCGCAGATATTCGGCGCGCTTCGCCGTGGCCGGCACAGCGCCAGCCAGCGGCATGCTGCGCGGGCGCGGAAGCGGCTCCGACGCGCCCAGTGCGGCACGGACCAGCGGCAGCAGGAACAGCGTCGCGGTCACGAACGCGGATACCGGATTGCCCGGCAACCCGAGCACGGCGGCCTCGCCGAGGCGGCCGGCCATGATCGGCTTGCCGGGCTTCATCGCCGCCCGCCAGAAATCCAGCGAGGCGCCGGCGCGTTCGAGCGCTGGCCGCACGAGGTCATGATCGCCGACCGAAGCGCCTCCCGTCGTGACGATGATGTCGGCCGTGGCGTGGCGGAATGCCCCCGTGATCGCATCGAGATCGTCGCGCACGATGCCGAGATCATCGACGTCGACCGGCAGGGCGGAGAGCAACGCCGCCAGCATCGGGCTATTCGAGGACGGGAGCTGCACGCCCTGAGCGGGCATCCCCGGCGGGACGAGCTCGTCTCCGGTGGAAAGCAGCGCGACCCGCGGGCGCCGGCGGACTTTCAGCGTGCCATGGCCGCCTACCGCAGCGAGGGCGATGCGGGCCGGGGTCAGCCGCTTGCCAGCCTCGATCAGCTGATCGCCCGCACGAAAGTCGCTGCCCTGCGGGCGGACGTGAGCGCCGCAACGTGGCGGTCCTTCGCCCCTGAGGTAGAGGAGCGCGCCGCTGCGCTGCGCCTCTTCCTGGACGAGAATCGTGTCCGCTCCCGGAGGAAGAGGCGCGCCGGTGAATATGCGTTGCGCCAGGCCCGGTGCCAATGGGATGGCGGCGCGGGTGCCCGGTATGGCTTCGCCGTCGGCAAGCGTCCAAGGGCCGGGAAGATCGGCGAAGCGGATGGCATAGCCGTCCATCGCGGAGAGGGGCGCAGTCGGCTGGGTACGCAGCGCCGGCACCGTTTCGGCCGCCCAGCGTCCCGCGGCGGAGGCGAGCGGCACCATTTCCGTCGCGAGTGCCGGAGCCAGCGCAATGACGCGCGCCTGCGCTTCCGCAACCGCAAGCAGGCTCATGCGGCCTGCCATTCCCCCGAGCGCCCGCCGGATTTGGCGAGCAGCCGGATGTCGTCGATCCGCATGCCCCGATCGATCGCCTTGGCCATGTCGTAGATGGTGAGGAGCGCGGTCGAGACGGCGGTCAACGCCTCCATCTCGACACCCGTCTGGCCGCTGGTCTTCACCGTCGCTGTAGCGGTCACCCCATCATCGTCGGCAATCAGGTCCAGCGTCACGCCGCTGATCGGGATGGGATGGCACAACGGGATGAGCTCGGCGGTCTTCTTCGCCGCCATGATCCCGGCGATGCGCGCGACGGCAAGGACGTCGCCTTTCTTGACGGTCCCGTCGCGGATCGCTTCCGCGGCTTCCGCCGACATCAGAATCCGTCCGGTCGCCGTCGCCTCGCGCGCGGTTTCGACCTTGGCGGAAACGTCGACCATCCGCGCGGCGCCGGCATCGTCGATATGGGTAAGGCGGCTCATGCGCCGTTCAGCAGCCGGTGCGTCGCCGCGGCAATGTCGCTTTGCCGCATCAGCGATTCGCCGACGAGGAAGCAGTTCACGCCATGGGCGGAAAGACGATCGAGGTCAGCCTTGGATCCGAGGCCGCTCTCGGCGACAAAGGTGCACCCCGCCGGCGCGCGCCCGGCCAGTTCCTCCGTCCTCGCAAGATCGACGGTGAAATCCTTGAGATTGCGATTGTTGACACCGATCAGCCGGGATCGAAGCCGCAACGCCCGCTCGAGTTCCCGGGCATCATGCACCTCGATCAGCGCATCCATGCCATGGTCCATGGCCGCAGCCTCGATCTCCGCCATCAGGGCGTCGTCGAGAGCGGCGACGATGATCAGGATCGCGTCCGCCCCGAGTGCCCGTGCCTCCGTGACCTGCCATGGATCGACCATGAAATCCTTCCGGAGACAGGGGAGCATGACCGCGGCACGGGCCTTTTCCAGAAAGGCGTCGGCCCCCTGGAAGTAGGGTTCGTCGGTCAGAACCGAGAGACAGGCGGCGCCGCCTTCCTGATAGGCGCGCGCATGCGCCGGCGGATCGAAATCGGACCGGATCAGTCCCTTGGAGGGCGAGGCCTTCTTGATTTCTGCGATCAGCCCGTAGCCACCTGCCGCTACCTTGGCATCGAGCGCGGCGCGGAAGCCACGCGGCGCGGACTGGGCGGCAGCCTGCGTCTCCAACTCGGCGAAGCCAAGGGTGCGCTTGCGCTCCGCTACGTGCAGGCGCTTGCGGTCGCAGATCTCGGAAAGCTTGTCGGCCATGGCGCGGCTATAGAATGGGATCGCCGCCTCGTCATGCCCAACGTGACGGTTTAGAAGCGAATCCAGCGGTCGAGCAAGGTGCCGGCGGATCCCCGATCGATCGCTTCGGCAGCTCGTCCTACGCCTTCGCGCCAATCCGCCGCTAGACCGGCGACGATCAGCGCGGCCGCAGCATTGAGCAGCACCGCGTCGCGATAGGCGCCAGCCTCGCCATGCAGCAAGGCGAGGAGCGCGGAGGCATTGTGAGCCGCGTCGCCGCCGCGCAGTGCTTCCAGCGGATGGCGCCGGAGCCCCGCATCCTCGGGAACGACGCGCAGCGCGCCCTCGCCGCAAGCGCCCAGCCGCCAGGCGGTGCTCGGTCCCGCGATCGAGAGCTCGTCCAGCGGTTCGTCTCCAGCGACGAGCATCGCCGCATCGGTGCCGAGCAGGCGCAGCGCCTCGGCATAGACCGGCACATAATCCGGCCGTGCGACCCCGATCAGCTGTCGGCTGACCGCCGCCGGATTGGCGATCGGACCGAGCAGGTTCAGGATGGTGCGCCGGCCGATCGCCCGACGGATCGCGGCGAGCTTGCCAAGCGCCGGATGATGCTTCTGCGCGAACAGGAAGGCGATACCGAGCTCAGCCAGGCTCTCTTCGGCACGCGCCGACGCACGATCGAGATCGAGGCCGAGCGCTTCCAGCGTGTCGGCGGCGCCGGCCTTGCTCGATGCCGCGCGATTGCCATGCTTGGCGACCGGCACGCCCGCCGCGGCGACGACGATCGCTACTGCGGTCGAAACGTTGAGGCTGTGCGCGCCGTCGCCACCCGTACCGCACACGTCTATCGCGCCTCTCGGCGCGCGCACGGGAAGCATCCGTTCGCGCAGCGCCATTGCAGCCGCGGCGATCTCCACGCTGGTTTCGTCGCGTTCGGCCATCACGGTGAGGAATCGGGCGACTTCCTCCGCTTCGGCGCGACCGTCGAATATGTCGACGAACGCAGCATAGGCGGTGCCATGCTCGAGCGGTGTCGCGCTGTCGGGCAGCGGAGAAAGGAGGGTCACGCCCGTTCCTTCACCGGAAGGCCGGCGATCCGCAGGAAATTGGCGAGCATGGCGTGGCCGTGCTCGGTGGCGATGCTCTCGGGATGGAACTGCACGCCGTGGATCGGCAGCGCGCGATGGCGGAAACCCATCACCGTGCCCTGATCTGCCGTCCGGGCGTTGACGAGCATGACCTCCGGAATGTCCTCCACGACCAGCGAATGGTAGCGGGTCGCCGTGAACGGCGAGGGAAGGCCTTCGAAAAGGCCGGTGCCGTCATGCTCCACGGCGCTGGTCTTGCCATGCATCAATGTGGCGGCGCGCACGACCTTGCCGCCGAAATACTGTCCGATCGCCTGGTGGCCGAGACACACGCCGAGCAAGGGCCGCCGCTCGGCAGCGCAGGCGGCAACGAGATCGAGACTGATCCCCGCCTCGTTCGGCGTGCACGGTCCCGGCGAGATGAGGAAGGCGTCCGCGCCGCTCGACAGCGCCTGGCCGACACCGATCGCATCGTTGCGTTCGACGCGGACCTCGGCCCCCAGCTCCATCAGATAATGGACCAGGTTCCAGGTGAAGCTGTCGTAATTGTCGATGACCAGGATCATGCGAGGAGGCTTTAGAGCATTGGACGGAAAAGTGGGAAATGGTTTTCCACGCCGTGCGCCGGCTGCGCCGCCTCGCTCAGACGGGCGGCAGGAGCGCGAGCAGCAGCGTGATCGAGAGCACCGAGATAATGGTAGAGACGAGGATGCCGCGCGCGGCGATGCCCGTCTCGCGGTTGTAGAGTTCGGCGAGCATGAAAGGCCCCGTGCCGGTCGGCAGCGCCGCGAGCAGGATCGCGGCATTCGACCACAGCGTCGGCATGCGAAAAATCCAGAGCACGAGCAGGGCGGTGATTGCCGGATGCACGAGCAGCTTGAGCAGGATGGGGATGGCGGCTCGGTGAGCGGGCGGTGCGTCATGGCGCGGCTCGGCGAGGAACAGGCCGATGGTCACGAGCGCGCAGGGCGTCGAGGCCGCGCCGAGCGCCGCGGTGAGTTCATGGACGGGGCCGGGCAGTGGCCTGCCGGTCGCCATCCAGGAGGCGCCCGCAGCCGGCGCGATCAGCAAGGGGTTGCGGATCAGTGCGGCTGCGATGCCGGCCAGTGTCGCCGACACGCGCCGGCCGCGGTGGATATCGAATTCGACCAGCAGGATCGCAAAGGCGAAAAGCAGCGAAACGGTGAGAATGGAGGCGATCACCGGCGGCGGACCCGCCTCCGATCCAAAAGCCGCGAGGCACAGTGGGATGCCGATGAACGCAGTGTTCGCATAGGCGGCGGTGAGGGCTTCGAGGCTGCGTTCGGCCAGCGGCCGACCACGCGTAAAGACAAGCCCGAGCACGAAGGTTGCCGCCATGCCCCCGCAAAAGGCGCCGATGAAGCCGGGGTGCCACAGCGTTGCCCAGCGGGCTTCCGCGATGATTCGGAACAGGAGCGCGGGCAAGGCCAGCCGTACCACGAATGCATTGAGAGCCTGCGTCGAGGCGGACGGCAGCCAGCTCCGTCGGCCTGCGATCCAGCCCAACAGGATCAGGCCGAACAGCGGCGCGACGATGCCGAGGATAAGGGAAAAGCGCACGAATGGCCGCTAGGCGGCGTCGATCGCTGCCGTCAAGCAGCCATGCTACGCGGCAAAATCATTGCCCAAAGCGCGCATCGGCGGCGTGGGCCACCGCCTCGCGCGCGGCGGCGAACAACGCGCCGGATTTGGCCTCGCACTCGCGCTGTTCAGAGGCAGGATCCGAATCCGCTACGATGCCGGCGCCCGCCTGCACATGCATTACCCCGTCCTTCACCACCGCGGTGCGCAGCACGATGCAGCTGTCCATCGATCCGTCGGGCGAGAAATAACCGACACCGCCGGCGTAAGCGCCGCGCGTCTCCGGCTCCAGCTCGGCAATGATCTCGCAGGCGCGGACCTTCGGCGCGCCGGACACAGTGCCGGCCGGAAACCCTGCGAACAGCGCGTCCAGCGCGTCCTTGCCGGGCGCCAGGCGTCCGACGACATTGGAGACGATGTGCATGACGTGGCTGTAGAACTCGACGGTGTAGCTGTCCGTCACCTTCACCGTTCCGGGTGCGGCGACGCGACCGACATCGTTGCGGCCGAGATCGAGCAGCATGAGATGCTCGGCCCGCTCCTTGGGGTCGGCAAGCAAAGCATCGCGGTTGGCCGCGTCCTCCTCGCCCGTGCGTCCGCGCGGCCGCGTACCCGCGATCGGCCTGATCGTCACTTCGCCATCGCGAGCACGGACCAGAATTTCGGGGCTCGATCCGATGATAGCGAAACCCGGCAGGTCGAGATGATAGAGGAAGGGCGAAGGATTGATCCGCCGAAGTGCCCGATAGAGATCGAAGGGCGGCAGCGGGAACGGGGTCGTGAACCGCTGTGCCAGCACGACCTGGAAGATGTCGCCCGCGGCGATATATTCCTTCGCCGCAAGCACCATCTCCCGGTAGCGGCCCGGCGCGAGCTGCGGCTCCGGCATGATCGTGGGCAGTTCCGTCACGGACCGCGGTACGACGGGCAGAGGGGCGGCCAATCGCGCCGCCGCCGCCTCGATCCGCTCCCGGGCGGCTTCGATCCGGATCCCCGCATCGCCGCCGTCCGGCCAGACCGGCGCGACGAGATACAGCGCATCGGCCAGCCGATCGAAGACGAGAAGGAGGGTGGGGCGGACAAACAGCATGTCCGGCAGGGCAAGCGGATTGGCCGGAGGACGGGGGAGGCGCTCGACCAGGCCGACCGTTTCATAGGCGAAATAGCCGACGAGGCAGGCGAGCGCGGGGGGAAGCCCTTCCGGCACGTCCATCCGGCAGCGGGCGACCAATGCGCGCAACGCCGCGAGCGCGCCGTCTCCCGCCGGCTGGAACGCCTCGCGATCCTGCAGCCAGCGCGAATTGATCTCCGCCTCATTGCCGAAGGCACGGAAAACGAGATCCGGCGCGAGGCCGAGGAGCGTATAGCGCCCGCGCGCGGCCCCTCCTTCTACCGATTCCAGCAGGAAATCTCCTCGTCCGGGCTCGATCAGCTTGAGCGCGGCCGCGATCGGCGTATCGACATCGGCAATCTGCCGTCGCCAAAGGAGCGCGGGTTTCCCGGCCTCGAGCGCGGCGAACGCAGCCGCATCGTCGCCGGAACTCATTGCTGGTTCGCGCCGCCGCCGAGCAGCTCCGCCTTGAGTGCCGCGATCGCCTTGGCGTCGATCCTCACCTTCGCGGCTTCGCGGGCCGCCTTCACGAACTGCTCGACGATCTCATTCTGCACGGCGCTGGTGAACTGATCCTGGACCTGCGGCGCAAGCCCCTTGGCCGCTTCCGGATCCGCAGGCGCGGTGCCGGTCAGCGTAACCACGAAGGTGCCCTGGCCTCCGGGAGCGGGAAGCGTCTGCGCTTTGCCTTTGACCATGCTGAACAGCATCACCAGCGGCGGCGGCGCATTCTGGCCTTGGCGCGACAGATCGATGCGCCGGATCTTCACCTTCTGCGGCGGCGGCAGCGCGATGCCCGCCTCTGCCATCGCCTTTTCCAGCGGCATCCCCTTGGCCGTCTTGGCAGCGATCGCCTCTGCGATCGCCTTGCTGCGTTTCAGAGCCTTCTCGGCGAGGAGCCCTTTGGTGGCCGCATCACGCGCTTCGGCGAAGGGAACCGGTTGCTGCGCTATGATCTGCGAGACGGCGAGCAGCGCGAATTTCTGACCGGCGGCGATGGTCTCGACGGTGGGCGCGTCTCCCGGCTGCGCCTGGAAGGCGGTCTTGAGCAGCAGCGACAATTCAGGCGCCGGCTTCCACTCCGGATTCTTGGGTGCCTGCCCGGACGCGGTCAGCGGCGGCGTGGCGAGCGCGGTGAGGTTGTATTTCTTGACCACCTCGTCGAAGGTCGCCCCATTGGAAAGCGCGTCCTGCATGTCACCGTCTAGCTTGGCGAGCGCCTCCTCCGCCTTGCGCTTCTCCAGGTTCGCCACGATCTCGCCACGCACCTGTTCGAGTGTTCGCGCCGGAATGCGCTTGATTGCGTCGACGTGCACCACATGCCAGCCGAAGTCGGATCTCGCGGGCGCGCTGGTGCCGCCCTCGGGCACGCTCCAGACCGCAGCGGCAACGGCGGGCGAGAAGCTCTTGGCGAAGTCGTCCTGCGATTTTTCCCCAACCTTCAACGCGCCGCCGGCCTCCGCTGCCGCCTTGTCGAAGGGGGTTCCCGCTTTCACCTTATCGGCCAAAGCCTTGGCTTTGGCCTCGCTGTCCAGGATCACCTGGCTCAGCACGCGCGTTTCGCGCGCTGCATAGGCCGCCGCATTCGCCTTGTAGAACGCGGCTATCTCGCTGTCGCTCGGCTTGGCCTGGGCGGCGATGGTGTCGGTCCCGAACAGTGCGTAGCGCAGCACGCGCCGCTCCGGCAGGGTGAAGCCGGCGATATTGCGCTGATAGAAAGCCTTGATCTCGGCTTCGGCAGGCGCCGGACCTGCCGGAATCGCCTGGATGGGAACCACGCCGACCATGCCCTCGCGCGTCTCCAGCAGCGCATCGGCGTAAGGCTTGGCGAATGAGGCGGGTACCCGGATCGCGCCGGCGAGCGGAACGAGGAGCTGGCGTGCCATCAGGCTGGAGGCGATATCGGCACGGATCGCCTGCTCGCTGGTCCGCCGCTGCGCGAGAAGCGCGCGGAACTTCTGCTCGTCGAACTTGCCGTCGAGACCGGCAAAGGCGGGAATGCTGGCGATCTCGCCGTCGATCAGCTTCTTGCTGATCACAATTCCCTGCTTGCGGCCATATTCGGCGAGGGCAAGCTCGTTCGCCGCGGTTTCGACGGTGTCCTCGACGCCGCCCGATCGCACGAAGCCCGCCATGTCCAGCGAGGGATCCTGCTGCTTGGCCGCTTCGAGGCCGAGCTCGATCCGGCGGCGCAGATCGCCCGAGCTGATCGCGCTGCGCCCTGCCTTGATCACGGCGTCGCCGCCCAGCGCGCCGCCGCCGGTTCCCGCGAACGGACGCTCGATGCCCGTCACGATGAATGCGATCATGATCAGCGCAAGGATGCCCAGCGCCAGCTTGGAGGTGAAGCCTTTGCGGAAGAGAGAGAGCATCGAAATCCCGTAACGCCGATCGGAATGTGCCGCCATAGAGGGCGCGCGTCCCGGCTTCAAGCGCAGCGGTTGGCGCGGCGCCGCCGGCTTGCTATCGCCGCGGCGCAACATCGAGGGGAAGACATATGGCATTGCGCAAGCTGGTGGCAGGCAATTGGAAGATGAACGGCGATCGCGCGGCGCTGGCCGAGCTCGATGCCATCGCCGCCGCTGCGGGGAGCCATGGCAATATCGACGTGGCGGTGTGTCCACCCTTCACGCTGATCGCGCCGGCCGTCGAGCGGACGCCGGGGCTCGCCATCGGCGCGCAGGATTGTCACCAGAATGCCAAAGGCGCCCATACCGGCTGCGTCTCCGCCGGCATGCTCAAGGAGGCGGGCGCACGGCTCGTCATTGTCGGCCACAGCGAACGGCGTGCCGATCAGCACGAGACCGATGCCGAGGTACGCGCCAAGGCCGAGGCCGCGATCGGTGCCGGCCTGACCGCGATCGTCTGCGTCGGCGAGACCGAGGCCGAGCGGGACGCGGGCAGGGCGCTTGCAGTCGTGGAAGGTCAGCTTGATGGATCGGTGCCCCCGGCAGGCACGGGCGAGACGCTGGTGATCGCCTATGAACCCGTCTGGGCGATCGGCACCGGCCGTACGCCTTCGACCGCCGACGTCGCGGAGATGCACGCGGCGATCCGCACGCGGCTCGGGCGGCTGCTCGGCGGGGAAGGCGCGAAGGTGCGCATTCTCTATGGCGGCTCGGTCAAGCCCGACAACGCGGCGGAGCTGATGGGGGTCGCGCATGTCGATGGCGCTCTCGTCGGGGGCGCCAGCCTTACTGCAGCCCAGTTCGTGCCGATCATCGCCGCCGCCGCCAGCCTCGGCTGACAGGTTCCACATGAGGGAGGAGCGCTGCATGACGAAGATTCTGTCCCTGCTCGCGGCGCTCCTGATCGCCGTTCCGGCTGTCGCGAGGCCATTGGCCCTCGATGCGATTGCTGAGCATTATGTGAAGCTCTCGCTCGTCGTCGGCGAACATGAGGCGGGCTATATCGACGCCTATTATGGGCCGCCGGCGTGGCAGACGGCGGCGAAGCAGGACAAGCGGTCGCTGGCCGAGCTCGCCGCCGATGCGAAGCGGCTCGCGGGCGATCTTGCCGCGGCGGATCGGGCCGGCGGCAAGGCGCCACCTCTGGTCCGGCGGCGGATCGCGTTCCTGCAGGGGCAGGTCAGGGCGATGCAGACGCGGCTGGCGATGATGCAGGGCGCCAAGCTTTCCTTCGAGGCCGAAGCAGAAGGGCTCTTCTCGGTCCGCCCTGCGCTGAAGCCGCTATCGGCCTATGATCCGATCCTGGCGCGGATCGATGCGCTGGTGCCGGGGCAGGGGCCGCTTTCGGATCGCGTCGATGCCTTCAACATGCGCTATCGCATCCCACCGGACCGGCTCGATGCCGTGATGCACGCGGCCATTGCCGAATGCCGGGCGCGCACCGCCGCACATATCGCATTGCCGGCAAATGAGCGCTTCGATCTGGAATTCGTCACTGGTCAGCCCTGGTCAGGCTACAACTGGTACAAGGGGGACGCGCACAGCCTGATCCAGGTGAACACCGATCTGCCGATCTTCCTGAGCCGCGCCGTCGACCTCGGCTGCCACGAAGGCTATCCTGGCCATCATGTGCTGAACATGCTGCTCGAACAGAGACTGGCGAAGGAGCGCAGATGGGTGGAGTTCACCGTCTATCCTCTGTTCAGCCCGCAATCCTTCATCGCCGAGGGCACCGCCAATTACGGCATCGACCTCGCTTTTCCGGGCGAGGAGCGGCTGCGCTTCGAAGCGGGGACGCTCTACCCGCTTGCCGGTCTCGATCCCGCCGGCGCCCGCGCCTATTTCGAGCTCGGCCGCGCGATGCGCGATCTCTCGGGCGCGCGGCTCACGATCGCCGCTCTTTATCTCGACGGGAAGATCGGGCGGGACGAGGCTGTGGACCTCGCGCGCAAATACCAGCTCATGTCGCGCGAGCGCGCCGACCAGTCTATCCGTTTCACGGAGCGCTATCGCAGCTATGTGATCAACTACGGCCTCGGGCAGGATATGGCGCAGGCCTATGTCGAAGGGGCGGGGGCCGATCGTGCCGCGCGATGGCGGGCGATGGAATTTCTGATCTCAGGGCCGACGGTGCCTGCCGATCTGCGGCGATAAGCCCGGCTGCGCCAGGATTGTAACGGTTGCCGCCACTCCCCAGCTAGGCTAGAGGCGCGGGCGATCGGGCGCAGCGCGCCGTCTTCCGTTTTTCGAAAGTGCTCAGATGTTCACCTTCCTTCTCGTCGTTCAGGCTCTCATCGCCGCCGCGCTGGTCGGCGTCATCCTGATGCAGCGGTCAGAGGGTGGCGGTCTCGGCATGGGCGGCAGCCCCACCGGCCTGATGAGCGCTCGGGGCGCCGCGGATTTCCTGACGCGCGCGACGACGATCCTGGCGACGCTGTTCGTGCTGATGAGCATCGGCCTTGCGGTGCTCGCCACCGTCGGCCGTGCACCGGCCACGATCGATACCTCGCTCGCACGGCAGGCCAATCCGCAGGGCCCTGATCCCTTTGCCCAGCCTGCGGGTAACGCGGCGGTTCCGGCGCCCGCAGCGCCGGCCGCGGACAACGGCGCAGTTCCGTTGCAGAAATAATCTGCTCGTCCGCCTCCGGGGCATCCATCCACAATTTTCTGAGGCGGGGCGGATTCGCCGCCTTGCCCTTTCGGGTCACGCACGGCTAAGCCTTTTCTCCCATGGCGCGGTTCATCTTCATTACCGGCGGCGTGGTCTCCTCGCTCGGCAAGGGTCTCATGGCGGCGAGCCTCGCGGCTCTCCTGCAGGCGCGCGGCTATCGCGTGCGCATCCGCAAGTTCGATCCCTATCTCAACGTCGATCCGGGCACCATGTCGCCCTATCAGCACGGCGAGGTCTATGTCACCGACGACGGGGCCGAGACCGATCTCGACCTCGGTCATTATGAGCGTTTCACGGGTGTCGCCTCGCGGCAATCGGACAACGTCACCTCCGGGCGGATCTACCAGCAGATCATCGCTAAGGAACGGCGCGGCGACTATCTCGGCGCCACCGTCCAGGTGATCCCGCACGTCACCGACGCAATCAAGGAGTTCGCCCGCGCCGAGACGGACGATCTCGATTTCGTGCTGTGCGAGATCGGCGGCACCGTCGGCGATATCGAATCGCTGCCCTTCATCGAGGCGATCCGGCAGCTGCGCAATGATGTCGGCCGCGCGAACGCAGTGTTCGTCCATGTCACGCTCGTGCCGTTCATCGCCGCGGCCGGCGAGCTCAAGACCAAGCCCACCCAGCACAGCGTGCGCGAACTGACCTCGCTCGGCATCCAGCCGGACGTGCTCGTCTGCCGTGCCGATCGCCCCCTGCCGGAAGGCGAGCGCGCCAAGATCGCGCTCTTCTGCAACGTGCCCAAGGAGGCGGTGATCCCGGCGCTGGATGCCGCGACCATCTATGGCGTCCCCCTTCAATATCATGCCGAGGGGCTCGACGATGCGGTGCTCGCCGCATTCGGCATCGAGGGCGCGCCCCGGCCCGATCTTCGCCGCTGGCACGACATCATCGATCGGCTGGAGAATTTCGAGGGCGAGGTCACGATCGGCGTCGTCGGCAAATATGTCGGCCTGCCCGACGCCTACAAGTCGCTCCACGAGGCGCTGGTCCATGGCGGGATCGCCAACCGCGTGAAGGTCAATATCCGTTGGCTCGACGCCGAGCTGTTCGAGGAGCCGGACTCGGACATCGCCGCCCAGCTCGAGCCGCTGCACGGCATCCTCGTGCCGGGCGGCTTCGGCGAGCGGGGCTCGGAAGGCAAGATCAGCTCGGTCCGCTTCGCACGCGAGCGCGGCGTGCCTTTCTTCGGCATCTGCCTCGGCATGCAGATGGCGTGCATCGAGGGCGCCCGGAACACGGCCGGGATCGAAAAGGCGGCGACCACGGAATTCGGACCAACCGACGAGCCCGTCGTCGGCATGATCACCGAATGGATGACTGCGGACGGCCTCCAGAAGCGCGAGGCCGGCGGCGATCTGGGCGGCACGATGCGCCTCGGCGCTTATGACGCGAAATTGGCCGGCAACAGCCATGTCGCCTCCATCTATGGCAGCACCCACATTTCCGAACGGCACCGCCATCGCTATGAGGTGAACGTCCATTATCGCGAGCCGCTGGAAAAGGGTGGGCTCGTCTTCTCCGGCATGTCGCCCGACGGCGAATTGCCCGAGATCGTCGAGCGGCCGGACCATCCCTGGTTCATCGGCGTGCAGTTCCACCCCGAGCTGAAAAGCAAGCCGTTCGATCCGCATCCGCTCTTCGCCAGCTTCATCGAGGCAGCGATCAAGCAGAGCCGCCTCGTCTGATCGCACACCGGCCCGCACGATGCGCACGGCATCGTGCGGGCCGGCGTCGGTGCTCGAGATGCCTTCGAACGTGGTGCCCCCCTGCTTTGGCGCTGGATGCTCCGCGGCGATGCACCCCAGCCATATCTTGCAATTTCAGGCGCTTCTCTCCAGACCCTGACCGGGGACAGAGGGACGACGATGGGGCAAGCAGGCTTCCGTTCGGCGCCGCCTGAGCTTGCACTGCTTGCCGCGTGCGCGCTTTGGCCGCGAGGGAGTGCGCGCAATGAGGCGATAGGCGATGCGGCGCCCGATATCGACTGGCCCGCCTTCCTGCGGGTGGTGCGTCGCCATCGCATGGCCTGCCTCGCGCAGGACGGCCTCAAGGCAGCGGGCGTCGTTCTTCCGAAAGCGGAAGGAGAGGCCCTGGCCGCACTCGCGCGGCAGGATTGTCGTCGGGCGCTCCTTCTCGTCGGCGAGGCCAGCCGGATCGTTGCCTGGCTCGCAGCGGCGCATATCGATGCGGCGATCATCAAGGGGCCGCCGCTCGCCGTCCTGGCCTATGGCGATCTGGCGATGCGCCATTGCGGTGATGTCGACATATTGGTGGCCGCTGTGGATATGCCCGCCGCCGTCGCCCTGTTGATCGGCCGGGACTATCGCCTGGAACAGGCTCTGGACGTCTCGACGCCCGAACGGTTGGACGCGTGGCTGCGCGTCAAGAAGGACGTCGCGCTCCGCAACCCGGCGACCGGCGCGCTGATCGAGCTGCATTGTCGGCTCACCGACAATCGCCATCTGATCGGCGAGGCCGACGTCGCCTCGGCCATCCGGCCCGTGATCGTCGGCGGCGTTTCGTTGCCCAGCCTGGCCGGCGATGCCCTGCTGAGCTATCTTTGCGTTCACGGCAGTTTCCATGCCTGGGCGCGGCTGAAATGGCTGGCGGACATCCAGGCCCTGCTGTCGGGCGAGGATTGCGGACGGTTGGACGCTCTCTATGGGCAAGCCCGCGCCTCCGGCCTGCACGTGCCGATAGGCGTGGCGTTCCTGCTTTGCGCCCATCTCTTCGGGACGGAGCTGTCGCCGGCGCTGCGGGCAACGCTGCAAGGCAGCCGGCGCGTAACGCTGCTCGCCCGGATCGCGCTCGATATCCTGTGCGATCCGCGGGACGGGGCGGATCGCTGGCGTTTCGCACAGATGCACGCATCGCGCCTGCTTCTCCGGACCGGGCCGCGCTACCAGATGCAGGAGATCGTGCGAAGGCTGGTGGACTGGCCGACCGCGGACCGATTGGGCGGCGGACGGTTGTCGGTCGGCCTGTCGACGATCGCACGGCCGTTCACCTGGGCCAGGCGGCGCCTTTGGGCGAAGCGGGGGGATCCGGGCTAGATGCCGATACGCTCCCTCCTGGGTTCCGCTGCCGCGATGGTGGAGGATCTCTGGCGGCTCGGCCGCGCGCCGCTCGCCCGCACCCTCCTGCTCGTCGTGCTGGGCAGCGTGCTGGAAGGGGTCGGCGTGCTGCTCCTCATTCCGCTGCTCGCCTTCATCATGGATGGCGACAAGGCTCCCGTCGGGCCTCTGCACGGCTGGCTCGAGCGGATCTTCGTCGCGCTGGATCTGGATACGCCCGGCGCCCGGCTATGGGCTCTGCTGGCCGGCGCCAGCGCGCTCATGCTCGTCCGGACGGTGGTCATCTGGCGGCGCGACAGCTCGCTGGCGAGCCTGCAGTTCGGCTTCATCTCGGTCCTGCGCTCCCGCATCGCCGAAAAGCTGGCGCGGGCACCGTGGGAGGCGATCGCAAGGCTACGTCACGCCCGCGTGATCCATCTGTTCGGCGAGGATATGCAGCGTATCGGCGGGGCCACGCAGCAGCTTCTCACCGCGATCATCGCCGTCGTCACGCTGGCCGTGCAGGCCGCGATCGCGCTGATCGTCGCGCCAATCCCCGCCTGCTTCGCGCTGCTCGGGCTGGCGATCGGCGGCTGGAGCCTGCGCCGGCTGATGCGTCGCGCGCGCGACGAGGGGGGAGCGGTGATGCGCGGCAATCTCGCTCTCATCGACTCGACCGCCCAGTTTCTCGGTGGGCTGAAGCTGGCGGCGAGCCAGAATCTCCAGCCGGCCTTCCTTCGGACGTTCGAGGAGATGCAGGACGAGGTGAGCGCCCGCCAGATCGGCTACGCGCGCGATCAGTCGCGCGCGCGCCTGTCGGCATCGCTGCTGTCGTTCGGCGTCGGCGGAGGCGCGTTGCTGATCGGCCAGGCGCTCGCCATTCCCGGCGCCACGCTGATCGGTGCCCTGCTGCTGATCGCGCGCATGGGCGGGCCTGCGGCGCGCCTCCAGCAGGCCGCCCAGTTGCTGGCCTACAGCCTGCCCGCCTATGACCGCATCGGTCATCTCGAGCACGACATCGGCGCCCCGCCTGCTCCGGCAGGAGCCACGCCGGCGACGATGCGCTTCGCGGGAGACATCGTCTATGATGATGTCGGCTTCGCCTATGCCGAGGCCAGCGGGCTACGCAACGTCCGGTTGCGTCTCGAACCCGGCCTGCAGGCGCTCATCGGCGAGTCGGGCACGGGCAAGACGAGCATCGCCGATCTTGCCACCGGCCTGATCGTTCCCCGTTCGGGCACGATCCGCGTCGGCGACATCGTGCTGACGCCCGAGACCGCGGCGGCATGGCGCGATCATGTCGGCTATGCCGGTCAGGATCCGTTCCTGCAGCATGCCTCGCTGCGCGACAATCTGCGGTGGGGCTGCCCGCACGCCGACGAGGCCGCGATGTGGCAGGCGCTGGAGGTCGTCGGCGCGGCCGAGCGGGTGCGGCGGTTCGCGGCGGGGCTCGACACGCTGGTCGGCGAGCGGGGCGGGCTCCTGTCCGGCGGCGAGCGCCAGCGCATCGCGATCGCGCGGGCGCTGCTGCGCGAGCCGCATCTGCTGATCCTCGACGAAGCGACCAGCGGACTGGATGCCGATGGGGAAAGGAAGATGTTCGAGCGGCTGAAATCACTGCCGACCCGGCCCATCATCCTCCTGATCACGCATCGCCTCGACAATTTGGACCTTTGCGAGCGCATCTATCGTCTCGCCGACGGTGGGATCGTCGCTTCCCCACGAATGACGATGGCCGACGGAATGAGCCTGTGATCGCCTCCTTGCGCCGGAAATTCGGGAGGCTGAGGCAGCTTCCCGTCTTCGTGCTCGTCTGGCTGCCGCCGACCTGGATCCTGATGGGGCTGGCCGCGCTCGCCCTGCGCCTGGTGCCGATCCGCCGATTGGCTCCCCTGTTCGGGCGCGGCATCGGCGCAGTCGGCTTCGTGCCGCTGCTGCCGCGCACCCGCCGGCGCCGGGCGGACGAGGTGCGGCGAACGATCGCGCTTGCCGCGCGCTATGCGCCGTTCCGCTCCAACTGTTTCCCGCAAGCGCTCGTCGCCCAGGCCTTCTGCCGGCTGTACCGGCTGCCGTTCGCGATGCATTTCGGCGTGCGGGCCGCAGGGGCCGGGGAAGCCGGCGAGGCCGCGAATCCCGGGCTCGCCGCACATGCCTGGGTGGTGAGCGGGCCAGTGGCGATCAGCGGCGGAAATGCGAGCTTCGCCCGCTTCAGCACGGTCGGCTGTTTCGTGTCGCCTGCGCTTTGGGAGGCGCTGTCGGTCGGTTCCCCGCGGCTGCAACCGTGATGCGGGAGGCGGAGCGGCAATGGGCGCGATAGTCGGCATCATCCACGGCGACGGACGCGATGTCGAGCCCTCGCTCTTGCGCGGGATGGCCGACGCCTTGCCCGGCGATGGCGGTTCTCTCTGCTGGCAGGCCGGCCCGGCGGGACTCGCCGGCACGTCGCAAGACGGCCTACATCGCCCATCCAAAGGGCAGGGGGCACCGTTCACGATCTGCCTCGATGGCCGCTTCGACAATCGCGATCAACTCCTGGACCTTCTCGGAGACGACGGAAGGGCGCTCCGCTCGGCGCCTGACGCACAGCTTGCGCTCGCCCTGTTCATCCGCCTCGGCATGCGCTTCCTTCGGGAGCTCGTCGGCGATTTCGCATTGGCGATCTGGCAACAGCGCGAGCGGCGCCTGCTGTGCGCACGATCCGCGACCGGATGGAGGCCGCTGCTATGGACGCTGGACGGCTCCAGTCTCGCCTTCGCCACTGAGCCGCGGGCTCTTCTGACGGGAATTCGCCGCGTTCCCACGCTCAATCAGGGATTGCTGGGCGAGATTTTGTCCGCCCGGTTCGTCAGCCGGTCCGAGACTCCCTGGCAGGAGTTGTTCCGGCTCGAGCCGGGTGGGGCCCTGTCCTTCGAGAACGGCCGTGCGCGGACATGGCGCTGGTACGACGAAAGCTATGAGGACCTGTCCCGTCTTTCCGACGGCGAGCATGTCGAGCGCTTCAATACCCTGTTCGATCAGGCGCTCATTTCATGCCTGCGCAGCGATCGGCCGGTCGCGGCGCATTTGTCCGGAGGCCTCGATTCCTCGTCCGTCATATGCCGGGCGATCGAGCTGCATCGGGCAGGGCTGGTCGATCGGGCGGTCGGCGCAATCAGCGCGCATTATCCGGGCGAGCCGCACGACGAAAGCCGGTGGAGCAGGATGGTCGAGCAGCATCTCGGCATCTCGGCACGGATTGTCGGGGACTTGCCCTATGATGTGGACGCCAACCGCGCATGGTGCGCCGATACGCTGCAGCTGCCGGTGCGACCGAATTCGCTGGGGCCTACTCAGTCGGCATGCCGCCTCATGCAGCAATCCGGCGAGCGCGTCCTGCTGACGGGCGAGGGTGGCGACGACTGGATGGGTGCTTCCCGCGCCCATTGGCCCGACCTCCTGTTGTCCGGACGGATCGGCACGCTGTTGAGAGAGGGTTTTTCCGGGGGCGCGGGCCGGTCCTTCGGCTCCAACCTCCGGCATGTCCTCGGCGCGGGCATCGGTCCGATCGTCAGCGAACGCCGGCGGCGCGATATGATCAGGCCTTTCGACAATTTCGCCGCCCCGCCGCCGCCCTGGATACGGCCCGAATGGAGCGGGCGGATCGCCTTGGCGGAGCGTTGGCAGGCGGCCTCGCGGGAGGAAACCGGCCTGCCGGGCTATGCGCAGAAACGGCGCCACGCGGCGCTGGCTCCCGCTCAACGCTATCTCATCTTCGATCCGATCCTGGCCTGCGTCGCCCGCTATGGCGTGGAGCTTCGGCATCCCTTCCACGATCTTCGGCTCGTCCGCTTCTTCATGGGTGCTTCTGGCGGCATGCTCTTCCGGGATGGCCAGCGGAAATATCTGTTGCGCGAGGCGATGCGGAACACCTTGCCCGAGCCGGTCAGGACGCGGCCCGATAAGGCGGGCTTCGACGCGCCCGTGATCGACGCGACCCAGGCCTATTTCGACCAGCGGCCGCCGACGGAATTGCTGGCGGCCCGGATGGGGTGGATCGACGGAGCCCTCATCGCCCGTCTTTTCGAGCCGCATCGCACATGGCGGAGCGCCGGTCTCTCCGGCACGGCGCCCAATCCGTTTCTGAACGGCATCTGGTTCTGCGTCGCGGTGGACATGTGGCTCGAAAATGCCTTTAAGCTCCAGCCGTGATGGCACTGCGAGAGCGAAGATGAATGATCTGGATCATCACAGGACCCGCATTCGCCGCGCACCGGATCTGATCACGGCACCATTGGACGAAGGCGCCGTGATCATGGACATGGCGAGCGGCAATTTCCTCGAGCTCAACCGGACCGCGGCCCGGATCTGGGAACTGCTCGACACGCCGAACACGCTGTCCGGCCTCTGCGCGCTCGTGCTGGATCGCTACGATGTGGCGCCGGAGCTATGCGCCGCGCAGATCGAGGAGTGGATGGGGGAGATGCAGGAACGCAGGCTCATCCTCATCGAGCGGGATTGACCGTTCGATCGCCTGACACGCGGGCTATGAGCCCAGCAGCCGGCTCAGCTCGTCCGCAACGCGGGGAAGAAAGGAATAGCCTTCCGGGTAGCTGAGGCGGAAGGTCGGCAGCTTCGATAGGATGCCGTTGAGCCGGATCACCTCGGCGACCTGGTCCTCATGCGCCGCGACGGGATTGAACACCACCAGCTGGCGAATGGCGGACATCAGCGCCTGAGCTTGACCGATGCGCTCGATGCGTATGGCCGTAACGTCCGCAGATCGTTGCAACATCACGCAGGCGCCGAACCGTGCCGGAGAGACCCTGTGCTCGGTCTCCGGATCATAACGCAGCTTGCCGCCATAACCCGGCAAGCTGACGCAGGCGCGATCGTCCAGCTGCAGCGCCGCGAAGGAGTCGGGCCAGACGCACACGCCCGTCGTGCAAGGCTCGATCAGCGGATCGCCCTCGTCCCGTACGATCGAGATGTCGTCGCTGAGAATGGACCAGCCGGCCGCCGCCAGCGCTGCGGTCGCCGTCGATTTGCCGGCACCGGAGGGGCCGAGCAGCAGAAGCCCCGCATCGCCCTTGCACAGCGACGCACCATGAAGCGCCGTCACCCCGAAGAGCGTGGCGACGCGAGGGAGCACCCGGCGCGAGACGATATCCGCCAGTCCCGCCGACGGCGGACGCGTGCCGGGCGCCAGGGTGATGGAGCGTCCGTTCGGAGCCACCAATATCCTGCCATCGAAACAGGAGCCGAACGACCAATAGTCTCCGACCCTCCCGAGCCGGAGCGCATAACCGCCGCCCCACTGGTAGATGATCTCTTCAGGCTGAGGCGGCTGCCATTCGCGGGTTCCGATCCGGACATCGGCGATGGAAGCGCTTCCGACGCTTCTCAAGCCTGTCAGCGGAGCCTCCGCCGACAGGTGGAGGCCACCGAACCGGTATCGGAACACGTCAGAAGAAAATCAGGGGGCCGATATCTCGGACCCGAAATCGAATCCGGCAGC